>Ga0315550_1000110_pt1 | contig 48168 bp, 39 predicted proteins | sample SalMarSW160190MG_2_FD_203100 | JGI IMG/M metagenome (GOLD analysis project Ga0315550, IMG submission 203100) | Salt marsh sediment microbial communities from the Plum Island Ecosystem LTER, Massachusetts, United States - Salt Marsh Sediment SW1601-90 ...
GGAAATACCAATGCGCCAACTCGGGGCTGCCTTTGCGATATCGCGCGGAGGCGACGATGAAAGCCTCGTCCGTGAGGAGCCAGGAGAGCGGGATCTTCCAAAGGTTAGAGAGGTGAAAGACGTGAGGTGCTATCGAAGCGCTGTAGAGCAAGTGGCGCAAGTTGACTACGAGGATGGTCAGGATTACTAAGAAGGGGGAGGCGGCTCCAGAGATAAGACTGACGGCGATGAACTGCGCGCTTCCGGCAAAGATGAATAGCGAGAAACTTTGCGCCTCAAATGGAGGAATGCCAGCTGAAACCGCCAAAGCGCCGAAGATAACCCCGAAGGGAAAGACGCCCAGCAGGATGGGGAGTTGATCGCGTGCGCCTCCCAGGAATTCAAGCCTCAGCTTAGAGAATGAACCAGCCCTTGAGTTAGAAGAACTCACGAGGATTTGAGGTAGGCAATGATGAGTCGGGTTGTTGCCCGCAGCGAGTCGATATGGGTACGTTCGTAGTTGTGAGAGGCGTCGATCCCGGGGCCCAGCAGCGCTACCCGCACATCTCCACCCGCTCGCCAGTACGCCTCGCCGTCAGATCCGTAGAAAGGGTATACGTCGGTTTGGTAAGGGATCTTAGCCGTTTGGGCGAGTTCTTCGAGTCTACGCGTGAGCTTATGGTGATAAGGCCCACCTCTATCCTTGGCACAGATCGTCACATGGAACTCATCCGCCGTCTGACCCTCACCCACTGGCGCCATATCGATGGCGACAAGCTCGAAAAGGTCGCTGGGCAAACCGGCTGCGGCTCCATGCCCTACTTCTTCATAATTGCTGATATGGAGTATTGTGCGTTGGGATGGTTTTTCATCAGCGCCGATCATGGCCTGCGCGGCGGTGAGCAAGCAGGCAACCCCGGCTTTGTCATCCAGATGGCGAGAGCGAATGAACCCGCTTGTTGTGGTCTCAACGCGAGGATCGAAAGCCACAAAATCCCCCACGCTTATCCCCAGATCCTCGGTTTCTCCCAGTGTGAGACTGCGCTCGTCGATCCGCACCTCCATCGTATCCCCGTCTCGAGGGGTGGTCCCAACCTCTTTGCCATGGATGTGTCCGGAGGCCTTCGTAAGAAGAATTGAGCCGCGGATGGTCCGTCCGGAGCGAGTGAGGATGATGCAGCCTTCACCTTCGATGGAATTCCAGGCATAACTTCCGAGTTGTGTGAGTTTTAAACGACCGTTTTGTTTAATTTCGCTCACCATAGCGCCGAGGGTGTCAACATGGGCGGTGAGGCCGCGGGGCTTGTCGTCGGCTTTTCCCGGCCACTCGGCAACCAGAGTGCCCTTAGGCGTTTGCCTGCACGCCAACCCGAGTTCCTCCAGTTTTATTTGTGTGAATTGGATCGCTGCTTCGGTGTAGCCGGTCGGGCTGGGGAAGTTGAGCAGCTGGACCAGAATATCCTGAAGGTAGGTCTCGTCGATGGAAATCTTCTTCGCCATATGTAGCACCTTTCTTTCTAAAGGGTGGATGAATCATACGCAGGGCGAGTTGTTTTAGCAATGTGAGTGAGGTGCGGGGCAACGCCGAGGCAAAGCTTCAGCCCGCGAGCTAAGCTGGCTTTGGATAGGATACCTAATGCAGGACAGCGAACTCGCTGCCCTGCCACGTTAATTGGGGGTTGAGGGGATGTCTTTTTCTCAGTGGTGAGTCAGGATTTGGGAGAGAAAGAGCTTCGTACGATCTTCTTGAGGGTTATTAAATATATCGTCCGGAGTTCCTGATTCGACGACAAGACCCTCGTCGAAGAAGAACATTCGGTCAGCAACTGCGCGCGCGAAACCCATCTCATGCGTGACCACGATCATGGTCATGCCGGACTTCGCGAGTTCGATCATGACATCTAACACTTCCTTAATCATCTCGGGGTCCAGGGCAGAAGTCGGCTCATCGAAGAGCATGATCTTGGGCTGCATGGCGAGGGCTCTCGCGATGGCTACTCTTTGTTGCTGCCCGCCTGATAGGTGTCCGGGAAATTTATCGGCTTGTTCGGGGATACCGACTCGTTCGAGCAGTTGCAGGGCAACCTCCTCCGCCTTATCTTTAGACCACTTACGTACCCAGATAGGGGCGAGGGTGATGTTCTGTAGCACGCTGAGGTGTGGGAAAAGGTTAAACAGCTGGAAAACCATTCCAATCTCACTACGGACGGTAGCGATATTGCGGACATCGTGAGTGAGCTCCATCCCATCGACGATGATCTGGCCGCGTTGATGCACTTCGATGCGGTTGATCGTACGGATGAAGGTTGATTTTCCCGAGCCGGAGGGCCCAAAAATCACAATAACTTCGCCCTTGTTTACCTCCATATTAATCCCTTTTAGGGCCTGGAAGTCCCCGAACCATTTTTCAACATCGCGGCAGATGATTATCGGATCGCTCATTATTTTCTCCGGTTAACGCTCACCGACGCCCAGCGTGGTTTCTAGCCGTCGGCTTGCGAATGACATGAGATAGCTAAATGCCCAGAAGACCGCGGCAACGAAGATGTAGACTTCGAATTGCAGTTGAAGAAATTCCACGTCGGATTGCAGGACGGACTTACCGATGTTGAGCAGTTCGTTGATCGCTACGATGATGGCCAGTGTAGTATCCTTGAAAAGGCTGATGAACTGCCCGACGATGGCAGGAATTACAGCCCGCAGGGCTTGGGGCAGGATGATAAGCCGCGTGGTTTGAAAATTAGTCAGACCGACGGCTTTGGCAGCTTCAATTTGTCCTGCAGGAACGGCTTGAAGTCCGCCGCGCACGTTTTCGGCTGTATATGCTGCGCTGAAGATGGTCATGCCAATGAGCGCGCGCACAAGCCGGTCAATCCTGAGTTCTGGTGGGAGGAAGAGAGCCAGGATAATCGATGACATAAAGAGGATGGTTACGAGTGGGACGCCGCGAATACCCTCGATAAAGCCAATGCTGAAGATCTTTAGAACAGGGAGCGAGGATCGGCGTCCAAGGGCTAAAAGGACTCCGAGGGGGAATGAGAGCAGAATTCCGCCAATAGCGAGAATGAGCGTCACCAGGAGACCTCCCCACATCGACGTCTCAACTGTGGGGAGCATCGTCCCTTCCCCTATTCCCCGAAGGAGGAAAGGGATAAGCAGGAATGAGATCAGCCAGCCGCCAAGGACCCAACTGCCCGTGACAAACTTTCTGGAGCCAAGCAGGTAGCCAAGGAAGGTTACCGGTAGATTGGTCAAGAGGAATACACTAACAGCCAGGCTGCCCAATTGACCGCCGGCAGGGATGATCCCCAGGATCGCAAGTCCGATCCCGAGCAGCAGGGCAAAAGAGCGCATGATACCCCGCCATTTACCCCAGCTCATGCCTGTCAGGAAAGACACCAGCAGCAGGCTCGCACCGACCCGCCATAGCTGATCCCTTGGATATTGACCTATGAGGTAGAGAATCGGATTGTGCGTGACCGGTCTCCAGTCGGCAGAGATGAAAGCCCACTCGAGTACAGCGCGCCCAACAAAGTAAACCAACCCCAAAGATAGCAGCGTGAGAACTGAATTAAACCAGTTGTTGAAGAGATTACGCCGCACCCAGGCGATTGGTTTTAACGCTGCTGGGGGGAGAACAATAGCGACGGCTGGTTTTGTGTTTCCTGCGTCGGTCACGTGGCTCTCTCACTTATCAGAATCTTGCGGTTGTATAGGTTCATGATTAATGACGTAATCAAGCTCAAAGCCAAGTACGTCACCATGACCATGCCGAAGACCGGCACAGCTCTGCCGGCTTGATTAATCATGATGCGCCCAACGTTAAAGACGTCTGCATAACCGATGGCTAAAGCAAGACTTGAGTTCTTCGTAAGATTCAGGAATTGGCTAATAAGTGGTGGAATAATGACACGCATGGCCTGGGGGATAATGACAAGCCCAAGAATTTGCATCGGCTTTAGCCCAACAGCTTTTGCAGCCTCCATTTGTCCGAAGTCAACAGCCTGGATCCCTGCCCGAACGACTTCAGCGATAAAGGCTGCAGTGTACATAACCAAGCCAACAAGCAGCGCGGTAAATTCAGGGGTGAGTCTTAGCCCGCCCGTAAAATTAAACCCTTCAAAAACAGGTGTATCAATCCAGAGCGGTTGCCAGGCCGAGAGCGCCAGACCCAGAACGGCGGATACGAGAATCACGGCCAAGCTCGCCCCGGCGAAGTATGTCGAGCGACCACTGCGCTCGCGCAGGCGCCGCAGGTAAACCCAGGTAATGATAGCCAGAATCAAACCAACCAGCAGGGAGACTGCAAAAACGCCTCCGGTCTCTGTTAGTCGAGGCCAGGATAAGTACAAGCCACGTTGATTTAAGTAGATGGGCCCCGGGAGTTCGAGACTTCCCTTTGCGGGAGGTAGTTTATTGAAGACAGCGAAGTACCAGATGAAAAGGAGTACAAGCAGAGGAATATTCCGGTGAAGCTCGATGTAGGCAAGAGCGATTTTGTTGACGATCCAATTGGTTGAGATGCGCGCCAGTCCTACTAGGGTGCCAAGAATGGTTGCCAGCAGAATGCCGATGATTGAAACTTTAAGCGTGTTGAGCAGCCCCACCAGGAAGGCGGTGCCGAACGGGTAGGAATCATCATAGGGGATTACCGACTCGCTGATGGGGAACCCCGCTGGATCGTTGATGAAGTCAAAACCAAGGCTTAACCCACGTTGTTCCGCAGCCTCCAGTAGGTTCACACCGATCCAAATCAACCCGCCGATGACGATGATCGCTGAAATGACCTGAGCCGCCGCTGTCAACACCCGCTCATCACGCCAGAAGGGGATGCTTTTACGATCCTGTGATTTTCGGTGTGAAGTCGAAGAGGCCATGCGTTTGTGTTCGCTTATGAGAATTGCTGTGAGCAGCCCAACGATATGCTTGAACTGCTCACGTATTGTATAACGGAATTACTTGATGGGTGGAGCGTAGATCAATCCGCCATTTGTCCAGTGTTCGTTCGCCCCGCGAGGCAGGGTAAACGCTATTCCAAAGGGTCCCATGTAGCGGTCGTAAAGCTCACTGTAATTTCCAACTGCTCTTAGGGCATTAGCTAGGGCATCTGGTTCGAGGCCGAGTGATGAATAACCCCAGTCACCTTCGACGCCAAGGACAGTCTTGCCCTTGATGTTGTCACTGGCCAAAATATCATCCACAGTCGCCTGCGTGATAGGACCATAGGCGGGATTCTCGGCGTTGATCAGGGTGTACATGACGATCTTGACGATGTCAAACCACTGGTCATCGCCATGCGGGACAACAGGCGTGAGTGGTTCCTTGGAGATGATCACGGGCAGGATGACGTAATCATCCGGATTATCCGCGCCGGCTCGGATGGCAGCCAGTTGGGAACGGTCGCTCGTGGTGACATCGCAGCGACCTTCGAAGAAGGCGCCGTAAACCGAGGAGGTATCCTCGAAGATCACAGCTTCAAAGTCCAACCCTCGCTCACGGAAGTCGGCGGCGAGGTTTTTCTCCGTCGTCGTGCCGCTGGTGACGCATACGCTGGCGCCGTTCATGTCATCCTGGGATTCGATGCCGCTGTCCTTGCGGACCATATATCCCTGACCGTCATAGAACATCGTGATCGTGAAGTTTCCCCACTGGGAGTCACGGCTCGAAGTCCAGGTAACATTACGGCTCAGGATATCAACTTCGCCTGTTTGAATCACAGGGCCACGCTCAGCTGCCGTCACAGGGACAATCTCGATGGCTTCTGGATCACCAAGGACTGCTGCAGCCACCGCCCGACAAAGATCGATATCGAAGCCGATGTTGCGGCCATCGTCATCAAGGTATCCGAAGCCGAGCAGGTCTGTTCGACCAGCGCATACGACGCGGCCTCTCTCCTTAACTCTGGCCAGGATTTCACCGTAGCCAGGAGCAGGAGCACTCACGATCTGGGTTTCCCCTTCTGTGGTGACCTCGACGATTCGGGTGACCTCAACCTCTACGATTTCGCCCCCGCTTGGCGTGCCGCACGCGGATAGAAGCATAGCCAGGATTATCAGGCTTGCAAGGGGCAATAATAATTTACGCATTATCTAGTCTCCTCCATTTGGAATTACGTTGATGTTTTGTGCTAACGAGCATTAACTCGAAGAATGTTGGGAAAGCCACCTCCTTCCTACCTATTATCGGGAGTTTTAATTTCAGGTGTAGACAAAACGCCTCTCGCCACTGTGACTCCCGGGTGAAGAAGCAAGATATGATTGAATAGTGTTAAGCGAGAGGATAATTCGGACATTTATCATCCTAGAGTATCCACGAATGGATGTCAAGTTTTGCTGGATGCTCTTCCATAAGCAAGTTTCTGGCTATCCCTATTCCGCAGATAAGTTCAGCCCGACCTTTGTCCTCTTTGCGTGACGCAATATCACATGGTACGCTTGCTGACATCTACCGGGTTTGCCCGTATAGAAGGTTCGATATAAGCCCAAGCCTTACACACGAATAGCATGAACTCACTTATCGGTCAGACGTTAGATCATTATCGGATCATCGAAAGGATCGGCCAAGGAGGCATGGCGACGGTTTACCTTGCCGTCGACACACGCTCTCAGGAGGAGGTCGCCCTTAAGGTGCTCTCCCCGACGATGAGTTCTGATCGCCGCTTCGTTAAGCGCTTCCGTCGTGAAGCACAGCTGGTTTCCCAACTCAAACACCCCAATATCGTCTCTGTCCTCGCTTATGGGCAGTATAAGGGCACCATCTATATTGTGATGCCTTTGATCCGCGGTGAAACAATGCACCAGCGCATTGCCCGAGGGGCAATTTCGGGCGAGCAAAGCACAAAATGGATCGGTCAATTGGCGGATGCTCTTGCCTTCGCTCATGAAAATGGTGTTATTCACAGGGATATCAAGCCCTCGAATGTGATCCTGGACGACTCGGGGAACGCATGCCTGACGGATTTCGGGCTTGCGCGGGTCATCGAAGGGCACAGCAGCCTCACCGGCTCGATGCTGATGGGGACGCCGGCGTATGTCTCGCCCGAACAAGGTCGAGGGGAGCAATTGGATGCCCGTTCCGACCAATATTCTCTGGGGGTAATTCTTTATGAGATGGCTACCGGGCGCCTGCCTTTCGACTCGGGTTCTCCTATGTCAACCGTCCTGGCACATATCCAGGAGCCGGTGCCGCGTCCGCGCCGCTTCAGCCCCGATCTCCCAGCGGACCTCGAAGTGGTGATTCTCAAAGCCCTGGCTAAAAAACCTGAGAAGCGATTCCCGAGCGTCCGAGCCTTGAAAGAGGCTTACCAGGCCGCATTGGCCGGGAGACCTCTTCCGGAATTCGAGCGCATCGCCGCAGCGCCTACAACCCACATCGAACGTGTTGAAGCTGTTTCCGCTCCTGCGGCAATCCCAGAGACCATCCCTCGGCGCCGAGGTGCTGGCTGGATCGTTGCTGCATTAATTCCTATCCTGGCAATAGCCGCTTTCGTGGCGGTGCGCGGTCTGGGCGGTGGCGCGTCGGCGGTGCTCACACCCGCTGCCAATAATGGGACATCTCCAGCGGACGTGGAGACTGCCTCGGCGGAGGTTTCTTCTACTGCCACAAGTGAACCAGGACCGAGCCCGATTTCGCCGTCGCTGCTTATCACATCCAGCTCATGCCCGGGGTTGGCGCTTTTCGAACCGATTGTGGCAGGGGATGAAGTGTCCTGGTTGATCGACAATGCCGGTGAGGATTTTCACCTGGAGGATATTAGTCCGGGCTGGCCGCTGCTGACGAACGGTCTGCCCGAACAAATCAGATTGGGTGAACTCGTGCTTTGGCAAGGTGATGCCGAGGGAGATGGTGAACTCCATCGGGTCGAGGGTGTCGACAACACGATTAAAGCAGGACAAACTACCAACATCACGATTGCCTTCGAATATGCGGCGGGTACCACGGGCTATTCATTGCAGCTTATTCTGAATGATGGTTGTGTTCTTGAAGGTGAATGGTAGGGTCTAATCCGCCGGTAAAGGACATCATCCCTTTCCGCCCGTCGTCTTGTATATGATCCATGAGTTATTCTCCATATTCCATCTAACTCCATACCAGGGAATCCCATTCGATATTTGGGTTAACACCCACGCGTGAACCGAATTAGGATGGCGGTTGTAGTTTGGGTGGAGATATAATCGTATTTCCCGTGCTATGGGCATATTCTTAAGGAGAAACATTTCATGGCTGATTTGCGCTTGACAAACCTCGCCAAAACGCTCGTCCATTATTCCACCGAAGTTAAGCCCGGAGACCATGTTGGCATCCTCGTCCAGCCGGTGGCGCTGCCACTGGCGGAGGAGGTCTACCGCCAGGCGCTGGCAGCCGGTGGGTATCCGTATGTTCTGCTCGGAGGGCTGCGATCACGCGCCGAGACGGAAGCGGTGGAATATATCCTCTTCACGGAAGGGAATGATGATCAGATCCAGCACGTCAATCGTTTTGACAAGATCGTCCGTGAAGAATTCGATGTGATGGTTGTTCTCCAAAGCCAGTCGAACACCCGCCGGTTAAGTAATGTCGATCCGGCAAAGCAGCAACTGCGGGCGCGAGCCTATACGGAAGTGACGAAGATTTATAGGCAGCGAGCAGCCACAGGTGATCTGCGCTGGGTGATCTCTCTGTATCCGACCCGGGCCGTGGCACAGGATGCGGAGATGAGCCTCGAGGAGTTCTCAGATTATGTCTTCAGCACCACATTCTCGGATGTTGATGATCCAGTTGCAGAGTGGAACAGAATACACGATGAGCAGCAAAGATTGGTGGATTGGTTGAAGGGCAAGAAACTGCTTTCGGTGAATGGTCCGAATGTTGAACTGGAAGTATCAATTGAAGGCAGGGATTTCATCAACTCGGATGGCAAAAGGAATATGCCCAGCGGTGAGATCTACACCAGCCCAGTGGAAGACGCGGTAAATGGTTGGGTGCGCTTTACCTATCCTGCGATCCGCCAGGGCAGAGAGGTGGAAGGTGTAGAGTTGAAGTTTGAAAAGGGCAAGGTTGTGGAGGCGAGCGCTGAGAAGAACCAGGATTTCTTGATCAGCATGCTCGACACAGATGAGGGAGCGCGCTATCTTGGTGAATTTGCCATCGGGACCAACAAACGCATCAACCGTTTTATTAAGAATATCCTCTTCGATGAGAAAATCGGGGGGACGATCCACATGGCCCTCGGATTCGGTTTCGCCCAGGTCGGAGGAAAGAATGAAAGTGCGATCCACTGGGATTTGATCTGCGATATGCGCGACGGCGGTCAAATCTTCGCCGATGGTGAGCTGTTCTATGAATCAGGCGAGTTTAAAATATAAGCAGCTGGTGTGGCTGAAATTATCGCGGAGGAAATTCTGAATGGCTGACTATCGTATAGAAAATCAGGCGAAAATTATCGTCGAGTATTGTCTAAGCGTGAAACCAAAAGATCGGGTGGCTGTCATCGGCAGCACATTAAGCGAGACATTGATGCTGGCAATCCAGCGCGAAGTACTCCGCGCGGGTGGGTATCCGCATCTCTTTCCATATTTCCCGGGCGCCTCATATATACGCTTTTCCGAATCCAGCGACGATCAACTCGACTTCGTCTCACCTGTTATGAAAATGGCTTTTGAGGAGTTCGAATGCCTGGCTTCGCTATACAGCGATGCGAATACACGTGCACTGACTAACATCGATCCTATGAAGCAAGGCCGCGTGGCAAAAGCTCAGGCTGATGTGATGAAGCGCTATATGGAGCGGGCTGTTGCTGGAGAACTAAAATGGGCGGTGACGATGTTCCCCACGAACGCCCATGCACAGGACGCGGAGATGAGCCTGGCGGAATTCGAGGACTATGTCTACTCCACCATGTACGCCGACACCGATGACCCGGTAAAAGAATGGCGCAGGATCCACGACGAGCAGCAACGGTTCGTGGACTGGCTTTCGGGGAAAGAGGAGCTTGTAGTGAAGGGTCCGAATGTTGATCTGACTCTATCTATTACGGATCGGGCTTTCATCAACTCGGATGGTAAAAGGAATATGCCCAGCGGTGAGATCTTTACCAGCCCGATCGAGGATTCGATCGAGGGTTGGATCCGCTTCACCTATCCGGCAATTGAGATGGGGCGCGAGGTGGATGGCATCGAACTGAAGCTCGAGAAAGGGAAGGTCATCAAGGCGACGGCGGAGAAGAACGAAGCGTTCCTGTTGGAGATGCTCGAAGTCGATGAGGGCGCCCGCTATGTGGGTGAGTTTGCAATCGGGACGAATAAACGCATCAACCGCTTCATCAAGAACATCCTCTACGATGAAAAGATCGGTGGGACGATTCATATGGCTCTCGGTGCCGGATTTGAGGAGGTTGGGGGTAAGAACAAAAGCGGGATTCACTGGGACATGATCTGTGACATGCGTGACGGGGGCCAGATTTTCGTCGACGACGAGCTGTTCTATGAGTCGGGGGAGTTTAAAGTCTGAGCAGGGATGAACTGATCGAAGATGGACGCCGGTTTGTCAGCTAACATTATTTAGTTTAATTACAACCGCGGCAGCATGATCTTATCCTGCTTCTGGTATTTGCCTTTCTTATCCGCGTAGGAAATTTCACACCCCTCATCGCCTTCAAAGAAAAGCACCTGGGCAATGCCTTCATTGGCGTAAATCTTAGCCGGCAATGGTGTGGTATTGGAGATCTCCAGTGTTACGAAACCTTCCCATTCGGGTTCAAAGGGCGTGACGTTTACGATGATCCCGCAGCGTGCGTACGTCGATTTACCGACACAAACTGTGAGCACGCCGCGGGGGATGCGGAAGTACTCAACTGTGCGCGCCAGCACGAAGGAATTCGGTGGGATGACGCATACCTCTCCCTGGTAGTCCACCATCGAAGCTGTGTCGAAGTTCTTCGGATCCACGACTGCGGAGTAAACGTTGGTGAAGATCTTAAACTCATCGGCGACGCGGATATCGTATCCATAGGAGGAGACCCCGTAGGAAATCACACCCTCGCGAGCTTTTCCCTCCTCAAACGGTTCAATCATGCGTTCTTCTCGCGCCATACGCGCGATCCAATGATCGGGTTTTAATCCCATACCAAACCTCCAGAAGAATTTTTCATTTGACTCGTCTTTTCTCTAACTGCACAGGGTTCGTCAATTCCCCAATGCCTTCGACTTCAACGGTAACTTCATCTCCATCGTGGAGCGGTCCCACACCGGCAGGTGTTCCGGTCAGGATTACGTCTCCGGCGTTCAATGTCATGACGGATGAGATGAAAGCGACGAGAGTGATAACAGGGAAGATCATGTCACGGGAAGATCCCATTTGCCGCATCTGCCCGGATACATAGCAAGTGATGAGTGTATCTACTGGATCGATGTCGGTCTCAATCCATGGTCCAATCGGGCAGAAAGTATCGAATCCCTTGCTACGCGTCCATTGTCCGTCGCGGCGCTGCAGATCGCGCGCAGTGACGTCGTTGGCGGCGGTGTAGCCGAGGATGTGATCGACGGCTTTTTCGGGACGGATCCAGCGCCCGCCACGTCCGATGACCAGAGCGAGCTCAGCCTCGTGTTCAACGTTTTCGGATTGGGGCGGGAGAAGGATCGGTTCGCCAGGGCCGATCACGCTGGAAGGTGGTTTCAGGAAGAGCAGCGGGAGTTCAGGCACCTGTGCATCATGTTCGGCGGCGTGCGCGGCGAAGTTGCGGCCGACGCATATGATCTTGCCCGGTTCAACCGGCGGGAGCAGGCGGATGCGCTCGAGGTGGTCTTTGGCTTCTTTGCGTCCATAAGGGCCAAACGGTGAGCCGTCCAACCTGCCAACACGATCTTCAGAAACCCAGCCCCACGCTGGTTTTGCTCCGCTTCTTTTCAAATATCGGACGATGCGCATGCGAAATTCCTTTAAAGAAGGCAATACTTAGATTCGTCGTGCCGGTGGGAGCCGCGATTAACGGGACCCATTATAACCATGTCTGACAAGGGCGGGGGCTTAGCCCTTTTTCTGCGCCCATGCTAGATCGTAGGTAACCTGCCAGCGAAAGACCTCCACATTCTCAAAACCCTTATCCCTGAGAATGTCTGGGAAGCGCTCGCGGGTGAAGGTCTTCCCGAAGATCCAGCGCGCCTCTTTGTCGACACGGTTCGTAATCAGCAGCCAGCCACCCGGTCGCAGAACCCGAGTCAGTTCATCAATTGTCTGCATGGGATGTGGCGTGAATTCGAGGATTTCCAGACTTGCTACGAGGTCAAATATCTCATCAGGGTGGGGGAGCGGGACTGCCCAGCCGCGGACCCAACGGGTACTTTCCGTAGGTGTACGACTATGACCGCGCTTAAGCATGCTTTTCGATGGCTCAAGGCAGATCACACGCGCCTGGATGTTTGAGAGCTGAAAAAGGCTGTGTGCCAGCCTTCCGGTCCCCGCGCCAACATCCAGCACCAACGCGTTCGGTAGGGTTCCAAGGACCTTCGCTACCGGCTCGGCTAGAAACTGCTGCTCCCACATCGGGTCGAACTGCTTGATCCGTTCGTAGCGAACGGCGGCGATGTCGTAGAGCCAGATGACGAACCGACGTCCTAGATGAGCTCCCTCACAGACCCATATTTCCCAATATGCTATACCCATGAAAAGAAGGATCAGGGGGATGAATGCCCACTTTGACAAATCAATGAATCTCCGGCGAGGTTTCGTTACTATAGCATACAGATTGAAACGGGCAACAATTAAACCGCAACCCATTGCAGCCTGTTGGGCAGGGTTGAGCCTTGGATCAACGCAGAAATGCGTTGAATTCGTTAATGGTCTCAGTTCCGTTGACCGGGCGTGTGACGGGCGCTATAATCCAAGCAGGGCGGATAGCTCAGTTGGTTAGAGCGCTTCTCTTACACAGAAGAGGTCGCAGGTTCGAGTCCTGTTCCGCCCACCATTTAACCCCCATATATGGGGGCTATCTCTTTCTTGGGCCTACAGATGGGGGTGTTATGATTCCGTTTTGATTCGGGGATTCGTTTCGGGTGCAATTGGTGCAGTTTAACAGGAATGACCAATTCGTCGATCATCTCCGCTGCTTCTACATGCATGCCAGGGATCAGGTGCTCGTATATGTCCGATGGAATGGACGGTTTTGCATGACCTAGCTTTCTAGATATGACAATCAGCGGGATTCCGTGATTGAGCTTCAGAGATGTGGATGTGTACCTAAATACGAATACACCTGGGAGATTGAGTCTTCCTTCAATTACAAGTTGACGTGCCCCCACCTATCTCGAGTGAGCATATATTCGTTGTTTGGCTATTTCGAACAGCGGAATGCAGAAGTTATACTTGTTGCCCAAAAAACAAATCAGGATTATAATAATCTAGATTTGTATCTCTCGCTGCACAGGAGGGGCTATGTTCATAGATCGTGAATCTGAATTATCCAAGCTAGAGGAATTGCACCAAACGGGGCGAGCCGAACTCTTCGTCTTGTATGGGAGGCGCCGAGTTGGGAAGACTGAACTGCTGCGCGCCTTCTGCCAGGGCAAGCGGCACCTCTTTTTCATTGCTACATTGAGTTCGGATAGCAATCAGTTGGCTACCTTTTCCCGGCAAATATGGGGGTTCACCCATGCTGACACTCCCGAGGGGTTCACCTTTCCTTCCTGGGAAGCGGCGTTTCGAGCGTTGGTTGATCTGCCAGGCCGCCCCATTGTGGTGCTAGACGAATTCACGTATCTGATCGCTGGGAACAAGGCCATTCCTTCCATCCTCCAAAAGGTTTGGGATGAGACTCTTAAGGATGTGAAGGTATTCCTGATCCTCTGTGGATCCTATGTGGGACTGATGGAAACCGAGGTGTTGGGATATAAAGCTCCAATGTACGGTCGCCGAACAGGCAGTCTCTTCTTACAGCCTTTGGATCTACCGGCGGCAGCAGCTTTCTTCCCTGGTTATACGTCGGTTCAACAGATTGAAGCGTGGTCAGTGCTCGGCGGAATGCCTTATTACCTGCAGACCTTCGAGGGTTCCAAAGGCTTGTATGCCAATATTCAGCAGCATATCCTGGATACCAAGGGCCGGCTTTATAGCGAACCTCGCCTGGTGCTAATGGAGGAACTCCGTGAGCCGCGTAATTACTTCTCGATACTAAGGGCGATCGCCCAGGGGAGAACGCGGCTTAATGAGATTGCTCTGGGTGCCGGTGTTGGGAACTCGCCCACCACGGCTCGCTATCTCGACATCCTGCAACAGATGCACCTCATCGAGCGCAAGGTTCCAGCCACAGAGAGTCGGCCCAAGAAGAGCAAGAAGGGGATCTATCAATTCACTGACCCGTTCCTTCGTTTCTGGTTCCGTTATGTGCAACCGCATATTGGCTCCCTCGAGCTAGGTCTGGCCAGCGCTATACTGGCACAGCGTGTCCGTCCGACGTTCAATATCTATATGGGACAAGGTTTCGAAGAAGCGGCGCGAGCACACGTCGTGCGGCTTGCTCGCTCAGGAGAACTCCCGTTCTTGCCCGAACGGATAGGAAGCTGGTGGGACCGTAGTGCGGAGATTGATGTTGCCGCCGTTAGCGACGCTGAGCGGTCAATAGTATTGGGCGAGTGCAAATGGTCGTCCCGACCGGTGGGGTTGAATATCTGGAGGGATTTGAGGGTGAAGGCGCAGGAATCGTCCTTAACACAGAGGTTTGAGCATGTCCACTATGTCATGTTCAGCAAGAAGGGATTCACTTCGGCGATGAGAGCTGAGGCGAATGAGTATGGTATTCGTTTGATTGAACCACAGGAAATGGTCCAGTGATGGCATTATGCGACCCAGCCCGCGCACTAAAATAAACGAAGAACACATGCGAGTCAATGACATAAGGTGCTAGCGTCCCTAAATACATAAGTGGCTAGAAATATTACGGAATAGACGCGCTGAGTTTCAAACAAACGAACATTGCAAAGCCACCCATGGAAGCTAAGCCTGACGCTCCAAGCCTCCCTTTTTTGGGGTAGAAACTCACATCGCATCGTAGCCGGTGCGGCACGGTGTAACCTGAAGGTCCTTAGTTCGAATCTGAGCCCCGCTACCTGAGAACGAAGCGCTTTAGAGGGCGCTTTCTTCATTAATTGAACAGCGTTTATGCATGCATTATAGGATTCGGACTAAAGACCCCGGGGATAATAGTCTAAAGGGTTGAATTATTTAAGGTTTTCCAAATACTCGGGGAATGAGAAGGGGCAGGGCGGACATTTATGATTTGAACCAATAATCCCTGGATACTGGGTTCGAATCTTTGAGCAAGCACCTCATTTGGATCTTGTTGCACTATACCTCTCATATCCACCACCAAAGTTGCATTCATGTATTGATTTCATCTCCTGGTCCAGCTCTCACAAGGATGAGGATTTTTGATGCTACAGGACGGATTCTACGGAGCCAGGGATTCGGCGACGAGATTGAAATCTTCTAGGGAGAGTTCGTCACTGCCGCTGAGCATGTAAAGGATTCCATTTTCTTCCCACACGAGAAAATTCTCGTAACTGATCTGCCAAACTATGTCATCCTCGGTAAGGCTCCACGCCGAACCTCCGCCGCCGACAAGGCTTGTAGGAGCGTCCTCAATCCAATATCCCTTTGAGCCTCGCACCGTGACCTCGGTCGCTTGAGCATCCGCAATGGCGAATTCCTCTAATGCAACCTCTTTGATACGTTGCTGCCGGATTATAACCTGATGGAAGCGGAAGCAATCGCACATGACATATATCCCTCCCGCAGGGGATTCATAAATCTCCCGGGAGATCTTTTTGGGGTTTCCCCATTCCGGGCGAAAGGCCTTTTCCCATTCCTGCTCCGGAACATCGTGTGGCACGAGCACCTGGAATCCTACCAGGCCACTGGCCTCTTCCTGTGTGAGCGGAACCCAGCGATGTGGTTCACCAGTCTCATCTATCACAGGGGTTGGTCGTAGGGTGTCTTTATAAGGCAACGCCTGTTGGGCATCGGTGGGTTCGTTTGTGAAGATGAGATTTCCAATCTGGATCAAAACTTCTTTCGTGCGCGTTCTCAACGTGGGGGAAACGGCGCATGCGACGATAAATGTGACGATGGGGAGCAGGGCGCCAACAGCTGCAACTTTTCGTAGAGATGTTTTTTTGGGAGGCGTTTGAGATTTATTAATCACTTTTTGTTGAATGGAGGTTTTTGTATTACTAAGAGAGTCGAAGGAATTGTGTGTCAAAGCCCGTGCAATTGTGAACATCTCCCGATGAGAAGATTGAAGTTCTTCTGCTGGAAGGTGATGGTCAAGGATAAGCGCATCCAGATGGCGATTGAAACTCTCCACATCATTTGCGAAGGTTTTAGGTCTGTGCATCATCGTTCTCCTGTAGTTGATCTCTCAGGCGACGAAGTGTGCGGTAGAGGATCACGCCTACATTGCTCTCAGTGAGTCCTGTGATATCCGCTATACTTCGGTTGGTCATCTCCGCTCCAAATTTGAGTGATAAGATATCTCGCTCCCGCTCAGGTAAAGTACTTATCAGCGGGAGCAATTCTGTGAGCAACTCATTGTTTGTAGCGATCTCTTCGACCCAGCGCAATGAAGTTGTGGGGTGAGACCACAGTGAATCAAGAGGTATCCAGTCGCGGATACGGCGTGCCCGCAAATGTTTTCTTATTGCATTGCGCGCTATACCAAAGAGCCACGCATCCATGGAGCCTCTTTCCGGATCGTATCGTTCGATTCTGGACATAGCCGCTGTGAAGGTCTGGGAGGCGATCTCGTCCGCTACACTGGGATCCTGCACGCGATAAAGAGCGTAGGCATAAATTCGAGAGAAGTGCTGATCGAATCCATTTACGAGGGGCGAGAGCTCGGTAGTCATTGATTTACGCTCAGCTTCAGTGCTCGAGACTTCGAGAACTTTAGTCATTGTTGATCATCGAATCGATCCAATACCTTTCATTAATAGATTACCCTGAATCAACAAAGTATTACAGCTCAGAACCTCGGCAGCACTTGTCACCATAATCCTCATACTAAGGAATGGATGAAGTATATAACTAAGGTTGTCCAGGTTTCTGGCTACCATAAATCACAAGGCCACCCTTGGATGCCCAGCTTGACGGTTCAAGGCCTCATTTATAGAGTTGGCCTGCTCTGGCGGGCTTGACCAGGGAACTCACACAGCACCGGCTACGGTGCGGTATGGTGTAACCTGAAGATTCTTCGAAGAAATGTGGATGGAGGGATTTGAAAACCCAAATCACACTGTCCCAGGATATGGTCCTTCAATGTACTCAGCTATTTCTAATTGTACAGTGGTATTCGAGTCGCCTTTCCTGGCTTCATGAGCGGTGCAGTTTGGGTGCAGTTAATGCACTAGCCCATGGAGAGTATAGACAGCCTGGGCAATCAGCCCTCTATTTCATGCGGGTTTGTAGAAACTATGCAACTAGATGTAGGCTATGGACGCTATGGAAGATCGTATAGAATCTCTTACACAGAAGAGGTCGCAGGTTCGAGTCCTGTTCCGCCCACTTCTGGGTGCTTGGGCGCTCTTTTTCTATGGGGGCAAGCGTAAGAAGGATCGAGTGTGAAGAAGACCATCGTCATCTACTTGCTGCTCATAACTTCCTGCGCGCCGCTAGCCGGTCCCCCGCAGGGGCCGTCGAATACTGCTGGCCCACAAAGTACGGTCGGACTGCCTCCGGTGTACACACCGACGCCGACACCCCCACCCACGCCTACCCCTCAACCGACTCCGGATGTCCAACTATCCGATCAGAGTCCAGGCTTATTATCCGGCCATGTCGATGACCTCACCCACTTCAAAGCCGCCACTCGCTATTCGATCGACGTCGAGGTGACGTTTGATTCCGAGATGAGGACCGCGGTTCTCGATGGTTGGGCTCAGATTCAATTCTGGAATCATCTCGATAATCCGCTGCATGAAATCTATCTAATGCTCTGGCCGAACGATCCGCAGTATCAGGCTGCGATGGTCGCGGGTCCTGTATTTATCAGGGATAAGGTCATCGGTCCCAAACAGGAGTTGGATGGTCTAGCCCTGCGCGTTGATCTGGCGTTGCCGCTCGCACCGGGGGAGATGATCGACCTTGGTCTGCCGTTCCGGATCGAGGTGGAGTCGATGCGTCCTTCAGCGCCCCGCCGTTTTGGGATCACCGATGGCGTGTTGATCGCCCCGACTTTCTATCCACTGATCCCGCGCATCGTCGATGGTGAGTGGGATGTACGGCAGGCGCCTTTGGGTGGTGATACGACAAACTCCGATATAGCCCTGTATCAGCTGCAAGTGACTGTGCCCGCTTCCTTTGATCTCGTCGCCTCGGGCGTGGAGATCCTGAATGAGACGATAGGTGATCTTCAACGCCTGACGTATGTGACGGGACCGATGCGGGATGTGGCCCTCGCCCTCGCCGACTTCGTCGATGAGTCCCGCCAGGTTGGCGACGTTACCGTAACAGCCTGGGTGCTGCAGGATCATGCCGACGATCTTGATACGGTGCTCGATTCGGCGATCCTGCAGATGCAGGTTCTGGGTGATCTTGTGGGTCCCTACCCCTATCCGGAGCTTGATATTGTCGACGCGCCACATGCGTTCGGCGGCATCGAATACCCGGGCCTGGTCTTCATTGGTACTTTGGGGACCTACTGGGTTGTGGAACCGACCGTCCACGAAGTCGCACATCAGTGGTTTTATGGTCTTATCGGCGATGATCAAATTTCGGAGCCCTGGCTTGATGAGGCTGCAGCGACTTACGCGGAGGCGCTGTATTACGAACACGCGTTGGGGTCGGGGCGTGCGACCGGTTTCTTGAGCGATTTGCGCGCCATCGTACGGGAACACCCAGACCCGACGATGCCGATCGGTCTGCCTGTCGGGGACTATGACTCCAATGCTGATTACGCTGTGTTCGTGTACTTGAAAGGCGCGCTTTTCTTCGACGCGCTGCGCGGTGAGATCGGCGATCGGTCCTTTGGCGAATTCCTGAAGGTGTATTATCGGCAGCATCTATATGGCTTTGCGACCGGATCCGAATTCCAGGAAGTCGCAGAAAAAACCTGCCGTTGTGATTTGCAGGACCTTTTCGACCTGTGGGTTTACGAAGGGGGCGTCATCCCGGAGCTTGAGGGGTAGACACCTTCTGCAGTATGCCCCTACAGCTACATATGAATTATTTTGAGTCCGATTGCCCCTCGGAATATTCGGTCGGACCAGGGAAGGGCACGTTTCGGTGCTCTTTGCTAGGTTAAAGAAGGTTTATCCTTGACCCTTCTTCCCCACAGGTTTTACAATCCATTCCACATACATTCCCATGTCGCGGCAAATGACCCATACGCCGACACTTTTATTAGGAGCTTCAAATGCCTGATTCTCTTTTTCGAGGGACTCTGGAGGAACTCGATCCAGATGTATACGAATTAACTCAACTGGAGTCCGAGCGTCAGTATCGTAAATTAATCCTGATCGCAAGTGAAAGCACCTCTCCGTTAGCGGTACGAGATGCTTTGGACTCGGCGTTCCAGAATGTCTATGCGGAAGGTTATCCGGATGAGGATACGCGCTGGATGAATGAAGAGGAAATTCTGGATTATGACAATCGCCTTGCACACTATCGCCGTTATTCTGACCCGCGTTATTACAAGGGTGTTGAGTACGTTGACACGATCGAGGCCTTAGCGCGTCGACGCTGCGCTGAAGCTTTTGCTGCCAATGGTTTGACGGCGGACGATTTGTACGTAAACGTTCAGGCGCTTTCAGGTGCGCCAGCCAATAATGCGGTGTATCACGCGTTGGTTGACCCCGGCGATACCGTCATGGGGATGAATCTGCTGCACGGGGGTCACCTATCCCATGGATCTCCGGTCAATCGCTCCGGTAAGTATTTTAACATCGTCCATTACTCAGTGGATCCTGAGACACAGCGCATAAACTACCAGGCAGTGCAAGATCTGGCGAGTGAATCCAAGCCAAAGATGATCATCGCCGGTTTTTCGTCCTACCCCTGGTCGGCTGATTGGGCCAGGTTCAGGGCGATCGCCGACTCGGTTGGTGCGTACTTGCTGGCCGATATCGCCCATGTTGCTGGAATGGTTGTTGCCGGGGCCTATCCCTCTCCAATAGGATATGCCCATGTTGTGACGACGACTACGCATAAATCGCTCAATGGACCAAGGGGAGCAGTGATCATTACAGCGGACCGCGAACTATCCCGCAAGATTGATAGAGCGGTGTTTCCCGGAGAACAAGGTGGCCCTCACATTAATACGATTGCTGCACTTGCGCTCACTTTTAAGTTGGCTCAAACCAAAAGGTTCAGCGTCCTCCAGCATCAAGTGATAAGAAATTGTGAAACATTGACCAAACGCCTGGAGGAGCGAGGCTTTACGATCGCGTTCGGTGGTACCGATACCCATCTGATGAATTTGGATTGCAGATCCGTTACTGGACCTGATGGAACGACACTTTCCGGTGATATGGCCGCGCGAATCTTGGATCTGGCGGGCATCGTCGTAAATCGGAATACCATACCAGGCGACAGATCCGCCCTTGATCCTTCCGGCATTCGCATGGGCACATCCTGGATCACCCAGCGTGGATTTAAAGAAAAGGAAACGATCACGCTCGCGGACATCATTGCCGACGTTTTGATGGCGACGACACCCTATGCATTGAACTCACGTAAACGTCAAAATAGGCGTGCGAAGGTAGATTTCAAGACCATGGAAGAGGCAAAGCTGCGCGTATGTGAGTTGGCCGAGTCGGCGGGTATCGACTTCGATCCAGCGGTTCATGGATATCCTCACTTCTATTACATGGGCGACGAATCACCAGGAAAAGGTCAATGGGCAGCCTTTGACATTGGCGGTGAACGCGTACGGCAATTCTTGAATACTGCATTGAGCAGTGATGTCGAAGCGCTGGAACCTGATCAAAGCCAATCCACACGAATAAGCACACCGCAAGGTGAAATCGAGGGAACGCTTACCTGTAAGTCACCCTACAAATTCCAGCTAAGTGTGAGATCAAGCGAAGCTAATCTTGCAGCCGCCTGGCTACGAGCTCTTTCTGATGGTTTTGTCAGCATCAAGGATGATGATCTGCTGGCGAAACCCCCAGGGCCAGCGTGGGTTCGGGAATCAGACGAGTCACCTGTGAAATCCGTCAAGGGGGATCCGGCAGCCAAGGATAAGCCATTTTATATCGGAATTTCTGATGGATCAGGTGAACCTTTACCGAAATTCAATTGGCAGGAACCCAAGGAGCAACCCGAATTAAAACGGACGACTCTACACGCGATCCATTTGGAGTTGGACGCTAAGATGGCACCGTTTGCCGGGTGGGAGATGCCCTTGTGGTACTCATCTGTTAGAGAGGAACATCAAGCGGTTCGTAACGCTGCCGGTTTATTCGATGTTTCTCACATGGGAATCTACCAGGCAGAAGGACCTGATGCTGCCATATTCTTAGACAGCGTATGTGGAAACGACATCGGCTACCTAGATGTGGGCCAGTCGGTATATACACATTTCTTGGATCCGGATGCAAATGTAATTGACGATCTGATTGTTTATCAGCGCGGACCGGAGGAATACCTTATTGTGGTGAACGCGTCGAACGACGATAAGGATTGGTCCTATCTCTGTGCGGTTCGTGATGGTGCAGTGCTCGTTGATAATAAACGTCCATGGGCGAGAGCGTTTGGGCGCAATGTGGTGCTCCGTAACTTGCGCGATCCGTCTGAAGGGAAGGATATGTTGGTGGACATCGCCTTACAGGGACGCTTGTCCCGTGACATCCTTCTTGCCCTGAAATGTGATGATGCCACCTGCAAACGAATAAAGAAGCTAGATCGCGCTGAGCTATGCGAAGCGACGCTCGGAGGCATTGACCTGATTGTTTCCCGAACGGGGTACACGGGTGAGAAAATGGCCTTCGAATTGTTTGTGCACCCTTACAAATCGGCTGTCTTATGGAAGGCTCTGCTGGATGTCGGGGAACCGATGGGGCTCAAACCTATCGGATTAGGGGCGAGAGATTCATTGCGGATAGAGGCAGGGTTGCCCTTATATGGGCACGAGATGGGTGGCGAGTTAGCGCTAGGGGTGGGTGAAGCGGGATTCCGCAGCTATGTCAAGACATATAAACCGTGGTTCATTGGACGAGATAGTTTCCTGGAGCGAGAAGCTGAGCGCGATAGCGTAGTGATACGTTTCCGATGCGATGTGAAGGGGATTCCCATGGTCCATCTCGGTGATCCTGTGTTGGATAAGCGAGGTCTTACCATAGGTGTAGTAACAAGCTGCGCAGCAGATCGGACGGGCTACCTGACTGGTCAGGCGTACATCTACAATAAGTATGCAGATGAAGGAACGCCCTTCTTCATTTTCCAGGGTACGCCGATGAAGGCAGATGGCGAAACCAGACCTGATTTGCAGCCCGGGGACCGGATCTTCATCCCCTCAGCGGCAACCGTGTTGAGGAGATTCCCCAAGCTGTAGGCGGATGCTTGCTTACAACCCCCTGAACGCGTAAGGGCCGACCTGAGTGTCGGCCCTTGTTTTGCCCGCATCCAAGATCTGCAAGGATGAGCTGTAGGAGAAGCAGCTGTCTACATCCCCTTATGAGTTGCGTAAAAGTAAGACCTCACTCCAGGCTGTGAATCACCAACCCGCTGCGTAATTTTGGCTCAAACCAGGTTGTTTTTGGAGGCATGATGTTCCCGGTATCGGCGATGCTGATCAATTGCCGCATGGATACAGGGTACAGGGCGAAAGCCACCTTCATCTCCCCGCTATCCACCCTTCTTTGCAGTTCTCCCAGCCCCCTCATGCCGCCGACGAAGTCTATTCGTTTCGAGGTCCTCAGGTCCATGATATCGAGGATGGGTTCAAGCACCGATTTCGATAGTATCGTCACATCCAAAACACCGATGGGGTCGTTGTCGTCATAAGAGCCCTCATTGGCGATTAACTCATACCACTTTCCATCAAGGTACATGCCGAAGGTGTGAAGACTTTGCGGTTTGAAGGTCTCGTCCCCCTTCTCTTCTATAGCAAATACTTCCCTGAGCTGTCCGAGGAATTCCTCGGGGGTCAGACCATTTAAGTCCATTACCACCCGGTTGTAGTCCAGGATGCGTAGCTGGTCGTCCGGAAAGTGCACGGCCAAAAAGTAGTTGTACTCCTCATCCCCGGTGTGATTTGGGTTGTTGCCCTTCTTCTCATTACCAACCAGCGCGGCGGCAGCCGTGCGATGGTGCCCGTCGGCAACATAGGTCGCCGGAAGCTCGTTGAATTGCTCAATCAAACGCTGGATTGTATTCTTCTCAGTTATCACCCAGAAATGGTGCCCGATGTCATCCTCGGTTGTGAAATCGTATTCGGATTCCTGGTTCTCGACGATGTCCTTGATGATTTCGTCAATCTCGGGAACGGCGGGGTAGGCAAAGAAGACAGGCTCTATATTCGCATTTGTAATACGAACATGCTTCATACGATCTTCTTCTTTATCGGGGCGCGTTAATTCATGCTTCTTGATGATCCCGCGCATATAGTCCTCCACACCCGCACAACCGACAAGGCCGTATTGCGTGCGGCCATCCATGGTTTGTGCGTAGATGTAGAGGTGGTCTTCGCCGTCCTGTACTAAATATCCTTTCCCTTTAAACGACTCGAAGTTCTCCTTCGCCTTGTCGTAAACCGCTTGGATATGGATGTCGGTGCCTGGGTCGAAGTCGATCTCGGGTTTCGTGATATGCAGCAGCGAATAAGGGTTTGCTTCCTCTCTGGCTTCTTCCGAGTTCAGCACATCATATGGACGGCAAGCCAGCTTCTCCACAATATCCACCGGCGGGCGTATTCCCCGGAAAGCTTTCAAGATTGCCATAGCGCTATCCCTCGCAGATGATCTGGATATATTGCTCAGAACGTGAGAATGTCAGGTCGATATCCTCGTTTCACCCTTTTCAAGCGTTTGAAAAGAGCGATGGTTCCCCTGATGCATTCAATTAGGACTGTTAATTACCCGTTTCGAACGATTTCGACGGGTTATTTGTTAACCTGGAAGGTCTTATCACCGTTCTCCAGGAAATTCCTTATCTGTGTCATGGCGGCAACGCCGGCATTGATATTCGCCTCGGCGGTTTGAGCGCCCATCTTCTTCGGTGTGAAGAAGAACCGGCCGGGGTATTTTTCGGCTATGATGTCTTTGCATTCAGGAGCGATATCGGAGATATAGGAAAAGTCTTCCCGATCTGCAAACATCCTTAATAAGTCATCTTCGTGGATGACTTCTTTACGGGCGGTGTTGACCAATACCGCAGGCGCGGGCATTTTGGAAAGGAGTCCATAGTTGATGGATGCTTTTGTTTCATCGGTTGCCGGTATATTTATTGAGACATAGTTGCAAGTGCTGTAAAGTTCTTCCGCGGATTCTATGCAGCCAACATCATCGCTTTCGATAACACCCTTGGGGATGAATGGGTCGAAGGCGAAAACGTGCATGCCGAAGCCCTTGGCAATTCCGGCGATTAATTTACCCACATTGCCATATGCATGCAGGCCCAGTTTTTTTCCTTTCAACTCTGTGCCCGCTTTACCGTTATAGCCGTTCCTCGCCAAATAAACCATCATCCCCAGGGCAAGCTCGGCGACGGCGTTTGAGTTCTGGCCTGGCGTATTCATGGCCACGATGCCTTTTTCTGTGGCTGCTTCTAGGTCGATATTGTCATAGCCCGCCCCGGCCCGAACGATGACCTTCAGATTCTTCGCCGCTTCGATGACTTCCCGGGTGGCTTTGTCGCTCCTGATGATCAGGGCATCTACGTCTGCGACGGCATCAATAAACTCTCCCTGATCGGCATACTTCTCAAGAAGGACGAATTCGTAGCCGGCTTCTTCAGCGATCTTCTTGATTTTTTCAACGGATTCAGGAATAAACGGTTTTACGGTAGCAACCAGAACTTTCGTCATGTCAATATCCTCATGATCTAGATGAGAAAGCCAGGGAGCCTGCTCCCTGGCTTTCGAGTTTTGCTAATGCGCGGCTTCGAATTCCTGCATGCAATCCACCAAAGCCTGCACGCTCTCGATGGGCAGGGCGTTGTAGCAGGAGGCCCGGAATCCGCCCACCGACCGATGGCCCTTGATGCCGATCATGCCTTTGCCGACAGCGAACTCCAGGAATGGATCTTCGAGCTCTTTGTATTCCTCGTTCAGAATGAAGCAGATATTCATTCTCGAGCGAGAATCTTTCTCTACCGTGCCTACGAACAGCTTGTTGCGATCGATTTCGTTGTATAGAAGCTCGGCTTTCTTGATGTTCACTTTTTCCATTTCCGCAATGCCGCCCTTATCCTTTAGCCATTTCAGGGTTTGTAAAGCGCTGAAGACGGGCAAGGTCGGGGGCGTGTTGAACATCGAGCCTTTTCCAATGTGCGTTCGATAGTTGATCATCGTTGGAATTTCACGGTCCACGTTTCCGAGGATGTCTTCCTTGATGATCACAAGCGTTGCCCCTGCTGGTCCCAGGTTTTTCTGGTCCCCGGCGTAGATGAGCCCGTATTTGGAGACATCGACCGGTCGGCTGAAAATGTCGGAGGACATGTCCGCCACGAGGGGTACTTCCACATCCAGATCTTCCAGGATCTCGGTCCCTTTAATGGTGTTGTTGGAGGTGATGTGGAAATAGTCCGCATCCGCAGGGATCACGTAATCCTTGGGAATGTAGCTGAAATCTTTGTCCGCGGACGAGGCGACTTCAACCATCTCCCCAAACAGCTTGGCTTCTTTCATGGCTTTCGTAGCCCAAGACCCCGTGTTCAAGTATGCGGATTTCGTCTTCATCAGGTTGTACGGGATCGCGAAGAACTGGGTGCTCGCACCGCCCCCCAGGAATAACACCGAGTATCCATCCGGGATTAGGAGCAGTTCTTTGATCAATGCCTGGGCTTCATCCATGACAGCTTGGAACTCTTTGCTGCGGTGAGATATCTCCATGATGGAGAGCCCTGTTCCGGCGAAGTCCTTGAGGGCTTCAATGGTCTTATCAACGGTGAATTGAGGCATGATCGACGGGCCTGCGTAGAAATTATGTTTCTTTTTCATGTTCTTATCCTCACTATGAATCTTGGAACGGCAGCGGATAGTTATAAAAATGAAGATTGCTTCATCGTTGTCTTGGGTACGATCTCGCAGCAACTCCTTAACGATAGATAATGGCCCATATAATTATAGTAGAAATATAACAACCATAATTTGAATTTTAGTGTTGTTTGACGTGAAAAATCAGCCCTTGTGCAACTTGGAGTGGTGAGCTAATGCATATTATTTTTTGTATATGAGGCTGCAAGGTTATTTTGCTTTTTATAATACCCCAACCTCAAGTCTAAGACACACCCATCCAACCCCTCCTCGGGGAACAAGTGGCAAGATGAAAGAATCCTTCATGTGGTAAAGGAGCTACTCCAGTGTTCTATCCCTACTTCAACACCGCGCTCGAAGACCTTGATCCGGATATTCATCAACTCATTCAATTGGAAGCCGAAAGGCAGAGGAGGAGGATCATCCTCATCCCCAGCGAGAGCGCCTCTCCGCTGGCCGTTCGCGAAGCCTTAGGATCGACCTTTCAGAACATCTACGCGGAAGGGTACCCGATTGAAGATACGCGCTGGATGAGTGAAGATGAAATTCTGGATTACCGCACGCGGCTGGCATTTTATCGCCGCTACTCCGACCCCCGGTATTACAAAGGGGTTGAATACGCCGATACGGTTGAAGCCCTCGCTCGCCGCCGTTGCGCAGAGGCTTTTGCAAAGGAGGAATTTTCTGCCGACGACATCTACGTCAACGTGCAGGCGCTGTCGGGCGCTCCGGCGAATAACGCCGTATTTCAAGCGCTGGTCGAGCCCGGGGATACGGTGTTGAGCATGGACCTGCTTCACGGAGGACATCTCTCGCATGGATCACCAGCCAACCGTTCGGGAAAATACTTCAATATCGTGCCGTACACCGTTAACCCGGAGACGGGGCAGATTGATTATGAGGCGATAGAGAAGTTAGCGCTGGAACATAAGCCTAAGCTAATTATCGGCGGCTATTCCTCCTACCCATGGACTGTGGATTGGGAGAAATTCCGATCGATCGCCGATCTCGTAGGGGCGTATCTGCTGGCTGACATCGCCCATGTTGCCGGGCTGGTGATCGCCGGTGAATATCCCTCACCTCTTGGGCATGCCCATGTGATTACCTCGACGACGCATAAATCTCTTTACGGCCCACGTGGCGCGATCATCATGACCACAGACCCCAAGCTCTCGACCAAGATCGACAAGGCCGTTTTTCCGGGTGAGCAAGGCGGAGCGCAGGTCAACGTCTACGCGGCGATGTGCTTGATTTTCAAATATTCCCAGACGGAGGAATTCGTCGGCCTGCAACATCAGGTGGTGGAAAATTGTGCCAAACTTGCCGAGCATCTGGAATCGCGAGGTTTTAAGATCGCTTACGGCGGCACGAATACTCACCTGATGAATCTGGATTGCAAATCCGTTGTGGGGCCGGATGGGACACCGCTGTCCGGCGACCAGGCCGCCCGGATCCTGGATTTGGTCGGCATTGTTGTCAATCACGATACCCTGCCGGGAGATGAGACAGCGAATGACGCTTCCGGCATCTGCATGGGTACTTCTTGGATCACGCAGCGTGGTTTCGGATTGAAGGAAACGGAAAAACTTGCTGGATTGATCGCTGATCTGCTTAAAGCCTGCGTCCCTTATAGCCTGACCGGACGAAAAAAGCCGATCAGGCGGGTCAAAGTCGACTTCGAGATTCTTAACGATGTCAAAATGATGGTGCGCGATCTTGCGCTCGGTGAGGGGAACAACACTGAATCGTCAGTCTCCGGCTACCCGCACTTTTACTATCTGGATGACCCTTTACCTGAGGGGCCTTACACAGTCATTGAGCTCGAGGGAAAAGCAACGGATGATCTGTTGCGTTGGGTGACTTCAGCAAGGCCGTGTGAGATGGGGAAGGGCGAGGTCGTGGATATCCAACTCGCGCTCGATAAAGGGACGGTCGGCTCTTTGTTGGAGCGGACGGAAGAGGCTATGACTTGGCATCTTATCATAGAGACAAAGGATGCCGGTCGAGCGCTGACCTGGCTTCGGGACCTCTCCGATGGATACGTGACCGTCGACGATGAGGATCAGGTCAAGAAGCTTCCTGGACCGGTCGTCGTGTATTCGGCGGGCGGCTTGAAGGAAATGCCGAAGGCGAAGTTCGAAGCCGACGGTGTTGACAAACCCTGGTATCTTGGATTGCAGGTTGTGACGGGGGATCCATTGTCGTCCTTCACCTGGGACGAGCCTAAGACCGATAAAATTCGCAAAACGGCATTGAACAAGACCCATCGCGAGATGGGCGCCAAGATGGTCCCCTTCGCCGGCTGGGACATGCCGGTTTGGTATACAAGCGTGATCGAGGAGCACAACGCTACGAGGGAGGCTGCAGGTTTGTTCGACGTATGCCACATGGGTGTCTACCAGGTGGAGGGTCCGGCTGCCAGCGCATTCCTCAACTCAGTCGTGACCAATGATGTAGCTTCATTGAAGACCGGTGTTTCGCACTATACACAATTCCTCGATCCGAGCGGCGCGGTGATCGATGACACAATGGTCTACCGCCGCCGGGAGGATGCCTACCTGGTTGTCGTGAACGCATCAAATGACGACAAGGATTGGGCCTGGCTGAACGGGGTGAAAGATGGTCAGGTATGCGTGGATGAGCATCGACCGTGGGCTTTAGCCTTCGGTCGCGGTTGCACGTTGCGCAACCTGCGCGACCCTGCGGAGGGGGATGACATGCGGGAGGATATCGCCATCCAGGGACCGAAAAGCCGAGAAATTCTACTGGCCCTGGGTTGTGATGCGGCGACAGCTGCCCATCTGAAGGCGCTGCGCTGGGCAGGTGTTATGGAAGGAATATTCGGCGGGATCGATCTGGTCGTTAGCCGAACTGGCTACACTGGCGAACGGGTGGCGTACGAGCTGTTCGTGCACCCAAAGCACAGTGTGGAACTTTGGAATGCCCTTATAAAATCCGGTGAGCCGCTGGGAATGAAGCCGGTGGGGTTGGGCGCACGCGATTCGCTGCGCACTGAAGCCGGGCTGCCGCTCTACGGGCATGAGATGGATGGGGAGATGATGCTTGGTGTTGGCGACGCTGGCTTCGGTGCCTATGTGAAAACCTACAAGCCATGGTTTATTGGACGGGAGGCGTTTCTTGCACAGGAGGAGGCGCGTGTATCTGAGATCGTTCGTTTCCGCTTCAATGATAAAGGCGTACGCATGGCACACTACGGCGACCCGGTCGTTGATAAACGCGGGAAAACGATTGGCGTAGTGACCAGCTGTGCTGTGGACAGCGACGGCTTCCTTACCGGACAGGCCTATTTGGATCTGAAGGTCTCGAAAGTGGGCACACCGATCTTCATTTTCCAGAGCGCTTCGGAGAAGGCGAGCAAAGCCCCCGCGGAATTAAGCATGGGTGATAAGGTCTCGATCCCCACTCCAGCGACCGTCGTCCCCCGCTTCCCGGGGTAGGTCGAAACCGTCCGCGAATATGGCCTGCAGGGGCACGTTTCCGTGCCCCTACCTTTAACCCAAACGCAGCGAGGGGGCTTTCCCCCAGTGGGAACCGAAGGGGGCAATTATTAATAAAACTCCTTGCTTAATTCCCTTTTAAATGCCCAGAGCCCAAGCCAATTGGCTTGGGCTCTGGACCTTGGAGGGAGAGTAGGATCTAGTCTAATATATTGATTAGATGGCGGTTACGATGCCGCTAAAAACGTTGCCGATCGCGGGGCCCAACAGAGCCAGGATCACGATAACAACAACTGCGACTAGAACCAGGATCAATGCGTACTCGACTAGGCCCTGTCCCTTCTCTTTCGGAGCAAATAACATCACTTTCACCTCCTTCAAACTTGGGTTGCTCGGTAGAGCTCCGACGGCTGAATAACTCTCTAACTGTCACAAGAATAGCATACTGTTGACTTTCTGAACCTTACAGCGGGCTTGCAGCTTTGACATCGACCGGCTGGGACTTCCGCACTATCGCTCGTGTTCTCTCCCGGCGGGTCCCGCCATTCCCTGGTCATGTGGAGCGTATATGGCGAGCGGTGGTTTAAAAAAATCCGAGGTCTGACGGGACCCAAGCCGGGTGAACCTTATCGGCATAAGGATAACGATGGGGGAGGGGGATTGTTACGCGTTACACGTAAGCCGTTGGTACTAGGTGTGTTTCTTTACCTCCGAAATGACAGGTTCCTGGCCAATGTCATTCTGAGGTACCCTTCGACACGCTCAGGATAAACTCCGCGACGAAGAATCTCGTTCCTGGTAGCAAGAACCCATCTATTTGAAGAACAAGAATCGCGGCGTTTATTGACTCTCGGTTGAGGTAATGCTGACTGGTTTCAGCTCAGCCTGTGGTGTGCTCGGTCTTTTTCCCCCGGACCCCCTACAATAAAGACAGGCTGTGAGAAATCCGAATTTTCGTTCTTGTCATTAGTATGATTAAACGGACAGGGCACGGGGTCGCCGTGCCCATACATAACCGCCTTAAACGAAAAAGCCTGCATTACGCAGGCTGCCTTACGGAACCCGTATCCTCATCAGATCAGGGCTTTGAAAAGCTAAGCACTCTGGTCCCTTCGCCTCACGCGACCAGACTGAGGATGAAGGAGGCGATCACGATCACGGCGATCGCGCCGAAGATGATCTGCTGCATGCGGATCGACCGGGCCTGTTGTTTCGAGACCTGTTTCTTCTTTTTCTTCTTCTTGGCCATGATTTAAACTCCGGCGGGATGATACCACGGGGGAGTAAGGCCGTAAAGTATCGACGGGAAGAGAAACGCTAAGCCTCGATAAACCTTAAAGTTTCCCGCGGGGCATTGATTTTGACCCTCGGGATTGCTAGGATCATGGTACAAATCCTTGGAGGGAGATCTTAAAAAAAATAATGGGTAGAGTTGCGAAGGGATTCTATCCTTACGGCAACCATCATTCATTGTATGCCTCACGAACATGAGCCCTCGGCGATAGTCGAGGGCGTTTTTGTTAATCGATCATCACAATCTTGAATGAAGGAGGTGGGACTCAGAGGAGGAACGATCAAATCGGGGTATACATTCGCGATACATCCAATAACTTTGGAAGGAGGAGGAAGATGAAAAAGGGTTTATTTACAGTTTTGATTGCGCTCGCACTACTGGTGGTCACCGTGGGCATTGCTGGTGCGATCACGAATGGAGAGCCGGATAACGGCAGGCACCCATATGTTGGATTGTTAGTGTTTGATTATGCCCCCGACAGTCCAGGTTGGAGATGCAGTGGTGCTTTGATCGCACCGGATGTTGTGCTCACGGCTGGACACTGCACGGATGGTGCTGTAGCGGCGAGGATTTGGTTTGACGAAGATATGACTTACGATAACGTGCCATTCCCACGTTATCCTTATGGAGGTCCCGGGAGTGGGGCGTTTGAGGGCACACCTTATACCATCCCTGAATATCGTAGTGCCGATAATCCTTACGGTGGTGGAAACGGTCTTCCGGCTTTCTCCTATCGTGATGTCGGGATCGTCGTCCTGGATAAGCCAATCAAGAAGAAGGTGGTGGGTGAATACGCAGCATTGCCAGAGGCTGGGCTTGTCGATACTCTAATGAACAAGACTGGCGTGGATTTCGTGGGTTATGGTGTTTCAGAGCAGTTCATGGAATACCCTGGCGAAAACCCTTATGATCGTTGGATAGGGCCAAGGATTCGCTTATATGCACCAAGCGAATTAGTATCTGGTGAATTCGTTCACAGTGCTGAATACATGCGACTTGCATTGAACCCAGGGGGAGGATCTGGTGGAACCTGCTTTGGTGATTCTGGCGGTCCCGATCTCCTCAGTGGTACAGACACAGTATTGGCAGTGAACTCCTACGTTACGAATATCAATTGTTCAGGTGTTGGTTACTCCGCAAGGGTTGATATACCCGAAGTCCTGGAGTGGATCAACGGTTTCCTTGAGTGAGGTTGATTACCACATTTGTCTATGGAGTGACAGACCCGCCTTTTAGCGGGTCTGTTTCGTTTTTCGTGAATAGTTTATAGGGTATGGTAGGGTAGAAGTTCGCGGCTCTGATAGCTCCTGATAGCTCTCAGCGCATTACCTGAGAGTATTTTTGTAGACTTTGAGAGGTGTTTTATCGGACGATCGTGGGGAATTCGTCCGGCGGGAGCACACCGGAAAAGCTATGCTACTTCCTATAGAAGTGCCCCGATCTGGGCGAGACAGCCACAGGAGGCCACGATGACCGAAACCGACATTAGAACTAACAATGAACCAAAGGTAGCGCCGGATTTCAACCGGAAGGTGAAGCGGACGCTCGAGGTGACATCAATAGCGCTGCTGCTCGGCCTGGCGGTGGAGATCCTCTTTCACGGCCACCCGCTGGGGATCAACTTCCCGATCTGGGCTGCGCTCAGCGCAGCGGCGCTGTTCGTCACCGCCCGTCTGGAGGGGGTCAAACCCAGCCGCTGGGAATGGCTGCTCGTCATTCCGATTCTCTTTCTGAGTGCGATGGCGGCGATGCGCCTGGAACCGCTTACGGTCTTCCTGAGCGTGGTCGGGACGCTTATGTTCTTCGCGCTGTGGGTGCGGGTCTTCCGCGCCGGACGCTTGATCGATTTCGGCTGGCTGGATTTCGCCGTGGCGGTGATTGCCCCGCCGCTCGAGGCGCTTTTCCGCCCCTGGGCGACGATGACGGAAGCCTGGCGGCGGGCTGCCGGCGAGCGCGGCGGGCGCAGCCGTGGGTTGGCCATCCTGCGCGGCGTGCTGCTCGCCCTGCCCGTGCTGGCCATCTTCACGGCTTTATTGGCCGCGGCCGACCTGGTCTTCGGTGATCTGGTGGAAGAAGCATTGCGCTGGCTGAACATCGAGAAACTGCTCGAGTATGTTGGTCGCGGGGTGATCGTGGTCCTAAGTGCGATCTTCATGCTTGGCGCGTTGGTGATCGCCTTGCTCGATCCTGGGAACCGCATACTAAACGGCGAGGACAAGCCGCTGCTTAAGCCCTTCGTCGGCTTCCTCGAGTCGACGATCGTGCTCGGCGCCGTCGACCTGCTTTTCGCCCTCTTCGTGGTCGTGCAGTTTCGCTACCTGTTCGGGGGAGAGGCCAATATCACCGCCGCAGGCTACACCTACGCCGAGTACGCCCGCAACGGCTTCGGCGAGCTGGTGTGGGTGGCGTTCCTGAGCATGGGTTTGATCATGGCGCTGGGGTATTTTGGGAACCGGGGGGAGCCCCGTGAGCGCTCCTGGTTCAATGGCTTGAGCACGGGTTTGGTGGCGCTGCTGGGCGTGATTCTCGTGTCGGCATGGCAGCGGCTGCTGCTCTACGAGGGTGCATACGGTTTCACCGAGCTGCGGACCTACACGCATGTGTTCATCCCCTGGCTGGCGCTGCACCTGGTCGTCTTCCTGTTCCTGCTCTTCCGTGGGAATCTCCGCCGCTTTGCGCCGTTCGCCGCGCTGGGCACGCTGGGCTTCGTCGTCACGTTAAATCTACTTAACGTGGATGCCTTCATCGTTCGCCAGAATGTGAAGCGCTTCGAACTGACGGAGGAGATCGACCTGGATTATCTAGAAAATTTAACGGATGACGCCGTCCCCGGGCTGGTCGAGTTAGTCCGAGCAGCGCCCGAGGGCGTGCGCCAGGATCTGTTGGCGAGCTTGGCTTGCCGCCGGGCGATGCGGGGAGACCGCCAGGAGGATCTTGATTGGCCTTCCTGGCACGCATCTCACGCGCGGGCGATGACGCTGTTGGAAGGGTTGGATGGGTTGGATGCGTATACGGTGGAGTTTGAGGATTGGAGCTGGATGGTCAGTGGTCCGGGTGTGGAGAAGGAGTACTGCGATTATTGGTTTTGGGATTGAGGTTCGGTAGGGCTGCGTAGGGGCACGGCGCCGCCGTGCCCTTACAGGTCATGAAGGAAGATCGACACTGAAGTGATGAATCGCTTTTTCTTTTCCATCCCCCCTCTTAATCCCCCCTTGGAAAAGGGGGATGCTGGGGGCGGCAGCCCGCACCCAGACCCCCTGGCAACGATCGATTTGAATCTGCGTTTCGAAGGGCCGTCTCTACGCTGCAGGTCTTGATCATGGATGCGGGATGCCTTTCTCGCAGTGACATATCGAAAGTACACGTTTTGTTCACGTCTCGGCATCTGGTGTAAATATTTCCTCAATGGTGCTGCCAAAAAGCTTTGCCATCTTGAACGCCAGCGGCAGGCTGGGATCATACTTCCCTCTCTCGATGGCATTGATCGTCTGTCGCGAGACGTCCAGTTCGTCAGCCAATTTGGCCTGAGACCAGTTCCGTTCTGCACGCAAGACTTTCAAGCGATTTTTCACCGGTATCTCCATAACGTCCAAAATTTGCCAAGTAACAACATCAACGACATGACCAGCAATACGAGACCTACGTTAACCTCGGCCAATCCAGCGAACTGGAAGAGTGCATACCCACCGACGAAGATGGCCGTCCCTGCAAAACCAATGGCAATCGCCTCGGTTTGGATGCGGCGCTGGAGTTCATCAAGGCTGGCAATCGCCATGCCAATGCTGACGACAAGGACAGCCCATCCCAGGGTGGGAAGCAAAGCCGCCCACTTTTGCTGGGTTTGGCTCAAACCCTGATCGAGTAGATAGCTGTAAGCGAAACTGGTCAACAAGAGAAAGGTCGCAGCCATGAGCGTCCGTCGCAGTAAGGCCATCGGATAGCGCATATTCGGTGGCCTTCGACTGATTCGAAAGCCAATGGCTGCGCCAAATAATCCGCCCACAACCAAACCAATACCCATTCCAAACTCGAAGCCATAGGCATATAAAAGCCCCATGGATGCGCCAGCGATGCTAGCCGTGATTACATTCTTGGTTTCTTCAGCAGTAGAGATATTCTGTCCAGCGGTTTTCATTGTATTCTCCTTGTGTAAAGCTAACTTGACAAGCACATTGTACAGCACGGCGAGAGCAATGTCAAGGGAGCTTTACAATAAGTAAAGCGTTATATACGTGCAATCTTTCCATTTAAATCCATAGGGGTCGCCATTTTGGGAGGATCCCCTGCAGGTCATGAACATGGATCGATGACGAACCAACACGTAGGTTAGCCCGTGTACGGTTTGATTAAACAGCTTGGGGTTTTGGGGTTGGTTAGTCTTTGTCGGCGATGACCCACGGGGCGTGTTTCTTGCGCTCGACGGCGGCATCCGCACCCATTTCCACCAGCCTGGCGGCATTGCGTTCGGCGCGCACGAAATGGCTGCGCATCAAAGCCGATTTTTCACGATGGCGATGAGCTTGACCGCGAAGCGATCGATATCCGGCGCGACGATGGCATACTGGCTGCTGTTGCCTTTCGTGCTCCCCCAGGCTGCCGCGGCGGCATGGCAGGGAATGATCAACTACTGGCTGGAGGGTATCCATTGCAGCCAGGACGACTTATTCTAGAGGAAGAGTGAATGTTCCGACGATATGATGATCGGGATAGCCGCTCAGGAGCTGACGCAACTGACCGGTCTCGGGCGAGAAGAGATAGTATGCTCGATTGCCAATTATCAGAACTTCTGACTCGTCAGGAGACCAGATGGGTTGACCATTGGCTAAGGCGAATGTATAGCAGATCGGGAAGTTCGCGATCACCTCGCTCTGCTGGAGCGTCCGGTCGTACGTCCAGAAGGTGGCGTTATTTTCCCCCATACATTGAGCTTTGAGATAGAGCAGCTTCTCTCCATCGGGATACCAGATGACGTTGGGGTTTATATCCCCCGGCCAATCCACCGGGGGATCTTCGATGAATGACGGTTCGCAATCCTGGTCGGTGTCTCGGAGGCAGCGGGTCGACATGAAGCCGTAGCGATATTCGCCCTCATCCCGAACTTGAAACTCCATCCATTCACCATCCGGACTGAAATGGATCGAGCGGAAGGATGATATCTCCTGGCATTGGCTGACGCGGCTGTAGTCGGGTTCGATCAGGCAGATTTGATCTGTTCCGAGATCGAAATCTCCGTGAGAAATGTACAGGACGTGTGATCTACCCCATTGAAGATCTGTCCACTCATTCGGTCCGACTGGAAGGAAACTACGGCTGAAGGAGACGGTCCAATCCTCGCGAGATACAAAATGCCAAATGGAGCGGTTTCCATGGCATCTATATGCCAGGTATCCCCCCATATTCACTCTCGATTCCTGACAACCATAGTCGAACCCGCGAAGAGCCTGTGCCTGCAGATCAACGGCAAAGAGCCCATCGCTAAGCTGATCATCATGGTAATTTCCCATCACCTGAAGACTGCCTGGGTCCATCCAATCGTTGCCGATAGCCGTCGTGTCACCATTCAATATCGTGAAGAGCGGTATGCGTTGTCTGGTATCCCATCGCAAGACATCATGCTGCAATGCCTGGCTGTCGCCGCTTGCGACGAGTAAGTACTCTCCAGGCGGGAGATCAGCCACTCCGGTGTGGAACTCGAGCGTCATGCGGGGCTGGATCGGACCCGCCCCCTCTGGAGGCGCCAGCGTGGGGGTGGGCGTTGGCGCCTCCGTGGTGCCTGTCGGCGGGGCCGTGCTCTCCATAGTTGCAGGACTCTTGGTCTTAGTGGCGGGCAGTTCGGGCGACGAGGCGACGTCTGAGAAAAAGCCGCAGGAGACATCACATGCTGTCTGGTAGCGCATGGGGATCGAAAGGTTTGCGAAGTCGGGAATCGAGTCCGTGCTTTCGGGTTCTGATTGTGCCGGGACCGATGGCGCTTCAACACGCCGCGGCAAGGGCATGGGAACGGCGAAGTCGAGCGGTGCGAGCGCTCCGCTCTCTGATACCGTCACAGAAGCATCACCGCTGGTCGAATCGGTCCGTATTTCTACCGAGATCGGTGGCTCAAGGATGCAGTTCGGATCGCCGTCACCGCAGTCTGCGTGCACTGGGAACGCGAGAACAAAAAGAGCGGCGAATAATGCCGCTGCAGTCAAAACCCGGATAAACTTCATGACTGGTCCCTCCTTAAAGGAAGAAATCCCCACTAGTACCAGAGTGCTATATAGTCTACCTTAGCATGATTCACACAAAGATGTCAAATGTTGTGCTCTGGTTTGACTGAGTTTGGATGGATTTGGGTGTGTTTGATGGTTGGTGTTATCGGGTTCTGTTGGGTGTGGATCCCTGTTGAAAATGGAAATAGGCTGTCCGAAAAGACCAGCCCCGACAGGATCTGATGCATTATAAGTGGATTGTGATTGGGCTACGCTTTATCGGCGATGATCCAGGCGGAGGTGTTCTCGCGTTCGACGGTGGCATCCGCGCCCATCCCCGCCAGCCTCTCGGCAATGCGTTCGGCGCGTACGAAATGGCTGCGCATAAAGGCCAATTTTTCACCGATGGCGATGAGCTTGACCGCGAAGCGATCGATATCCGGCTCCTCGATCACCAAGCGCCCACCTGGGGCAAGCACACGCCAGAACTCGATTAGGCTTGATCCCTGGTCGGTGAGGTGGTGGTAGGCGTCGACGACGATGATGCGTTCGAAGCTCCTATCTGGAAACGGTAAAACCTCGGTGTGACTCCCCACTGCGTCGAAGCCACCCTTGTCGCTCGCCTGCTTAAGCATCTTGAGCGAGCTGTCGGCAATCACGATCTGATCCACCTGATTGCGCAGCCGTTCGGCGATACGGCCCGTTCCACCGCCGGCGTCGAGCAGCCGGCCGGGCGTGGGCAGCCCGGTGACTTCGTTCAAGCGGTAATCCGCCGGTGGGCGGATCAAGCGATCATATAGGGGAGCGAGCAGATCGAAGTGGTCCAAGGTTGTGCATCTCCTTATTGGCATTGAGTCTACCGCGAAATGCTGCCGGTGACGGATCTACTAACCAACTGCAGAGCGCTGCCCATCGTAGAGTTGCCATGATAATCTTGAATTCGAATGAGGATGGCATTCGGTCCCGGACGCCCGAGGCCACGGCGGGGCTGAGCCTCCACATGTCTTGAACACCGATCAACAGCGGGCTGACACATGGGTCGGCCACTACGCGTTCATTAGATTTGGGGGGTGCAGCCGAGTGTGACACGGGTGATGTTAGGAGATGACAGTGGGGAGCCTCTAGGCATTCGCCGATCCGTCAGCCGTTCGTCAGCCAGAAAGAGGCTCATTAAAGACAGTTCTTGTTAGGATAGGAGCAGGTTCAGAGAAGATCTCGTGAGAACGGATGGAGGTTTAGAACGTAGATGGCTGAGCAAAAGAAAACACCTTGGTTTTTATGGCCTTTCGCCGCGCTATGGCGGCTGGTGACCTGGATTCTCGAGTTGACGGGGCGTTTCGTCGCCATCCTGCTCGGGATCGTATTCATGATCGTCGGCGTCATTGTGACCTTGACGGTCATTGGAGCGATCGTCGGTGTGCCGATGTTCCTGTTTGGTGTGTTACTGGTTTTTCGGGGGCTGTTCTAGCAGGTTAACTTTCACTGCAACTTCTCGCAAGCATTTGCGTAGATAAGTACAGGGCATGAAATTACCGGAGGGTGTAGAAATGACTGAGGGTGTAAAGAGATTGTATCGATCGCGTGAAGAACGAATGATAGCGGGTGTTTGCGGCGGTTTGGCGGAGTACACAAATCTTGACCCCACGATCGTTCGGCTGTTGTTTGTTGGAGTCTCTATCCTGGGGGCTGCGCCGGGTATGATGCTGGCCTACTTGGCGATGATGGTTGTTGTGCCGGAGGAGCCAATTATCGAAGTGTCGTCGGAATCCGAATAGGAATTATCCGCAAGCATGACGCCCTGAAGCGTCTTGCGCGGTGGCGGATGCTGACATCTAAGGCACTTCGTTTTGAGGGGCGGGTCATTGACCTGTCCCTCATGTGTTTATATCCACTCCAAATGCTGCAGAATGCTAGCGTGATAATCCCATTGTTAAAAAAAACCAGGAGCCTCGAGATGAGCGCTCCTGGCTGTTGTAACGCGAGTCTCTTAAAAGTTCAGGCGTTAGTCGCCTCGAGATAGGCTTGTCCATACAGGTGACCCTGGACGGCGTACGCGTAAACGGTCGTGAAGATTATCCCGACGAAACATAGGATGATCCCAAATCCTGCCAGGAATCCGGTGACGATTGTGCCTAAGAAGGCGAGCAGGTAGGCGGTTGGTGCGGCGCGGACGTGAGCGAAGATGTTCGTAGGGTTGATCGCTGCACCAAAGTTATCGGTCGCAGCCAATTCGCCCACCGCTGCCGGGAAGAAGAATGCCAAAGCCAGCCCATAGATCAGTGCGAAGCAGCTGAAGCACATCGTGACGATTGAATATAAAGCGGCGGCGGACTCATAATCTACCAACGCATCAACGATCGCCATTGGGATGGCGATGAACATCAACGGCAGCGCGTAAACAAAGCCGATGGCGAATATCTTCAAGCCGAGCATGAGAATACCACCGAAATCCGCCCAGTCTGGAAGGGGTTCAGCGTCGCCGCGGATGACACGCCGGGTGAGTTCAACCAACCATCCGATGAGGGCGATTTGGCCGATAAGTGGAATGAGTGAGATCACGGCAGTCAGAACGACTTTCTTAACCCACTCATCATCCTGGAAGGGAAATGAAAATGATAAACCGAAATCCATGTTTGTCTCCTCCTCGTTCAATTTGCTGCCCATTTTATCATCATTAATACAACAACGGACTGGAGGGCTTGTTTGCTCCACTCCCCTAAGAGGATCCAAAGGATCGCTTGATCCGCGGGAATATCGAGAAAAGGCACATCCGTAAATCAGATCAGGAATCGCTCATCCCTGCCCGCTATTCTAATTCACGCCATGACCCATCTACAATGTTTTCGTCGACGGTCGCTTCTCGCACAAACAGGCGCGCGAAGATCCAGGAGACGGTCATCGTCGGCAGGAGCTGTGTTCCCGGGATCAGGCTTTCGACCATGGTTACGCCGCGCAAAGGAGAGAGACCGAGGTGGCCGAGCAGGGTCCAGGAAATGGGGGCGGAGAGGAAATCCAGGCTCATGTCGAGCAGATCCAGCAGGATTACGACAGTCAGCGGAGTCGCGCGTAAGGCAGTGAGGAAACCAGTCCCTTCCGGAAGCTGGATACGCCGTACACGCCATAGTATCCATGCCAGTAGAACCAACGCCAGAGCCAGCCCTGCCCCGGCGATCAACACGAACGCGAGCAGCCAGGTTCGCCAGTCGATTTCAACCATAGTTCCTCCAGGGTATATTCATTCCGTCAATTCCTGACGTTGGAAGATGATTAGAGCTAAGCCGATCAAGCCGCCGATCCAGAATGCAAGCACCAGCAGTGAGACCCAGAAGGTGGGTTCGGTGGTCAGAGGTGCTATTCCCTCACTAATGAAGCGCTGCGCTTGACCTGAAAACAACCAGGAGTGCAGGTTGCTGAGATTATAGGTGGGGGTGAGTTGGTAGAGGTTGATCAGCGCTGGTTTGTTGAGGAATCCACTCAGGAAGAGCAGAAAACCGAGGGATGTCGCATCTAGGACGGCGAATCCGAATCCGACCAGCAAACCGCCGAGGATCGAGCGGGTCAGGATGGCGGCGATGGCGCCATAGCTGACGAGATTGAGCAGTGAGATCAGGGCGATAAGCGCCGTACGGAGGGTATCGAGAAGGTAATCACCGATGACATCAAAGCTCAGTACGGGACCATAGTGTAGACCGTGGATGCGGTGGCCAATAGAGGGTCCCAGCGAGGCGATTAGCGCGGTTAAAAGCATCGAGACCATCACCAGGCTGACCAGCGCGGCCATCTTAGCCAGAATCAGCTTCCAGCGTTGCGTGCGAGGGGCGATGTTCTTAAGGGTGCGCCACTGGTATTCGCCGGCGAAGACGACGGCCATGAAGGCCAGCGGAAGCATGCGACCGAAGAGGTTAGCCGGGAAAAAGATCAGCATATCCCAGGTAGCCAGGCTGTCGGCTGTCCAATCGCCGGAACCGAAATATTCCACCCCGGCTTGCATCGTTTTTGACATGAGGCTCAACAGGATCATCACGCTGTGGAAGGCGAAGTATCCGATCGGGATGATCCAGACCAGGAAGCTGGTCAGTTTGAAGTTGGCGGAGACTTTTCGCCATTCAGCGCGGTAGAGGTTAAGCATCGTCAGCCTCCCCGGCGTGGTTGGTGACGGCGATGAAAAACTCCTCCAGCGATTGCCGCTTCTGTACTACCTGGAATACCTGGATACCGGCTTGTACGAGCTCAGTCACAACCAGGGGGGTTTGATCCAGGCTGAGCGAGAGCGTGAGCCATTCGCCCCCATTCCTTTCGAGGGGCACGAGCGCATCAGGCCAGCGCGCGACAATAACCTGGCGTGCTTTATACAGTGGTCGTACCTGGAGACGCATATGGCCGAGCTCGGTTTCCAGCAGCGTCTCCACAGGTCCTTCCCTCAACAGCAGACCCTTGTTAATGATCGCCACCCGATCACAGACCTGCTCGACCTCGTTCAACATATGGCTGGAGAGGAAAACGGTCTTGCCGTGGGTGTGAGCTTGCTCGCGGATGAAGCCGCGCATCTCCTGGATACCGCCCGGATCGAGGCCGTTGGTGGGTTCATCGAGGATCAGCAATTCGGGGTCATTCAGCAGCGCCGCGGCGAGGCCCAGGCGCTGTTTCATGCCGGTGGAGAAACCACCGACCCGCTGCTGGGCGCGCTCACTCAGGCCAACGGATTCGATCAGTTCGCTGATGCGACCCGGTTGATAGGTACTGGCGGTGCGATCCAACACGACCAGGTTATCCCAGGCGCTCATAAAGGGGTAGAAATCTGCGCCCTCGACCAGCGCTCCGACACGTTTTCGGGATTCCAAAGAGCCCGTCGATTTGCCGAAGAGGAAGGCTTCGCCGGTGGTGGGACGGATGAGGTCCATCAACATGCGGATGGTGGTGCTCTTCCCGGCGCCGTTGGGCCCCAGGAAGCCGAAGACCTGCCCGGCTTGCACCTCTAAGTCGAGGCCGATGACGGCTTCGACGGTTTTCTTCCCTTTGCCGAAGGTTTTGGAGAGACTGCGGATTTCAATGGCTGGTGTTGTCACTTGCACCCCGATTTTTACTTACAAAGAAATCAGATGGAGGAGAAGTTTAATAGCGTTCCTGGAGTTCTTTATCCATACACAAGGCATAAAGTAGCATAGAGGAGAGTGGAATGAAAGCCAATGGGACGGGCGTCCTTATGCCAATAAAGAGGGACGATCAACGCTGGTTGGCCGGTGAATTTAAACAGGACGGTGACCTCAGACCTATCTTGGATAGGGTGGATCTCGCGGAAGAAGGTTTGGAAAACAACCCTCTCTTTTTGTTCTCTTTCTCAGTTAATCAATCAGCGATAAACACGGTCCAGCGCACCTGGTTTACCTTGCGCAAGATTTCATCTTAAGTGACCAGCGTCCTGATCAACGGCAGGTCAACTCCAACAGCAGCATGTGTTCATCGCTGTAGACCTCCCGCGTGCAGGCTGGCATAAACGTCTCAGTAAGATTGGCGAAGGAGGATTCATGCCGTCCGGTGGGGTCGGATTCAATCATATGGGCTGCATCCCCCGGACTCACGAGGAGGTGTGTCACTCCTTGCGCCTGCAAACGTTCCATCACCCGCTCGGGATCTGGGTTGTCGGAGACCAGTAAGGGCCAACGGGCTTGATCTGCATCGGGGGTGCAGCGGGGTGCGCAGTAGTAGCTCTGCCCATCCCAGAGCATGAGTACTCGAGCTTCATCAGGCAATTTTTCTTGGATGAATTCATGGGCACGGAAGTCGAAGACTGTACGTTCGAGGAAATTACGCCTGGACTTCTGGCCGAGCAGGACTGCCGGCGCACTCACGCTGAAAAGGATTCCCAGCACCATGATGAGACTGATCAACATCGGGAGCAAGGGCAGCGCTTCAAGGGTCGCGGTGAGGCGCGCACGAGCTTTAATCCGTTCCGCAAAGTCGTCCAGAACGACGGCCGCCAGGATGCTGAGCGCGGGGAAGATGGGAAGCAGGAAACGGATCTGGACAGAGGTCGCCAGCCAGAAAAGCCCCAGGAAAACGGTCATGAAGGCCAGCAGGTCCAGAGCCGCCGATTTCCGCCGACGGAAGTAGAGCAGGGCGAGGGGGAAGAAGAGGCTCAAGCCCTCCCCGCCCAACGTGCGATACGCCTGAGGGTGAACGTACAGGTTCCAGGGGAGGAGGATGTATTCAAGGGCGTTCTCTGGCCGGCCGATGCTGCGCAGATGTGCGAGCAGCAGGGCCAGCCTCTCGGGTGGCCATTCTGGACCTCCGCTTCCGAAGGGGAAGACCGGGTCGCCGATCAAGAACAGGTTTTTAAGATACCAGGGAGCAGCGATGAGCAAGGCGGTAAGGATGAAGTGCGCAGCATAGGCAGCAGTGCGAGGTTGTTTTTTCCGGAAACCGTGGAGAAGAATCCAACAGGTAAGCACCGCAAACCCACCGAGGGCTAGATATTTTGTGCTCATGGCGAAGCCGATGAGCACTCCCGCGAGCGTAAGCCAACCGCGGAGGTCCGTCTTTTGACCCCAGCGCGCGAGGGCGTAAACGGCGAGGAAGGTATACAGCGCCCAGGCAAGATCAATATAGGCAAATCCAGCGACCATGGGCAATCCTGGCACGCCTAGCAAGATCCAGAGCGAGAACCGGGCGGAGCGCTGGCTGGTGAAGCTGCGTGCGTACGCATAAACCGCAAGGCTTAACCAAAGTCCGCAGGTGGCATGGATAAGGCGGGCGAAGCTGTCGCTTCCGAAAGCCAGCCCTGGAAGGAAGAGCATCTCCGTGAGGAGCGGTCCGTTCGCCTGCCAGATCTCTGGCAGGAAGAGCAGGCGGCCTGCCTTAAGGAAGAGCCGCGGAGCTTCGAGATGGTACATCAACGCGTCGTAGGACCAGGGCGGCGTGAGCGCATGCAGGATGGTGAGGGCGAGCAAGGCGAGACTCATAAGTACGCCGATACGAAGGTGGAGGGAGGACTTTCTCCACCTGGAAAGATGTTCGCTGACTGCGAGGAGACCATCGACCCACAGCCTCCGCCATGATCGAACCGAAAGCAGACCGATGACCAGGATTATTGCAACGATGGCGGCGGGTTTGAGTAGACCGAGCGCACCCAAGGCGAAGAAGGTCAGGCTGAAGAGGCCGAGACCGATGGGTAGTCCAAAGACGAGCTGGTCTAACAGGTCGAGGTCCGGGAAAAACAAGCGGCGGAGGAATTCAATCCCGAGTCCGACGGCGATGAATAGGAATAGGAGCAGCAAACCGAGAGTCGAGGTGGCGTCGAGTAGAGCGGTAGGACCGAGGGCGTCTAGGGACCGTGAAGGGAGGAAAATACGGACCAGCGCCAGCGTGATGGTAAGCAGGACCAAGATTCCAACAGCCCATGCTGGTAAGTTTTCTCGCCTCAGGACGCTCTCGGGTGGCCTCACCAGGTTTGCACCTCGGCAGTGCGGAATGTGCAATCATGCCTCATATTGGCTGAAATCTCAAATGCTGAGTCTGGCGCTAATCTGATATGTCTAGATATTAGAGATCCTGAGATGGGTAGAACCCGCCGCGAGGGCGGGTTCTGGAAAGTGAATCGATGGAAGGAGAAACCGGTTCAAAATAAGCGATGAAGTTCGCTGTCTTCTCTAACCCTATAGCCCAAAGGGATAGCCCACCGGTATGAGAGACCAGGTTTTGTCGTAGTCATACAGTCCAGAGAAGTCCAAGCCACTGTCATTGTCGGATGCTCCGTTTTCCACGATGCCAAAAGTCATGAGGGAGAAGGTGGCTGGATAGAAACTGAGAAAGGAATTGGAATAGCCCGGGCAGTTTATCACGCCACCCAAATCCGCGTCAGGATCCTGGCCCTCTGTGATCGTCAGGTAAATTTCAGCGACAGGGTCATTCTCATCGCCGGTAGATTTTCTATCCAGGCACTCACCCTCGATGCTGATGAGCGCGGTGCTGGCTCCTTGTATGTCGCACTTCGCGTCCGAACCCTGGATGAATCCGCTGAATTCATAATCAATGATGCAATCGTCGGCTTCGATAACATTTCCGTTGAGAACCACTAAGCACCACGCGCCCGCGGACGTGTTGCCGGTGACGTGCATTCTCTCCTCGGGGCTGAATTCGAAAGTATGATTGAACTCGAGCTTGAACGTGACCGGTTCTTCGGGGCAGGTCAGGTAGGCGAGACCGGGTTCGCCCGACTCCTCTCCGTTCCCTTGATCTTCTTCATCGCCGATGGGATCCGCTGCATCTTCCTCGCCTCCGGGGTCCTGGATTGGAGCGGACTGAGTGCTACACGAGGTGAATAGCGGAACTGCCAGAAGTATGATAACCATGAGCATTACAAGCAGTTTCGATGATTTCATGAATGTGGCCTCCACTCTCTGAAGTAGTTGAAGTATGGAGAGCAACTTTATAGGATTTTCAAGGGAAATGCAATGGTGACTCGGGACGATGAGATCTAAAAAGAGCGTGCCTATCAGCGAATTCCTTCGTTTCTCCAGAAAATAGTAAAGATGCACGTAACTGCCCAAGCTCCTTGTAGCATTGTCATTCTTTTCTACCTATGGTCTTTCTTGATCGTCAAGGTCCTCTTGCCTCTTATTCGGGTTCGCGTATGGACTATGGGATGTCATCCCTGTGTATACCTAATATTCTGCGTGGTTAATTGGTTTTGCTTGGATCGCCGACACACAATACAATGAGCCTTGATAACCGCTGCCATATAAGGATGGCCATCAATGATCAACTCCAAGAAAGCCCTACTTGCCGCTGGTAGCTTGGTGTGGCTGGTCCTGATCCTGGGTGGGTATTACATCTTTCATAAACCACTGCAGCTCCAGGACATTGCTGCTATGGCAATAGGGGTACGAGGTGGTTTGACCTCGGTGTTGATCATCATCGTTGCCGGTGGGGTTGGGAATCGAATCCTCAAGGGTGATCGGGAAGATCGAACGAGCGCTGACTTTCTATACGAAACAGGGCTTGGACTTGGCTTGTTCGCGCTGGTCTGGCTTTTGCTAGGTGCCTTCCATTTATTTCTGCCCACCATCGCCTGGTTTTTACTTCTCCTACTATTGACTTTGTTTTGGCGAAGTTGTCTTCGGTGGCTGCGCTCGCTGGTGGAAACGGTCCGTATTCTCTATCCACAAAGTGGGTTCGCGCGGATCGTAGCACTTTTTTGTACAGTCCTCTTCTTGGTTTCGTTAATGGAGGCATTGGCGCCGCCGGTTCGCTTTGATACGCTTGTGTATCACCTGGAACTCCCCCAGGACTTCATCAAAACCGGAGGTCTCACCTTTATCCCAGAGAATCGCTATTGGGGTAACCCTCTCCTGGTGGAAATGCTTTATACCTGGGCGATGCTGCTGGGAGAGGCGCAAGCTGCTGGTGCACTGGGTTGGACCGTGGGAATCGTTTCCGTTCTGGGGATCGGATCGTTGGCGCAGCGATATGGCAAGGATTCGGCTTGGGCAGCTATCGCCGCTATCCTGGTCGGTGAAACCTTGTGGTCTTCGCTCGCTTGGGCATATGCAGATTGGTTCGCTATTTTGTTTGGGGTTGCTTTGCTTGTAACTCTGGATCACTGGTGGCGAAGTGGCTCTACTCGCTGGCTCATTATCTCCGCTTGCATGGCAGGGTTCGCAATTGGGGTGAAATATCCCGCTGGCTTGGCTCTCGTCGGTGCTTTTGTGGCCTTACTGCTGGCCCGAATCCGAAAGGTGTCGGGAAGGGATGCGGTCCTCTTTCTGGCTGTGTCCATAATCGTGATCTCACCGTGGTTGATAAAGAATTGGATCGCGGCCGGCGGTCCACTATACCCGTATTTTGGGGGCGGCTCGTGGATTACACCGGTGGAACAGCTTTTCTTCCGGGGGACACAACCCCAAACCAGCCTTTTGATGACTCTGCTTCTCCCCATACGGGCAACGATACTAGGGGTGGAAGCTGCACCGGGGTTTTCGGCAAGCATCGGACCTTTGCTGCTTGGTCTGCTTCCAGGCGTGCTCGTAGGTTGGAAAGAACGGGATGATCTCCTGCAAAGTGCGGTTGTTTTCGTCATCGTCGGTTGGATAGGCTGGGTGGTGGCGAGCATATCATCAGTTTTATTGGGTCAATCGCGTATCTACTTTGTGATATTTCCCGCCTGGAGTCTGTTGGCGGGGTTTGGATACAGAGCGTTGCAGGATGTGCGAATCCGGACGATCCGCTTAGGACGACTCGCTGCTGCCATGGTACTGCTAAGCTTAAGCTTGGCATCCTTTCAGGCAGTCAAGGACTTAGCCCGCCATAAAACGGGGGCGGTCTTTTTAGGGGTTGAATCACAGGATTCTTATCTTGTAAACCGTCTTGGAGCTTATGCAATGGCCGCGAGGGCTGCGGAGGAGATCGAGGGAGAAGGGACCGTTGTTAACCTTTGGGAGCCGCGAGGGTTTTACTGTCGACCGGCCTGCCTGCCGGATGTTTGGATAGCGCGCTGGTTTGTCTTGCGCCGGACATTGGGTGAGAACGACGCGATCTTGGACAAGTGGCGCGATCAGGGTGTGACCCATCTTCTTTTGTACCAAGCGGGGAGGGATTTCACGATAAGAACGGATCCGCGGTTCACGACTGAGGACTGGCGGGCGCTGGATGATCTGCTCGGGAATTTGGAGCCTGTGGAGGCGATTGGAGATGCTTATACGCTTTACCGATTGCCATAAATGAGGTCACCTGCCCGGTGGTGAACCTGAGAATTTTTCCAACGAATGCGAGGCTGTTCACCAATGCGCCGAATGTGTGATGTCATCGAGGATTGGAGAGGTGCGGGATCCACGCCCGCGCTGGATGATGGCACCTGTGAAGAAGACGAGCAATCACAGGATGGGGACGGAGCTGCGCAGGATCAACAGGCTATAGGGCGTGCCCCAACGGATGCCCTCGGCGCAGGACTGAAGGGAGCTGAGGGTTATAAAGATCAACCACCAAGCCTGACCAAGCCAGAGGGTTATGTTGCCGGGGGTGGGTTCAATCTTCGCTTCCGGACCTTTGTAAATGCTTCGGCGCCTTTGGGGGATCGTGCTTGTGTTTACGCCC
>Ga0315550_1000112_pt1 | contig 46732 bp, 44 predicted proteins | sample SalMarSW160190MG_2_FD_203100 | JGI IMG/M metagenome (GOLD analysis project Ga0315550, IMG submission 203100) | Salt marsh sediment microbial communities from the Plum Island Ecosystem LTER, Massachusetts, United States - Salt Marsh Sediment SW1601-90 ...
CAAAATAGACCTTCTTGCGAGTATCCACCGGCCCGAAGTCCTTCATTTTCTTCCCGGTGCCCCAGGCGTCCGTTTTCAACGCAACGGGCACAACAGGCACGCCGGCCTTCGCGGCGAGCTTAACACCAAGGCTGTTGAATTCATCGGGCCTGAACTCTGCCGATCGCGTGCTCTGCGGAAAGATTATGACCGATATGCCTGACCTGAGTTTCGCTCTTCCTCCTTCCATTACGGCCTTAAGGTCTTCCCGGGGGTTCTTCCTGTCGATTGCCACAGGGTCCCTCGCACGCATGACATGGCCGAAGACAGGAGCGGTAAGAAGACTGCTCTTAACGACAAAGGCCACGGGCTTTACAGGCTGAATGATGCAGGGAAGGACAAAAGTCTCCAGGGTGCTCATGTGGTTGGCCACGAATACCACCGGACCGGCGCTTCGCCTGATATTTTCCATGCCCGCTATCTCGACCTCCACCCCGACATTCTCCACAATATGAAGAATATCCAGACTCCCCTTCACCCATTCCCGGTCCCCGTAAAGTCCTCTCTTTGCCTGTCTTGAGTTTTTCCATATGATCCGGAATACCTGGGGATAGAAGGTGCATTTGGGACTCAGGAAGATCCTGGAAAGCAGGGAACGCCTGCGGTCTGATGCCGTCCTGTAACTGTCTTTGTCCGCAAGGGGCAAGAGTTCACCCTCCCCTCAGTCCCCTCCCGTCATGGGAAGGGTAAGAAAACATCCTCGCCCCCGGAGGCAGAGGGCGGGCGCACGCATGTTCCGGCAAGCTCAACATGACAGGCTAGACATTGTCGCCCTCGGCCTGTCCAGAGGCCGCCCATTTCCTTATCTCCCCGACCATCGCTTCGACCGTCGCCTCCCCGGGCATTATCCGCACCTTGAGTCCTGCCTTTTCGATAGCCTTTGCGGTGACCGGACCGATGGCCGCAATGGCAACTCCTCTCAGAAGCCCTTCGGCATCCTCGCCCATTATCTCCATAAAGTTGTTGAAGGTCGCCGCGCTCGTAAATGTAGCGATCGTAACTTTCCCCTCCTTCAGAAACCTTTTCAGACGTTTGCCGTGCAACTCGGGCTTGACCGCCCTGTACGCAACAGGCACATCGATCTCTCCCCCGAGTTCCCTCACCTTTTCAGGAAATACCTCCCGCGCCACCTCGGCACGCGGCAGCAGGAATCTCATCCCCCTAAGAGAACCTTCTCCATGTGCTATGCTCTTTGCGCCATGCAGTTTTATAAACGCCTCTACCAGGCCTTCCGCCCTGAATTTATCAGGAACGAGATCCACCCTGATCCCGAACTTCTCCACCTCTGCCGAGGTCTTCGACCCTATCGCGCACACCTTCAGTCCTTTCAGCTCGCGTATGTCGACGCCGCGTTCGAAGAGCCTCGTGAAGAAATATTTAACGCCGTTGGCGCTCGTAAATATAAGCCAGTGATACTGGCCGATCCTGTCGATCGACCGGTCGAGTTCGACCCAGGTTAAGGGGGGCACTACCTCGACCGTTGAAAACCTGACTATCTCGGCGCCCAGTTCCTCCAGCGGCTCAAACCCGGCGGAGTGCTCCCTGGTTACAAGCACCCGTTGGCCGAACAACGGCCTTTCCTCGTACCACTTCAGCTCACCCCTGAGTTTCACGACATCGCCCACGACCATGACCGCAGGCGGCCTTATATCCTTCTCCCTTACGACGGCGGCAATGTCCTTCAATGTCCCCACGATGGTCCTCTGGTCTGGCCTCGTGCCCCACCTGATGACGGCCACCGCCGTATCGGGGGATCTGCCGTTGTCTATCAGTTTCTGCGACAGCACATCTATGTTCTTCACGGCCATAAGAAAAACGAGCGTGCCCACGCCGGTGGCGAGCTTCGACCAGTCGATCGCCGATTCCTCCTTCGTGGTATCTTCATAACCGGGAATAACGGCAAAAGACGATGAGTACATCCTGTGTGTTAGAGGAATCCCTGCATAGGCGGGCGCGGCGACGGAAGAGCTCACGCCGGGTACCACCTCAAAGCGTATCCCGGCCCTGGAGAGCACCTGAGCCTCTTCCCCTCCACGGCCGAACACGAACGGATCCCCCCCCTTCAGGCGGCAGACGATCTTCCCCTCTTTCGCCTTCTGAACGATGGCGGAGTTGATTTCGTCCTGGCTCATCGTATGGTGACCGCCGCGTTTTCCCGCGTAGATGAATTCAGCGTCGTGGCTGATATAGTTGAGTATCTGTGCATTCAGGTGGAAATCATATATGACAACCTCGGCCTTCTGAAGGCAGCGCAACCCCTTTACCGTAAGAAGACCTATGTCTCCCGGACCTGCGCCGACGAGATAAACAACGCCAGTTTCTTCCATGGGATATTCATTTTAGCACAAAGCGAAGAACAAACCTTCGACAGAGACTTTTCTCTCAGCCGTCGGATAGAATAAATAATGGCGAAAAAGAACTGCTGGGAAGTTATGAAATGCGGCAGGGAGCCTGGCGGAAAGAACGCCGAAGAACTGGGGATCTGTCCCGCCGCTGCTGACAAAAGGCTGGGAGGGGTACACGGCGGCAGGAAGGCGGGGAGGGCATGCTGGGTGATCGCCGGCACCTTCTGCGACGGCGTTGTTCAGGGGACTTTCGCCCAGAAGTACCGGGACTGCTCGGTCTGCGAGTTCTACAGGCAGGTCAGAAAAGATGAGGGTACCGGATACCAGACGTCCCTGGTCCTCCTCAAGAAGCTGAAAGTGTTGAAATGAGGGATAAGCCTTCGTCCCGCTCCGGATTCTTCAATGATGCGGCTATTCTATGATCACAGAATTGCGGCCGGACAATTTCGCCCGGTACATCAGGTCATCTGCGCGCTTGATCAAGACTTCGGGTGTGTCATTCATCCGCGAGATTGAGGCCCCGATCGAGATGGTGACATCGATAAATTCGTCTTCGAAGAAGGGTTTCGACTGTTCCACAAGTCTGCGGAGTTTTTCCGCCAGTGAACCCAGGGCGACCTCGTCTATATTCGCGATGAGCGCAACAAATTCTTCGCCGCCCCACCTGCAGACCACGTCGGACGATCTCACGCCGTTCTGTAATGTCCTGGCTATCATCCGCAGGAGCTTGTCTCCCATCTCATGCCCGTAAAGGTCATTGATTTTCTTGAAGTGATCAATGTCCATAAAGAGAACGCCGAATTTCCAGTCGTACCTGTAAAATTCGTCCAGCCTAGCGTGCAGGGTCAGGTCCGCATATCTTCTGTTGCCTATCTCAGTGAGCGGATCCAGAAGGGCCAGTCGCTGTAATTGCTCGATCCTCTGCGAAAGAACAATACGCCGGGCGTTGCTGCTGAATATTTCCACCGCCCCGATGATCAGCCCCTCACCGTCCCTGATGGGACTGACCCGGACCATGACAGGCACCCTGTGCCCCTCTTTGTGTCTGAGATAGACCTCCTGCTCCAGAATCCTGTCCTCCTTCATCGCCTTTGCGAGCGGGCACAATCCCCGGCAAAGGTTCTTCCCCTGCAAGTCAACATGCATGAGAATATTGTTCCAGCAAGGCTTCCCCACTATCTCGGAACTGCTGTACCCTGTCAGAAGCTCCGCACTTTTGTTCCAGTATTTGATCACTCTGTCGGGATCGACAAAATACACCCCGTCATAGAGGTTGTCCAGGAGGTCCTTGTAAAACTCGTCAGGTTTAACCATCAATACCATTTTATTCGATTGGCAGTTGATGAGCAATGGCTGCGCAGCGGAAAGGGGAGGGGCCTCCGCCCCGCCGCGTCATTGACAAAGTGCGGCAGGGGCAGAGGCCAGAGAGGGCACGTTTATTGTGAAAGCTTGCTGTTGACCAGGGCAGTTATGGCGTCAACGTCCTGCGGCGAAAATGAAGGTCTTATCCTCGACTTTTTTGCTTCGATCATTTCGGTGACAAATTCGATAAGTTCCAGTACATCCTTGTCCATGAGTTCGAGGCTGCGAAGCGTCTTTCTCGTCCCCGTAATTTCGCAAACCGACTCCAGGATCTCCTCGAAATCCTCAGGAGTGAGATCGAGCCGGAAAGGTTCGAGTGCCGCAGTCCCGATAGATATCCTTCTCTCGCTCGGCGAAAAGGAAACCTTCCAGTGGCCGACTTCCTTTAACATGATGCGGTCCGATGGATGAAAGGAGGACGGCCTTGTCCGCGGCTTCTCCGCCACAGCCTTCTCCGCAGAAGGCGGACCCGAATGGCCCGCGGGAAGGATGTCCCCGGCCGGGAGGGCGGTCTCAAAAAGATGATTGCCGGACCCTCCGCCGTTTTCCGGCTCCGCCTCCACGGAATCGGAAGACAGGAAGACGGACTGGTCGAAACCGCATGTGCAGACGACGGCATTTTCGGCATTCATGAACCCGCATTCGGGACATGTCCACCCCATGGCTCGCTCCTCCTTCCATCCCCGGCATTAAGTGGGGAAAGTAAGTCTCACCCTTAGTTTCACAGGATCGGTGATAAAATTCCGTGACCAGGATCACAGAAAGACTATCGGCGCAGAGATCCTGCCTGCCTCTCACCGCCTTGTCGGCCCGATGAAGTGTCAGACCGCCGTGACGGGGCGGTCTGTTTCATGGTTGGATCATGTCTATGCCTGCAGCACGGGAACAACTCTCCCCTCCCTGAGCATAAGCCGGACGTCGGCAAGCCTCGCTGCCTGACTTGCATCATGGGTCGTCATCACAACCGTGAGCCCTCCCTGCCTCTTCATCCCGAGGATGAGATCTTCGATCATCTCGCTGTTTTTCTGGTCCACGGAAGCAGTAGGCTCGTCGAGAAAAAGGATCTCCGGTCCGGTCACTACTGCCCTGGCAATACTGAGACGTTGTCCCTCACCGCTTGAGAGAGTCAGGGCATTCTGTTCCTTCTTGCCGGCAAGTCCGAACAACTCCAGGCAGCGGTCAACCCTCTCCGCCACCTCACTTCTCTTTACTCCCCTCACCTTCAGGCCGTAAGCCATGTTGCCGAAAACGGATGAGTTGAAAATACCGGCCTTCGGGAGGACGAGCGTAATCCTTCTCTTCAGGGCGACGTCCTTTGCCAGGTTTTGGCCGTCGCTCAGGTAGTTTATCTTTCCCCTGTCCGGTTCTTCCAGGAGCGCGCAAAGCCTCAGAAACGTGGACTTTCCGCATCCGTTGGGGCCCATCAACACATAGACCCCCAGCCTGTCGAAGGAAACGTCGCAACCCCGCAGGACATCGCTGCCGGGGTAAGCCTTCCAAATGTCCTCGACCTTCAGGACAAGCGCCATCTGTCGCCTCTTCTCTGGACCACATAAAGGGCCACATTTATAACCATGGATATGAAAAGAAGGACTATGCCCAGGGCTAAGGCAAGCTCGAAATTGCCCTTGTCCGTCTCCAGAGCGATAGTCGTGGTCATGACACGGGTATAGCCGGCGATATTGCCTCCGACTATCAGTATGGCCCCCACCTCGGCCATCACCCTTCCGAATCCGGCAATAAGGGCCGACATGATGCCGTAGCGGGCCTCCTTCACGATCGTGACGGTAGTCTGAAACTGCGTGGCCCCCAGGGTCCTGGCAGCCTGGCTTATGACAGGGTCAACATTGACAATGGCCGAATGAGAGAGAGAAGCCACTATCGGCAGGGCGAGGATCGTCTGGGCGACAATCATCGCACCGGGGGTATAGAGCAGCCCCAGGAAACCCATCGGACCGCTCCTGGAAAGGACAAGGTAGAGAAAGAGGCCGACCACCACCGGCGGAAGGCCCATCATTGTGTTCATCACGCTGATTACAAGCCCCCTGGCCCTCATTCTCCTCAGAGCGACGACAGCCCCCAGCGGAAGCCCCAGAACCGTCGAGATAACCAGCGCCCATCCCGACACCTTGAGTGAAAGGAGAATTATCCTGAGGAGTACGGGGTCGAGGCTGAATATAATGGCCAGGGCCCTTCCGAAGGCCTCGATCAGGTAGTGCATGGTACTGAACTTACCCTCCGGTCCCGGGGGCTTTCATGTCCCCTTCCTCGCCCTTCCGCCTCAAGGGGGAGGGAATATGTGGAAACCCGGTTACAGAATAACAGTGCCGCGGTAACGACTTCGGCCGCCGGATATCCTGTGCCTCACTTGGCATCAGGGAAGAAAAGCTGCTGCCCTTTCCTCTTGTAAGATGCAATAATCCTCTGTCCCTCTTTCGATACGAGCCAGTTCACGAACTCCATGGCCTCCTTGTATTTTACATGCTTATACCTCGCGGGGTTCACCGCCATCACACCGTATTGATTGAACAGGATGGGGTCTCCCTGAAGAAGAATGGCCATATCCAGCCTGTCCTTGTCCATTGTCGCAAGCCACGTTCCCCTGTCCGTGAGTGTATACGCCCTCTTTTCACTGGCAATCCTCTCGGTCTTTTCCATTCCCTGGCCCACTTCGAGATACCATTTCCGGTCTTTCGGGTTAATACCCGCCTTCCTCCATATCGCCAGCTCTTTTATGTTCGTGCCCGACCTGTCCCCGCGGGACACGAAAGTAAAACCGCCCTCTGCTATCTTCCTGAACGCCGCAGCAGCAGACTTCAAGCCTTTTATGCCGGCGGGGTCGCCGGGGGGACCGATGATAATGAAGTCGTTGTACATGACGTCGTGGCGGTTGACAAAATAACCTTCCTTCAATGCCTTCAGCTCCAGCTGCTTCGCATGAACGAAGACCACGTCGGCGTCCCCCCTTTTGCCGATCTCGATGGCCGCCCCGGTCCCCACCGCAACGACATCGACGGTTATCCCCGTCTTCTTCTTGAAGATCGGCAGGATGTAGCCGAAGAGACCTGAATTCTGGGTGCTTGTCGTGGATGCACAACGGATCCTGGTTTCCGCGAAAGCGGAGCCTGCAAGTGATACCGAAAGAATGACAATAATAAGAACCAGCGTTTTGAAGCGCATGCTTTTCCTCCTGAGTTTTTTTTCTTTCTTACTTTGCCGAAGCTGCAACTGACGGGACGGCATCCGGATAAAAAAGGCGGGAACCATGCCTGGCATAATTTGCAATGATCTTCTGCCCCTCCGCCGATGTCACAAAGGCGATAAAGTCCATGGCTTCCCTGTACCTGACACTGGGGAATCTGTCGGGATTGACGGCGATCACGCTGTAAGGGTTCTTCATAAGCGGCTCCCCGTCCCCGAGAAGAACTCTGAGCTTTACTCGTGACTGATAGTTGAGAAAGGTCCCAGTATCGGCGAGCGTATAAGCTTTCTTCCTGTCGGCGATGAGAAGTGTATCGCCCATCTTTTCACCCGTCTCGAAGTACCAGCCCTTCCCCCTGGGGTTGATGCCCGCCGCCTCCCACAGGTCCAATTCTTTTATATTTGTACCGGAATCGTCGCCCCGTGAAACAAACGGCGCCCCGGTCTCGGCGATCAGTTCAAATGCCTCCACGGCGCTTTTTGCATCCCTTAGACGGGCAGGGTCCCCGGAGGGGCCCGGTATGACGAAATGGTTGTGCATGACCCGCCGCCTGTTGACACCGTATCCTTCGGCGACGAATTTCTCTTCCCTGAAAGGGTCATGCACGAAGAGCATGTCCGCCTCTCCCTTCTTGGCCGTCCGCATGGCCTTTCCGGTGCCGACGGCGATCACCTCCACCTTCACGTTGTAACGGGTAGACTTCTCGTATGCCGGAAGAAGCACATCGAAGAGACCCGAGTTCTGGGTGCTGGTGGTGGATGCCATAACAAGCCTTGTTTTCCTGCCCGCAGCCATATTTAAAAATAGTATCTGGGCCACTGAAAGTCAAATTATATCCTTTCATCGGACAGATGAATTATTTTCATGCATCGTGCTATAGATTTGACACGTTTTTTCTACCCTCATAGAATATTGCGTATGGAAGATCACAGACTGCGGGCATTCTGCCTCGTTTTTGAGATGAAAAGCTTTTCGAAGGCCGCAGAGGCCAAATTCCTCACCCAATCGGCCGTAAGTCACCTGATCAGGAACCTGGAGAATGAACTGGGGGCAACCCTCTTCATCCGTCGGGGTAAGACAGTCAGCCCGACACCGGCGGGAAGACTTTTCTACGCCCACGCAAAGCGCATCATGTCCCAATACGAGGAGATGGAGACCGAAATCCGCAGCCGGGTCGGCAGCGTCGCGGGACCGCTGCACATCGGCGCCACGCCTACTATCGCGGCGTACCTGCTCCCGCAGGTCTTTTACGGCTTTTCGCGACAGTACCCCGGAGTACTGATAGAACTCTCCGATATGAACTCGGAAAAGATCATTGAGAATCTCCTGGAAGGCAAAACGGAGATCGGGTTTCTGGATTCCGGGACAGGGCACCCCTCACTCTCCACGGAAGCCATAGCGGAGGATGAGATCGTCCTCATAGCTTCAGATAACAACGCACTCACAAGAATAGACAGTCCGTCGCCCCATGACCTCGTGGCCCAGCCCTTCATACTGCCCGAGCCGGGCTCCGCCACAAGGGAATTTATTGAAGGCCTTTTTAAAGAGATGGGCATAGCCCCCCGGCAGCTGAGGATACCGATGATACTCGGCAATCCCGAGTTGACAGTGGCGATGGTACAGTCCGGGGTCGGCGTATCCTTCGTCTCCCGCTGGGCGGCAAAGAAGGCCCTTCTGGACGGTTCAGTGAGGTGCGTGGACATCCCTGTCAGGAGCAGGAGAAGAAACTTCTATCTGGTCCTTGCGGCGAAGGAATCTGCCACGGCAACGACCAGGGCATTCAGGGATTTTATAAGGGGATACAAGTTCTTCACTCCTTATTATTGATCTCAGATCTTCCCGAGCGCCTGCTTCAGGTCGGCTATCAGGTCGTCCTCATCCTCCAGACCCAGGGCCAGCCTCACCAGGTTGTCAACCATGCCGATCTCCCCGCGATACTCCTCGGGGTAGTCGAAGAAGGACATTGTCGACATCTGCGTCACCAGGCTTTCGCTCCCCCCCAGGCTGGGGGTTATCAGGAAAAGCTCAAGGGCATCGATGAACTTCCTCGTTTCAGAGTCGCCTCCCTTCAGGAGGAAGGTAATCACGCTGCCGAAACCCTTCATCTGGCTGCTGGCGATCTTGTGGTCCAGGTGGGACTCGAGCCCCGGATACCACACCTTTTCGATCTTCGGGTGCGCCTCCAGCATCCTGGCGATTGCGAGCCCCGCCCTGTTGTGCTGCTCCATACGGAGCGCGAAGGTCTTTAGGCCCCGCTCAAGAAGAAAACATGTAAGCGGGCCCGGTACAGCTCCGATCATCCTCTGCGTGCGGTAAAGATCATTCAGCAGGTCACGGCTGCCGAGGGATACCCCGGCCAGAAGGTCGTTATGGCCGCCCAGATACTTGGTGGCCGAGTGGATAACTATGTCAACGCCCATCTCCAGGGGCTTTATGTTGTAAGGCGTAGCAAGCGTTGCATCGATTATCGTCATTACCTTATGTTCCTTGGCCACCTCCACGATGGCAGGCAGGTCCAGGCACCGCAGGTACGGGTTCGTAGGCGATTCGGTGAAAATTATGTTGGTTTCGGGCCTTATCGCATTATCGATCGACCTGGCGTCGGGGTCCACCACCGAGACCGGGATGCCGAATTTGGACAGGAAATTCGTAGCGAAGTCGCGGGTCTGGCGGTAGCAGTCGCTGGTGAAAATAATGTGTCCGTCACGGCGCATGTACGTCATAAGAGTCAGGATCACGGCCGCCATGCCGGTCGAAAACAGCACCGCCCGGCCGGCGCCTTCCACTGCGGCGAGCTTTCGTTCGCACTCCTCCTGCGTAGGATTCCCGTAGCGTCCGTACTCATGCTCGCGAATCACCCTGCCCTCGCCTTTAGCCTTCATAAACTCATATACGTCACCGGCCGTATCGAAGTAGTAATTTGATGTCTGCATGATGGGAGTCGATACCGCGTAATGGGCCTTGGGAAGACGGCCCAGGCCGTGTATCGCCACAGTAGCAGGGCGCCAATTATTATCCCGTTGTTTCTTGGGCATTCTTTTCTCTCCTCTTCTGCAACGCATGCCTGAGCGCCTCCTTGACGGCATCCACGCTCGGCGGCAGATCTATCGGCTTGTTGGCAAAACGGCAAGGGAAGTCAAGGGTCTCCTCGTGATAGCGTACCTTGAAGCTGGTGAATTTCAGCCCGTGCGCCGTCGAGATAACCACGACGCGTTCGGACCTGTCGATCTTTCCGGTCTTGATCAGTTTTATAAGTCCCGCCAGCGCAACCCCGGTGTGAGGGTCATTGAACATCCCGGTGGTGTCGCCGAGGGCCGCAGCATCTGCCAGTTCCTGTTCGGTGGCGTCGATGACGATGCCGCTGAACTGCTTCAGTGTGCGGATCGCCTTCTGAATGCTGACGGGGTTGCCGATCTGGATCGCACTGGCGAGGGTCTGCTGCGCCTGGACGGGCTCAAAGGTCTCGAAGTTCCTGAGATACGACCGGTAGAGCGGATTTGCGCGCTCCGCCTGGGCGACAACGATGCGGGGCAGCCGCGAAATCATGCCGATGTCCCTCATCATTAGCAGCCCGCTGCCGAGCGCGGAAACATTTCCGAGGTTGCCGCCCGGAATGATGATCACGTCCGGAACATCCCAGTCGAACTGTTGAACAATCTCCATGCCCACCGTTTTCTGGCCTTCGATGCGAAGGGAGTTCATGGAATTTGCCAGATAGATCGTCTCGTCCTCGGTAATCTCCCTGACAACACGCATGCAACCGTCGAAGTCCGTGTCCAATGAGAGCACGAGGGCCCCGTTGGCGATAGGCTGGACGAGCTGGGCGACAGAGATCTTTCCTTTAGGCAGCAGCACGATGGACTGGATGCCCGCAGCCGCGCAGTAAACGGCCAGGGCAGCAGACGTGTCCCCCGTAGAGGCACAGGCGACGGCCTTTATCGGCGCGCCATCGCTGATCATCTGTTTCACCTGGGACACAAGTACAGTCATCCCAAGATCCTTGAAAGAACCGCTATGAGAGTTGCCGCAGAGTTTGACCCAGAGGTTGTCGAGCCCTATTATCCTGCCGAACCGCTCGGCCCAGAAAAGGTTCGTGCCGCCCTCATAGAGCGAAACGATGTTGTCGTTGTCTATCTGGGGAAGAACCCATTCCTTTTTCCCCCAGACCCCCGAACCGTAAGGCCACTGGGTAGACTTGTAGCGCTCCTCAAAGAGCTTTACCCACGAGGCGGCATCACGACCTGCGAGGGCCTGCATATCATGACGCACCTCCAGCAATGAGCCGCAGGTCCTGCAGCGGTAGATGATCGAGTTCAGCGGATAGGTCGCCCGGCACTGCTCGTTGATACATTGAAACCAGGCTTTATATGGATTAGGCTCCATTCCCTCTCATGACCGAAATATATTATGGTGCGTGAATAATTGTCCGTCGCCGGTCATCTTCACGCACCAATGAGAGAATATCATAATGGACCGACGCGAATCAATGCAGACAACTGCTGACGAAGCGGCACTCAAAGTCAGTCCCGAATCTTCATCTGCGCAAGAAAAATCTTCCCCCCCTGAGGCAAAAGAAGAAAAGAAGGGATTTTACGGATAATCTCATTCCCCCCCTTTGAGCGCATGACCTATCCCAAGGTTTTACTGCCTTCTTCCCATGGCCCTCAGGAATTTTCTGATGCGCCCGGCGTTGGCGCCCATGTCATTCTTCCCCACACGCGAAACGGAGCGGACGTCCAGCCTGGTCCGCGGACCGCTCCTCTCTATCCGGATTACGATGTCATCCTCAAAATGGAACCAGAAGGTATGGGCGACAGCCTCGATGCGGCCCGCGCTCTTGTTCGCGTCTATGATCCTCCAGCCCATGCTCCGTGCAACGGCTAAGGCCTTGTCAAATACCCTACCTGGCGGGTCGTCGAAGAGGACAGGCAGTATGTCCGGGTAAGCCTTGATCTGTGACTGCGAGACAACAGGACCGCCGTATTCCGCGGGGTTCGATGCCCCTTTGCGGAGTGGAAGTAACTTGACGAACTTCGGCGGGTGAACGGTATCGGTGGTGATGTCCGATATGGAGGGAGCCCTTTTTGCCGCCCGGGACCAGCTCAGCGGAACAAGGACAACCACAGCGCCCAGGCAGAACCCAAGGACAGCCCAGACAAGATCGCGCTTCATCCTCTTGCCCGCGACAGTGACGACAATGCCTGCGAGCGAAACCACGGCTGCAACCAGCCCACCGTAAGCGGCCCAGAGGAGTATGGTGAAACCGGTGTGGAAATCCCAGAGCCCCCACTGACTGCCCCCTCCCGAGAGGAGACCTGCCAGGGCCGAAGCCAGGGCAAGGGAAAAACCGAACCGTGCGACAAAGCTCTTTTTTCGTGTCATATCATGCGCCTCCCGTCTTAGTCAGAATCATGCCGTAATCTTCATGCGTATCCATATCGAGGACCACCCCTTCGTCGGGGACAGGCATATATCTCACCCTTTTGTCGTCTTTTCTCATGATGTCCCGCAGCGAATGCCCTGAATAAATCTCCCTCGCCGTGTCCGCCGGGAAAAGCGGGGGATGTCCTTTCTTACCCCCGTATACCGGGACCAGAATTTGACAGGGCGTTTCTGAATGGGCGTCCAACAAGGTCCTGTAAGTGTCCGTGTGCACCAGCGGGTGGTCTGCAAGGCATATAAAGACCGCGGTAGATGCCGGGTCAATCATATTTATACCCGCTCTGACCGATCCCGCCATCCCGCTTCCCGGTCGTTCGTTAAAGGCAACTCTTCTGGTAAATCCCGATACGGCTTTAAGGATATCCTCATTCCCGGGCCTCACAACGGTCACCACGTCCGTGATACCGGCCGAGAGAATGGAATCCAGGCAATGCCTGATAACCGGCCGGTCATTGAGAGGAAGAAGCTGCTTCAACCTCCCCATTCTCCGTGCCGATCCGGCGGCAAGAAGAACGGCCGAGACCTGAAGGGCCATTTTCCCTCCTCGACTGGATTATCTGAGCCATGATGCTGACCGATATCTCCTCGGGTGTCACCGAACCTATTGGGAGACCGACCGGTATGATTACCCTTCCTATATCCTCGTCTGAAAACCCTTCCTCCTTGAGAACCTTGAAGAGAACGGACCTTTTACGCCTGCTGCCGAGAAGACCGACATACCCGGCCTTTGTCCGTAGCGCCGACCTGAGCGCGTCCAGATCGTGGTTGTGTCCGCGTGTTGCTATAACTATATAGGACCCTTTATGCATGACAATACCGCAAAAGACATCATTAAAATCTCTCACGACGATCTCGGAGGCATCAGGGATGTTTTCCCTGTTGGCATATTCGGGCCTGTCGTCGGCTACCGTGACCCTGAACCCGCAGAACCGGGCCGCCTTGGCAAGCGCCTTTCCCACATGGCCGGCCCCGAGGATGAAGATGTCCGGCTCGGGTACCAGCGGCTCAATGTAGACGAGGACCTTGCCGCCGCAGACAAGCCCACCGTGTCTCTCTGTCAGTTCAAAGGGAAACGTGACCGGCCTGCCGCCCCGTATTGTCATGAGTGACGCCTGTATAACCTCCGCCTCCATGCATCCGCCTCCGAGTGTTCCCATTATGGAACCGTCTTCCCTGACGAGCATCTTCGATCCCTCCTTTTGCGGGGAAGAACCGATGCACTGCACGATCGTGGCAAGGGCCGACGGCCGGCCGTCTCTCTTAAGCCTCAGTATCTCTTCATAGATGTCCATTATCCCTCACCCGGTTTATAAATCTGCTGTTGCAACAAAATATCTACGAAGCCCGGAAGGGACAGCGAAAAATGTCTTGTAGCGACACCTTGCAGCCCTATGGAGGGGTCTGCCGGCCACTTTCCGGGAGTCACTAAACGTTGGGTACTCATTTATGTGGAAGACAAATAGAATCATGTCGTCATTACAAAACTTTTTCGATGGCCCTTCCGGGCTGTCTTGTAGCGTAGGGTTCTCTCCGCGCTAAGCCTCCTTCAATGCCTTCAAAACGACATCGGGCGTCATCGGCAGGTTCCTGAGACGGATACCGGCGGCATTGAAGACCGCATTGGCAACAGCCGGGGCCAGCGGCGGCAGTCCGGGCTCCCCGACGCCGCCCTGGCTGTCCCCGCTCTTTATTATATGGACCTCGATCTTCTCAGGGATCTGGCTCATCCTCAGAAGCTTGTAGGTGTCGAAGTTCGATGTCTCCACGCCTCCGTCGGCAAAATCTATCCTTTCACCGAGAGCGGCACTCAACCCCATGATTATCGCCCCTGTTAGCTGGGCCTCTATTATGGCAGGGTTCACGATCGGACCGCAGTCGATTGCGGCAACAACCCTGTGAACCTTTATCGTTCCGTCCTTCTTATTCACCGAGACCTCGGCGACCTGGGCGACATAACTTCCAAAAGAAAAGTCATAGGCGATGCCCCTTCCATCCCCTTTGGGAATAGGCTTGCCCCAGCCGGCCTTGTCCGCCACTGTCTTCAGCACTCGACTGACCCTGGGTTGTTCCTTAAGGAGGTTTAGGCGAAATTCAAGGGGGTCCTTTCCCGCCGCATGGGCCATCTCGTCCATAAAGCTCTCAACGGTGAAGCCGTTATGCGAGCTTCCGACGGAGCGCCAGAAGCCGACCGGCACCGGGGCGTCGAATTTCACGTACTCCACATACAGGTTCGGCACCCCGTACTTCATGTCATCCAGATTTGCCACCGCCTCGGTGTCGATCCCGTGTTTCACCATCTGGGGCATCGCATGCTCAAAGACCGAGGGGCAGACGATCTTGTGAGACCAGGCGATGAGACTTCCCTTTTCGTCCAGTCCGCCGATAATCTTCGAGTAATTACCCGGCCTGTAATAGTCGTTTTTCATGTCCTCTTCCCGCGTCCACAGGAGCTTTATCGGCTTTCCCGTTATCTTCGATATAGCTACCGCCTCTTTCACGACCTGCGTCTCGAACCGCCTCCCGAAGCCTCCGCCAAGATAAGTGGTGTGCACCATTATCTTTTCCGGCTTCAGTCCGGTTTCCTTTTCTGTCACCTCGACTACCCCTGTCTGATTCTGAGTCGGCACCCATATCTCGCAGCCGTCTTTCCTCACATGAGCCGTGCAATCCATGGTCTCCATTGTGGCGTGGGAGAGGTAGGGGAGCATGAAGGTCGCCTCCAGCTTCTTTGCCGCCTTTGCGAGGGCGGCATCCGTATTACCCCTCCTTTTTGCGACCACCCCCCTTGTGTTCATGGCCTTGACAAATTGCTCATCAAGGGTTTTATTGTCCAGGCCCGGGTCGGCCCCCTTTCCCCAGTTTGTCTTCAGCGCGGTTCTGCCTCTCCATGCCTCGTCCGGCTTCTCCGCGCATACGGCTATGCCGGTCTTTATCGGAACGACATGCCTGACACCTTTCACCTTAAGTGCTGCTGCAGCATCATAGCTGACAGCCTTCGCTCCAAAGACAGGGGGCCTCTCAATCGAGGCATAGAGCATGCCGTCCACAAAGGTGTCAATCCCGAACCTGGCCCTTGCATGTACCTTGTCGGGGATATCCAGCCGGTCCAGAGGCTTCTCCATGATGGTGAACTGACTTTCCTTCTTCAAGGCCGGACTTTTCGGGACCGGCAGCGAGGCGGCCTTCACGGTAAGTTTACCGTAGGTCAGGGTACGGCCGGTCGGCTTGTGTTTGATAGTTCCCTTCGAAGACTCACACTCGCCCAGAGGGACTCGCCAGGTCTGCGCCGCCGCCTTGAGGAGCATTTCCCTGCCGGCAGCGCCGGCTTTCCGCAGGGTCATGTACATATGCCTGATACTCGTGCTCCCGCCGGTGGACTGCTTCCCCCAGACGGGGTCTATATACCGGGCCTCCGCCGGTGCCACACGGAACTTCACCTGACGCCAGTCGGCATCGAGCTCGTCGGCCACAATCATCGGCAGCGAGGTATCAACACCCTGCCCCATCTCCGACTTGTTCACGATCACGGTCACTACATCGTCGGGCGCCACCCGCAGCCAGACGTTTGGGCTGAACGTGACTTCCTCCTTTTTCATTTCCGCGGCTGACAGGAGGCGGTCACCGAAGGGTGTTGCCACGGCAGCCACAACCAGGCCCGTGCCGGCAAGGGATTTCTGAAGGAATTCGCGGCGCGTCAATGAAGTCTTCATGATCCTTTCCCCTCCTTTGCGGCCGACTTTATGGCTCTCTTTATAAAGGGGTAAGTGCCGCATCGGCAGAGGTTGCCGTTCATCGCCTCGACAATCTTTTCGTCGGAAGGGTCTTTCTCTTCCTCCAGAAGGGCTGCGGCCTGCATCATCTGTCCGGACTGACAATAGCCGCACTGCGGCACCTGCTCCTTTATCCACGCCACCTTGACGGGATGGTCTTCACGCAACCCCTCTATAGTGGTTATCTTTTTCCCCTGCGCGTCGCCGACAGGGATCTGGCAGGACCGCCGGGCCTTCCCGTCCACATGGACCGTGCAGGATCCACACAACCCTATGCCGCATCCGAACTTGGTACCCGTGAGCCTCAGGTACTCCCTTATTACCCAGAGAAGAGGGACGTCCGGTTCCACGTCTACACTGTACTTTTTCCTGTTGATATCGAGAGAGATCATTCATACCTCCTTCAGTTCGGCAAGCCGGAGAGATTAAAAGATTTCGCCCTGATCTATTCCCCGGCAAGCCGTCAGCCGGGACCTAAAAAAAGCCTACCTCTGTCCCGGCCCCCTGTCAATTTCTTTTCCCTAAGGACTGTCCTTGTTTTGCCGGTCTCTCTATTGAACGCCTTTTCAATCATCTGTTATACTTTTAAATATTCGGTCCGGGGGAGCTGCGGATGCAATTCACGGAAGAAGAGCTTAAGAGATACAACAGGCAGATGATGATCGAGGGCTGGGGTTTCGAGACCCAGAAGAAACTCAAGAACTCGACGGTATTCATCGCCGGAGCGGGCGGGCTGGGCTCGCCGGTCTCGATATACCTCGCCGTGGCGGGCGTCGGGAATATACGCATATGCGATTTCGACTCACCCGACTGGTCAAACCTGAACCGTCAGATCCTCCATAACCACAACAGAATAGGCACCAACAAGGCCCTCTCGGCAAAACAGACGCTGGAAGAAATGAACCCCCACATAAACGTCACCGCCTTTCCGGACACGATCAGCGCCGAGAACGTAGACCAGCTTGTGGAAGATGCCGACCTCATAGTGGACTGCATGGACAACTTCCCGACGCGCTACCTGCTCAACCAGTCGGCTATAAGAAAGAATATACCAATAGTCCACGGGAGCGTCTGGGGACTTGAAGGCCGGCTGACCTTCATTCATTCTCCTGAGACGCCCTGCCTCCGATGCTTCTTCCCGGAATCCCCCCCGAAGGAGGTTTTCCCGGTCCTGGGCGCCACACCCGGTGTTATCGGTACGCTCCAGGCGGTTGAGGCCATTAAGTATCTGACCGGGATCGGCAAGTTGCTTAAAGGCAAACTCCTCGTCTGGTCCGGCGTCGACATGAGCTTCAGGATCTTCAACGGCCGTAAAGACCCGAACTGTCCGACCTGCGGCAAGAAGTAGCGTCCAGCCTCTTTTTCAGTGCTTTTCAGTGTCGGGTTTTCGTCCTTCGAGGATATTTCTTGCCGTCAGCAGGACGGAGACGACCAGCGCGTTCAGTCGTGCGAACCTCAGGACGGGATATGCAAAGAGCAGGATCTTCCTCGCAAGAGAAACACGCGCCCTTTCTATACTTATCACTTTTCCGATAACCTGGTCGGATGGCACGGGCTCGTCGGTACCGGAACAATTGTCTCCGCGTGTACGGTAATATTCAATCCCATCCTCTGCGAAGACCTGCGCCAGCCTGTGGCATACCATAATGTCCGATTTGGCAAATACAACGAGGTCTCCGATGGCAAAATCCCTCTGAGGGCTAATGACAATCCTGTCACCAGTTGCAATAAGTGGAAACATGGACAGACCGAGCGTGGAGATTCGAACGCCGAAGCCATTCCTGAGCAAGTCTTCGGACATGTCTTTGACTTTACCCAAGCCTTAATTCTCCCTGAGCCTATTTTAACAGTTCAGGTCCGATAAATCATTTTTCCGTGAAAAGGGTATAATGTGTATGCTTCCTGGCATGGCATTATTGTGAAAGAATTTTTCAGCATAGGGGCCCTTAAATTATCACTTGAATATGATCCCGGGGAGCATGACGTTTCAATCGAAAAGGCCCTCTGGAGTTTTTCCGGCGGGCCCTTTGAATACCCTGACATATCTTTCAGGATTGATACGACCGCTCCATTGACCTTGCCGGACGGGTACAGGAAGATATTCACATCAAGTCCGGATGGTCTCTGGACAATATTTGAGGACACCGCGGCAAGTCACTACCTCATTTCTCTCCGGAACATCGAAAGGGATGTCACCCCATACAGGCTGATAAAGGCGGACAGGGAGTTCAGGGAGTTTCTTGTCTGCGCGGGACCGGGCGGCCGGCGCCCGATCTCCCCGCTGGAATATCCGCTGGCCGAGCTGGCCGTTTCTGGACACTTGAATATAAATAAAACAGGCATTATCCTTCATTCAGCCTGTATATCCTGGAGAGGGAAGGGCTTTCTTTTTTCGGGAGTCTCCGGTTCCGGCAAATCAACTATCTCCGAAATCTGGCTGAAAGAAGGTGAAGCAGAAGTCCTCACCGACGAAAGAGTCGTAATCAGGGACTTCAACAGCGAGCTGTGGGCCTTTGGAACGCCATGGCACGGCACGGCAGAAATCCATAAGAACAGGGGAATTCCCATTGAAAATATCTTTTTTATAGGACACGGCCGGGAAAACAGAATTTCCCGAATATCGACCATGGACGCGGCGAACAGGCTTGCTGTCAGGTGCTTTCCCACCTTCTGGCACAGGCAGGGGACGGAGTTTGCAATTGATTATTGCAGCCGCATGGCACGGGCAAGAAATTGCTATGATTTCCGGTTTGTACCGGACCAGTCTGCGGCAGGCTTTCTCAAAGAGTGGAACGACGGAAAGGTAAAGCGGCCCGGCCCGGAAACGAACTGATACAAACCATCCCGGGGTCCTTAGCTCCCGGGGCATATCCGCAATATCAGCTCTTGGCCTGGTGGCAGGCGCCGCTGCCATGCCCCATGCAGATGCCCCCTCCGGGGCCTGCGCTCAAGTGCGTCTTGCAGCCCGTCAACACCGCCTCTTCCGGGACCAATTTTATCCTTGTGCATTCAGGCCTGATCCACTTCTTTTTCGTCATGCCGACCTCCCGCTATTCAACAGACCCTGTGAACCCAAAATCCCTTGACCTTATTTTAGCGATTTCGCACAAATATGCAACCTCTTTCTTGATATCGCCATGCTCGACTATTCTCCATGAGGCGCACTCGTCGCAGAGGCTGCCGAGCCGGCATTCATCGCAGGCCAGGTGAAAATTCTTCTTCTGGAGCACTACCCCGGGAATCCCCTCTTCCCATATCCAGCTCAAACCGTGCTCCCTGATTGAAAAACCGTCCCTGATCATCATTATACAGCCCATTGCACGGCCATAGGGGTTGATATGCATCGAGCCCTGCCCCGCGCCGCAAATGTATAGGTCATCATCCCCGCGCGGCCTATCGCCGAATCTATCGCAGAATTCTCGCCAACCTTCCATCCTTTCAGGAAACATCCTGTCGAGCTTTACAACCCCGGCAGGCGATATCCTGTATCTCTCGGGCTCTGAAAACATATTCTGGTCGATTCTCCTCTGGATTGCAGCGTCAAATCTGAACCGGCAGCCCCACTCACGGGCCATCCGGTCCATGTCTGTGATCTCATGAGCGTTTATGGTAAGAGCCATGGTTTTCAGATTGAGCCTTATCCCTGACTCCCTGAGCCTTCTTATGCCGGCCAGGCATCTTTCATAAGACCCCCTGACCCTTGTCACCTTCTCATAAGTCTCTTTTGTAGCGCCATAAAGTGATATCTCAACCGCAAAGGGAGGATATTTTGAAAGAAGTCCGGTTAATTTTTCATCCACAAGGGTCCCGTTGGTAAACAGGGTTATGAGAAATCCCTTCTCTTTTGCGTGGAGATAAATCTCCACGAAGTCCTCTCTGAGCAACGGCTCTCCTCCCGTGATCAAAAGCCAGAGAGAACCCATGGAAGCAAGTTCATCGAGGAGATTCCCGGCCTCGACGGTCGAGAACTCGCTGTCTGCGGCAGTCTTATCATTCTGGGGAAGACTGCAGTAACAGTGAACGCATCTGTTGTTGCACCGGTAGGTCAGATCGAGACCAACGCTCACGGGTATACGCCTCTTCGAGGAGGCGGCATGGACTTTAGCGCTGAAATCTGCGTATGAGAGGACCTTCATTGCAGCAGGATCAGTTTTGCGTCGGCCATTTCATCAAGAAGTGAAATGACGTCTCTTTCGAGTTGATCGCCTTCCGCTTCGTACTCCGCCCGGATCTCAGCAACAATATCCCTGATGCTTTTCCTGCCATCCACCTTGTCCCAGATCGCAGCTCCCGTTTCGTTAAGATTGAAGATGGATTCAACGTCGGCAATAGAGCCGGCCAGAGGAACGAGGATATACTCGCCTGCTACTTTCCTGAATACGACATTGTCACTCCGTTTCGGAACTGTATCCGATAATGCCCCCACGGCAATATTATATCATAGCCCTTAATTAAATCTTCCGTCCTGCGTCGCGCAAAATCCCTTCGAATGAATCTCCGCTCTTCATCACGGACATATTTATTGTTTTCAAGCGTACTCAACAATGATGAAGGTTTTTCCTTGCAAAATTGTACATGGGCATGCTATGCTAGGACTAGAATTTTAGAAGTTTTTGCCAGCTGAGGCCACAAAGACTTTTGACTTTGTGGCCTTTTTTATTGCCGAGGCCTTCTGAGATTTGAGTCTATAGATAAGGAGGTAACAGGTAATGGAAGGAACTGTAAAATGGTTTAACGACAGCAAGGGTTTTGGATTCATCGCGAATGATGACGGGACTGAAGCTTTCGTCCATCATTCTTCGATCCAGGGCAATGGCTTTAAGAGCCTTGCCGAGGGTGACAGGGTCAGCTTTGACGCCGAAAAAGGCCCGAAAGGCCCCAAGGCGATCAACGTCGTTAGACTGTAATAAACAAGCGAGGGCCTCTCCCGTATGGAGGGGCCTTCTCATAAGAGGGAAAATGAACAACAGCATGTGCACCAGAAAGAATACGGCAAGGACTGAAAGGCGTCAGCAGAAGCTCGACGCAGGTTTGGTAAAAGACCGGTTCCCCGAGGTCGCAGGCATCGTCATCAACATGACATATGATCAAAGGGGGATACAGAAATCATTGCCCCGGGTCGTCAATTTCTTTCCGGACAGTTACGCATTGTTCATGATAGACTGCCTGAACAAGGACTGTGTCGATGGGGGCTTTGATCTCACCCAGGTTATAACCGCGATGATAATAGACCGCAGAGAATCCGCCAAAGGGGATCTCAGTTGCGAAGGTGAAGGGCCTGCCGCCGGACACTCGACTATTGCCTACGAAGTTGCCATTCAATACACTTAGATAAGTGACCCTCTGCCCGGCAATCCGTGCCAAATATCCAGGGATATTGAAAAGACCGGAAGTCTTATAAAGAAAAAAAGGAGATTAAGTAATGAGGAAAATATATGTTGGAAATATTCCATATGACACTACCGAAGAAGATTTAAGGGAATTGTTTTCAGAATATGGTGAGATTGAATCATTAAGAATAGTGAAGGATCACTTTACAGACCGTTCCAAGGGCTTTGCTTTTATTGAAATGGTAAATGAAGAAGATGCAAAAAAGATAATCGCAACGCTCAATGGCAAGGATCTCAAGGGGAAAGCGCTTACTGTGGCCGAGGCAAGGCCTCAACAGAAAAGACAGGGTTTTGGCAACAGAGGCAGCGGCTTCGGCGGCCGGGGTGCGGGGAAAGGTTGGAGATAGCTATCGGAGATCCTGAGATGATATCGCACAAGGAGTTTAAGGAAATTATGGGATTTGACACTTTTAATTTGCACCCGAAGGTAGCGGCCGGGATAGCGGCGGCGGGTTATGTCTCGCCGACACCGATCCAGGCGCGAGCGATCCCGCCGGTCATGGAAGGCCGTGACGTCATGGGCCTGGCACAGACCGGCACCGGCAAGACCGCCGCATTTGTCCTGCCGATTCTGCACCGCCTGATGCAGGGGAAACGCGGGTGCCTTCAAGCCCTAATCATTGCTCCCACCCGCGAGCTTGCCGGGCAGATCAACGAATCAATCGGCGTTCTGGGACGGCAGACCCGTCTCCGGAGCACAAGCATTTACGGCGGGGTGGACATAAACCAGCAGATAAGGAGACTGCGCGGCGGCGTTGAGATTGTCGTTGCCTGCCCCGGGCGCCTGCTCGATCTCGTTGACCATGGGGCTATAAGCCTGTCGCATCTGGAAGTGCTCGTCCTGGACGAGGCAGACCGGATGTTTGATATGGGGTTTCTGCCCGATATCAGGAGGATCGTCAGGAACGTGCCGGCCAAACGCCAGACGCTGCTGTTTTCTGCAACCATGCCGGATGATATCAGACGACTTGCCAGGGAAGTCCTGAGTGCGCCGGTCACGGTGCAGGTCAATGCTTCTGCGCCGGCAAGTACAGTGACGCATGCGCTCTACCCGGTAGAGCAGCACCTCAAGACCGCACTCCTCCTCGAGCTGCTGCGCCAAACCGATACCGAGTCGGTCCTGGTGTTTACGCGCACCAAGCACCGGGCCAAGCGGGTTGGACAGCTTCTGGAGAAGTCGGGCTACCTGGCCGCATCGTTGCAGGGAAACCTGTCTCAGAACAGGCGTCAGGCAGCTCTTGACGGATTCCGCGGCGGGTCCTATAAGATTCTGGTCGCTACCGATATTGCTGCCCGTGGTATCGATGTCACACGTATATCGCACGTCATCAACTACGACATGCCGGATACCGTCGATGCATACACGCACCGAATAGGCCGCACCGGCAGGGCTGAAAAGACGGGGGATGCCTTCACGTTTATTACCAATGAAGACGAGGATATCGTGCGCGGTATCGAGCGCACTCTCGGGGAAAAGGTAGAACGTCGCACGATGGACGGTTTCGATTATAAGAGGAAGGCGCCGGTGCGCGATACAGAGTTTCACCGTCCTCCGCGTGAAACCCGGCGCAGCCGCAAGCAGAATAATCCGGGACCATCCAGGGCCAATACTGCCGGCGCTGCTCCGCAAAAGGGTTACCTGGTTCCGAAACCTTCCTCCCGTACCGGCAAATCCGACCTTGCCTACACTTGCACCGGTGCCGCGGGTGCTGGAAATAATGCCCGCAGGGGCAGGGGTTCGTTGCGCTCACGAGCATAAGAGAAGCAGGATAGGTTAATCGAGGCACCGCTAGGAAAACCATCACTTCGCCGTTTTCGAGGGGCTGCATCAGGACCTCCGGGCTCTTGGGAGTTTTGGTTTTCAGCCTGCGGGGTTTCCTGTTTGACGTTCCTCACGAATCTCTTAGAATCAACAACGTATAAATTATGGCGGTCCCAACGGGAATCGAACCCGTGTTTTAGCCTTGAGAGGGCCACGTCCTAGGCCTCTAGACGATGGGACCGTAAAGCCGTGAAAAGTAATCAGTGAACAGTAAGAACATTATCGCCACTCTCTGCCCGCTGATCACCCATAACCGTCATTATGGCTGGGGAGAGAGGATTCGAACCCCTATAAGCAGATCCAGAGTCTGCCGTCCTGCCATTGGACGACTCCCCAAGAACTCAATTCAGGAGACTTAATTTATAGCATAAAAAAGGACCGTTTGTAAACGTGCGGACGCAACATAATCAAACTTGATCTTCTCTTCCTGTCTAGCTTCTATCAGGTTTTCGGGTAGCTCTCTCGACAACTATTGTCTTATAAAAATCACATTCCCTGCAGCTATTTATCTTCATTGCATAAATGCCCTTAACCCGGCCATCGCACATCGTCCCGGCGACCAGATAGCAGATCCTGCCCGCTCTGGGATAGGCCGGACAATCGCCCGTTTTATCCCTGCCGCACTTTTTGAACTCCCAGCAATTGATCTTCTTTTCTCCCACACTTACCTCCCGTCATCATCTATTCTTCCCATTCCCCATCTTCGGTTATCTCTATTATTTCCTCCTTGAGGAGTCTTTAAAGGGCCGGAAGGGCCGGTCTCCGGGGTTGCCCACGCCGCCAATACTATCCGTGTCTTTGAAAAGGAGAACAAGCTTGGCGAAAGCATTCTATTCCGAAGGGACACTCAGCTCCATACTCTCGTCGTCCTCTATCGCAAGCAGAAAGGGCCTCGCCATCATCCCCCGTATTTTTGATCGAAAAGAAGTTTCACTTGGTCGAGCAGGTCATCAATGTCCTTGAACTGGTGGTAGACAGAGGCAAACCTTACGTAGGCGACCTTGTCCAGGTCCTTCAGCTCCGACATGATCCGTTCGCCTATCCAGGAGCTCCGGACCTCCTTTACGCCAAGGCCCGCAAGCTGCTTTTCAATGTCGTCGACAATTCCGTCCAGTTTGTCCGTCTCGATAGGCCTCTTCTTGCATGCTATGAGGAGGCCGTTTTTTATTTTGCCTGCGTCAAAGGGTTCCCTCCTGCCGTCTTTCTTCACGACCATGGGCACGACGTCTTCCACCCTCTCGTAAGATGTGAAACGTCTGCCGCACTGGAGGCATTCCCTCCGCCGCCGTATGGCGCTCCCCTCCTTGCTCGTTCGCGAATCTATTACCCTGTCTTCGAGATTCTCACAGAAGGGACATTTCATAAGAAAGTGTCAAAGTCAGCGACTGGTGCCGTCAAATTCACTTCTGGAGATATTACGCTACAAGCTGACCATTCTCGCATAAATTCATGTCCCATGTCTTCAGAATAACCGGCACTGACACTATTCCCTGTAAATCGGAAACCGTTCGCAGAGTTGTCCGACCTTGCCGGCAATAGCCTGCACGGCTTCCGGTTCCTTGCTGTTGTTTATAACGGCCGAGATCAACCCGGCTATTTCACCCATCTCTTCCCTCCCCATGCCCCGGGTTGTGACACTGGGAGTCCCAAGGCGGATCCCGCTCGTTACGGCGGGCGGGCGCTCGTCATAGGGTATCGCATTCTTGTTCACGGTCATTCCGGCCCTGTCGAGAGCGACTTCAGCTTCCTTCCCCGTGACACCTTTATTGGAGAGGTCCAGCAGCATGAGGTGGTTGTCGGTTCCACCCGAGACAATGGCGAAGCCCCGCTTGATGAGTTCCTCTGCCAGGGACTTCGCATTATCGATAACCTGCTTCTGGTACCTCCGGAAATCTTCGGTCATGGCCTCTTTCAGAGCAACCGCCTTCGCAGCTATACCGTGGACCAGAGGGCCTCCCTGGATGCCCGGGAAAATCATCTTGTCCACCGCCCTGGCATACTCCGCCCTGCACAGAATCATCCCTCCACGGGGACCCCTCAGGGTCTTGTGGGTCGTAGTGGTAACGAAGTCCGCATAGGGGACAGGGGACGGGTGCAGTCCCGTTGCGATGAGCCCGGCAATGTGGGCAATATCGGTCAGGAGATATGCCTGCACTTCCCGCGCTATGTCGGAAAAAACCTTGAAATCGATTATTCTGGAATAGGCGCTCGCACCCACGACGATCATCCGGGGCCGCTGTTCGATTGCGATTCTCCTTACTTCATCGTAATCTATATACCCTCCCTTATTGACACCGTACGAGACGTTTGTATACAGCATGCCTGAGAAATTTACTGAAGCCCCGTGGGAGAGATGTCCTCCGTGGCTGAGTTTCATCCCCAGGATCTTGTCGCCGGGTTTCAACACCGCGAAGTACACCGCCATATTGGCCTGCGTGCCCGAGTGGGGCTGCACGTTCACATGGTCGGCGCCGAATATCTTCTTTGCCCGCTCTATAGCCAGGTTCTCGACTATATCTGCATATTCGCACCCTCCGTAGTACCGTTTTCCCGGATAGCCCTCGGCATACTTATTCGTAAAGATCGAACCCTGAGCTTCAAGGACAGCCCGGCTCACGTAGTTCTCCGACGCAATGAGTACAATCTTATTGTGTTCCCTGTCTTTTTCCTTCCGGATGGCTTCGTAGACCTCGGGATCCACTATCTTGAGATTTTCACGCTCCATGTCCACTCAGCTTTTCCTCTATGTTTTTGATTTTGATGAGTCTTCTGATGTGCCTCTGGCCCTCAAAAGGTGTGGCGAGCCATACCTTGACAATCTCCGCCGCCAGGTCCTTTCCTATCACCCTCCCGCCCATGACCAGGATATTGGCATCATTATGCAGGCGGCTCATTCTCGCCGCAAAAAGATCGCTGCAGAGGGCCGCTCTCACGTTGGGGAACTTGTTTGCTACCATGGACATGCCTATTCCGGTACCGCAAATAAGTATCCCTTTTTCCATTTCGCCCGATGAGATGAGTTCAGAGACTTTGAGGCCGAAATCGGGATAATCTACGGACTCCGTTCCGTTCGTGCCACAGTCAAAATACTCCTGGTTGAGTCCCCTGAGCAGACCCAGAATCTCTTCTTTCAGTCCGAATCCGGCGTGATCACAGCCGATGGCGATTCTCACACGATACCTTTCTGTCTGTCCCTTAATCCCTGTATCTGGAACTGTGCGGGGCTATTTGTAACGGCATATTATCTTATCCGAGAGAAGAATTCTAAGTCAAGAAAAGGCATCTTCCGCACTTGTCCGAAACGGTCTCCACAAGCCTTTGAAATCTCATAGCTTTTTTTCTGTCTTGAGGTAAAATATTAACAGCCTCAAAGCGGCAACAGCGCAGAACCGTGAGGTACTTCTTGCCCCCTGGCCTGAATGGCGGAAATCTGGGGCATCGCCAGGGCGGAAGGTATAAATGTTATGAAACCCGGGGAAAAAGTACTGATTTCCGAGAATGCGAGAAAAATTCTCAAAGAGGATTTTTCTCAATTGACGGTACCGGTCAACGTCATCGTCTTTTATAGCGATAAGGAAAACCAGCCGTTTAATGAATTCTCACGGGAACTCCTGAAGGAGCTTTCCGAGATCTCCGACAGGATAAGGCCGCGATTCGAGCAAACAGGGGGAGAGCTGTCGAAAAAGTATGATGTGTCCCGTTCTCCCACCCTGCTGATAGAACCCGAAAAGTACAATATAAGAATCACGGGCTCGCCGGCCGGGGAAGAGACCAGGACACTGATGATATCAATCCTCATGGCTTCTACCGGCGGGACTATCCTGACGGATGAAAGCAGAAAGCGGCTGGCTGAACTTAAGGCCCCCAGGAATATAAAGGTTTTTGTGAGTCTGACCTGCCCTTACTGTCCGCAGCAGGCCGCACTCGCGGTAGCAGCCGCCATTGAAAGACCGGACCTGGTGAGCGCAGAGATAATAGAGATATTCGAAAACAGGGATCTTGCGGTACAGTATAACGCTCTCTCTGTCCCCCAGACTTTCATCGACGACCGCCTGGTGGGACTCGGTCTTCAGCCGGAGGAAGTCTTTGTGGAAGAGGTCGTGACCGCAACCCCCATAAAGACAGCGGCCGCCGGGACGGAAAAAACCGGTGAAAAGGACCTTGTCATAGTCGGTGCGGGACCTGCCGGGTTGACCGCGGCTATTTACGCCGAGCGAAGCGGGCTTAAGTCGGTCGTGATCGAAAAAAGCAACATCGGAGGACAGGTCTCGCTCACCCCCGTTGTCGAGAATTATCCTGGCTTCACGAAGATAGGCGGCAAGACCCTTATGGACATGATGGCTCAACAGGCCGTCAACTATGCGGACATCCGCGAGGGAGAGGAAGTTGTGGAAGTCCGCAGGGCTGGGGAACGCTTCGACGTCATCACCAACAGGATGAAATATACTTCAAGGGCGGTTCTGCTCACTACTGGTGCGGAGAGCAAGAAGTTGAATGTGAGAGGGGAAAAGGAATTTCAGGGAAGGGGTGTCAGCTATTGTGCCGCCTGCGACGGCTATTTTTTCAAGGACGGCAAGAAAGTGATCGTCGTGGGCGGCGGAAACACGGCTGCGACGGAGGCCCTCTATCTGAAAAACATCGGGGTCGACGTAAGTATAATCCACAGGAGAGACAAGTTGAGGGCCGAGATGTTTCTGCAAAAGAGCCTTGAGGACAGCGGCGTTCCCGTCATGTGGAACACCGTGGTTAAAGAGATCCTCGGGGATAAACTGGTAAAGGCCGTGACGCTTGAAAACCTTGAGGACCACTCGGAGAAGACTCTTCCGGTAGACGGCGTCTTTATAGCCATAGGATATGTGCCCAATAATGAACTCGCCTCCCGTCTGGGGATAGAGGTGGACAAAGAAGGCTATCTGAAGGTCGATTCCCGGCACAGGACGAATGTGCCGGGCATTTACGCAGCCGGCGACATTACGGGCGGCATAAAACAGATCGTCACCGCTGTCAGCCAGGGCGCCGTCGCCGCCATGACGATCTTCGAGGATTTGGCGCACCCGTACTGGAAAGAGACGACGAAATCTCCGCACACTGCCGGCTGAAAAAGATTATTTTTTTGACTACTTAATAACGTGGAACGAACTTCATAAGAAACTCCCTCCCTACCTCCCTTTACCAAAGGGAGGAACCATTCCCCTCTTTGGAAAAGAGGGGCGCGTGGAGATTCTATGGACATTTCCCGCTCCTCTGAACAGCTGCATGTTTTTCCCTTATTTGTGCCTTCGCGTGCTATCTTATGTTCTTCTTGTTCTGAAGTCGTCTTCTAAGCCCCAAAAAACGTCAGCTGGAAGAGTTGGCGTGAGCTATTTTGCTCCCGGCCTCTCCCGCAACGTTTTTTTCTATCTTGAGCCTTGCGATAACATGGTCTTCGGCCGGCGGAATTTTCAGGCTGAATTCCTTTCCGGCCCTTTCCACCCGCACCACTACTTCCGGGAGATGCCTGGCATCGGAATATCGAGCACACATTGATGCCGCCGTGAGGATGTCCTCGTCGGAACCGCCAGCAACTAGAGTGAGAGGACTTCCGTAGCCCGGCACACGCAAGAAGAGGCCTTCGCCGTCCTGAAATTTGCCCAGTGTCTCGTTTTCGGCCCTGTTCCGTCCGATGATCACTTTGCAGCCGGAAGAAAGCCTGAAATGTCTGCCGATTCTAAGGAGATGGTAATCCGAAAGAGAAGGGTCCGGATCATGGGCCAGAAGCTCTCTCAGCCGATAAGAATAGTTAGGCTCCGTCAACAGGCATCCTCCCGCCGGGGCCGGATAATCGGTAAGCCCGAACTTATCTGCAAGAGCCATCTGTGGCTTTCGCGAGCGGCCGCCGAACCCGTGCAACAGGTCCCTGTCAACCATGCCCGCCTCTTCGGGCACAGTCGGTTTCAACAGTCTTGCGCTCAGGGGCCTCAGCACATACCCCTTCAATCCCGCTTCCCTGTCGATAATATTGAGAGCGTCCCTCCTCTGGCTCATCGGCCGCTGTCCGAGCACTTCGCCGGTAATAATGAAAGAAGCCCCTGTCATATCCATGAATTCCCTGGCCTCCCTCAGCATGAGTATTCTGCAGTCCATGCAGGGGTTCATGTTCCTGCCATGCCCGAACTTCGGGTTCTTCACGATATCGATGAATTTGTCCGAGAGATGGCAGAGTTTCACATCGAAGCCGAATTTCTCCGCGGCGCCGAAAGGATTCCTCGAACAGGAAGACCTGTCGGAAATCTCACATCCAAAATGGTTCATAAAGGTAACGCCGGTCACTTTTATCCCCTGCCTCATGGCCGTCAATATGGCCAGAGTGCTGTCCAAACCACCGGAGAACAGGGCGACCGCGCACACGTCAGCCATTGAAAGACTCCATCAGCTGTTCGGGAGTTGAAACGGCTGTACCGACTTCTCCGACGACGACCCCGGCAGCGTGATTCGCTATCACCGCAGCCTCGGACATACTGGCACCCGCCGCACAGGCGAGTGTAAAGGCCGAGATCACCGTATCCCCAGCCCCGGTAACGTCATAGACCTTTCGCGCCGCGGTAGGGATATGAGTAACACCTTTCCTTTCAAAAAGGGCCATTCCCTGTTCACCTCTCGTAACGAGGACGGCCCTGCAACCCAGTCTCTTCAGAAGCGCCCTGCCCGCTCTCGCAAGCGTCTTTTCGTCCCTGATCTCGATATTCGCCCCGCTGGCGGCCTCCGCTACGTTTGGCGTCACCACCGATACCCCTTTGTAAAAGTTAAAGTGTCCCACCTTCGGGTCGACGGCGATGAACATCTTCCTGCTCTTCGACTTCTCCAGGATGCCGCGTATCATACCCCCGGAGATCATTCCTTTTCTGTAATCGGACACTATTATTGCATCAAAGCCCCGATATAATGAGCCGATATGTTCCAGAACCCCGCGCAACACTTTCCCCGCAACGTACTTGCTGTCTTCCCTGTCGAACCTGACGACCTGCTGGTTGTGGGCAATAACCCTTGTCTTAACTGTCGTTGGCCTGTTAGATACGAATATGCCCTCGCATTTTACGCCCTTCCGGGTCAGCAGGTCGGTCAGAGCCTCGCCGGCCATGTCCTTCCCTACGATGCCCACGACAGCCGCGCTTGCGCCCAGGGACACTATGTTGTTGGCCACATTGGCGGCCCCGCCGAGCAGGAAACTCTCCCTTTCGACCTCGACCACCGGCACCGGCGCCTCGGGAGATATCCTTCTCACGTTTCCCCAGATATAACGGTCCAGAATAAGGTCACCGACAACGAGAATATTCCTGTCACGAAACTGTTTTATGACGGCATCAAATTTCATATGTCTTACTATAGCCTACATTGAGCTGAAAAATGAACTGCTCATGCACTTCAGCAGTCAGATTTTCTCGTTAGTACTAACGCCGGGAAAGAATCCGGTCAAGCCGGAATGACAAATGCGACCAAATAAGTGCTTTGCCTGTCATTGACCCAAAACCACTCCCCGGGGACATAACTCCCCCCCTCCCCTCTTATTTTAAAAGGGAATGCCGTAGGCGGGTCACTATCCAAAGAGGGGAGAAGTTAATTACCCCTTTGGGAAAGGGGCCTGCCTGCCGGTAGGCAGGGATAGAGGAGAATTTTTTGAATGATGCAGGCAAAAAAAAGGCGGGTCTTTCGACCCGCCCTCAGAAACTCTCTTACGAGAAATTTAGAACGACAGTGTCAGCATGTGTCTCAGGACAGTCGCACCCTTCTTATCAACAGAATAAGTGTCTGCATAGAAGTTGCCGGCCTTGAAGTAGCCTGCGTCGATCTGATAGTTGAGGTTCTTTGCGATGTTGTACACGATTTTGCCGTCAACTTCCCATCCGGCGTTCTTGGATACACCGTCCGCGGCTTTCGTCGCCCTGATGATGTAGCCGTCGAGAGAAGCAGTGACATCTTTCACCGGGGTTACATCGAGACCGACGTTGTAATAGGTGGTGTTGCTAATACCGGAATTGATCCTGCCGGCAGTCGATACAACGTTGTACTCATAAACCAGGGTGTAGTGCTGGTCGTTGCCGAGATAGGTCTCGAACTGCTTGTCCTTACCATCATTGGCATCGTTGTCGCCGCTTCCGTAAGCGAAGCTAGCCCTCAGGTTAAGGGGATCAACCATATAGTTCAGACCGGCCATAAATGCATAGCCCCTGAATTTGGTCTCTGTAGGTGTACCGCTGAATACCTTGCCGAACTGGAAGTCGGCAGCCGCCTTCACTCCGAGTCCCGAGAACTCGCCGTTTGCAGTAAAGCCGAGGTTCTGGTGGCTGAAGCCCAGATCCGGGAGATTCAGATAAGTATAGTTGAGACCAACAGATGTTTTCGGATCCATTTTGTAAGTGATTATTCCGACATAACCGTCGAGGTCAGAGGTATTGTCGTACTTGTTGCCGGTATAGTTCAGCGTGAGCGGCTGGAAAGTATAGACGTTGCTGTTTGCGCCATCACCCGCAAACTTGATGGTCAGCAGATCGATCTCCAACTCCTTGGAAGGGAGGAGGAAGGCCACGATGGCGTCATCACCGAACTTGGTGTGATCGAAGAACTCCTTCTGACCGAGGGCAAGGGGCATATGACCGACCTTTAGACCTGCCGGGAACCCAAACAGACCGGAGCCGCTGTACAGCATCCATGCCTGGAGGATGCTGAGTTGGGCAGGCTTCGAATTGAAGTTGCCCCATGTGTAGTTGTCCTGCTCGTTCGTTCCCGATTCGAGCTGCACCATGCCTTCGATGTTCGGAGATATCTTGGCGTCGACGCTGAGTCTCACCCTCTCGTCATACCAGGCCGCTGAATTCTTCTCGGCAGGTATGCCGTTGAACCCTTCCGAGCTGTTTCCCACATTCGCAATATTCTTGCCGTACCAGCCTCTTACCCTCAATTCTCCGCTCAGGTTGATCTGGGTCGTGCCTGCCGCAACCACGGCCTGTGTCTCAGACGGTATCTCTGCGTGAATTGCAAAGGCGCTGGCTGCAAAGCTCAGTACGAAAAGTGCGCCTAAGATGATCGCTAAATATTTTTTCAATTTGCTAACCCTCCTTCTCAGAAGTTAAAAGCCAGAAATCGGCAGCCGTCTTCTGCGGCAACCAATTCTAACTTAAAGATATTTTCTCCGCCCAAGGCGGATTTTACCTTAGTTGCCTCTCTTTGCTGAAATCAATAAACTCTTTTATCACCTCCCCTTGAAAGGTTCAGCCTCCTATGGAGACCACGCAAGTGATTAGTAAAACAAGAAAGATTCCCAAGCCCGGATAATTTCAAATTTATATCATCCCTCTCTGTGCTTTGTCAAGAATTTTCTCAGCCCTCTCTGACGCAGCCAAATATTCGGATAAAAGGGATGCAAATTGAGGGCCAGTTCACAAAACAGATTGAATTTTTATTGTCTCCTGATATATTCCTTTGTTTACAGAGACTTAGTGTTCTCCGGCCCTTGGGTTATCTCATGGACCACGGCGGACCTGTATCTATTTTTCAACAGCCTTTTTGCAAATATGAGACAATCTCCGGGACGCCGGCATAGGGGTCTCAATCCCCCGTAAAAAAAGAGTAAAAAGGGGAAATAAGATGGTCCCATCGGGGAGAGGAGGTGAGAAAAGCCCATTCCGCGACTCTTGCGATCTTTATTTGGCCGTGTCTCCAGTCGGGGGTTTTTCAGCAGGCCCGAGAGGTCACGTCTATTGATCCTCGCGACTTTGCGCCAGACATGCCTGAGCAGTTACAATATGCTTTTATGCTCAAGGTAATTTATAGATCGATCCTCAGGGAACTCCTTGTCACTTTCCTCCTGACACTGGCCTTTCTCAATTCCGTACTGATGATGGAAAAAATGCTTCGCCTGAGCAGGCTGCTTTCCGGTGTCGGTGCCTCATTCTTCGACATGCTGAAGATCATCCTTTTGCTCCAGCCTCAACTCATGCTTCTGACCGTACCCATGTCTCTTCTTCTTTCAACGCTTCTTGTTTACGGGAGAATGAACCATGACAGTGAAACCATAATCCTCAGGGCAAGCGGCATGGATTTCAGAAAAATCTCTTTCCCTGTCGCCATTCTGGGCGTGCTCTGTTTCTTACTGAGTGTTGCCACAAGTTTTTATCTTTCCCCCAAGGGAAGCGGCAGGTTGAGGGAAGAGGTTAAGACTATAATTGCTGTCGGTTCGACGCACGCCATAGAGGAAGGCACTTTCAACTCGTCATTCAGGAACATTGTCATACTGGTTAAAGGGAAAACCCCCCCTGACAGGCTCGATGACATCTTCATTTACGACAGCCGCCGCAAAGACGAGCCGAGAGTCCTTATGGCGCGTGAAGGAAGACTCTTCATGCAGAACGGGATGACCATCGGCATCGACCTGAAAAACGGATATATGAATATCATAAAAGAAACAACCACAACGGAACTGTTTTTCAAGAGGTACAGATTCTCCCTGAATCTCGATTATGATGCCAGCTCACCGAGAAATAAGGAGTTCACTCCCCTGCAGTTACTGAAGAAAATACGAACGACGGGCGACGGGAAGGAAAGGAAATCCCTGTACCTCGAATTTAACCGCCGCCTCTCGCTGCCTGTGGTATGCCTGCTCCTTATCCTTCTTGGCCCGCCCCTGTCGCTTCTGTCGGGGAAATCGGGCAGACTCGGCGGCCTGGCTATCGGGCTTCTCGTTTTCACTGTCTATTATGTGCTCCTTGCTTACTGCGAAAACCTGGTGCTGGCATCGCGAATACCCTATTATGTCGGCGCCTGGGTCCCGACTGTCCTGCTGGGAGCATTCGCGGTCATCATGTTCAGGAAAGAGAGCCTGCGATGAGGACGCTCCAGCGCCTTTATTTAAAGGATTTCCTGATACTGCTCGGTATCCTTGCCGTCGGTCTGTCCGCCATTTTCAGCCTCCTCGATCTTACCAGCAACGTGGACAGCTTTATGCGCGCCAAACCTTCCGTAGCCGACCTCCTTTCTTACGCTGCATTGAACGTACCGAGGTATTTCCTCTACCTGCTGCCGATGTCTGTACTGATCGGCAGTCTGTTTACGTTCAGCCAGGCTCACAGGAGGGGGGAAATCACGGCAATCAAGGCTGCGGGGGGAAGGCTGAGGACTCTCTTCTACCCCTTCCTCATCACGGCGGCTTTATTGAGCGTCCTGGCCTTTATTACCGGCGAGATTGTCGTGCCCGACTTTTCGGGAAGGGCCATTGCACTCAAAAACCGTATGGAAGGCAAGACCAGGCAGCTGAGTTTCACGGAGGGGGCACTGTGGCTCAAGAGCAGGGACGGCTCTCCCGTCAAGATCGACCTTTATATCCCGGACAAGAAGATGGCCAAAGGCGTCAGCATCTTTGTTGTCGGCAACAACTCTCTCAAGGAGGAGATCCGGGCCGATGACGCGGTATGGAACGGCAACACATGGGTGCTGAAGAACGTACTTGAGTTCGATATCGCAACTGGCAAAACAGAAAGATTGCCATCACTGGAATATCCCGGTCTCGAATCTCCCGACCTGTTCACAGAGGAGATCAAAACGACTGATGAAATGGGGTTCTTCGAGCTTTACAGGTACATTCACAGATTGCGGACAGCCGGCTTCAAGAATGTGAAGATGGCCGTCGACATCAATTCAAAAATCTCATTCCCCCTCATAAACGTTTTCATGATGCTTCTCGGCATTTCTTTGTCCCTGCGGATGGGACTGGGAAGCGGCCTTTTCAGTGCAGGGCTTGGGCTCCTGATCAGCCTCCTCTACTGGTTCAGCTACACATTCGCACTCTCCCTCGGATATGCCGGTATCGTCTATCCCCTGGTTTCGGCATGGATCATACCCTTTTTTTTCAGCCTGTTGTCTGTCTATCTTTTTCTGCAGGTGCCCGAATGAATGTCCCGGACAATCCTTACATCGTCCGGTAAGTTTACTCTAATGTCGCAAGACAGCCCGGCAGGAACACCGAAAAAGTCTTGTAATGACAACATGATCTTATTTATCTTTCACATAAATGCCGCCAAGACGTATTGTGACTTTCAAAATAAGGCCGGCTGGCCTCTTTAAGGGGCTCCAAGGTGTCGCTACAAGACATTTTTCGCTGCCCCTGCCGGGCTTTGCGGATATCTTATTGAACTGTAAAGTTTACCTGCCGGATCTCTTTGCCTGTTCCAGATAGCGTGAGACTTCGGCCCTGTACAGCTCATGCAGACGCCGGGTCACTGCGCCGACTTCGTAGCTCGCACGTTCAAAACGCGAAACAGGCATGACCTCGCCGGTAGTGTTGGTAAGGAAGACCTCTTCAGCCCCGAAAATGTCCTCAGGACGGAATGCACCCTCCGTCACTTCTATTCCGTCGGCTTTGGCAGCACCGATCACGACCTCCCTGGTAATCCCTTCCAGTATGCCCACCTCCCTGGATGGAGTGCAGAGTTGTCCACTGCGTACAAAGAAGATATTGCTGACCGTACCCTCGGTGATGCAGCCCTCCCTGTTCAACATAATCGCCTCGTAGACGCCTCTCTCCAAGGCCTCGGTCTTTGCCAGGATGTTATTCAGAAAATTCAGCGACTTGATACGGGGGTCAAGGGCTTCCACAAGGTTCCTCCTGGTCCTGGCCAGCATTAGTTCAGTTCCTTTCTGATAGTATGAGGCCGGATATTCCCTGAATTTTTCTGCAATGACCACAACTGTCGGCTCCTTGCAGAGCCGGGGATCGAGGCCGATCGGGCCCCTCCCTCTTGAAACGGTTATCCTGACATAGGCGTCGGTCAGCCCGTTGGATTCCATGGTTTCATATATTGCATCGCGGATGAACTTCAGCCCCGGAAGCTTGAGTCTTATCAATGACGCCGAAAGACCCAGCCGGTCGATATGGCGCTCAAGCATGAAGACGACCCCGTCATAAGAGCGCATTGTTTCATAGATGCCGTCTCCGTAAAGAAAACCGTGGTCATAGACAGAGATGCATGCCTCCGCCTCCTCCAACACTCTTCCGTTCAGAAAGATATTCATGGATCACCCCGCAAGAAGTTTTATTGATCCTGTCCCACATCTGAATCGATCCTGAAAGAGGAGATACCCGGCAACGTCAGGGTCTCCACTGCAATACCATACCTTACTCAACCTCTTCCTTGTCATGCTTCTCCCTATGCTGTATTATTGCATTGTGGAGATAATATCGCCATCGAAACATTCCGGATATCTTTCTATAGTGCTGCACGCCCACCTTCCATTCATCAGATATCCTGCCCACGAAAAGCACCTTGAAGAAAACTGGCTTTACGAGGCGATAACTGAAACCTACATCCCTCTTCTTGATATGTTCGGAAACCTGCTTAGTGACAGAGTCGATTTCAGAATCACCCTGTCGGTCTCCCCCACTCTTGTCGGGATGTTCAATGACAAACTCTTGATGGACCGGTATCAGCGGTATATTGACAGCCGCATCGAACTGGCGGAGAAAGAGGTCGTGAGGACCGGCCGAGACAGTGATTTAGGATCCGTCGCACTTATGTACCACAGGAGATTCCTGAAGATACGGCGCCTGTTCGGGGAGGTATACAGGAAGGATCTCAGCTCTGCCTTCGGCCAGCTCTTGGGATCAGGCAAGATCGAACTCATTACCTGTCCCGCAACGCATCCCTACCTGCCTGCGCTGATTACAATACCCGAGTCCGCAGGGTTTCAGATAGCCATGGGAGCTGAGTATTTCAGAGGGATCTTCGGAAAAAGGCCGGCGGGCATGTGGCTCCCTGAATGCGGGTTCGTACCCGAAATCGATGTCTTTTTGAAAAAGGCGGGCATCCAATTTTTTTTCCTTGAAAGTCATGGTCTCCCCCGAAAAAATCCGGGCGGCACGCATTCTGTCTATGCTCCCGTGAAGACGCCTTCCGGCGTGGCTGCCTTTTCAAGGGACGCTGAATCTTCGAGTCAGGTCTGGAACTCGATCGGGGGATATCCCGGTGACCCCGACTACAGGGATTTCTACAGGGATATCGGATTTGACCTGCCGTCACGTTATGTCGGGCCCTACCTGCCCGGCGGCATCACTACTTTTACCGGACTGAAATACTACCGGATCACAGGCAGCAACGTCGTTAAGAAACCTTACATGGTGCGGCGGGCCAGGAAGAAGGCCGGTTTGCATGCCGACCAGTTTATTGCGGCAAAAGAGGACCAGGTTATTTTTCTGAGGAACAAAATAGGGATGAGACCTGTCATTACGGCGTCCTATGACGCCGAACTCTTCGGCCACTGGTGGTTCGAGGGGCCGGACTGGCTCAATTTTCTCCTCAGGAAAGGCTCGCGGGGGCAAGAGTCTTTCAGGTTCATCACCCCGCCTGAATATCTCTCTGGTGCAGGAGAACTTGACACGGCGATGCCCGCGGCATCGAGCTGGGGAGAAGGGGGATACAGTTCCACGTGGGTGAATGGCTCAAACAGCTGGATTTACCGTCACCTGACCAGAGGTGCGCGGCTCATGAAAGAAATCTCAGGCAGAAATATCTCTCAGGGCCTCCTTAAAAGAGCGGCCGATCAGGCAACGAGGGAACTGCTTATTGCCCAGGCGAGTGACTGGGCATTTATGATGAAAACGGGCAACGCTGCCGAATTTGCCCGGAAGAAGTTTATTACCCACATGCGTAACTTCTTAGAACTGCATGCCGAAATAACATCAGGCAGGTTGCAGAGGAAAAAGCTGCGAATACTTGAGGAGACGAACAACATCTTTCCCGACCTGGATCACCGGATGTTCGGCAAAGCCGTATTCAGTTCATGCGACACATAAAGTTGTTAATAGAATACGACGGCACGAACTATCACGGCTGGCAGTCCCAGAGATCGGGGGATACCATTCAGGACATACTGACGCGGGCGATCTATGGTATCACCGGAGAAAAGGTGAAGCTCACCGGAGCAAGCAGGACGGATGCGGGTGTCCATGCGCTGTCGCAGGTGGCGGCCTTCGGGACGGGATCGCAGCTTTCAGCCGCAGTAATCATGCGGGCGCTGAACGCCAATCTCCCGGCCGACATCAGGATACTCACGGCCGAAGAGAAGGACGAACGGTTTCATCCGAGGTACGATGCGGAGAGAAAGAGCTATTTCTATATCCTCTCAGCAGAGAGGAACCCTTCGGCCTTCCTCCATAAATATGCGTGGTATCCAAAAGCTGACGTCGATGTCGATGCCATGGCCGCGGCGTCACTGGCGCTCATTGGCGAGCACGACTTCTCATCGTTCAGGGGAGCCGGCTGCGGGGCAAAACACCCCGTAAGGACAGTCCATGCGTGCGAGCTGTTGCAGCTCAATGAGATAAGCTTCATGACGGCATCCATGAGAGGGGATTTCATCCGAGTCCGGGTCGAGGCAAATGCCTTTCTCAGGCACATGGTAAGAAACATAGTGGGAAGTCTCGTGGAAGTGGGCAGGGGCAGGATGTCTCCGGGGGATCTCTTGCAGGTCCTGGCGGCCCGCGACAGGACAAAGGCCGGTCCGACAGCCCCAGCCCGCGGATTGTTTCTGGAGAAGATAATATACGTCGAGTAACGACCGTATCATCTACCGAAAACCCTCAGCATCTCCGCGAAGCGGTCAACGTATTGCGCACCGTACTTTCCTACACTTCTGCGCACGTCATCAACGGACCGCTCACGTCCGGCTCTTCCGGGGCCCTTCGAAAAAAACTTGTCGGCAAAGCAGATTATCCTTTCTTCAACACTAAGCGGCAGCATTTCACGCCTCGGTAAGGGCAGTCTCAACCTGTCGATATCCTCGATTCCGATGCCAACTCCCACGTGGCGTTCGCACACCAGCGCATGGCGGGGCAGTCCTTCTCCTTCAAGCAGCTCCCGCCCAAGATAGCCGTGGCAGACGTAAGGCTTGTCGCCATGGCAATCTATCTCCGGCGCGTCGGTCAAAAAGATCCCGATATCGTGGAGCATGGCAGCCTCCTCAATGAAACCCATGTCCGGCCGCAGATGAGCCACTTCCGCCGCAATTTCAAGCGACCTGCGGGTCACCATCCCGCTGTGTTCGACAAGGATGCGATAGGCGGCGGAGCCGGGGTCGTAGTATCTCCTGATGATCTCAAGAGGGTCGAATTTTCCCATCACCTAGAAAGAGAGATCGAATTCCATCTTCTTTTCGCCGAAAAGAAACCTCTTGCGCAAAGCCGTCACTTTTACCGTCTGGTCCGGTTTTACGTCGAGGAGGCCGATCTTGATGTCCGATATCTCCTTGACCTTCCAGCCGTTAACAGAGGTTATGATGTCCCCTTTCTTCATCCCGGCCTTCAAGGCCGCGCCCGGAACCAGGTCCTCAATGACCGCCCTGCCGCTCTTGTCGTTGATCATGACGCCGAGCTTCGCGGTAAAGGGCGCCTTCATCTCTTTCGGGAAGAGCACGTAGTTGCCTACCCCCTGATCGTACTCGCCGTTAATGAGTGTCACGAATTTCCTGCCCGTCAGCCTGTATGCCCGGTTGGGAATCCCGGAGTCATACATTATATGTTCGGCCCCCGCGAGGACCACCATCTGGTAATCCGTTTTTTTCTTGAGGAATTCCGCTATCGAGTGCGCCATCGTCTCGTCCCACAGTATCTGCGACTGGTAAAAGTTTTCAAAATCCGCGCCGGCCGGATGGCCCTGGAATATTTCCTTCAGTCTCTTTCTGTAAGCCTCATCCGCCATGTTCATATCGGCGGAAATCTCCTCCCTTTGGTCGCTGGAAAGGGCATCCAGTCCGCCCTTCGCGACCTTCTTTATTATTTCGGAATCCAGGTTCAGGGCGACAACGGGTATGCCCTTGGCCTTGGCATATTCAAGGATCTCCCGGTACAGATTGTAGTCGTACCTCCACCGTTTGAAGTACTCGGTCTTCTTCAGGAACTCTTTTTCATCGATCGTTCCGGCCAGATATTCATCGATCCACTTCTGAAAAGGTCTCTGGAACATCTCCATGCCTATGGCAAATTTCCTGCCCTGCCTCTGGAGAGCAGTTATTACGTCGAGCTCGACCCTGTGGTCTTCATAGTTGGTGTGGCGCTCACCGATAAATATCAGCGGAGCGTCTTTTATGCGGTCTATGATCCCGTCAAGTTTCAGAGAGTTCTTAGGCTCAACACCTTCGACAGGCTCAGAGAGACCGAACACCATGCCGCGGTCCGTCTCCTCGGTCTCTTTATCAACGTTCCGGCCTTTTTGAAAACGCAGGACCGAATATTTCCCGTAATGAAATATCTTTGGCGCCGCGAGGGCCGCCTCTTCTCTGGAATCGGCGTTTGCATAGGCCACCACTTCCGCCGGGTTCAGAGGGTTGTTTCTCACCACAAGCTCGAATCCGGGCAGCGGGCTGCCGACATCGGCAAAAAGCCTTTCAAGGACCCGGCTGTTAAAGCCCAGGATGAGGAGGGAAGAGGACTGTATGTCAGCGTCCTTCAGGTCCTTCACGTCGACAGGCTTGAAGCCGTCTCCCTGAAAGATGCGTATCAGATCAGCGTATTTTCCCTCGTCGTCCTTCCCGTATACGATGAGCTTCTTTTCGGCCCCGAGCAGCCTTGATATAACAGGCGGCAGCTCATCCTTCGACAGCCTTCGCATAACGTCATAGTCTTTGTCCACGATCAGTTCCCGGGGGTTTTCATCGGCATTGAGCTCGAAATACTGCTTACCCTTTTCGATCTGAAGACGTTTACCAGCCTCTCCGCGGCCTGAAACGATACTTACGGGCAGTCCCAGTTTATAGGGCTCACCTTCCTGGATGACCTGCAGTGAAACAACGGGGTTCCCTTTCAGAATACGTGCCATCGGGTCTTTCACCCTGAGAGACGGTATCCCTTTGCGGTCGAGCCATTGGCTGAAAAACCACCCGAGCGAGAGGCCCGATTCCCGCTCGAAAGACTTCTCTATATCGGCCCATGAGGCGTCGCGGAATTCGTTATGAGTGATCAGCCTGCGTATCGATTTATAGAATGTCTCCTTCCCCACCAGGTCCTCCAGCATATGGAAAACCATTGCGCCCTTGCCGTAACCGATAGCCATCGAGGCAAAGTCCGTTCTCTCGGTAAATTTTCTCAGCGGGAAATCCTTGTCGGGCGTGACGTAGCTCCGGTAGTCCTCAAGGATCTTCTTCCTGTACTTCCAGCCCTCTCCCTTCTGTTCCTCGTAAAGGTGGTCCGAGAGATAAGTGGTGATCGCTTCGAGCCAGTTGCCGGTCCTGAAGTCCGCGTACACATAGTTTCCAAACCACTGATGGGTGATCTCGTGACCAAGGGAAGTGTCGACTATGAAGGGCAGGCGGACGACCTCCTGTCCCAGGAGTGTAAAAGTGGGCATGGAATATCCAGTCGGAAGCATGTTCTCCACGACGGAAAACCTCTTGTAGGGATAGTGCACCAGGAGTTCGTCATACATCCTGAAGTACTTCTTCGTATGCTCCATATAGGTACCGGAAAGATTGGCGTCCTCGGGGAAGAAATAGGTGTAGATGTCGATACCGTCGACAGTGCCCTTTGCCTCCCTGTAATCGGCCGCCACGAGGTCTATCCCGTTCACCGGATGAGGGAACTTGAAGGAGTATTCCCTGCCCGTGGCGGTGTCCCTGGAAGTGATCTCGTCAGCCTCGGATATGGCGATGAAATCCCGCGGGACAGTAGCAGTAAGGTCGTAATATGCAAGGCCGTCTACCGAGGGATACCAGTTGCCAGTGAGAGAGATACCCCTCTCATCCACGAGGCCGCCCCGGACTACGCCCACGTTTTCCAGGTTGGCTGCCCCCTCCTGTCCGTTCCCGAAGGTCGCCTCGTATTTGATCTCCAGCACCCCCCCGCCGGACAGCTCAAAGCCGTACCGTCCCGCCACCTGTTTCAAAGGCTCTCCGTTAAAGGAGGCGGAAAGCACCTTTAGTCCCTGCGTGGAAACGGTCGTCCTGACTCGTTCGGGCAGGGTTATTGCCGCGAGACCATGAAGAAGGTTCTTTTTCAGATCGAAGGAAACCGCAAGCCTGTATACCGGGAGAGGTTTCTGCGCCTGTCCGGACGCAGCAGCACGCGATTGAAGACCCAGGGAAACGACCAAAAAAATGCTGAAAAAGGATATGATCTTTACCATACAAGAACTCCTTCCTGCAAAGGTTCTATATTCCAGCCGAAGCTTAACAATCTCAGTCACCGCATTCCTGATAAATGACATTATATCAACTGCCGGACCAATTTGCTTTGCATCGCCACCGGAGCCGGGAAGGACCGTTTTGCTATAATACAGATATTTCAGAAAGGACGGGGAGACGGGATGATACGATACAACGGCATCAATCACCTGGCGATGGTGACGGGGAACCTGGACCGTACAATCCGCTACTGGAGGGACCTGCTGGGCATGAGGATGGTGGCCGGTCTCGGAAAGCCCGGTTACCGCCATTATTTTTTCGAGATATCCGCGAAAGATACCATAGCTTTTTTCGAGTGGCCTGGCGTCGAACCTGCAGAGGAAAAGGAACACGGCCGGCCTGTGGCAGGCCCGGCGGTCTTCGATCATGTCTCATTCGGTCTGGAGACAAAGGAATCCCTCTGGGAGCTCAAGGACAGGATCGCGGCGGCGGGATTCTGGGTCTCTGAAGTGATCGATCACGGATTCATATATTCCATCTATTCCTTTGATCCCAACGGGATACCGGTCGAGTTCAGCTGGAACGTGGAAGGGATCGACATTCGAAGGAACCCGAACCTGAGTGACGTCTCGCCTTCGGAAATCGCGAAGGAGGGACCGGAGCCGGGGAGCGGCAAATGGCCGGCGGTATCGGAGCCTACGCGGGAAGAGGACAGGAAGGTGTATCCGGGACAGGGCAGCGAGCTCTTTCACGGCAGCAGGAAAGACCCACGCTCAGCATGACGGCGTTCCATGGTTAAACCTCTGATGGCTCTCGCCCCTCTGGTGTGGCTTCCGGCAGCGGCTGCAAAAAACGGCCCGGTCGGCAATGATCCCGGCATCGGCAGCGCAGGGGTCTCAAGGGGCCTGCAAGCTCTCTTCACAGGGGTCATTCTCATCGTCCTTGTCCCGCTTCTTGTCTGTGCCTTGCGTAAGATATTGGAGCATGTTCGTGCTCGCAAAGAAAAAAGTTTCGTCGAAGAGCTGACCCTTGAGGCCGGAAAGAGAGAACAGGCCGGTGAGTTCGTTTCCGCAGCACTGGCATATGAGAAGCTGAAAAACCTTGAGCGGGCTGCGGAGCTTTATAAAAAAGGTCGTGACTTCATGAAGGCCGCCGAGGCATACGAATTAATGGGGCAGACGGACAAGATAAGCGAGATGTATGAGATGGCGGGCGATCTCAAAAGGGCTGCAGATAGCCGCATGTATTACAGGGATTTTTCCGGCGCCGCACGCACGTACAACCAGCTGGGAGACAAACGCATGGCCGCCGAGGCCCTTATGCGCTCCGGCAACAAGCTCGGCGCGGCGAGGGCCTACCGGGAGGCAAAGGATTACCTCAGGGCATCGGCGCTGCTGAAAGAGGCCGGCATGTACAGAGAGGCGGCGGAGATGTACGCGATTTCTCTTGCGGGGTCGGCAGCCGGCAAGGCGAATCTGGACAAGTTCTATGAGTATGCAGCGCTTCTTGAGACAGCGGGCGATCCGGCAAAGGCCGCAGAAGTTTTCATAACCGTCTCGGAGGTGAACCCCCATTACAGGGACGTAAGGCAGAGGATCGAGGCCCTGGATGCCCGCGAGGGCCGCAGTGAGCCTGACGTTACTCCGGAGGCGGCCGGGGAGCCGCTGCAGGGGATAACCCCCGAAAATACACCCGAAGGAGAGATCACGCTGAGGAGCCTCATCCGGGCGGGCGGAATAGAGCCGAGGCACAGCTTCCGCATCTGGGTCCAGGTTCTGAAGGTACTCGACCGGACGCAAAGAGAGGGCAGGCTCCCTCAGATTCTCACGCCCGAATGCATTGTCGTCGATTCCCGCAATAACGTGACTTTCCGGGAAAACACCTCCAAGGATTTCGCCTATATCGCACCGGAAGTGGTCGCTGGGTCGCCTCCGGACACGGTCTCGTCAGTCTATTCGATGGGAGTCATCCTTTATGAGATGCTTACCGGGAGCCTGGACACCCTGGGGATAAAGCGGCCGGGAGAGGTTGGGGGAAATGTACCTGACTGGCTGGAGGAGCTGACTCTCAAGTGCTGCGAACGAAAGAGGGAAGCGCGGTATCAGGGTCTCGACGAGATATTCTCGGTCCTCGCGGACCTGAAGAAGAGGATGCAGGAGTAACATGAGTCTTTTTCTCTTCACCTTCTTCCTTGCTTATTCGGCTGTCCACCTCTATGCCTTTTTGAAGGCAAAGGCGGCTTTGCATTTCGGTGCGGGCACCGGTATCGCACTGGCCCTGTTCATGGCGATTATGCTCGCCGCCCCCTTCATCATCCGTTTCTCGGAAAAACTCGGCTTCGAAATCTTTGCAAGGGTGATGGCCTATATAGGTTATTTGTGGCTGGGCGTCCTTTTCCTGTTTTTTTCATGTTCCATTGCGCTGGACATTTACCGTTTCCTGGCGTTCGCGGGCGGTCTCCTTTTCCAAAAGGACCTCTCAGCCATCGTCCTTTCCGCCAGAAATGCTTTTTTGGTCCCGCTCATATTCTCCCTGGCTGCTTCCACCTGCGGATATTTCGAGGCCAGGGATATCCGCACCGAACACGTCACAATCGAAACCGCCAAGATCCCTGCCGGTACAGGGAAGCTTCGCATCGTGCAGATATCGGACGTGCATCTCGGCCTCATCGTAAGGGAGGCCAGATTAAGAAGGATACTTGAAAAAGTGAAGCTCGCCCGTCCCGATATCCTGGTATCTACCGGAGACCTTGTGGATGGGCAGGTAAGCAGGATGAACGGCCTGTCGGACCTCCTGGAGGGGACCACGGCGAAATACGGGAAATTCGCAGTCACCGGGAACCATGAATTTTACGCCGGCTTTGACCAGTCAAAGGCGTTCACCGAAAAAGCAGGCTTCAGACTGCTGAGGGATGAGGCTGTCCATGTTTCGGGCATCATCACCATAGCAGGCGTCGACGATCCGACAGCAAAGCTATTCGGCCTCTCAAAGAAAATCTCCGAGAAGGGGCTCCTGGCTCCTCTCCCGCATGACAGATTCACAGTGCTCCTCAAGCACCGGCCATGGATAGACAAGGATGCCGCCGGCCTCTTCGACCTCCAGCTGTCGGGTCATGTCCACGACGGCCAGATCTTCCCGTTCACAATCGTCACGTGGCTCTATTACCCCGTGGTCTCCGGTCTCGCCGATGTCGCCGACGGCAGCCGTCTTTATGTCAGCAGGGGATCGGGGACATGGGGACCGCCGATACGTTTTCTTGCACCTCCCGAGGTAACGGTCATCGACCTGGTCCATGCCGGTTAGCCATGTAATTGAATGATGACGAAAAATGGCCCGGACGTTTCCATAGCGTATTTCATTTCGCCCCACGGATACGGGCACGCCGCCCGGGCTGCCGCGGTGATGGAGTTTTGTCACAATCTCGATCGGTCGTTGAGGTTCGAGGTCTTCACATTGGTCCCGGAATGGTTCTTCAGGGACTCCCTGAATTTTCCATTCGGCTACCATCATGTCCTCACCGACATCGGGATGGTACAGAAAACCTCCATTGAGGAAGACCCTTCATCGACCTTGCGCAGGCTTGATGAATTCCTGCCCTTTGACAATGCTTTGCTCGACGGGCTCGCGTACGAAGTTACGATGCAGAAATGCCGGCTCGTCATCTGCGATATCTCACCGCTCGGGATAGCCACGGCTGAGAGGGCGGGAATCCCTTCTCTCCTGATCGAGAATTTTACGTGGGACTGGATCTACCAGGCATATGTGAAATACGAAGCGGGGCTGAGCCGGCATATAGCCGGCATGAAGGAGATCTTCCGTTCCGCCGACTACCATATTCAGACGGTGCCGGTGTGCCGCCCGGACAGATCGGCCGTCCTGACGCGGCCGGTCAGCAGAAATTTAAGGCGGCCCGCCGATGAGATACGTCGAAACCTGGAACTGCCTTCAGGGGCGAGGGTTGTGATGCTCACGATGGGCGGGATGACATGGCGTTTCTCCTGTCTGGAGCGGCTGAAAGAAGAGAAGGATATATATTTCGTCATACTCGGCGCAGCGGACCGCATTAAGCGGGACGCCAACCTGATCCTTCTCCCGCACCGTTCGGGATTATTTCATCCCGATCTGATCGGCGCCTGCGATGCCGTGATCGGCAAGGCCGGTTACTCCACAATCGCCGAAGCCTATCACGCCGCGGTGCCCTTCGGCTGCATCGAAAGAGAGAG
>Ga0315550_1000116_pt1 | contig 46065 bp, 46 predicted proteins | sample SalMarSW160190MG_2_FD_203100 | JGI IMG/M metagenome (GOLD analysis project Ga0315550, IMG submission 203100) | Salt marsh sediment microbial communities from the Plum Island Ecosystem LTER, Massachusetts, United States - Salt Marsh Sediment SW1601-90 ...
AGCACCAATTAGGAGAGGTAGATGCTAAATTAAAGATGGTTAATCCTAAAATCTTACACTTGACTTTAGAATTTCTAGGAGAAATAACTGAAGAGCAGATTCAAGTTGTATCAAAGATTTTGGATGAAATTAAATTCCCAAAATTCCGTTTGGAGATAAAACAACCTGGATTATTACCTAATGAAAAATATATTAGAGTAATTTTCTGTGAAATGGATGGAGAATTAGAAGTACTGCAAAATATCCAAAAAGAGTTAAGATTTAAATTAAAAGAATCAGGTTTTAAGGTTGATTCTAGAGGTTTTAAACCTCATCTCACTATAGCAAGAGTAAAATCCATAAAAAATAAGTCTGAACTAATTAAAGTTATAAACAACCTTTCTAAATTCAGTTGTGGCGAAGAAGAAATCGACTCTATTAATCTTAAGAAATCAGAGCTATACCCTACAGGACCTATTTATACATCTCTACATGAAGTAAAAGCTCAAAAAAGGTGAGAAAATGAGTGACGAAAAACCAGCTGAAACATCAGAAAGCATTGAAAAGAATGTTCTAGAAATCATACAAGTTCAATGGGAACACCATGAAGAAATCAGAGAACTTCTTTCTATTTTAAAAGAGAAGATAATGCTTGATGTTAATGCCCTTGGATATATTGCTAGAGTGGAAGATCAAGGTTCATTTGTAAGAAAAACCTACTTAAGTGAGGATGATTCTTTTGATTTACTTTTAATTTTGCAGAAATCAGATAAGTCTAAGGTTCATCAAATTTTAGATGCATTGGAAAAAAGACTAAAGAAAGATAGAACCAATAATAATCCAATAGAAGTAACAAAACATACTGGAAAATTGCCATATCTGAGAGTTAATATCGAAGGTGAATTAATTAACTTGTTTGTAGGATTTGAGGTTTCACCAGGTGAAGAAGCTGAATCTATCTTTGATTTAATTCCCATGCATTCACAATATATAATTACTCATATGAAAGAGGAGAACAGAAAGGAAATTCTACTTTTAAAGAAATTTCTGAAGACAATTGGAGTTTATAGAACTGAAATTGGTGCTATCGGTTTCAATGGCTATTTATGTGAACTTCTTATAATTTTTTATGAAACTTTTAGAAAAGCTATAGAAGCAATCTGTAAATGGAGTCCAAGAACTATTATTGATATTAAAAGAAATGTAGAACGAATGGAAGATGTAGATTTACTAACAAGTGAGATGCTGCTAAAGTACTATCCTCTTTATGTTCCTGATCCTCTCAATCCTAAAGATAATGTAGCAGCAGATGTTTCAATAGATCAATATACATCTCTTGTTGCAGCTGCTAACACTTATTTGATGAAACCAGACATTGCTTTCTTCGAAGATTTATTATGTGAAGTACCTGATTACGATGAACTTGTTCGTAAAATAACTAATTCAGGTAGAGAAGTACTTATACTCGCTCTCAAAAGAAATTTTGAAGAACAAGAAATATGCTGGCAAAAAGCATTATCCATAAAAAATGCATTTCAAGTTGAACTTTTCAATAATAACTATATATTAGAAAGATCTAAAACATTTGTCTCTGAGGAGTATTATGGGTTATTCATCTCATTAATGGATATTAAACCTCAGATATCGATTCGTAAAGAAGGACCAGAAATAACTTCAAAAGAATCTCTGAAATTCCTAAAACAATATGCTAAACATGTTGATGTAGTAGCAGGTCCATTCATAGATAATAATAGGTGGGTCATACACTTCACAAAAAAAGGACAGAATGTATGTGAATTCTTAGAAAATTTGGTAGCGAAAAATACTTTTGTTTTGAGTGTAGATTCTTTCTTGAAAATAGAAATTAAAGAGAAAATGAAAGTTATATTGATCGATGAAGAATTAAGACAAATATACAACAGAGATGATACTTTTGCAGAGAATTTCTCTTTGTTCATTGAAAGAAAACCTCTGTGGATTAATAATTTAAGAGAAGCTGAGGTAATCTAATACAAAAAAAGTTTCTTAAAAAGAGAAAAAAGTTGTTTGTTTTTATATTCATTTCTTGTTAGTATCTTAACTTGAAATTTTGTGATAGTTGATGAGGATACTTGCTCTCTCAGATACACATTTTGGTTATGAATATGGGAGGACTACAGAATCAAAGAAAGAACAAATAAATTGGGGATATGAAGTTTTTTCAAATGTTCTCAAGATTGCAGTAAAGGAAAATGTTGATTGTGTACTTCATGGAGGAGATGTATTCAATAGATCTCAACCTAAGAACGAATTGATAGCAAGAGCTTATACTATTCTAGAAAAATTCGCTGAATATGACATCGATTTCATATCGATTCCTGGAAATCATGATAAATCTAGACTTCCAGAAACACTTCTAAATCATCTTTCAAGTAGGATTCATTTTCTGAATAAAATATCTGAAGTAGAACTTAGTGAAGTAGGTGTAATTGGATTCCCATTCGAATTAACCTCTCCGAAAAAAACATTCTTGAAAATTAAAGAAAAAATAATTAGCAATCCAAGAAAAAAATATATAATTTTATGTCATCAGCTGTTTGATGGAGCAAGTTTTGGACCTCATAATCATATTTTTCGAAATAGACCAGATACTTTGAAAACAGAAGATTTTCCAGATAATTTGATACTGACTCTTTCAGGTCATATTCATAGAACTCAATCAATTCAGAGTAACAAGGTTCAATACATCGGTTCACTAATTAGAACGAGTTTTATGGAGATTGTTGAAGAAAAAGGCTATTTAATAATTGATTTGGATGAAAGTCATTTTGAAACAACATTCTTTCCATTGAAAAGCTATCCTATGAAAGTCTTCGAACTTGATATTTCAAATACACGTATGATTTCCGAAAAACTTGACAATATAACAGTTCAGACAGAAGAAAAAATACTCTTGAGATTTGTAGGCAGGTCGCTTAAAGAGAGTGAAATAAAATACTTATGGATACGTTTTCCAGCTAAAAATTATCCTAAGCTTAGATTCTCACCTCAATATCCTAATGTGTCTCTAAGCTACTTATACAATCAATAAATGCTCTTTAACTAAAATCCTACTCACTTTGTCAATCGAAATTCTTTTGATTTCTTCTATTCTTTCTTTTCTCGATAAGTTTAGGATTGAATGTCCAAATATCATTCCAGATGAAGTTACTGATTAAGCCTGTATAGAAAGCAATAGTCATTGCAAGATATTTATTCCAATTTAGAGAGCCATCTAAAATCATATTTATTCCAGAGTAGATCGCGTAACCAAATAATCCAATAATTGTAAACTGTAAGAACTGTAAAATTGTGCTTGGATTAAATTCGTCTCCTTGACCTTTAAATGTCCAAAATTTGTTGACTACGAACGTTAATATGAAAACAATTACCATTGATAGTAATGAAGCTATTACACTTTGATCGATTGTAAAAATCCATAAAGAGTAATTTATGTTTTTAATAAAAGTATGCCCTAATATATAATCGTCTAAGAGATACAATAGCAGAAAATTCAAACCCCATCCAACAGTTCCCACTAAAAAGAACATCAAAAATCTTTTTCCTCTTTCTGTAGTAAAAAAGATTTTTTCCTTAAAATCTCTCTCTTTGTTTTCATCCATTACAATTCAGTTGAATTATCTAACTTTTTAAGAATTGTGAAATCAATTATGCCTACCTAATATCAACTTGCCAACAAATATAATTGATTTTGGAATTACTATGGTTACAAAAAAAATGTAAGAAAATAACAATAATTAATCCTACAAAGCCCCATTCTAAAATGCCAAATCTCCATCCAGAGCTAAACAAAACAACCGTAAAAAAACGAGCAATCGCATAAAAGAATACATAAAGCAAACAAACTAATCCATAAATTCTGAAAAACCTTTTTGCTTCAGACATCACTTAACCAACTGTAAAAATAATTATAAATATTTTCAGTGATTTAATAAAAAATTAAAAAGAATAGAGAATTAGAAAATCTTTAATTCTCTTCCTAAATCTTCGAATTTCATCAAAGCAAAATCTAAATCTTCTTTGTTTAGACCAGCGTTCATCATAACTCTGATTCTTGCTGTCCCTTTTGGTACCATTGGGAAAACTATGGGTAGAGCAAATATTCCTTCTTCACCTAGTCTGTCACTAAGTTTCTTAGCAACATCATTTTCACCACATATGATAGGTACAATGGCTGTAGGACACTTAGCTGAGGCAGCAGTTATTTCGTGAGTATAACCCATATCAACGATTCTGTTCTTGAAATAATCACAATTATCCAACAACTTAGCTACAATAGGTTCATGCATAGGTGATTTAGGATCTAATATCTCTAAAGCTCCTATAGCTGCACCAGCAACTGCTGGGGGTTGTGAACCACTTAGAAGATAAGATCTACCGGTGTTTCTAAGGAAATTAACCAAATCTTGAGAACCTACAATAGCACCTCCAACTACTCCCATTGCTTTACTGTAAGTATTCATTTCTACTTGGACTTTACCTTGTAAACCAAAATGATCTACAATACCTTTTCCTTTCCTGTTACGGCCTAGAACTCCATCTCCATGTGCATCATCTACATAGATCATTGCTCCATATTCATCTGCAAGTTTCTGGATGCCATCCAAAGGAGCCATATCCCCATCCATAGAAAATACACCATCTGTGATGAGCAAAATACGTTTTTCTCCATTAGGATCTAGAGAATCAATCTCTTTGAGTTTTTCCTCAAGACTACCTAAGTCTGTGTGTTCATATACATGTCTCTGAGTCTTAGTCAATCTTACACCATCGATAATTGAACCATGGTTGAGTTGATCACTCAGAATAAAATCGTCTTTTCTAACTAGTGGCGGAATAGCACCTTCGTTAGCAATGAATCCTGACATCCAAACCATTGAAGCTTCTTGCTCTTTAAAGTCTGCATGTTTTCGTTCCCATTCTTCATGAATGGCCATATTCCCAGCTATTGCACGAACTGATCCTGAACCAGCTCCTAATTTTTCCACAGCTTCAATAGCTTTCTTCTTTAAATGAGGGTGATTGCTTAGATTCAAATAATTATTTGAACATAACATCAATAATTCTTTTCCATCAACTATTACTCTTGGCACTGAAGGAGTTTCTAACTTACGATGGACCCATTCTCGTCCTTCAGCTTGAATTTGTTTGTATTCGTCTTTTAGAAATTTACTTGGGTTTCTTTTTACCATAAAGACACCTCTTTATCTGTATCCATAACCCCTTAATTGCTTTTTAATTTTTGTTATATCGAATTAATCCTTATACTATTTTCATTAGCGTTTTTTTTCCTTTTTTTCGAAACTCAATGGATTTTTCTCTATCAATACTTTCTAAATAGCAATAAAACACGTGCTTGTTCAGAAGATACTCAATAATACTTTTCTTTTGTGTTACTTTAGCAATTAACTCTTTTAATGAGCATTCTTTTTCAGATAATACTTCAATGATTTTTTCTCGAAGATTAATAGACTTCCTGATTTTCTTTTCGAAAAGTGCATTGCATTCTTGTACTCCTTGAACTATTTTACCATGTCCAGAGATAAAAGTCTCTATTTGCATACTAATTAACTTTTCAATTGATTTTTTTGCAGTTTCAAAACATGATAGAGGGCTGTTCAAATCGAATCCTATCCCTGTTTCTAAGTCTATTAAATCACCTGCTGCTAGTATCCTCTCTGTTGGAAAATAGAATCCTATGTTCCCTATAGTGTGACCTGGCAGTTCTACCACTTGAACAGAAATTGTGTGGTCTAATTTGTCTCCATCTTTGAGTGTTTGATCTATTTTTACTCCTTGATATTTTCCCCAAAGAAAGTGAATTGCTTTTCTCATAATCCATAATGGGTATCTCTCTAATTCATATTTGAGAAATTTATATCCTCTGAAGAAATTTTTTAGCATAATCGTTTCATCTTCCAAAGCTTCCTTTTCTTCACTGTGTGATAGGATTTTTGCACCGAACTTCCTTTGAAAATAACAGGCAAAAGTAGAATGATCCCAGTGTTGATGCGTTATACAAACTTTTTCGATTTTTGAAAAATCAATTATTTCTCTCTTATGTAATTTTTTCATTATTTTATATTGATAGGTCCAAACACCAGGATCAATTACAAGTAACTCTTCTGGACTTAATACTATCAAAGTATTGACTGCTCCCATACCCCTTGAAAGTTTCTCTTCATTTTTGCATTCTAATAAGAGAATATCATCTGAAAGGTAATACATGAGTTTAGATGTGTTTAACCAATCAAAAGTATTTCTAGAAAATGATGTTTTCTGTTTTATGTTTTTCAGACAAAATTTTTATACTTAAGTTTTAACCATCTATTAAGTCATTAAGGTTGAGATAAATGGTTTCTGTGAAGTATGAAAACGTAAAGATTGCTTATGATGATTTTATTGCAATCAAAGGTGTTACTCTAAATGTACCTGATGGAGAAATTACTACATTGTTAGGCCCATCAGGTTGTGGGAAATCTACACTTCTTCGTTCGTTAGCTGGTTTTGTAGAACCTTTTGAAGGTAGAATATTTATTGGAGAGAAAGAAGTGACAATCCTTCCTCCTCAGAGACGTAATACTGCAATGATTTTTCAGAATTACGCTCTCTGGCCACATCTATCGATTTTTAAAAATGTCGAATATGGTCTCAAACTAAGGTTAAAACATAAAATTGTTTATAACATGAAAATCAATTCAGATGGGATAATTGAGTCTACCTCTTATATGAAATATGGTGCTAAAGAAGATTTGGTTCAACTTGCTGAAAAGATGGAAAAATTTGTTTCTGGTAAAAATGTTAAAGAAGTTTGGAATTTAACTTTAGATGATATTCGAGGACCTCTTGATATTCCAGAAATTGCAATTAAAACCTTCTTTGCTTCATTAGTTTTTATAGAAACGAAAGAAGCTAATGCAAAGTTCCTTCTTGGAGCCTTAAGATTAGCAATAAGGAATCATTTCGAATTTACAGTGAAAAAGCTTCCTGATTGGTTACCTAAGAAAAAAACAAAGGAAGAAAGAAAAACAATAAGAACACCACTCCATTTGCGTTTCTTATGGCTGACAAAACCTTATTTTTGGGTGAATAGAAAGGCAAAATATCTAAATTATAAAGCTTCTAAAGATTCTGCTTTTGAATTTCGAAGAGAGAAAGTACAAGAAGTTCTAGAACTAGTACATCTTGCTGATCAAATAGATAAAAATCCTACTGAACTTTCTGGTGGCCAACAACAGAGAATAGCTCTTGCAAGAAGTATTGTCGTTGAACCTGATGTTCTTTTGTGTGATGAACCTCTAAGCAACTTAGATGCGAAGCTTAGAAAAGAATTGCGAACTGAGATTCGTTCTATCATCAAGAAAATAGGAATGACTGCTATTTATGTTACCCATGATCAAGCAGAGGCACTAGCTATTAGTGATAGAATTGCTGTGATGAACATCGGATTTATTGAACAATATGGTACACCAACAGAAGTTTTTACGGATCCTCAAACACTCTTTGTTGGACAGTTTATTGGCAGTTCAAGTACACTAAAAGGAAAAATAGTTGCTTCCGATAAGGTTGAATTAGTCGGTGGAGAAACTGTGAAAATAGTAACTAAACAGCCACTAGAAATTGGAGCAGAAGTAAATCTCATAGTAAGACCAGAAGTTATAAGTCTTCATGAAAGAACAGATAGTCCTATTGAATTTAAAATTCACACAATTGAGTATTTAGGAACTGAAGTTAAAATTACTGGAACACTTAAGGATGATACTATAATTCTTGTGGATTTTGAGGAACAGACTGAAAAATATAAAGAGATGAAAGTAGGAGATTTACTAACAGGTTATATTACTCCTGAAGAAGTTTTTGTTTTTGTTAATGAAAAACGAGTATATTGACCTCTTTTGTTTATTTTTTTAAAATATTTAATTTTTTACTATTATTAGAAAACGATTTATTTCAGCATCTAAAAAATTAACACATAAAATCTATATAAGAGGAATTTTAAGTTAAATACGATAACATATGTATGAATATAAAGATATTAAGATCCATTGGTTAGGACATGATGCGTTTTGGATAGAAGCTAAAGGGAAGAATATTTATCTTGACCCATATAAACTAGGCAAATCAAACCTTCCAAAAGCTGATATTGTCATCTCAAGTCACGAACATTTCGATCATTGTAATCCTGATGCTATAAATGAAATTTCTTCCGATCAGACAATACTTATTGGTCCTAAAATAGTACAAGAGATTTTTAAAGAGAAAATAAATAAGAAACAGAAAATTATGGAACTCAATCCAGGTGATTCTCTCGAAATTGAAGGTATCAATGTTTCTGCTATTGCAGCTTACAACATACACAGATTCAGAGATCCTGCAACTAAGACTCCTTTTCATCCTAAAGAATCTGGACATATTGGTCCTATCTTAGATATTGATGGTGTAACAATTTACCATGCTGGAGATGCAGATAAAATACCAGAAATGAATAATTTGAGACCAGAAATTGCTCTTATCCCTATCTCTGGTACTTATGTTATGGATGTCGAAGAAGCAGTTGAAGCAGCAAAAGCGATTGATGCGAAAATTACTATTGCAATGCATGTGGGACGAGGTATAGGAAATCTGTCCTTTTTAGAAGATTTCAAGAATAGCCTACCAACTCATGAAGTTGTTACTTTAGAACTAGAAGAAGATTAAGATTTATTCACTCTTCTCTCCTTCATCTTTTTTCTCATATTCCCAAGGAAGAACAACATCAATATCATTTTCTATTAAATATGAAGCTAGTTCACTGTTTGGATAACATATAATATCATTCCAGATCCCAAGAATTGTTCCTTTATGAACTGAGATAATCGTTTCTTTGATGTTTCCAAAAATATCTCTTATTTCAAAGATAGGATCGCCTTTTTCAATCATTTCACCACATTTAACTATAGGAATATAATATCCAGAAGTGGATGATCGTATTTTTATCTCTCTCCATAAATTATCTTTCAATACAGGAACCTTCTTAATTGGTTCAATGTCTCCTTCTAAAATTCCTGTATATTTTAGAACGTTCCAAATTCCTTTCTTAGCGATTCTAACAAGCTCGATATCAACATAATCTGCAGCGCCTAATTCTACTGTGAAACCTGGTTTTCTGAATTTATTTACAAAACTTCCAGTTGTCGACCTTTGTAATTTAGAATCAAAATAATGCTTTGGAGGACTTTCAATTACAATAGTTAACCCAAAAGCTTCGACTAATCCCTTTGTTTTTTCATACAATTTTTCTGCTTCTTCTTTTGCTCCTTCTATATCCTCATCAAAATACACTCTATCTAAATAAGAAAATGGTAAGGAACCAATAGCATGACAGTGCAAATCAGCAAAATAATCAATTTCTGAAAGTATGTTTGAAAATCTTGTGTAAAAAATTTCTTGTATATTAGGATACTTGGTAGAATCAAGATTATCATCATAAAGATCAACATATTTTAGTCTTGATTCTTTCTTAGGTTTAGGATCAGGCCATAATCTGTTTGGATCAGCTCTTATATAGAAAGGTGATCTTTTCAATGTAAGCAATCCAGCTGGATTTAACGTAGGGACTATGATTATTTTTCCTTTGACTTTTGTTGGATCTATCTCTTGAATTATCTCTTGTAATGCTACCAAACCATGTAGCTCATTGCCATGAATGTTACCAGTAAAAAGAAAGGTTGGTCCTGCTTCATCACCTTCTATTATACAAATTGGTAATTTTTCTGTCGTTCCATGTGGATATTCAAACATTTCAATGTAATCAAATACTGTTTCTCCCTTTCTACTTTCGATTCCGAGAATATTCATTAAAACCAACCTATTAATGAATTTATTATTTATAGACTTTTCTAGCAATTTAATCATCTATCTAGCAATCATCACTATTAGTTTGAATTATTTGATGTCCTGTACGTTTCGAATGAATGTTTATATACAAGTCAAAAAGAGCAATTGCTAGATTGTTATGAGTGAAACAATGGATATTAGTGTTATTGAAGCTAAAGATACTAAAATGAGAAATATTTTCTTATGGAGTAGTTATGATGCAGCTGATACTTTATTCAGTCAGGGGATTCTTAGTATAGTTTTTCAACCATTAGTGTTACTCCTTGCTTATCAAAATGGAATAACTGATTACTTTACAGCTTTTGCTTTAATGTCAGCTTTTATGGCTTTTTCGAATCTTTTAGTAGCTATTTTGGGACCAGTCATAGGTGCATTAAGTGACACTTTAGGAAGACGAAAACCAGCTGTTATTATTGCAGCATCTGTGATGTGTGGTTCTACTTTGTTGTTTATGGTTTGGATGAATTTCTGGTGGTTATGTGTATTGTTTGTTTTTGCAAACTTTTCTTACCAAGTTGGTAGAATGTTTTACGATTCAATGATTCCTTTTATTTCTAAAACAGAGGAAAGAGGTAAAGCTTCAGGTATTTCGGGATCTTTAAGCTTTCTAGGTACTTTTGCTGGGATTATTTTATCAATGGTTGCATACAATGATAGTTTTGGCATTTGGGAACATTTTAGCGAACCAGAATCGATTTTTAGTGGAGTATCAGAACTTGGGAACCGTATACTAAATCCTGGACCGACCATTGAATATACAGGTCTTTTCTATCTAATTCCTATGGTGGTCGCAGGGATTCTACTGTTTGCTCTTCCGTTTCTTTTCAGTAAAGAAAAAATTAATCCAAATCAAAATGGATTCCATAAAAATGTTAGACTAGCACTAGGAAATTATAAACAAACTTTCAAAGAAATTTTTGCTTCCAAAAATAAAAACGCATTATTCTTTATTTTAGGCTGGTTTTTCGTTACTGATGCTGCAAATACAACTATACTTTATATGCAGTTAGTGATGATAGATGGAGCAGGAGCAAATCCCTCACAAGCACTCTATATTATTGCTATAGGTGGTTTACTATCAATGATTGGAGCTATCATAGTTGGTCTTCTTCTTGATAAATGGGGACCAAAGAAAAATTTTGTTATCAATATTGTTGCTTGGTTTATCGCTGTTATTATCGCAGTATTAGCCTGTATTGAAGTCAATGGCACACATATTTTACCATGGCAAATTATGTTCCCAGTTGCGTTTTTTATAGGTGTTGGATTCGGAGGTCTTTGGATAATAGGAAGACAATTTGTTTTCGAGGTTGCTCCTCCTGATAAGGTTACACAGTATCAAGGATTTAAACAAATCGCGGGAAGAGTAAGTGCAATAGTAAGTCCTTTGATGTTCCTTGGATTTTTAGGTTTAGGTGGATCTTTAGGATTAAGTATTCCAAACTCATATGCTATAGCATTAACTCCACTTCTATTATTCTTCATAATAGGCTATCTTATCATAAGAAAATATATTGATGTTCATGAAGAATATCTTACCGGTGAAAGAGCACCATATAAAAAACTAGAAGAATATTACAAATAAAGTTTTTTTCTTCTTTTCCTTCTTTTTAATTTTTCAAACAGAAGAATATCGACATAAATCAAGAGCAAGTTATTTTATCGAATAATCGAAGAAATCAGGTGTCTTGAAGTTAGAATTCACTATAAGCAAATTTTTTTTAAGGGGAGTAACAAATTACAAATAGCATCATATTGGTTGTCATATGAATTACACAGGACTCAATCCGGAGGAAAAACTTCTTAAAAAAATTCAGCAATCCTATGATGAAGAAGAGCAAGATTTTGAAGAAATTTTAAGTGAAAATAATTTCACAGAATCAGATGTGAAAGAGTTACAAGAAAGAAATAGAATCCTTCTTGAAGCTCTTAGAAAAGTAAAATTGTTAGTTGAAAGATTACTAGTCCAAAATAGAGATTTGAAAAAGAGAGTAGAAGGACTTGAAGAAGAATTCAAAGAACAAAACAAAAAAGGTGTTAAACTTGTTTCTGTAGCTAGATATAAAGAAATGCAGAACAACGCTACTGAACTAGCTAGAGGACTTCCAAAATTAATCAAACTAATTAAGCTTTTAAATCAAGAAAACAAGCTAGTTAAAGACAAATATTCTGCATTAGAAAATGAGTTTGAAGATTTGATAAATGAGAGGGATGATCTTAAAGACAAAATATTTTTATTAAATGAAACTAATCAGCAACAAGTTCTTGCAGAACTGACTGAACTCTTCCCAACTGAAGCAATTGCTGCAAAAGCTGCTAAAGCTATGTCATATCAAGAGAAAAGTGAAGCAATAGTAGAAAACGGAATTAGTTCTGAATCTAAAGCAATAGCAGCAGCTGCTCAAGAAGCAGTTCCAAGTTTTGAAAATCAAGCACGAACAGATTTACTTGATGTTGAAGGTTTCAGTAATGATCAAATATCAAAGTTAGTTAATTTGGTAATGGAGATAAACGATAAAATAGAGAATTTAAGTGGAACAATGGTTGTATCTACACCAACCAGAAGACGAGGGAAAGCTGATCTGGATCTATCTGATGCCATCACTGAAGGTGAGTATGAGAAACCAGAAAAACCACCTGATAGACCAGATTTAGAAGATGTTTTAGATGATATCTTGATATCTGGAGATTAAGAGTTATTTGAAGTGTGGTGATTAAATGTCAGAAAGTCATGAATTTGAATATGTTATTGAAATGAGAAGAAAAGACAATTACAAGTTTGAAGTAGATTTTGAGTCAGATCAAATCCCAAAACTATTGACTGATGAACCTCCTTCTATCCCAGGAGGAGAAGGGAGAGGTCCAACAGCATCAATGTTACTCGCTGCTGCTGTAGGCAATTGTTTATCAGCTTCTTTGACTTTCTGTGCGACTAAAAAAAGAGTTGAGATTCAAGAACTAAAAACCACTGTAAAGCTTACTCGTAAAAGAAATGAAAATGGATTCTGGAGAATATCTAAAATACATGTGGATTTAGAGCCAACGGTAGAGGAAAAGGAAGGTTCTGACTATAAAAAATGTAAAGAAATGTACGAGGATTATTGCATAGTTTCTCAGAGTGTAAAAAACGGTATTCCACTTGAGATTAATTTAATTCAAAAATAATTTAGTGAGAGTCTCAGATCCCCGTTTTTCTTGCCTTACTGTTGTTCAAAGTAGTGCATGATCATCATAAACTCTCAAAAAAACATCTAGATATGGTTTAATATTGGTTTTGATTGTTCATATATTATGGTGAGTTACTAAATTTCTTTCAATAGAAAAAATTTTTATACAGAAATTGATAATACACAAATAATACGATGTAGGTGAGGCAGATTCCTCCACAAACAGGTGAAATAAGAGCATCAAATGTATACACAATTAATATCCCTGAAAACTTTAAAAATGCTGTTTTAGAGCAATCAAAGAGTTTTGGGGGAGCTAGTCAAATAGTTACACTTTCATTGGATGATTTAGCTATCCGTATCAAGAAAATGAAGAATAGAATGAATATCATAGAGGAGTTAAATGATTATATAAAACTTGAAATCCTGCTTATGAAAAGATATGAGGAAGAATCAAAATCAAAAAAAGACACCAAACTCTCTTTTCGTTTAAAGGATCAAGTAAGTTCTGAAAGTCTAGAGAACATTAAAAAGAAAACTGGTTGGAGTACTTCCAAAGCAGTTAGAATCTCTCTTTTATGGTATCTATATGCTAACTTCGATGATTTTGTAGCTTCTGAGAGTTTTATTCCTCTATTGAAATGCAATCACTGTGGTTTTGTGACACATGATCAAAGAGCATTAGGTGTTCATATACAGACTCTTCATGAGACAATTTGTCCCTATTGTGGTATTCATCATCCAATTACAGAAGATCATCATTGCAAACAGAAAGAAACTGCAACTATACAATTTGATTCCACTCCCATGACTAAATCTCAAACCAAGATTGATCAGTTTACTACAGCTTCAGATTCAGCATTAGAGCTTGATGAGAAAAGGTTACTCCAAGAATTGGGTTTGGAAGATTTAGGTTCTCTTCAACCAGCTGGGAAGACTGATTCTGTACCAGAATTAGCTTCAATGCTTCCAGATAAAGATGTTTTTGATGAATCAAAAGCCCAACTTGAAACGATAAGAGATGAAATATCTAAAGTAGGTGGTACACTAGTCGATCTTCCTGATGGAAGCAGCCTTCAAGATTTAATCGAAGAGAGACGAAAAACACAAAAATCTAAAAAAGGTAAAGATGATACAATTGATAAACTTGAAGATGAGATTTCTGAAATTTTAGAATCTCTAAAAGAAGATGGACTACTGGAATAGGTTGACAGAATAATAAAGATAAAATAGCGAAATCACAAATATTAATTTGGAGTATCTACAATGCAGAATAAATTAAAAATACTTTTATGCGAAGACGATGCTGATATAGCCTTCTTAATTAAGATAAATGTGTTAAAAGCTTATCCTGATGCAGAAGTATTTATCACTAAAACGAAAGAAGATACTCTAAAACTGCTTTCTGGCCTTAATTATGACATAGATGTAATCCTTCTGGACTACCTTTTAGTCAATTCCACAGGACTAGAAATACTCGAAGAAATACGTCAAGTAGCAGAAATACCTGTTCTTATTATTACAGGTCAAGGTTCTGAAGAAGTTGCTGTAAATGCGATGAAAATGGGTGCTTCTGATTATATTGTAAAAAGAGGACGTTTCTTCAACCAGATTCCAAATGCTATTGATAAAGTAACTAAGGTAGAATCAAAATATGATTTAGATAAAATCTTTGTTTCTTTTTACAGATTTGGAGAATCAGGAACTGAACCAATTTATATTGAGAAAATCCCAAGTGAATATGAAAATGTCAGAGAGACAGTAACATTAGCTCTAGGGGTTTTACTTTTCACTATTTTTGGAATGGGAGAACTCGAAATGCTTGAAACAGGAACTATCTCAGGTCCAGTAAAAATTCCAAAAATGAAACAATATAACGCAACGAGTTTTCTATATGTTGTAAAAGATAAGAATCAAAAAGATCCAAGATTTAGAGGAATTGATTACTGTATTGTTGCTTTAGGTTATCCTGCAGAATATTCTGACTTAGTATATGGTATTGATAAAATAAAGAATATCCTTACAAAGTTCTTTGAAGGAGTTAGTGATATCTCAGAAGTATCAGATCAAGCTGCAATGGTTGAAGAACAAATTTTCAACATTATACGTAGATTTTAATCTCATTTTTTCTGATTAAAAGCTTCTTGGTAACTCTGAATGATTTTTGGTATTTCGCTTTCCCAGTTAAATTGTTCTTTATACGCTTCTGCAGCTATCTGTTTCATTTTATCTAGTTTCTCCTTGTTATTATAAACTTCAAGAATTGCATTAACTAACTCTTCTGGAGAAGTTGGATCAATCAGAATACCCATTTCCTCCCTTGATTGAATTGAACGCTTTAGACCTTCAAAATTGGAACCTATGAAAGGAATTCCAGCTGAAGCATATTCATAAAGTCTGTTAGGTATTCTAAGATAGTTATTTTTTCCTGGTTGAAATAGAATTAAACCAATATCACAGGAGCGCATGATTGAAAGAGCTTCATGATAGTTCATCCATCCAGTTAAAGTAAAGTATTCTTCTAAATTAAACTGGATAATTAGCTGTTTCATTGGTTCTAAAGAAGAACCAGATCCCATGACTAAAAATTCTATTTTGTTAGATTTCAATTGTTTACTTAGTATTTTCACTGCTTCAACTGTTTTATCATATCCAAGATTATGATACATAACTCCAAAATGAACCACACGGAATCTTGTTTTATCTTGAAATTGCTTTGGGATTATCTTTTCATGAGCTTTTTCAACATCTATTTTAGAAGGATAATTTGCTATCCATCTACTTCTTACATTATATTTACGCTCCAAATTTTCAGAGTATGTGATGCCAGCAGTAACAATACCTTGCACTCGTTTAACATAAAATCTCTCTACCATTGAATATCCCCATAATCCAAGAAATCCATATGTTTCAGACATTTGTTCTGGGAAATTTTCATGGCTATCATAAATCGTTATTTTTGTGTTCTTTTTTAGTTTAGAATAAAGAGGTAGAACATTTAAGTCATGCAGATGAATTATATCGAATTTTTGCTCTTTAACAACTTCTCGAACATTTTTCCAAAACTCAAAATATTTAAAAAATAACTTTTTCTTACTTGGAACTCTGATAATAGTATAACCATCTCTTGATTCTTCTTCAGCTAAATTTCCTCTAGCATTGGTTCCTATCACTGTAACTTTGTGTCCTTTACTTGCTAAATATCTAGCTTCCTTTTCCACTCTAACATCTGGGTTGACTGAACTTAATACAACCATTAGAATATTCCAAGATTTATTATTCATTGAGAGAGGAGCAAATTTTCAGTTTAAAAATTTTTGTTCTCTAAAGGTTTAAAAGAAGATAAATAAAATAATCTCAATGACTAAAGAATATCTGTTTCCTGAGGGATTTCTTTGGGGTGGAGCACAATCAGCCTATCAAACTGAAGGTAACAATTATAACAATGATTGGTATGAATTTGAACAAATTCCAGGAAATATAAAGAATAATGAAAAGTGTGGAGAATCAGCAAATCATTACGAATTGTTTGAAAATGACCACAAATTGTTTAGTAATCTTAATCATAACTCCCATCGAACTGGAATTGAGTGGAGCAGAATAATTCCTGAAGAAAATGAGGTAGATGATGAAGAAATTGAACATTATCACAAAGTGTTTGAATCTTTAAAGAAAAATAATCTAGAAGGATTTGTAACTCTCTATCATTTTACTATCCCCATTTGGTTTGAAAGAAAAGGCGGTTTTTTAAAAAACAAGAATCTTGAATATTTTCAGCAGTATTGTGACATTATTGCGAAAAATTTTCCTGAAATAAAATTTTGGAACCCAATTAATGAACCAGGTGTTGTCCCTCTTATGGGGTATTTATATGGTGAATTCCCTCCAGCTAAAAAATCGATTCTTGCTTATACAAAAGTATATCGAATAATGATGAAAGCTCATTCTATAGCTTATAAATCATTAAAGAAATATAATCCCAAAAGCCAGGTGGGGATTGTTAAGAATTTAGCTTATTTCTATCAAAAAGACCATGGTTCACTTTGGCATAGGATTATTTCTTCTTTTATAGACTATACATATAATCAAGTTGCGATAGATGCAGCAACAAGAGGAAAAGTTCCTTTCATACCTTTTACTTACAAAAGTTGGATGAAAGATACTATAGATTTTTTTGGAATTAACTATTATTCCGCTGTTTATTTTAAATTTAAGCTTGGAATACCTGTAGAAATGGTTTTCAAAGAAGAAGATGAGACTGAGATTACTCAACTTGGATATGGTATCTATCCTGAAGGTTTATACCAAAATATAATGAGAATAAAAAATAGTTATAATGGTCCTATCTATATTAGTGAAAATGGTATTGGTACTTTAGATGATAGTTTAAGACAGAGATTTATTTTAAGACATCTATTTGAAGTTCATAAAGCCATTGAGAATGGCGCAGATGTTAAAGGTTTTTTCTATTGGTCGACAATAGATAATTGGGAATGGGCTGAAGGATTTGAACCGCGATTTGGTCTCATCGGAATTGACTACAAGACAAAAGAAAGACAAATTAGAGATTCAGCTAGAATGTATGCAGCAATAGCGAAGAAAAACAAAATAGAATCTGATATAATAAAGAAAGTGTTTGGATAGATAACATTTAATTCATGTAAGTTAAGTTTTAAATTTAGAGGACATGATATGTTTCCACCACTGACTGTTTTATTTGATCCAAATCTGGATAGAAATGAAATTGAGGAAATTATTAAACAAATGGTAAAAATATATAAGCTTGAAATAAAAGCGGTTAGAAGCTTAAGACCAAATCTTAGAGCTTATAACTGGTCAAGAAAACAATATAATGGTCAAGATCTTTTGAATCATTTAATAGATAAAGAAAATTACAGATTTTTCTTCTGGATAATAAAAGATGATTTATATGTACCTGTAATGAATTTTGTTTTTGGATTAGCAACACAATATTATGGAGCATTAGTGTCTTTTTATCGTTTAGAATCAACTGAGATGAAAATAAAAGAAAGTATTCATGAATGTGGGCATATCTTGGGTTTAGAACATTGTCAGAGTGCATGTGTAATGCAATATTCTAATAATCTGAAAGAAGCAAAACACAAACCTTCTTCCCTTTGTGTGGCATGTCAGAAAATAGTAGAAGTAAATACAAAAAATTTTGATTAAAACAAAGATTAAATAAACCCCATTCCATGACTTATTTTGTATTAGGTGTTAATTGGTTGTACCAAGACTATGTGGATTCGATAGTTGAGAGTTGTAAAAAAGATAACAGCTATGTTATCTTGCTCAAATGGGGTACTATAGAAGATGTACATAAAAAAATCCAAAATAAATGTAAACTGATACAAAAAATTGGCAACATGGTAGAAAAGTATCAATATGGCAAACTTAAGATATCATATTATGCAACTGGAAGATTGCTGCTATCTGAAGTTGAAGATGTTGAAGAATTTCTAACAGAATTACTAGGTTAAAAAAAATGTCAAATGTAGAAGATTTGCTACAACAGCATGGAACTCCGCCTAAGGATGTATATTTAGATTGGGAAAATGGATCAGTAATAGATAAAGAAGTATTGGATGCAATGATACCTATTTATCTTGAGAAGACATTTGGAAATCCTGCTATCACTCATAAGGTAGGTTGGGAAACATATGATTTTTATGTTAAAGCAAAAACCACTATCGCTAAACCTTTGAATGTTGATCCACAAACAATAGCTCTTACTCATAGTTTTACTGAATCTAACAATTTAGCAATTAAAGGTCTTCTTCCTATGTATAAGAAGAAAAAAAAGATAATTGTTTCAGAGGTTGAGCATCTAAGTGTCATCCATTCTGCTAAATCACTGTTTGATCGACAATACAATGTTGATATAGTTCCAGTCTCTAATGATGGAACAATCAATTTAGATGTGTTACAGGAAAAACTGGATGATGATACTCTTCTAGTTAGTTTTCAAACAGCTAATCATGAAATAGGCACTATACAACCAATCAAAGAAGCTTTAGAAATTGTCAAAGACAAAAATGAAGATATATTCTTTCATACAGATGCTACTGCTGCATTTGGACGTATTCCTTTAGATTTTAATGAATTAGGTGTAGATTTAGCAACTTTCAATAGTAACAAGATCTTAGGTCCAAAAGGAATAGCAGCTTTGTATATTAAAGAAGGAGTTAAACTCAAATCTCTCTATGAAGGACAATTAAGTGTAGAAATACTTTCTCCAGATGTGGAAAATCCAGCATTGTTAGCTGGATTTTCAAAAGCTGTTGAAATACAATTTAGACAATTTGACAAATTAAAAGCTGATATCACTAAGCTTAGAGACAAACTATTATATGGGCTTCTAACAAGCATAGAACGAACTGAAATTAATGGACCTTCTGGAGAAAGACGGGTACCTGATAATGTTAACATCAGCTATCTTGGATGTGAAGGTGAAGCATTAACAGTTGAATGCAGTATGAATGGGATATATGTTTCCTCAGGATCAGCATGCTCTTCAAGAGTTCTAATGCCTAGTCACATACTTACAGCTATCGGAAGAAAACCTGAAGAAGCTCACGGTTCATTATTAATGAAATTGAATCGACTAAATACAGAAGAACAAGTAGATTATGTTCTTGAAAGAATGCCAAAAATAATATCTCGTATCCGTTCAATAACTGGCGGAATTGAATTATAAGAGGAAGAAAAATGTCAAGTAGAATACCTTTACCGTACGCACCAAGAGTGCTTGAATTATTTCAACATCCCGAGAACTTAGGTAGAATGGAAGACGCTACAGTCGTAGCTACAGCTGGTAGTCCAGCGTGTGGAGATATGATAGCGTTTTATTTGAAAATAGATGAGGGAAAAAGTGTTATTATAAAATCAAGTTTTGAAAGTTATGGTTGCGCTTCTAATATTGCAGCTGCTAGTCAGCTAACGATAATGATAGAAAATAAAACATTGGAAGAAGCTTGGAACATTACCTGGGGTGAGATTTCAGAAGCTTTAGGGGGACTACCAAAAATCAAAACACACTGTGGAAGCCTTGCTGTTGGGGCCCTCAGAAGAGCAATCAGGACCTATTACAAAGAGACAAATAAAGCACTTCCTGACTGGTTACCTCCAGACCTTACACGTGATGAACACCATGCTCTAGAGGAAGAAGCTCTAGCAGATAAACTCGCTAAAAAATACAAACTTAATGTTCCTAGTGATGAGTAATTTAAAAATCCTCATCAGAGTAAACAAAAATTTTTATATTTATTTTAATGATACTAAAACATGGCAGGTTATAGAATAATTTCTTTAATTCAGGGAATAGTAGCTTTGTTCTTAGCAATATCAATTCTTGACTTTGAGAATATATTAGGTATGAATGATGCTTTTGCATTGGCAACAGGTTGGTGGTCAGTGTATGCGCTTTGGGCTTATCTAATTGCACTAATAGCTATATTACAAGTAGTAAAAGCTTTCATAGTTAGAGAAAGAAACTAAAGAAAATTGCTTAAATATTCATGGCTTTCAAACCATGAAATTAGCTCGTTTGGACTAGAAAGTATTTTTATTCTATTTATATGTAGTAATTCTGGTAAAGATAAGATTATCGAACCTGCTACTATAATGGCGACTCCTATGATCTGAGGATACGTTATCTTTTCTTTCAGAAATAAACCTCCTAGAAGCATTACAACAAAAGGTGATATTGAAGATATGGGAGTACTAAATCCTGCTCCAATAATTTTTACAGCAGTGAAGAATGAAACACCACCAACACACCAAGATATTGTTCCACCTGCCATCAGTATAAGTGATTCTTTTCTTGGAGGTAAAATCTTCGATTTATATTTTTCTTTATTAAGAATAGGTCGAATTAAAACTATAATTGCGAATATAATAACCATTATTCCATTCCTTAGACCCATAAGAGGAAGGACATCAATACTTTGATCCTCAAGTATTATGCGATTGAAAACAATAGCTATCCCCCAGAAAACTGCAGCTGTGATTGATAATCCAATCCCTAATGGTAGTACTTTCTTGATTGGTTGAAAATCTGTTGTATTCTCTTCAACTTTTGAATTTTTTAATCTCTTATTTTCACTTCTTTGGCTGAAAAATGAAATTAGAATTACTCCTAAGGATATTAATATTGTTCCACTGATAATAAACCAATTTATGTTTTCAATTTTAGCTATAAGCAGAGTGAGTGTGGTGAAAATAGGATAAATTGCTGTAATAGGTTGGGAGATGGATACATCAATTTTTCTTAAAGCAAAAAGAGAGAAGAAATCCCCAAAAGCTATACTTATCCCTCCTAAAATCAACCATATATAGTTGGGAAATAGAAATAGTTTTGAGAATGTCTCAGTTCCATTTATAGTGATCCCTAAAATTATCAATAATGGTATAGCAAACAATCCTCTTACATATGTAGCTACAAAAGAATCTACATTTTTAACGCCTACTTTGAAAATTACAAGTGCTGATCCCCACGCTGTTGCTGCAAGCAGAGATAACAGAACTCCAATTAGAAATGTAGGCATGAAAGAATAGGAAAGCAATTTGTTCAAAAATGTTTGTAAAGTACCTCAAATCTTATTTAATCTTCGAACTTCTTTTATCATTTCTTCAAACGAATTTCCTACAATCACAATACCATGGTCTCTTAAAATGACAATATTACCGCTCTCAAGTAAGTTTGAAGCTTCTTCAACAAGATTAATAGTACCATATGAAAGAAATTTGCTTGTTATAGGAAATTTATCAAAAATTTGGAGTCTTTCTATATTTGAAAGATGAATATGTAAACAAAAAGAAATATCTGGACGTTTCTCATAAACAAGTAAATGCATTCTTGTTTCAGAACTAGGTAATTTAGATCCATAAAAATTAAGCCTTTTATCTGTACTTGATGAGACCACCTCACAAAAATCTCCTGGGTAATTTATGGATTTTAGTTCTGTAGATGTTGCTGAAATTAGAATGCCTTCTTTTGTCTTTAAACTTACATTTCCAGTAATTCCAAGAGAGAAATCATCTGAGAGAATAGCAAGGCTTTTGATAACTTCTTGTATCGTTTTTCTCTTCTCTTCTTGATCTCTAAGATTTCCTAATTTCTTAAACTTGAGTCTCATACCTGTATATATTTCTGACAATTTTCAAAATGCTTCCTAATTTGTTCTTACTTCTATTATGATAACAATATATTTTTATTCTCCGATTCAACCTTTTTTTGATTATAATGAGCCCAAGTATTCCGATGAAAGTAGAACGAAGTGATGATGTTCCAAGTTTCTATGCAGAAAGTATTCAAATGGTCCACTCAATATCTGGATTTAAGATGATTGTATTCAAAGATAAAGCTGCATATAGAGCTGATCCAAGTGCTGGACCTGATGCATTAATACCAAAATCCATTATTAAAGAAGTGATTACAGAAGTAAGTTTTTCTCCCCACCAACTCAAAATACTTTCCAAAATTATTCATGAACAGTTGCAAGCTTATGAATCAAGATTTGGAGAAATAGCTTTGCCAGAACAGAATAAGAAACAAGACAATACAACAGCTACATTTGTCTGAGAAACTTCGTTTACTTTCCTAAGAACCTTTTTCAATTTTATCTAATGTAGCTAGTAAATTTTCGAGACTAAAGGGTTTTCTTAAGAAATGAACAATACCTAAGTCTTCTATTTGGTCTTGAGAAATTGTATCATCAGCTGTAGCAATTACTATCTGGTTTTTTAATTTTGGTGATATTTCTATTAATCTCTTAGCTACATCTAGTCCAGTTTTCTCTGGTATTCTGTGGTCGATAATAAAAATAATATCATCTAGCCTATCCTTCATTTCATCAATTTTTTCAAGTGCGATTTTTCCACTTGTTACTATATCTTCCACTTCTAAACCCTCTCTTTCAAAAAGTAGTTTGTATAGATTACTGATGTCTTTTTCATCTTCGATTATAATTATCTTCTTCATTATCTCCACTTGTTATTTAAGCTTTAAGCTCAAATTCTTAAATATTTCGAATTTTCTTGTCAAAACATTTCGCAGTAAGATTATCACAAATTATTTAAGAGATAATAATAAGAACCAAATATGAAACATCGTTTCTATCTAGGTCTAACAACGTTAGTGTTTCTCCTTATTTTCTCCACATCCAGTGCTTATGCTGTATCTTCAGAATTTGATATTACAACTGATGGTAATCCAACTTTTCATGAATTAGATTTTTTGGAAAAAGGAGGTTCATATGTTGATATGAATGTTGAAGTATTAGAATCAAGTATAAACAATTGTTCTGTATTTGTAATAGATAATTACCAAAGAGATATGATGATTGCTACTTTTGAATATTTGATTCAAGGGATTATGACAAATGGATACGGTGTTTACCCTTGGGCTGAAGCTTCTCCACCAACTGGTACTGCATCTAATGGACTAGCTTATGCCGACTTAGAGCCAATAGATGTATATTTAGGAGCAAATAATTTAACACTTGGATCTAAGAGGACAATTTCAGGATATCTTGGACCTCTTTCTGAAGAGGTATATAGTACTACTACTAGCCCTTATGATCCAAATGTGACTATCGTAAGTACTGAATATAGAGAATATACATACTATGTTGTTTTAGAAAGCAGTACTGCAATAACAGCTAATAATCCGATTAATCCTGCTTGGCCGCTAGTTCTGTCTATAAATTTCGAATATGCTAAAGTTTATGTAAAACTTGTAAGCACTCTACCAGCTCCGTCAGCTGTTGCAGCTTTTGTTGTATTAACAACTATTTCCTTTGTTATTTACAAAAAGAAGAGAAAATGATGCTTTCTTCATTTCATGCAATTTAACAAAAGTTAAAAATCCCATATTATACTTCAGAGATAAAGGTGTTAATATGGTTATCGTACCCGATGAAGATGCAGTAAATTTCAGATATGATATAGTTACAGTTGTCAAGAACAAAGAGATTACTAAGGACAATTTGAAGGAATGGAGTACTAAAATTCGAGAACAAATAGTTGAGGAATGTACTGGTGATAGCCTAGCAATAACCGGGATGAGAGGAATGATTAAAGTTCATTGGCATGCTGATGATCCAAAAGAAGTTTTAAGCGTTTTAGAGAATTATGGAGAAATTCTCTCCCATGAAGTTGAAGATATGAAAGAGCAATATGAAGCTTACAAAAAAAAGCATCAATAAGAGAACTTAGAAATGTCGAACCTGTTGCTTATTTTCTCCAAATGTAAAGATTGTGGTGCTTGTTGTTTTAGTTGTGATAATTTAGATGAAACTATAGGATGTGTAAATAATACTTTTAGACTTAATTCTAGATGTTCTTCATTTCCAGTTATTTATGGTGATCAAATAAAAATGGGTTATGAAACTAATTTCCACGATATTTTAAATTTAGAAAAAGAAGAAAATAATAAGTGGTTTATTTTAAATTTTGATGAATGTATCCTTCTTCAAAACGAGTTCTTTTTTCATAATCTAAGGTGGATGCTTGAAGACATTAATTCTGGAAGAGAGATTCAGAGTTTCTCAGTAAGTTTTGGTGAAGATCAACTTGCAGTATTTGTGCTTTAATTGACAAAAGAGTTAAATTAAAAGAATTATTTGTATATTTAATGCCAAGGAGAACCCGACTTGCTCGTAGATTAGCTTTATATGTAGTTGGATTACTCTTTATACTTATTCTTCTGATTGATGGCTCAATAATATTACTTATGGAGCTTAGACTGAATAAGATATCATCAGATGCTTCTGATAAATATCTTGATGCTAAAATACAAAGTATGGATGTATCTAGTTATCAATTCGTCCAATCTTTTGACCAACTTATTGGAGGGATGAAAATTGAATTGAATAACACTGTTCAAGCTATCTCTCATAGTTATTATTCTACGGGTTCAAATTTGATTTATGAACATAACTTTATTCAATTCAACAAAACTGATGAAAAATTTTATGCTAATGGGACTTTAGACTTGTATCTTGATCGTGATAAATATCCAAGTTATTATGATTATAATCACGATGGAGTCAATGATTATGATACACCTGGTGGAATGCTGTTTGGTGATGTTTTAACACAACTTAATATTACAGGTACAGTTTACTTACAAGTCAATGCATCGTTTTCAGGACAATTATCGCCTAACGGAACCATATTACTACTAGGTGTGAAAGAAGGGCAAAATGTTAACATAGATATAACTGAATATTTTACTCCACTTTTTTCAAACACATTGAATAGTACAATCTTAGATCAGTGGAACAAAAGATTATATTCTTTTCCAAGTGCTCTCAATGATACTTTAGAATCAATGGAACTTGATTATCTCCAAACTTACTTTTTAATCCGTGATGACCAAATTAACGGAATAGGTATCATAAAATCTGAAGGAGAAAAATCTAGAATTGAGGGGTGTTTAAATGGTACTTTAAATGGTGAATATTCTGGTATCATTCAAGGGAATGTAAATGGTTCTATTTCCGGTCATACAGATTTACGACTTAAAGAAATGTACAACTATATGATACCCATGTTGAATCCAGTTTTACAATGGGTATACTTTGCTACTCCTAATTACTTCTTTACCTACCCATGGATACCTGATTTCAGATCAGATTTTCACTTGGGAAATACTGCTGACTATGACTGGATACAAAGACCTTGGTACGGTGAATTACTTGATGCAGAAGCAAAATCGGAACATAAAGGTATGGAAAGCCATTTTTCTAAATTAGGTGTTGATTACACTTTACAATATATCTTCATCTCTCTAGGTCAAGCAATTTATGATGAAAATAGCGATTTTGTGGGTTTCTGGGTAATGGATATTAACCTTGATTATTTAATGAATACTTTAGAATTAGATATAACAGCTGAAGATTTTTCTCTCATAATTAATCAAGACAAAGAAATAGTCATCTCACCTCAAATAGCAGCAAATACTACTAGAAAGCCAAAAGAAGAGTTTCCAACCACAAATATTGATGATTATCCAAACGAAGATTTACATGAATGTGTTACTGCAGTTCTCAATTATGAATCTGGTTACAAGATTTTAACTTATAATAGTACTGAATATGTTGTTCTCTACAAACCTATTAGTTCTATTCCTTGGTTTATGTTACATTTCTCGCCATTAGTTTTGGTCATGAACGAGTTCTCACCAACCTTGACAACTCTTCAAAGTAATATGAGAATTCTTGAACTAATCTTAGTATTAGTGTCCTTTGCTATCATAGTTGGTGTTGGGATTTTATCCACTTATTTAGCTGTAAATTTCTCTAAATATGCTGTGCGCTTGTTAGATGCGATGAGAGCTGTTTCTGAAGGAGATTATAGCGTTAGTTTTGATGTTTCTCATGAACGGAATATCCATGAAATCAGTGAGATTTATTTTGCTTTTGAGGAAATGGCTTTAAAATTAGAAGAGTCCTCAAGAAAAGAGCGAGAAGCAGCTCATCTCGCAGAATTAGCTATAGATCTTTTTACTCATGATTTAAGTAACTATCATCAAGCAATTCTTGGTTATCTTGAAATGGCAAAAATGGCTAGTGATGATCCGAAACAAATTAATGATTTGATTAATAATGCAATTCGGATTATAAATCGCGCAAATACTGTGAAAGATAAAATCAGAAAACTAAGTGGTTTAGAGAAAACAACTGAGCCATATACTAAGCGTAAGTTTTCAGAATATATAGATGAAGCAGTTGAAGTTGTTAAAACTTCTTATCCTGAAACTAAAATTGTTCTCGAAAAGAATTTTGATGATAATATCGAAATCTATGCTAATGTTTTTCTTGTTGATGTATTTTCTAATATTTTTGATAATGCTCTTCAATCTAACAAAACTGATAGTATCAAATTCTCAATTCAAATCTCTCATCTTCAACTTAAACAAGGAAATTACTGGCAGATAACAATTGAAGATAATGGCTCTGGGATATCTGATGATGTAAAAGATCAAATCTTCCAGAGTTTTGATTCAGGAATTAGAATACGCGGACTAGGAATGATGTTCATATATAGAATAATTAAAGCTTATGAAGGTACAATAGAAATTAAGGATAGGGTTGAAGGTGATTATACAAAAGGAACCAAAATTATTTTCACTATTCGAGATTATAGATAATTTTTTTCTTTTTAATTTGCTTTATTTTCCTTTTGTTCAATTTCAAATTGAGCATTCTTTGCTTTTTCTTTATTAAATTCTCTAACATCCTTCCTTAAACTATGAAATAGTGGAATTATAACAAATATTACAATGAATATCAAAAGAACTAATCCTAAAATTATCCAAGGTGTATCCAATATCCCTTCTCCATTCCACACACTTATTAGTCCTAATACAGCTGATACAATCCATAGTATTGTTAACGCGACTAAAATAGAAATTTTTGCAATTTTAAATAATTTGTTAATTTTTTCTCTTTGCAGTTCTTCTTCTTCACTGAGTTCAGTAGAAACCTTTTGTTCTTCAATATCAAGGTTTGCCATAACTTTCGAAAAGAGTAAGGTTTCTTAACTCTTTTCATTTTACCTTAAGTTTAATTTCTTTCTTTCTATAAATAGGAGAACCTTTAAAAATAAAATTGTAAAGAAAACTTGAAGGTGAATAACCTTGAGTTATGAAATTAATGAAAAATTTTTAGAAAAATTAGTTACTACACCTAGAGCTACAGGATATGAATTTCCTGCACAGAAAGTAGTGAAAGAATACCTAGAAAGTGATGTTGATAAAATAGATGTTGATAGAGTTGGCAATGTTTGTGCAATCATAAATCCTGAGAGTAAATTTAAAATTATGCTAGCTGGGCATATTGACCAAATTGGTTTTCAAATATCTCATATAGATGACAAAGGCTATTTGTGGATTCTTCCTCTTGGTGGTTTTGATACTTCAACTCTCCCAGGAAAGAGAGTTAGAGTTATTTCAGATAAAGGAGAAATTCTTGGTGTAATAGGTAAAAAAGCTATTCATCTGATGAAACCTGATGAAAGGAAACAAGCTCCTGAGATGGAAAAACTTTTCATAGATATTGGCTGCAAAGATGAAGAAGAAGCAAAGAAATTTGTTGATGTTGGTGATTTTGCTGTATTTAATTATGGCTATTCGAGATTGGGAAAAAATAATTATGCAGTTGCAGCAGGATTTGATGACGCAATTGGATCTTTCATAGTTGCAGAAATTATGAAAGAATTGTCGAAGAATAAAAACTTCTACCCTGGAGTTTATGGTGTTTCAACTGTACAAGAGGAAATTGGCCTTAGAGGTGCTCATATATCTGCAGAGGCTATTAAACCTGATATAGGAATTGCTTTTGATGTTGGATTCGCAGCTGATGCACCTGAAATTGAAAAGAAAATGGTCGGTGACACAAAACTTGGCGGTGGTCCTATTATTTCGATAGGTCCTAATTTCAACCCATTAGTAGTGAAAAAATTATTTGAAATTGCAGAAAAAAATAATATACCTTATCAGAAACATGCTGCTCCAAGAGGGACAGGAACTGATGCTAATGCTATTCAGCTGTCAGGTGCTGCAACCGGATTGTTAGGCATTCCTAACAGATACATGCATACAGCTTCAGAAATTGTTAGTTTAGATGATGTTAAAAACATCATACTCTTGGTTGTGGAGTTTATAAAGGCAATAAAAGAAGGAGACAGTTTCATACCTGTCTAAATTTTCCTTTTTTATTCAATTAACATTGTAAAATCAAAGTTCTCTACAGAATGGGTTAAAGATCCAGAAGATATTAAATTAACACCTTTTAAGGTATACTGCTGTAGATTCTCCAAAGTTATATTGCCACTTAATTCTACTAAAACATCGGGATTAAACTCTCTAATCTTTGGAATTGCATGTTTAACTTCTTCAGGGGAGAAATTATCCAACATGATAATATCTGCTCCACTTTTGGCAGCTTCAATCGCTTCCTTCTCATTTTGAACCTCGAGCTCAATCTTCTTACTGAAACTTGTTTTTTCTTTAGCCAAAGAAATAGCTTCAGCAATAGAGTCAAAAGCAGCAAGGTGATTTTCTTTTAATAATATCATATCAGATAAATTAAACCGATGAGTGTCACCTCCACCTATAGTGATAGCATATTTATCATATTTACTCAAACCTGGCACTACTTTTCTTGTTCCACAAATTCGGAGACTTGGATTGCTTTGTCTAGCTAATTTTACCATTTTAGCTGTTTTTGTTGCAATTCCAGATAATCTACCTAAAATGTTTAACGAAACTCTTTCTGCTTGAAGTAAGGATTGAAATTTCCCACTAATAGTAGCAATTGCTACTCTAGTTTCCACTTCTGTTCCCTCTTCTACTAAAGGCTCAAATTTAGCTCCCACAATTTCAAAGATTTTTTGAATAATAAAAAGTCCAGCAACAGTTCCTTCCTGTTTGGAGTAAATTGTTGCTTTAGCACTCTTAATTGGCACTAAAGAAGTGGTAATATCCCAATATGGTAAATCTTCTTTGAGCCATTTTTTAATATCATCTTCAATAAGAAAAGCAGGTATCATTCTATAACTTCCTTAATATTTCAACATATTGCTTACAGCTTTGTAAGCTTTTTTACGAATTTCTTCATCTAAATCTATAATGTTCTCATCGGTTGGATTCTCAAGAGCTTTTAGAGTTGCTGCAAGATCGTTTCTTTTCATACTAACACATATCATCTTACTGTCTTCAAACTGAACATCTGGAAATTCAATTTTCATCCTATCGATAAAGCCTTGTTCAGTTAGAAAAAGTACTTTCTCTCCTTTCTTAGCTTGAGCTGAAAAACGATGCATATCTCCTGTTCCACCGATTAAATCAACAGCATCTACAACTTCTGGACGACATTCAAAATGAGCAAAAGTTTTGACATCATCTTTATTAGCAATTAATTTCTCCAATCTCTTTATAGTCATTGCATCATGAGTTCTACAATGTCCTGGCCATGTTATAATATTCTTTCCTGTAATCTTTGCAAGATTCTCCCCCATATTCTGATCTGGGATAAAAATTATAGTATCTGTTTCAAGACTATCCACAATTTTTCTTGCATTTGCAGATGTACAGCAAATATCAGATTCAGCTTTTACATCCGCATTAGTATTTACATAACATACAACTGGAACTCCGGGATTTTCTTTCTTAAGTTTTCTTACATCTTCTGCACTAATTGAATCTGCTAAAGTACAGTCTCTACCTTTTTCAGGTACCAATATCAGTTTTTCAGGATTCAGAATTTTTACTGATTCTGCCATAAAATCGACACCACAGAACAAAATTCTCTTCTCTCTGATTTCTGTAGCCTTCTTTGCTAAAGCAAGAGAATCCCCCACAATATCAGCTATTCCAAAAACAATATCTGCTGATTGATATGAATGAGCTAGTATTTTAAATCCTTTATCATGTTTTAATTTATTTATTCTTAAAGTATAAGGTGCAATTGATTCACATGCACTTTTACTCCATCCCAATTTACTCAGTTTTGAATATAATCGGTCTACTTCTTGCTCCAGCAATGTTCTATCTCCTTCAGCGACTTTCGGAGCGTCCTCTATAATAACCATCTTCAGTCGGGGATTATTTTGTAAAATTGTATTTAAAGAGTGTTCGTTTAGGGACAAAATTGAATGAAAATTACGTAAAAGAGACATCAAACCTTATAAAATAGCTGTTTAGCATAGTAATTTCATAAAATATAAGCAAACTTTGCCTATACTTTTTACTCAAAATTTGCATATTTTTGCGTTTTTAGCAATTCTGTATACAGTTTACATATTTTCAGATGAGTAAAAATTAAAGGAAAAGACTAAATATGTCTTTAACATATAATAAAAAGAACAAAAACTTGTTGATAAAAATGAATTTAGCTCTTTATATTGCAGAGGAACACACTGCTCAAATTTTTGCAAAGGAAATCAAAGAGGTTTTAAAGGAATTAGATCCAGCACTAAGTATTATTGAGATTCAGGATAAAGAGCTAACAAAAACTAATTGGGAAAATGAGATCCAAGATTTTGCAGTTCATCGTATAAACTGTTTAATAGCAGTGGGAGGAACTGGAACTTTTCTTAGAGCAATTTTTCTCTGTAGAAGTTCAATTCCAATAGTATCCGCTTCTTCTGAGAGTATTAGTTTTTTCACAGAAATCAACCCAATTAATTTACAAGAAACTTTACAAGCTCTTCTCTCGCGAAAATATGATGTTGACAACTACAATCAAATTGTCTATCAAGATAGGAGAAGTAATTTTTCAGTACCAGCTCTCAATGAAATAGCAATTTTCCCCAAAGACTCAGCATTGTTGATGAATTACACACTTATAATTGATAAAAACCAATTATATCGAGGACGAGCCGATGGCCTAATTATATCCACTGCTCTAGGAAGTACAGGATATGCATTATCTTCAGGTGGTCCTATAGCTTTTGGGAATCCTGACATTCATATGGTTGTACCTGTAAACCCGTTAAGTAAAGATCACATACCCTTAGTAATTCCATCAAATTCTGAAATAAACCTCACTAATGTGAAATCTAGGTCCGAAATCGAAGTAATAATTGATGGGCAATTACGATTACAAGCTGATGATGAAATCTTTGTTAGGAAATATTCATCTACAGCAAAAATTATGCGTTTCCAAGCAAAACGAAATATTTTAGCTAAACTACGTAACCGTTTAGTAGAGCTCGATCTTCGCAATCTCCAAGGTGTCCCTCCATCAGCAAAATATATTTTCAAACTTCTTTTGACAGATGGAGAAATGACACAAAAAGAATTAATAGAAAGTACAGGTTTACCCAATCGTACTGTCAGAAATGCATTAGCTATACTTAAAGGAAAGGGAGTAATCAACCAAAGACCGCATTTAAGAGATGCAAGACAATCTATTTACTATGTCGAATGATACTAGATGTGATTTATCGTAATTTCACATACCGTAGACAGTACTATCGGCGTTTTTATAAAGTATCTTTGCTGTACATTAGAAAAGAATAATTCAAAATAATCAGGTGTAGATATTGAATCAGATGACCCAGTTATCCTTGAAGAAAATAACTGTTCTTGGAACAACTGGATCAGGCAAAACTACATTTCTAGAAGCTCTTTTTGGAAATATTCAAAGAAATGATGTAGCAAGGAAACTCTTCAAAGAAGTAAGTAATAATCTGGATTTTACACCTCTAAGATACAATAATTTTACATCTAGTACAACGACAATATCACTAAATGTTGTAAATTCTGTAATCATTTTAACTCGATTTAACAAAGTGATTCTTAAAAAATATGCGGATATTGAGACTTTGGATTTCGAATCTATAGATTCAGCTTTTCAAGTAATATTCAATGATCCAGCTGGGCAAGATAGATTTGATTTCATGCAGGATATAGCAATTAAGGGAGCAGACTTAGTTATTATAATGGCAGATGGTACCAACATATCTTCGTTGGAGAAAATCGTCCATTATCTGGAAATGGTAAATCTAGAAGAAACTCGGAAACAAAGAGAAATCCCAGTGATCATTTTTATTAATAAAAGTGATTTACAAGAAAAAGGTGTTTATTTAGGGATGGAGGTAGCAGAACGAATTGTTTATTCATCTATTGTCGATAGGAAGATATTGTTCTATGAAACTACTAATTATGACGCCAATTGTTATCAACTACCTCTGACAATTATCTTTAACTATCTTGCAATGCAAGCGTATAGCTAAACCTTCAAACTAACTAAATCTTTATCAATTTTGCATTTAACAATTAGTTGAAGCATGAAAAGCGTCAAACAGGTTACATTTAATTTTACTGAGAGTAGAAGAATCAAAAATTATGCGCAAAAAAATAATCTTGAAGAAAAAGAAGTGTTATCTAAATATCCTGAAGTGATGCATATAATTTTTCAAGCATGGAAGAAAAATCATTCTACTTCTCAAGAAATAAGTTTCAGAGATTTCTTTCTACAAGTAATGAAATTCGCAGAATTTGAGTTTCGTTTGAAAGAAAGGAAAGGCGACTTGAAACTGATAAATGAACATGTCAAGATCTTAAGAGACGCTTTAGAAGAATATGAACAGGATTATGCTACTGTGATTAAAATTGAACAAATAGTTAAAGAACTTGCTGGAGGTACTATGCCTTGAAAATCGGAACTACTATGTTCACTGTGAAGTTCAAAGATAAAGTTCCTTGTGATGACGAAAATATCTTAGCTAGTGATCTTGCTTATTATCTCTATTATCTTAATATAATCCCTAAAGAAATTATAGAGTGGACTTTAGAAGATATATCCAAAAAAAGACTTGAAGATGAGACGATATTTACAGAGATGAGTAAAGAATATTCAAATTTATTCAAAGAATATGCTCTTATAAGATTAAAAGCAAACGAGCTTTATGAGAGAAATCGTACTGTAGCTCTAACAATGGGATTGTTAAGACAAAAATTAATTAAGTTCAAGGAAAATAATATAGAACTTCCTCTAGATTATGATAAATCAATTGAGATTGTAGAAAATTTCATCTATAGATATTTGACAAAGAAACAAGATAAAAGACTGATCGAGCAAGTCGTTTTTCAAGAACGATGAAAGCCTATAATCTCTAAGTATTACAGACCTTTTAGTGAAGGTTTCAACCTTCTTAACAAGGTTAATATGATCCGCTGTGTAATTTATGTGAGAACATCAACCGCTGACCAAGAATCAGGGTTAGAGACTCAAATTGATGATGTTTCTGCGAAAATCTACCAAGCAGGAGATCGCGAAATAGTTAAGATAATTCGAGATGAAGATACTCCTGGTGATAGTGATCCTGAATACAGAGAGGGATTTACAGAAGTACTTGAAATGGCTAGAAACGGTGATTTTGAAGAGCTCTGGAGTCAATCTAGAGACAGACTTTCCAGAGATGTAGATATTTTGGGATATATTAGAATCTTACTTAAAAAGAAGGAAGTATCGATTATCTGTCTAGATGATGAAGATAATAAAGCAATTGCCAGAGTAAAAGATCTATTTGGGGAAATGGAATTAGAAAAATATCGTGAAAAACGATACAAAGGCATGTTACGAAGGATAAATGAGAAAAAAGTAATGTCTAGACCACCTTTTGGTTATGCTGTAGATGATGAAGGCAATTTGACAATAGATGAAAGTAAAAGAGGACTTATAAGAAGACTTTTTGGAGAATTCGATAATCCGTTTTCATCACTTAAAACTTTGAGTATGAAGTATAATATTCCAGTCTCTACACTTCGAAATATTAGATCTAATCCCATTTATCGTACTGGAGAAGTCAGATGGGCTGGAAAAATAGCTTATTTCGTTGAACCTATAGTACCTGAAGATAAGGATCAACTCCTCAATACTGATTGGACTGGGAGTTGATTTTCTCAATCATACATCTCATGAATATATCCTTTTTCTAATTCGATTTTTACATCAGGTATGTTTTCGCTAAATCCATACTCTGTAATATAACCACTAATTAGATTTGCAGGTATAATCTCAAAATATGGATTATAAATTTTAATTCCCTCAGGTTTATCTTTAGGCCAGAGATCGCTGGAAGAATAACTTTGAATCGTAAATGGAATTGCTTTAAGTAATAGTTTCAATGTTGAACTAACAACATATACGGGGATTTTATGCTGATATGCGAAAAGAGCTAAAGCGTGACAACCAATCTTATTAGCAACATTTCCGTTGGGAAAAATCGTGTCAGCTCCTATAACTACTATATCAGGTTTTAAAGTAATTATAGCCATAGACATTGCTGCATCAACTAAATAATTTACTTTATAACCTAAGTTTACAACTTCAGAAGCAAGTTTTTTCCCTTCTAAAGCAGGTCTTGACTCAAAAATAGTTAATTCCGGTAATTTTTCTTTTTCTGACTCTTCTGCAAGTTGTTTAAGGCTATTATATAAGGTGCTTGATCTTGAAAAAGTCATTACGTTCTTGCATTTTGAAATTATAGGTATTAGGTTTTGATTAACACTTTTTCTTTGGGTATCCATTTTGTCAATGACTCTTTCAGCTAGTTTCTCTACTGGAATACCAATTTGGAAGAAATCTATAAAATAAATAAGTACGTTTCTTAAAGCAGACATCTCTTTTTTAATTGTTATAACTTTTCTAAGCATTTCTATGAGATCCATAATATTTCCATATCTTTTCGGATCATTATCGATCTCTTGTTTAACAATTTGTATGGCTTTACGTACTATTTCTTCTGAACCACTAATTTTATCAGTTTTTAATTTCGCAATTTCAGCTTCAAATGTTTCGGAATACACAAAGCTATTGCTAGAAGTGCATTTAAAAACTTGTTTTTTAATAAGAATTTGACTTATCTATTTGGAAAAGAGCTCTTTTTCTTCCTCTATTATGCTTATGAAAAGATTATCTAATCTATGAGTCAAGTGAATAATATCAGGAGGTAATATCCTCATTTTTGTTTTATTAAACCAATTTAGAACAGTCTGATAATACTCATCTCTTACCATCATATCTTTCTCTAAACGAATAATTAGTAAAGGAATGTCCTTATTTTCAGGTAGTATATCATCTAAGTTTCTTCCTACTTTTCTGATACAATGATTGTATTCTTTTTTCATATTTCTAGCACCATATCTAAGAAACATGTAAAGACCTTCAAATGAGGCTGGAACAGCTTTTTTGAAGTTAAAACCAGCAATGATAAGATTCATAGGAAAAAGTAGTGCTATTAAAATTGCAAAGAAATAGATAATTGGAACTGGAAGACGAAACATAAAGTTTAGAAACCAATGCACATCTTGAATGTGTGCTGCACCAACTAAAACAACTCCTCTACATCTTGTAAGATTTTTCCATCCTAACAGTTCAAGAATATTTGATCCACCCATACTATATCCAATCAGCATGTATTCACGGTTTTTTGGCATTAGTGATTCTATTTCTTCAAGATGCTCCTCTATTGTAAATCTATTTTGGTTTGTAGTATGCGCAAAGTTTTCTTTCCCAAACTTCTCCTCATATATAGGATACTCTCTATCATAGTTTGAGAAACCAGCTGCTAGTATCATAAAAGGATCATTCTTGACCATGAAAGAAAAATGTGTGGGAGTCGTTATTAAATGTTATTTGTTCATATTGTTTTTAGGACAAACTCTAAAAAGTAGCTTATTGTCACTATTTTATGGATACTTTACTCTTTACTATTTCAATAATTTCAGGGTTAGTTTATGCTGCTCTGTATAATATTGGATTTGTATTAGAGAAAAAGGCTATTTTATTGCTTCCATCAGAGAAGAAGGAGGGAACTCTAAATCTAATTAAATCAATTTTGACAAATAAACTCTGGTTATTAGGATTAATTTTGACTGTATCTAGTATGGGTTTCTATTTTCTTGCATTGCTTTGGGCACCTTTAAGTGCTATAGCACCTCTTTCTGGTTTTGGTTTGGTTGTATTAGTTGTATATGCACATCTTGATTTAAAGGAATCCTTGAAAAAACTAGAATTAGTAGGTGTTGGATTAGTTGTTATAGGGATAGCTACTTCATCCTACCTAATGAGTTTTGGGGAAAGATCTATTCAATGGGAAGAATGGAAGACTGTTTCTCACTCAGTAAATGGAGCTTTAGTAGTTATAGGAAGTCTAGTTGTAGCTATTCTCTTTACATTTGTTCCTGTATTATTTAAAAAGAAGATACGTCCCTTCGATATTGCAATCTTTGCAGGATTAATGGCAGGAATACAAGCTATAGCTGTTAAAGGTATTTCAGTATGGTCAACTGAACAAAATATTGATCTAGATTTAGCTATAATTGTTATCTATGTTTTAATTGTATTAATAACAGCGTTATTATCAACAGGAAGTCTTCAATTTGCTTTTAAAGAAGGAAAAGTATCTAGAATAATGGCAATTTATAATGGCGTTATGACTATTTTTCCAATATTATTTGGTGCGATAATCCTTCTAGAATGGAATTCCCTCTTACCTATTCAACAAATTTCTCTTGCTATTTCACTTGTGATAATAACAATTGGAGTTATTCTTTTAAGCTTGAGACATAATCAACCTTATATTGAAACCAATCTTTGAGTAATTTTCTCTACTTCTTCTAAAGTGCTTTCAATATCTCGATTTACTAATTCAGAATCGTGAATTAGAAGATTTCCGTTTACAATTGCATTTTTGACATCATTTCCTTTCATTGAGTAAGCAAAATGATTTAACACATACTCCGGTTCATAGTTTGGTGTTAAATGAGGTTTCTTTAGATTAATAGTTATAATGTCTGCAATCGAATCTTGAGAGAGAGTTCCTAAACCTTCCCAATTAAGAGCTTTTGCTCCACCAATTGTAGCTAATTTAAACACTTCTTCAGCTTGAACTAGAGTTGGTTTATGGTGATAGCCTTTATAGTACAAAGCTACGAATCTAATTGTATCAAATAAATCAAGTGTGTTGTTACTAGAAGGACCGTCAGTACCTAAACCTACATTATCAACTTGCTCTAGTATTTTTGGAACAGGAGGCATATAGTTCCCGAGTTTAGCATTTGATAATGGATTTAGAGACAGTTTTGTTTCTCTTTCCTTTAACCTTATAAGATCACTATCATTTACATGTATGCAATGAGCAGCAATCAAATTTTCATCTAATACATTAATCGAGTCAAGTAATTCAACTGGTGTTTTTACATTTGGAAAATCTTGATTATATTTCTTGTTGAAATCTCTACTATCTTGCATCTCTGTTTCAGATTCAGCAAGATGGGTATGTATCAAGAGCTTTGGTTTCTCGCTTTCTAAGTTGTATTCAGAAGCATATTCATGTGCTTTTTGAAAATCTGATAAAGTAACTGTATAAGGAGAATGAAGTGATAAAGTTACTCTTATTAACTCATCAGACGTGTCATGATGTTTTTCTACTATATCTATTGCATCTTCAAAAGTTGTTATTCCTGTGATCAAAGGAGCCCCAATGTATCCTCTTAAACCTATATCACTAATAGCCTTAGCTTCAAAACTTGGATACCAATACATAGAATTTACAGTTGTAACACCACTCAAAATAGATTCAATGCTACCCAATAACGCACCTTGGTAGACATCTTCCTCAGTAAGTTTTGCTTCTAGTGGCCAAATATGGTCTTCCAACCAAGTTTTCAAAGGAAGATCATCTGCAATTCCTCGAAAAATAGTCATTGCTAAATGAGTATGACAATTAATAAGTCCAGGAATAAGAAGCTGATTCTGATCACCAACAATATCATGTCCAGATATATTAATTTTCATTTTTTCATATGTACCAATATCTACAATTTTATTCTCCTCAACGATGATTAAAGGATCTTTAATTATCTGTAATCTATTATTTGTGTCGTAAAAGATAGCATACCTTCCTTTGACTGCTAGTTCCATACAAGAAAGAAAAAGAAAGAATATTTGAGTTTTTTTCTAAAGAGTTATTGTGTATCAAAATCTTCAAACAAATCCATGATAGTAGGTTTACCATAAGGTAGAAAATCATCAACAAATTCTGATATTTCATTAATGTTCATAGTAGGATCAAAGTTCTTCATTATGTTCTTCAAACCTTGTCTAATCATAACAGAAGGATGTTCACATATTATAAAACCAATATAATCCTCTTTTTCTTCAAGCATTAAAGAATATTCATCAAGATCTATTTCACGAGGAACAACATCTTTACCTATCAATTGTCCTGCAAAATTGGAAATTGCTGTGGCTACACCTGAAATTAAGTGTTCATTAACATCATATTTACCTTCGAATAAACCAGCAAAGATACTCAATCCAGAATTATCAAAAATATGCACAGAATAAACTCTTGATGAACCATAAAGCGCACGTTTTCCACCTAAAATCATTCCAATTCCTATCATAGCTGCACCTATTGATGCAGAAATTAATTCTAGATGCAATGTTACTGCTTCAGCTGTAATTGCAAATATTGAATATAAAATTGCACTAACAATAAAAGCTATTATTGTTCCTGCAATCATAAATGCTAGAATTTTCTTGTGCCTATCTTCCACAAATCGATATTGACGAGATAAGTACCAAGTCATCGTACCTCCAGCGAATAAAACCATCGCAGCATCAGTAATAACCCAAATAATATTAGCTTCAGTCTTAATAAAATCTAAACCACCTTCTCCATATGGAAGAACAGAATAACTAATGTATTTTGTAGCACTATTAGGGTATCCTGCGGTTAAAGTGAGGAACACAGTAGCTCCGAAGAGAATACTACCTATAACAACCGTCTTTGAATTCAAAGTTCTTCTAGCGCTTAAGACTCTTGCAAAAAGGACAGTAGAACCCATCGCAAACATACTACTTATTGTAGCTATAGCAGAAAATACAAGTACAATTTTTTCATTTCCTGGTTTACTGAAAATAATTTGAAACATGTCCCCAATAATCCAACCTGCTATGCCAAAAAGAATTCCTAACATGAAATAAACAGCAGAAGAAGCTAATTCGTACTGTTTTATGAATACAATAACAATCATGGCAATAATTATACACAAAGAAACCGCTGCATAAATAATAGATGTAATTATCATCAACAATAACAATTACTACCTTTTTTTAAGTTTAATGCTATTTTTTAGAGAAGAAGATTTTTGAAAGCTCTTTCAATTTTTATCATTTAATAGATAGACTGGTCTATATGGGAATATAGGAATAATTTTATTGCATTTTGGACATCTATTATCCTCTGTTAGTTTACTGAAAGTCACAGAAAAAATATCTCTCTTAATTAATAATTCTGAACATTCAGGACAATAAGTGCTTTCGAAGGGATGGCCAGGAATGTTTCCGAGATAAACAAATTCAAGTCCTTCATTCTTTGCAATCATATGTGCTTTTTGAAGAACTGAGATTGAAGTTTTTTCTATTTTTGAAATATGTGAGGGAAAATATCTTATGAAATGTACTGGTGTATAAGGTGATAGATTTTTCAAAACTTTTTGAGAGAAATCTCTAATAAACTCTTCATCGTCATTAATAGTTGGAATAACCAAATAAACAAGTTCAACATGTACTCCTCGTTGATAAGCAATTTGAAGATTTTCCCAGATATACTTATCTTTAATCTCTAATAGACAATCCACAATATTTTCCGTTCCTTTAAAGCTTACAGTTAAGCCATTCATTCCGTTCTCAATAAGAATATCAAGAGCTTCTCCAGTCATATATCCATTAGAGACAAACATTTTGTAAAAATTGTTTGAAAGCATTTGAAAAACATCTACTGCAAACTCAAATGAGAGCGTGGGTTCATTAAATGAAAAACAAACACCATTTATGGATGGATTAAAATTAGCATTTTCTATCACTTTTTCAGCAGTCATAAGACTAGCATCTGTATATTTCTCTGGAGGTGGTCTTTTGGTTATGTCCCAATTGAGACACCAGTCACATGTGAAATTACACCCCCATGAACCTAAAGTTAATGCTGTAGAACCAGGAAAATAGTGATAAGCAGGTTTTTTTTCAATGGGATTTAAGCTATAGCTTGAGATATCACCATACTGTATAGTATAGATTTTACCTCCTATATTTTTTCTAGTTTTGCAAAAACCTAATTCACCTTCTTTAATAGAACACATCCTTCGACAAATTAAACATTGTACAGAATCATTGTTCAGTTTTTTTTGAAGATATGATTCTTTTATCCTAGGATCTTTGTCTATCAAAGTGGTTCACTTTTTAGCTAATTATTCTGGTTAAATATCTTTTGTAAGTTTTAGTAGCTATGAAGTGACTTTTTTCAGAATATTCCGAATAAAGCTCTAGCAATAGGTATAATCACACCTAGTGATGCTAACACCTTAGGTCCCCAAGTCTGAAGGTAGTATCGCGCATCTCTGACAACTCGCAGATTAAAAATTTGAGTCTCGATTGGTTCGTTATTAGCATTCAAGTCTAAAGCAACTAAGTTAGAACCAATATTTTCTGAATGAGCTGATATCCAAATAGCAGTTCCAGTAAATATTACTCCTGTGACTAATCTCACTAATTGTCGTTTATCTTCAGTTAAGAATTCTGAAGTGTCTTTAGGTATAGCAACAAATGGATCAAAAGCATTTATTGTAAAGGAAATTTCTAAGTCATGAGGTGAGAGGTCATCTGCACCTATATAATTCATAGTTACTTCTTGCTCTCCATTTTCCTCTTTCCTGTTTAATATAAAGAAGAAAATATCTTGTGACTCTTCCTTTTTTTGTGTTGGTGGTACTGCAGAAATAATCCAAAAATCTTTGATATCTATCTCTTCTGGAGTTTCTGTGAGAGTCAGAATAATTCTATCAATTATCAAGAAAAGTTCAGGAGTTTGTTTATTGAGATGAGTAAAAATTCTATCCCAAACATTCAAATTTAAATCATCACCTTTTAGAATTTTTTCAGCTAATGACATAGGAACTATGCGATATAATTCTTTCTTAAGAAATTCCTTATCAATAATTTTCGGAAATCTATAATGAAGATAGAGTAAAACAAGAACATTTTGGACAGCTAATGGTTTTCGTTGTTTTTCAGGTTTAAGATTGGGAGCAAATTCAGGAACAATATTTTCTGAGATTTCTTCACTCCATTGATAAAATTTGACTCTAGTGATTGGATCTACAAGAGTGGAAATACCATCATAAATCATCATATTCAAAATGTATGGATGTCTTGTAGCTTCATAATATTTGACTAATCCTCCGACACTTAAACCAGTTAATGTTGGTACTCGTATAATGATTGATGCTGCTATAGCAAAAATTATTGCACTGATTGACAAATAGGTCGCAACGGTTTTACCACTGCCTGCCGAGAGAGCAAAGAGATTTTCTATTTGTGTTGGAAGATAAAGCGCTGCTGCATATAACGCGTATGCTAAAACAGCTAGAAATAAGATAATTATCAGATACAAATTACTTTGCTTGTATTTTTTCTCAAGATTTCTAAATCCAGCTGCAGAATTAATCGGTGTTCCTCTTTTAATTAGTTTATGAACTTCATTATCAAAAGCAAGAGATACTAAAACGCCGTTAAAAGCTAGAATAAGGCTGTTTCCAAGGAAGAGATACCACGCAAGATCAACTAACCAATTTAAAGCAGTTGCTGTTTCAATTTCAAAATAAATCAACCCTGTTATCACTCCTGCTGGAAAGATGAATAGAAGAACTCTTCCAACCCATCTCGAATAAAGATTTACCAATCTAGAAAATATCGAAACCATGAAGAAAAAATGTTTCTAGTTGAATATATAGTTTTTGCAGTTAAAGAATCAAATTCAATCCTTTGAGCTTATTTTAATTTTTCTAGTTTGTTTTTGGAAAATAAATCTTTGAATTTCATTTGATTTTAGAAAAATACTAGAAATCTTTTTCAATTCCTAAAAAAACAACATTCTGAGTTCTATCATGAGCTTTGTTCTAATGAAGGTACTGGAATCAGCACCCCACAGATATGATAAAGGAATGAAAATTCTTACCTTAGGTAAAATAGGAAAAGTATATGACGCTCTTACAGAGGATATAAAAGAGAATGATACAGTTCTCGACATAGGTTGTGGTACTGGATTATTAACTCTCAGAGCTGCTCTAAAAGGTGCTTTAGTCACAGCAATCGATATTAATCCAGAAATGCTTGAGATAGCAAAAAAAAGGATTAATGAATTAGAAAAAGACACTTCAGTTAGATTCTTGGAAATGGGTGTTGCTGAATTAGATACATTTGAAGAATCTTCTTTTGACATAATCGTGAGTGGGCTTTGTTTCTCGGAATTGAGTACTGATGAAATAACTTATGCTTTAGATCAGATATCAAGGATTCTCCGAGAAGATGGCCTATTTCTTCTTGCGGATGAGATTAAAAGCAAATTTTTTCTCAAAAGAATAATAAATTGGTTTATCAGAATACCACTTGTTATAATAAGCTATATACTTACTCAGACTACTTCAAGAACTTTGAAGAATATAGAGGAACAAGTTACAGCTGCAGGAATGACAATAAAATTTCGGAAATCTAATTTTCTTGAAAATTTTGTTAGTTTAAAAATTATTAATGAGGTAAAAAAATGAAAATTACATCTTATCTTTATTACATATTTGTTACAATATTAGAAACTCTTTTACGCTTTTTTCCTATTCCAGCAAAAACTGGATATCAGAAAATTGGCAATCCCGATAAAGATTCTCCTGTTTTATTAACTTGTAACTTTCATTTAACAATTTTACGACTAAAAAAAGCAACTAGAGGTTTGAATTATCATCTACTAATAGCTAATAGTAACGGAATCAATGTCTGGTGTGCGTCAACAGGAGGACATCTGAATAACCACTCTGTGATCTCTGTAATAAAAATAAGTGGAATTGAAAAAAAAGTCAATCATAAAAAGATAATACTTCCTCAATTAGCTGCTCCAGGTATCGAAGCAAAAGTTATATATAAAAAAACTGGATGGAAAGTTCTTTGGGGACCTGTAGAAGCAAAAGATATACCTTTATTTTTCAAACTGAATTTTGAAAAAACAAATCAAATGAGAAAAGTAAAGTTTCGAGTTCTTCAGAGAATTGAAATAGCAGTAATGTGGTTTTTTCTTGCTGCTTTATTTTTAATGCCAATTTGGGGTCCTTTATATGGTGTTGAAGCAGTTTTCATGTTAGCTCAAATATTCTTAACATATTTTCTAGTTATGATGTCTTTTCCAATTTATGAGAAAATCTTTCAAAAGGAATCTTCGAAGAAGAAATCTTTTTTCAGTCTAGGAAATCTAGTTGTATTTTTAATTAATATAATTTATGCAGCGATTGGTGTAGTTCTCTATGCAATAGTCTACAAACACGATTATTCTTGGATTTTAATTCGTTGGAGTATAGTTTCTTTTGTGTTGGTGTTGATAATAGGCATGGATCTTAAAGGATCAACTCCAATCTATAAAAGTGACACTCATCAAGACAGATTATATGATGTTGGAATCGATCTTGAGAGATGCAAAGGAACAAGAATATGTATCGATGTTTGTCCTCGTAACTGCTTTGAAATGATAGAGGACCAAAATAAAGTTTCTAATCCAAGAAAAGAAAATTGTGTACAATGTGGAGCATGTATTGTTCAATGCCCATTCGACGCCTTATATTTTGTAAATAAAGCAGGCGATATCATTGAACCAGAAACCATACGAACATTTAAACTAAACATGATGGGAAAAAGGAAATAAAAAGAAAAAAATTATTTCCTTCTTAAATTTGTTAGTATTTTCGGTGACCAAATTCCTAACAGCATGAATCCGTTAAACTCAGTTTTACTTAAAGAATAAGGGATAAAAGCTGGCTCTAGATCAATAAGATTTATTGGAACCAAAGAGAGATAGTCAACTGTTGGTAATGTTATCTTAGACATGTGAGTCGCGTCTACAAAAATACTATTATTTGCAATATTGGTTGTTGTATTTTGCCACAGAGCATCACCTGTATTAGGATTAGATTCAAATCTAGGGTAATTTGAACTTGATATATCTACTCTGAATTTGTGCCCTACATTGAATAAATAAGCAGTACTATCTAATGGAATAGTGATTTCATATGTCTCGCCAGGAGTAAGAAAGTCCCAGTCAGAAACACTGTTTCTATTTCTTGCTCTGATTATGGTGTCAGTTACTAATTCTGAACGATTATCTGGAAATACATCAGTTATTTTAACAGTGAAGTCTGTATCAGTACAATTAGAACTAACATATAACGTCACTTCCATTTGCCCTACAACTGTAAGAGGTTCTGTTAAAACATCGGTTGTAAAGCTGAGGACATCATCACGTATCTCTAATGAAGCTTGATCATATATTCCAGCTTGAATAGCCAAATTCCCACCACCAATTGTATCTACAGGATTATTTGGATCATAGAGATAACTCAAAGAATCTTCTGCAAGAATACTAGATTCTTCCAGTAAGCTGTAATTTGAATGTAAATATAACTCATATGGGCTAGAGTTAAGTGGCCAAACATCTGATTGATACCAATTGTTTCCTAATTGATCTGGATTAAAAGGTAATGAACTCATTAGATAGAATGTCACAATAGGTAGACTATCCCATAATGTAGAATTATTCTTAAGCCATTTGCTGAACAGAGCTTCATTTGCTTTATAAATAAGACTAAGATCTTGATTAGGAAATGTGAATTCACCTGTGGGAGCACCAAATATCCCTCCGTGTACCCACGGCCCCATAATTAATTTGGCATTTCCTTGAGTTCCAGTTCCTCCTTCATTTTGGTAACCATTAAAAGCATCAATTGTGTTTTGAGTAAAAATATCAAGCCATCCTCCAACATGTAAAGAAGCAGCGTGAATATCTGAGTAATTATTCTCTATATTGAGTGGTTGCCAGATTGAATTATATTTTTCATTTTCTTGAAGCATATCAAAACTCTCTTGCGGAAATTGATTTGAAATCATCCATGGAATAAATAACTCGCTTCTTAGCTCACCTCCCCTAAATCCTGCTTCATATCCGTTTGGTGTGGCTACAATTGGTAATTGACATTTTAATGAGCTTGGAGCATTTGGTGCCATCAAATATTGAGCTATACCTAAAGCAGATGGACCCCATGTCCCAATTTTGCCATCACACCAAGGTTGTTCTGTAATCCAAATAAGAGAAATTTGACCATCAACCTGTTCTGTAATAAATGGTAAGGATTTCTCACCACCTGAGGCATAAAAACCTCGAAAATCTTGAATAACGACTGCATAACCTTCTTGAGTGTAAGAAGCCATTAAAGTGAGTGCATCCTTATCATAAGGAGTTCTGATGAATATAGTTGGGAGAGCTTCATTGAGATTAGAAGGAAGATAAAGATCTGTTGCTAAACCGACTCCATCTAGCATCTTAACTGAATAAGGAACCTTAATGTAATCTGAATAAATGGTGCTAT
>Ga0315550_1000118_pt1 | contig 45926 bp, 72 predicted proteins | sample SalMarSW160190MG_2_FD_203100 | JGI IMG/M metagenome (GOLD analysis project Ga0315550, IMG submission 203100) | Salt marsh sediment microbial communities from the Plum Island Ecosystem LTER, Massachusetts, United States - Salt Marsh Sediment SW1601-90 ...
AGTGGTGCATACTTCCAAAGCTTTCTCCTTGTCCCCGGTTAGGTAGAAGGATGCTTTTCCTTCATGGAACGCTCCCCCCAGTATTAGAGGAGAGGCAGTGTATTTCGATTCGATTCCAAGGACATAGTTTAGATAAAACTTTCGCTCGCACTTTCGTGCGAGATCATAGAAGTGGTATCCGGAACCAGTCTCACGATGTTTTTCAGGCTTCATCAGGGGCCCCCTGAAACAAGGCAGCACATCTCTGTGAACAGACTATATACTCCCCCATTACCAAACGCCAGCCTTCCCGTCTAAGTTCTGTCATCAGCCGTTCATAGAGGAAAGGATACCGTACTGCATCGGCAATATCTATTGTGATTCGTTCCTTACATCCGTCCCTCTGACAATGATAGTCAAAAGATACTTCATGTACCGGTAATACTTCAACCATACCTTTCCTCCTTAATAAGATGGGCGGGACCGGAAACCCGCCCAGTGAAAAAAAGCACACTTAAACTTATTCGTCTTCCGGTTTTTGCTGAGTGAATACCTAAATCAAGTATAACTTAATAAAGATATTTATATGCTGAACAACGTTCAGCCAACTGGAACAGCAAACAATATGCCGTTGTCCAGTTATTCACTATACTTCTCAAAGCGAAACGACGCTACATCAAAAGGGGTAGGTTCGCCATCCCCGGGTGTAACAACCAAGATGGTCATATCTGCCAACCTACTCGCTGAACCCTCACTCGGAGCGTGCCCCGGTTCAAAGGTATCAAGTACAATGGCGGGCTCGCCGTGCTTAGGCCACAAATAACTTTTGAGCATCTCGTCGGCTACTTGGGTAACCACATCATCGACCTTGAATGGGTTCTTTGCAGTGTAAATTGGTGCGTACTTCTTCAGCAATTTTAGTTGTTCCTCTTTAGACATTTAATTACCTCCTTAAATTGTCTCTTTATTATTAAACTAAGGGGAGAGGGAGGAACCCGTAATAAAAAGAGGGGAAAAGTAGCGGTATTCATTTTCCCTCCCCCCGTAATTTCTTTTCAATCAGCTTTTGAGTTTCTTCATTAAGGAGAGGAAACACATCGTTGTACGAGGACGCTTTAATGTGTAAGTCATCGTTGCTGGAAAACTCACCCAGCAGGGCGAATTGTACCGGCCCGATATCAATTGTCGTTCTTATTCTTTTCATGATTACTCCCCGTTTGTTTCTCAATATTACCATGTAATCGCCCATAAGTCAAGCTCTTTATTACAAGAATAAACAAGGCAACAATAATTCCCCAGGCTGTGACACCCATCTCTATTAATGAAAGGATTGGATTACTCATTATCCTCTCCCCGTATTCCACCGTAAGGATCACCGTCAACGATATATAAATCATTGTTGCCTTCCTTTTCCACATATTCAAAACACGGCTCACCCTGTTTGACTGAATAAACCTCACTTAATACACAGGCCGTTTCAAGATGCGGGAATTGCCAGTACTTACACGTGTTATTGCATTTTACAGCGGTTCGTTTTTCTCGTCTGTTTATAAGATCATTCAGTGGGTGTGCCATCATCTTCCTTCCACTTTATCTTTGCCCCACAGTTTACGCAGTAGTCGTGTGTTTCCAAAATTAAACATTTACACTCAGAACAAACATATCTAAATTTTAGCGTAAATATTCTTTCCAGGCATGGTTCGGGCTTGGCTGTTTTCATATCACCTATAATCAGTAAATCTTCTTTGCTATATCCTCCAGTTGAAAAGTGTGCTCTGTATTGCGTATCTTTGAATCTCTCGTAATCATCCATATCCCAGGTCAACCCATACAAGGGCGTGCCGTCACAGTCTCGTTGATAGGCACAAACAAAAAGCCTTATACCGCTATCTTTAACCTCGACCAAAGTGCCCATTGGAATTTGATGCTTCATTGCTAAATTCTTTTCTTTCCAAGTAAGCCCCGGAACATCTGACGGGAGATCGTGTACAATTATCATTGCTGGTTTTCCTTTCATATCCTTATTCCTTTGGCGTCTGCCTTTCACACTTTGCATGTATCGGTTTATAACTTTGCAGCTCTTTGATGATATCATTTTCAATCTCTATCTCTCCGTTATTCCTCCTAATAGTCCTTGAGTTTATCACCTGGTATGCTACGAATCGCCGCTTACAGTGTTTACCGCAGATAATACACTTCCCTTCCACTAATCTTGACAATTCGAGTTTTGCAGATTTATCGATCATATCCTTACTCCTTTATTAAATTGCATGGCCGAAAATATTTTATAAGACAAAATTGATCATTCTTTTTCTGCATCCATTTGCATTTCACAATAGTGTAAGTATGAATATTTTCTTTTTGTTTTGGTTTTAATATTTCTATTGCTTGAGCATAATAATAATGCGTTGGGCTATCTTTATGCCGATAGTATTCACCTATTTCTATGTCTTGTGGTCGCATATCCTTACTCCTTACATAAAATATAATTACTGTTTCTTTTCCACCTCGCGTACAAAGTCTCGCAGTTTTTTTATGCTATTTTCCCCGTAGCTCCAATCAATTTTTCCGAGTCGTACAAGGAAGCCATACAATGTTTGATAATACACTCCGTGATCATAAATGTATGTTACCATGTTGTTTTTTACTGCATACACCAATCCGCGAGCTGTATAAACCCCGTCAGTTTTTTTCTTTGCTTTCTCTTTTATGTATGCAATGTTTTCAAGAGTATTTCCGTATTTCATTTCTTTCACCTCGTCATCAAAATATAATACCGCACATCCGGCATGCGCTTCTCGCCGAACGCTTCCTCGATCGGCATGTATCCGCAAGTTGCGCCGACGTTGTAGACCATGGTTTTGTAAATATAAGAATTATATATCGGGTCTTCTGCAGGCTGTCCGATAAGAAATTGCTTATCTCCGATTATCGTTGTCAGATGCCCTGCTTCTTTTGCGCTTGTGTAAACAGCAATCGACAAACCGCCTGATTCAGCATTTTGTACCGCTCCAAATAAAGTGCTTTCCTGAAAACAATACTCCGGCATGTACTGAAAAAAGCTGCCGTCCTCAATCTTCTGAATTACAGCATTGGCGTTGAACTGGCAGAGGATTGATATCGGGTGCTTTTTGTAAAGCTTACCGCTATAGTCAAGCCTGTTTTTGTAGTCGTCATAGCCAAGGCGGTAATATAAAAATGTACTTACTCCAACTGTGCAGTGAGTTTGATAAGCGTATCCTTTCGGCGGTGTATTTTTATATGATACTGTGACAGGTTCCGGATATCCGTTTGTTGAATAAGGAACAATCTTTGATGTATAATGCCATTTCCCGTAAGGTTTATCAAAAGATGAACAAAGGCAAACATTATTGTTTACGATGTTTTCAAATTCTTTGTTTTTCTTACTGAGCAGACAACGATAACACTGCTGATAAGCGTATATATATTTACGTATCCAGCTTATTGCCCGTTGTGCCGATCGCGTGATGTCATGCGGTATGTCCAGCCCCTGGGGGTGGATTAGCGGTTTACGATCTGGTTTCATTTATCCGTCCTTTTGTCGATGAAATCTTTTCTGAGTAATGAAAAAGTTTTCTTACAGATAGTTAGCCGTACTGTAATGATATCATCAGACGGTTCAGGCTCCCCGAACAACGGACACCAATCGCCGCAGGATATATCTGCCTGTTGATTAGGACATCCACAATGTTTCATTTTTCCTTTCCGTTCTATGCTTAAAGAACCGTTTTTGTCTATTTCAATTTTCATTCTTCTGTCCTCATATCTTCTTCTAATTCTTGCTCTTGTTCCGGCTCTTCAAGCCCTTCCATAAAGTTTGCATAATATCCATCATTTCCATAAGCTACATCACCATAACACATTGAGCAAACATCTTGATTGTCGGGTATTTCCGATCCACACATTGAACAATATTTCATTCTGTTACCTCTTCTAAAAATTGCGACACATATTCGCGGTAGATTTCGGTCAGCCAGGCTTTGGCTTCTTTAAATGTTGAACAACAAGTTCCATCTGTCTTGTACTCATCAACAGAATACTCTACTTTATAAACGCCCTGTTCTTCTTTTATTATTTGTGCATCAATTAAGTAGTTATAATATCTCATCTTTCCATCAGTGAGGTCTTTTCTTTCAAATTCCAACGGCTTTATCCGGTAAAGTTTTTCACTCATTGGGGGCCTCCTGTAAAGCCTTCAATGCACAGACTCGGCAAATGGTTCGGTATTTATCGGCACGGAATATAACTCCGCAAGAATAGCATGTACATTCATAGCGTATACTATCAAAATTATTATCTTTCGGCCAATCTTGCGGCTGATTTTTTAAGGTATGAGCACTCATCATTCACCTTCCTTTTCAAGCGCTGACATTTTGTCTAAAATTGTCCTAGTCGGCCATGGGTCCAAATCTAATTCCCTTTTAACATCTGGTTGATTTAGCCATCTTTTCATTTCTTCCCAGCACTCGGCCAGCCAAACGGCACGGCGGGTCTGATTCGGAATGCCTTCTGGAACCGGACAGTTAAAATACTTTGATTGAATATCTGAATTGCAACCGGTAATAGGACATCTTTTACATGGTACCCACTTTTCAATCGGCAGTAGTTTCATGGTTTGCTCCTTAATATCCAAAAAAGTTATCGACCATATTATCAATTTCTGTGTCGGCTACATCCTTATAGTCTTCACCTTCAAAATGTTCTAACCAGTCCCAATCGTGATATGATTCACTTAAGTTGATAAATTCATCATTATCAAGCTTGGCATTAAAGTATGTATCTAATTTTTCTTTCCATTCTTGGATGTTCTCTGATGTAAGTTTCATGGTTTACCCCTTTATCAATTTTCTTGAAGCATTCCTATGTCTCGCCTTTCCTCTCTCTCTGTCTGTCGGGCAATCATCGCCGACTACAGTACGGTGGCACCTTGGGCATCCTATCTCATCATCACATATCGCAACCCCGCAGCACGCCGTAAATAGCGTACTGTTGGTACCGCTAGGGTGTATTATCACCATATCGACAATTACCCCTGGATTATAATACATAAAATTCACTCCTTACCATTCGAATTCAACCCTTATAATATGCCCTAATACTCTAAAAAGTTTTTCCTGCACAAATTCGACTAATTCGGGGTTTACTGGATCGGCTTCTTCAATAAGCACCTGATAATATTCTTCGGTATCCGGCCATAACGTTATGTGCTTAGATACTTCTACACAATGCAGATCACCCCAGTTAATTGCACCGTCTATAGTATTCGGGTCAATGTTTTTTAAAATACTTTCCACGTATGCTGCTATTTTTTCTCCAGTGTCCATTCTTACTCCTCAATCGGTACTACTTTGTACCAGAAATTCCATTTACAAGTAGATTCTTTTGTCGGATAATTATCATTTAACCATATATATTCTCCATTCCCTATATAGATACAATACATCCATATCCGCTCATACTCTTCATCACAACGGTCACAGTCTGTATGAAAACAAAGCTGCCCGATTTCCGGCTCGTCCACGTCTAACTCGATGAGCTGGCAGGGGATGATATCAAGAAAACGCATTACCCCCATTATTGGTATATTGTATGCCGTGTTCCAGTAAAGCATTTGCGTTTCATTAAATCCAATGCCGAGGCCACCATTAATTCCCACTATTTTAATATTACCTGGGACTCGAATGATGCCTGATTGTTGTTCTTTCAGCCAGGCCAACTTTTCGGCGCTGGCTTTGATTTCACTTTCAAGTTCATTTATTTGCTTCTCATAGTCGGTCATTTAGTCCTCCTTTTTTGTTATGCCGGATGCTATGCTGGCAATGCCTTTTAAACGGATGCGTTGGCTGTCTATAATTTCGGTGAGTTCCTTTATCCTTTTTTCACGATGAAAGTCTCGTTCTTTCAGGGTTGAAAGCTCTTCGGCTATTGTTACTTCAGTGTATCGTTTTCTGTCTGAAGAACGCATACACCAACGACCTATTGCTGCTACGATTACAGTCCAAAGGATAAGGAAGACAGCGGCTAGGATTATTACCTGCATTGAAACCATGAAGTATCCTTTCATTCAACTTTCCTTTACAGGGCAGCTGTATACATATTCCGTGCTGGTTTTCTTTTCAAAGTGACAGCCATTTTTCATAAGGGATTTTGGAAATTTGTCAACAGTAGTACAGAGTATTATTCTAAACCATTCACTAACCCACGAAATTGAAACAGTACCCCCATAGAGATGACAACTATTACCTACTTTAAACTTTTCGGTAGGGAATAATTTATGCACTGCTGCCTTTAGTTGCCCTACCCGGTTTAAAGATGAGGCTAAGGCACTGAAGCATATAATAGGGTAATTTAGTTGAAAACGAAATAAGGTACTGTCACAAAATTGCTCGTTTATTTTTTGTGCCTCGATCAATCGTCCTTGTATTTTTTTTATAATTTCTCTAGTTTCTTCCTTGTTTGTCATCATCTTTTCTCCTGTTCATTTGCTCTTCGTCCCAGCGTTCGTAAGCCAGGTCCTCATCGACTTCCGGTTCTTCTATAAGTCCGGAAAACCTTTCATATTCATACGCTTCATTGTCTACTATAATATACATTACTTTTTCCATTCGTGTATCATTTTGAACAGGCGGTCTACAAGAATTTGCATGCTTGCCTGGTCTGTAAAATCCAGCCCGTATAAGATGTCATCGTACTGCTCTTCCGGTTCCGGTTCTGCCGGTTCAAGGACAAACCAGGGGTAATTATATTCAGTGTTTCCGCGCCTAACGCGATAACCGCACATTTCTTTATCAGCAACAATTTTTCCTACCTTACCTATATTTTTATCCATTTTTTCAACCCAAAGAGCCCCCCAACCACCTTCATAATGCTCTGCTTTTTGCTTAATCAGCACCCAGTCGTCTTCATGCAATCCACAGGCTTTGTGTCCTGCTAAGTATGCAGCGGTTTTATTCATCGCAACTCCCCTCAAATATTAAATTATCTATATTTAACTTTAGCGGACAGTCTTCTGATAGTGAGTATTTTATTAACGTTCCGCCCTTTGTAATTTCTAATACTCGCGCCCATTTCGTGGTGTCTGAACTTATAGTGTAGTTTACATCTAACACTAAACTTTCGACTGAAAGGTCGAGACGCCATTTTAAAACTTTTTCGCTTTCTTCTTCCCCATAAATTTTATGTATCATTTGATCCTCCTATATCTATAAATGTTAAGTCACGGGAACGAGTTGGTTCTGCTGTGTAATTTTCATAATTTTCCCAATTATTATAGCAGTTGTAAACAACATAGATAAAATACCTACTCCAGCTTTTAATTTTTCCTCGTTCTGTCTTAAAGCCTGAATTATATTCAACCCAGCGGCCAATGTCCGTATCGGTTAGGGTGTTTATGGCAATCATTTCAACTTATCCTCCGCTATTTTTTTAATGTTTTGTTTGTGGACTTTGGCACGGATTTTCCTGTACTCCTTGATTTCATCAGCAGGAATTGGTGCTTCTTTATTCCCTGTTAAGGTGTCTCTTATTATGATAGCCATTGCAAGCTTCCCCTCTGTCCATTCTTCCATGCATATGGGTAGTGTTTTCGCTTCTTTTAACGTGTTGCTAATTACCTGGTTGCAGAAGTCAAGCAGTCCATCGATGCGGGCCAAAAGTGAGGTGTTATTTTTATTCTCCATTAGGATTCTCCTTTTTGAGAAGGTTGGTTATGTGGTTTTCGAGGTCGTCCGTGTTATAGAATTGGAAGACTATACCGCCACCGTATTGTTTGTTGTGGAATTTGCGACCGCCAAGTCTGTTGGCACGGTTTACCGCTATCCTGTACTTTTCTTCCAGGGGTAGGGATGAGGATATTTCCGGGTGGGTAAGCAGGTCGAAGAAATGACATACGTAGCGTGGATTTCCGTTCATATCGTGTTTTATTTTTGTCCAGTTAATCATGGTATATCTCTCCTTTATCTGTGAACAGATATTCGTTTGCCATTATGGTTTCAATGATTTGTTCCTTGGATGTCAGATATTCGTATTCCTTTTGCAGTAGGTCGAAGTAGTGTTGAGATATTTTGAGGTGGAAATGTCTCCATAAGTCTTCTATTTTGTCGTCCTGTTGGTTTTTAAGTTCATAATTGTCCTCAGGCTCATCTGGGTATTGATCCATAAGTTTTTTGTACTCGGTCAAGTGTTCGTGTGCAGCCTTGTAGGTTTCACAATCTTTCCCATGTGTTTTCAGGATGTTTTTTGCTACTTCTTCCCATGAGCTAGCATTGAGTTCTATTTGGCGGCGATAAAGGTTGAACGATGCAATTTTGAAACCAAGTTCTTCGGCTTCATTATAGATAAAGTCACACCATCCAAAGACAACGTTTATATCCCAGAGTTTTTCGATTGCGGAGCGTTTGGTTTCTTCCGGGAGTTCGTCCAAGGTGTAGACTGTTATGGTTTTAGTGATTGTTTTCATTTGTTTGGCCTCTCTTTGATTAGTTGCTTGATTCCTGCCAGCGTGTCTGCTCGGAGATTTGGGGCTATTGTGTAGTAGCGTATTCCTGAAGCGTTCAGGGCTGCTCTATAGATGTTTGTTCCTTTGTAGGTTTCTTTATACATGGGATTCTCCTTATCAGTTCAGGTCGGTGAGGATGTATTCGCCGCTGTCAATTTTGGCCTGAGTTTCGGCGGTGGTTTCACCAAGGAATTGGGCACGGTATCTTGCTGTAGTTTTGGAGTAATTCCAGTAGGTTTCATCAAGAAATGTTTGAGAGGCTGACTGGAATACTATGATTGAGTGATAGGATTGAAAAGCGGTTCCTCGGTGAAGTAATCCATTGTCGTTTGTGAAGGTTGCATTCTCGATGACGAATTGGTTGGCTGCTGGTTTGCCTGATTGGGACTGCATGTTGGTTATTTTTTGGATCATTTGGGTCTCCTTCGCTATCTGTTGATAGCATTTTCGTTATTTGGTATGAGTAGTATAGCATGGGGTTTTACAGGTGTCAAGGATTATTTTCTGTTTTTTTGTATTATTTGGACTTTTGGTAATTGGGAGGCAAAGTGGTAAGATTAACCGGATTCCATTAAAGTAGAGGAAGCAGAAGTTTTGGGGGGTTTTTCTTCTTTTTGGGAGGGGGTGGGAGGGTTTTCTGTTACCGGTTTTCATGGGTAAGCGCAACTGACAATTAGTATGGAAAAATTTTTAACAGAAATGGGATAAAAAGTGTTGGGGTAAGGGTTTAGGAGATTTTATTTTTCAAAACAGGGCAAAAAAAGGCAATTCAGAATATTTACATTTTTTCTGTACCCGAAACCTGCCATTTCTGCGATTTTCAAATGTAATTTTTTTATTTTATCTTTTTTTATATTATATATATATATATATTATATATAAGTGTATATAAGAACAGTAGTTACACCATTTACGTTAAATTATTTTCAAAACTATTTGTCAGTTCCTGTTTACCGCCGAATTGTCAAAGGAAAAAGCCGGGTTATTTTCCCCCGGCTTCTTTTTCATTTACTGCTACCTTCTTGGAACGGATCTACAACACATTCAAAAAGTGTGAAGCCTATATCATATGGATGCATTTGTACCAGGTAGTGTTTATATTTTCCGTTCTTTGATCCCAGCCACTTCTGAATGTACATTCCTGATTCTCCATCAATACACTGCTGGCAAAATGTTGAATCTTCCCAGTTCTTTTGTTTCCACTCCTCGAAAAGCTTTTCACTTTTTTCTAGATCAGCAATTTTCATTTTATCCTCCCCGAAATTCTTTCCTTTATCAACTTGCCGTGAAAGACTTTCCTTTCCCGCAGCCCTTCAAAATAGCCGGTTGCATACTCAAATCGTTGATCATTTGACATGGTTCTGCATTCCCTTCTTGTGCCTTGCAACCCGTCAAGGTATCCCAACTTGCTCATTCGTGTAAATAACATTGTGTGCCGTCCTTTCGACTCTAAACAGTCGGCAAGGGCCAAGCTTACCTTGGCCTATGCTAATTGTTTAGCTCTGTCTTTGCTGAAGCGCCGCCACAGCGCTATTATACCTGGTCTGGAGTATATACCTTACTTCCGGATTGTGTTCACGCTGGAGTGCCTTCTTGGTTGCTCTTGCTGTTCTCAAGCATGCTGCCCTGAATGATTCTCTACTCATGGCTAATCCTCCTATTACCATCTGCTTAAAAGGTATCACATGGTAAAGGAAATGTCAAGGGTATCAGTAACTTTTTTAAAAATAATCAAAGTTTTTTCACCTAGTATAGTGGCAAGGCTATGCCATGCCAAGACAGACAATGGAGATAGCAGCAGGAATGCACAGCTTTTACTTAATGGAGTAATTGGAGTTTCTTGGGATGGGCCCCCTTTGGGACAGTGGGACAGGCGGGGTGGGGGAAAGCACCCCTCTCAAAATTTCACCATTCCAGTTATCTGTTACCATGTAATTGCCCACTACTTGACAAAATCTCCAAAACCCCCTATACTACCAGCATGTCCACTTTCTCCGAAACAAAACCCCTCTCTCCCCAAACCCTCACCGCCCTAAAAGAAACCCTCACCTCCTACTGTGCCTCTCTCCTCCCGGACGCAGCCGAAAAACTCCAGACCGCCCTCGAACGCTCCACAGACCCAAAAGACATCCTAAAAGTCTTCACCACAATCTCAGACTACGCCCAAACATCTCCCACCCCAAACCTCCCCCCCGCCACCCCGATCCCCCTTGAATCAATAACTACCGCTTTCCAAGCCATTGCCTCCGCGTACAACATCAAGGCGGACTTTAAGATAAAACCAGCATCAGACCAGCTCACAACAAGCGAAGACCCCAACCCTGAAGGAGACCCTAATGACTTCATCTTTTCCTAAGCAATTCACGCGCTTCGGCCTCTTCCCCCGCAAAGAACCCAAAATCCTCCACACCCCAGAAGAATCCGAACTCCCCAACAAGCAAGCAAAGGAGGCTAAACCATGCCGTCAAAGAGAAAAATAGAAATAAAGCCAGGAGACACCCTTTACCTAACGAAGGACGGCTTCCTAACCAACAAGAAGAAAGAGGCAGTGAACGATGAAATCTACATTGTCTCCCTAGGTTGTGTCCTATCGGACAAAGGAGACCAAAATGAATGACGCAATTATAAAAAGAAAACTTCCCCCAATCTATTATGGAAAGCGCAAAGACGGCACCTCAATCCTTGTCTGTTATGAATGCCGTTGCGAGCGCCTCGAAGAGTGGCAAAGCTACTGCCCATCTTGCGGAATCTTCTTAGGCGGCCCAGAAGACTCTGCAGCTTTAATCCGTTGCTACGAAAACACAAGGAGGAAGTAAATGAATGACTGGCAACTACTCTACGATCTAACCAAGAATCAGAAACCATTCCCTGCCCCAAAAGAAACGGTACGGTACATCCCACACTATGAGTTCCTGATCGCCATAGGAAACGACTACACGGCCCACATAACAATGGACAAGGAAGCCTACGAGGAACTTCTCCGCATGGTCGAGGCAAACTTGGCAAAATGACAAAAAAGCAGAAGCACATCACAATACCTCTTATACCCTTCGGTGAAACTTTGGAGGTGTACTTCTTTCCCACCCTCCAGGCAATACGTAAAGTATTTCCTTATGTAAATACTCGGATAGACGCCAACGCTTTCCATGCCTACTATACTGCTACAGACACCCCCTTATACCTCATAATAATTATAAAGGACAAGGAGTTCATAGAACACGACTGGCAGGCAAAGGTTGGGCTGATAACTCATGAAGTAGTGCACTGCGTCGACAAGCTTTTTAGCAATCGTGGTCATATCACGGATACCGAGGTCCGGGCGTACTACACTCAGTATATCCTTACAAAAATCCTCTGTGGGTACAACTTTTATAAGGATAGACTAAAGTGACTATAAGGGATTGTATCATAGCACAGAGGTGGAGAGATTATACTAACTGGGAGAAGCTATGCTAATCTACATTGGCAAAAAGAGGAAAGCACCTCGCTGTGAGAAGTGTGGCAAGAGGTTGGTCCGGGCGAAGACAAACTTCATGAAGCCATCCCTCCCGCCTCTACACTGTTGGGAATGTGTTGCCTGCGGCAACGAAGTCTGGTTACCAAGGAGTTGTTGATGGGAGATGGCTTTCACGTATCATTTAGATTTCACAGCGCCGCTGCCGAGCGAAGCGAGGCTCTTTCTTCACTCACCGTTCCGTTTTCAATTTCAGTCGGGCTCCCGTATCAACATGAGATTTTCCTTTACGGCCGATGTGGCCCTCTCTTTTTACGGCCCGATATGTCGGGAAGACTCTTCGTATGACACTAGCTGATAAGTTAGAGATACTGCCTCATCCGAATGCGCCTTTCTTTAAGGATAAGAGGATTGCTCGTAAAGTTATTTCGCAGGTTCTGGGGGAGGTTACTTCTCCAAACTTTAATCCTAATGCGGAGGCGAGAGAATTGATTCGGCAGTTCAGTATGGTTAATCTTTGGTTTAATATAAAGTTTGTTTGTTCGGTGTCTGGGCCCTATGATAAGGTGAATGATGATTTGCATTTGGATATGGCGAACTTTCGACAGAGTCCTCGCTGTATGGGCGTGGGAGCCAGGGGTGCAGGGTTTATAAATAGAGGGGCGTATAAGAGTACGATATGGACGCATGGGTCGTTGCCGTTTGAGATTGTGAGAAATCCGGATATTAGAGTGAGAATTACGTCTTCAAGGGTAGATAAGGCGGAGAGTTTTCGTGATGTTGCTAGGAGAACTTTTGATAGTAATGAGTTTTTTGCCTATTTGTTTCCGGAACATGTGATTAAGAAGAGTGTTGGAGGGTTTACTACACCGGCGAGGGTGAAAAGTTACCCGGAACCAACTGTAAAGGTGGGGTCTACGGGGGGTGCGAGTGCCGGGGACCACCATAATTTGCTGTTGATGGACGATTTGATTGATGAGCAAGACCTTAACTCGGAGAATTTGGCTACTATTGAGATGGAAAATAAGATAAACTGGTTTAAATATTGTGAAAAGCCGTTGCTTACCAGTATTACGAGGGACCGGGTGCTGGTTTGGGGTACAAGATATGCGATTGATGACTTGTATGACGGGATTTGGAATAATTGCCGGGTACTTTTGGGGTATCAGGATGTAGATATTAAGTTGGAGCCGGGAAATAAGTGGGCGATTTACTATCGGAAGGTTATTGAGGACGGGAAAAGTATTTTTCCGGAGGAATTTCCGGTTGAAGTTATTGAGAAGATGCTGAGGGAAGACCCAGCTACTACAATGGCCCTGTATTTTAATTCACCACAGGAGAGTGGGTTGGTTGAGTTCTTTGGTGCGGAGATTTACGGGTGTAGTTTGGTGTGGGCAAAACGTCCTTACATATTGGCGTTTACTCCGGATGGGAGGGAGGAGATTCCCCTGAGTAATGTGAATATTTGTATGGCTCTTGACCCGGCATTTACGTATAAGGGAGTAAGTGCGAGGACTTGTCGGACTGCCTTGGTTGTGGTGGCGAAGGATTGGAAGAACAGGTGTTTCGTGTTGGATATTTTTGCAGGGTACTATAAGATTACAAAGATTTATGACTTCATTTTTGAGACCGTAGAAAATTATAAAGGGCATGTAATGTATCTTATTGTGGAGAGTGGTGCACAACAGAAGATGCTGGAGGATTTAATCAAGGATGAGAGGAATAAGAGGGGGATTCATGTAAGTGTTCGGGCTATGAATGCCAGCGGGGACAAGGTTGCAAGGATCAGGAGTACGGTGGGGAGTTATATTGCAAAGGGAAGTTTGTATGCTACACAGCGGGCAGGATTAACGCTGAGGGAGGAGTTAAACTCTTTCCCTATGGCAAAGTACAAGATGGATGTGTTGGACGCGTTGCAGAAGGCACTTGCTGAGTTGTCTATTGCAATGAGTCCTGAAGAAGAAGAAGATGATATGCTGGATTACCTGGACAGGGTCCAGCCTGAATATGAAAATGTTACAGGGTATTGAGGAGGTTAATGATGGTTTTTAGAGATATTGAAGAGAATGGAGAGGTTGTTCTGAGTGCGGAGGATGCACGGAAAAAGTTTGTTACTTATATTATGGGTGAGATGGATAAGGCTCGGAGTAATCTGGAGGGGAGGTTTCGGAAGCTGAAGAAGTGGCGGAGGGTCAGGGCCGGGATACCAGAGGTGGCAATAAAGAATAAGCCTATCCCTAATGCTAGTAATGTGGTTACGCCGCTCACGATGTGGCTTGTAAATACCATTTATGGGGAGCTTTATAATACCTTTGCCTTGAATGAGTTCTGGATGATTAAGAGTTATTATAAGGATGATGAGCTTATTAAGAAGGCAGAGGTGTTAACGAAGTGGTTTAATTTAATTTGGACTTCACCGACCGATGTGGATGCGCACAGCAAGAATAATACTATTCATTATGATATGTGTTCACTGGGAACTTGCCATGTAAAGTATCCGTATGTGACGAAAGAATGGAAGTTCATGGGGCAGAGTGAGGGCGGTCTTGATATGCCTACTACAGTTACTTCACATGATGGGTTAGATTTGATTACTTATCCGGAAGAGGACGTGCTGTTTCCCGCAGGGGCAATGAACTTTCAGGATAGTCCGTGGGTTTCCTTTACCGATCACTTTTATAAACATGATCTGGAGATGCTTGCCGCCAGCGGGATTTTTAATGGGGAAGCATTGGAAATCATTGGGGATGGTAGCGGTGATCAGGATGCAAACATGGAGGGGAGGAAGCAGGTTTCCAGGGATCTGGGGATTAGTTTTGAAGATGCAGATGGGTTGTATAGTGTTGCTGAGGTTTATTCTTTTTGGGATGTGGATGGTGATGGGAAGCCTGAAGATATTGTGGTGAGTATTCATTTGGCGAGTGGGACCGTGCTGAGGGAGGATTTTAACAGGATTGGGAGGAGACCTTGCGGAACTGCGAAGTATGGGTTTGTTCCTTATCAGTTGCCGGGAATGGGTATTTGTCAGATGGCGGATCATATGCAGGACGAGACCGATGCAACACATAATCAGAGGATTGATAATAACAAATTTGCGAATAATGCCGCTATGCAGGCAAGACGTGGAGCTGGGATTAAGCCGAATGAACAGGTGTACCCCGGGAAGGTTTTCATGGTAGATGAGATTGGTGATATTTCTCCTATTGAAATGGGGAGAATGCAGTTTGGTTCTATTGTTGAGGAGAACCTGGCGACCAGTTATGCACAGAAGGCTACCGGGGTGAGCGAGATTATGCAGGGGTTTGCCGATTCTACGTTGAAGAGTAGGGATACTGCTCAGGGTCAGATGCTGAGGTTGCAGCAAGGAAAAGGAATGTTTGCTGCGGTTGTGGATAATAGCAGGGACTTTTACAGGGAGATGGGTCTTATTATGATGTATCAGAATATTCATCATAGGCAGGACGTAATGGATAAGGAGAGAAAGCTTCAAAGGTTAAGTGAGGATGATTTGAATGTGCTTGAGGCGGTATTGAATATTCCTATTCAGGATATTCCGCTTAAGTTTCAGTTTACGGTACGAACGAGAAATATTGAGGAGACCAGGGATGTACAGAGGAATAATCTGATGATGCTTACTCAGTTGGTTGCTCAGTATTCGGACAGGTTTTTTCAGAAGGCAATGATGCTTGACAATCCACAAATACCTGTTCCGGACTTGGCCAAGCAGATACTTCTGAAGGATATGGAGTCTTCGACCAGAATTATTAGTGAAATTCTGGAGTTGATAAATATTGATAATACGGATGATTATGTTCTCCCCATTGACGTAATCACGGAGAAAGAAAAGCAAATGAAAGCTGAACAGTTGATAAAACAGCTTATGCAAAAGTTGGGGAAAGAAACTCAAGGAGGTTTTATAAATGGCAGGCAAAATGATACAGGACCAGTTTCAGGAAGACCGGGAATTGGTGGCGCAGCAGGAGGCGGAGCAGAAGCGGCTCTTGCAGCAGGAAACAGAAGAGAAGCTCAAGCGCAAGCATCAAGTGGAGGAAATGCTCAACTCTAGCGGGTGGCCTGTCTTCAGGACAGTTATGGAGAAAAGACTGAATGAATTTCAGGCTACGCTAAGTGTTACGAAGGATGTCGTTGATATGTATCGGGCACAGGGCGTTATTATGTATTTTTCTTATTTGAAGAATTGGCTTGGTGAAGTTCTTAAGGTTGAGGAGGTAAAGGATGAAAGTGGAAATTAAGTTTAAACTTAAAACGAAGGTTGATGGGAAGGTAAAGGAAATTACTTTGGATAAGGATGAAGCAAAGGAATTATTTGATTCATTGAATGAATTGTTTGGAAAGGGAAATACTACTTGGATATACCCTTGGTGGATTAGCAGTGGGACCTGTGTTGAGTATCCAACCAACAAACCTTGGGAACCCTTTCCTAATACTATAACGGTAGGGGATACTACTTTAGTTACGGAGGTGACCCATGTTCTTTGACAGGATTTTTATGGCTCCGGATGCGGGGGTTGATCCTCCTATTAGTGTGGAGCCGGTACAGGAAGAAGAAATTGTCTATGTCGATTCCGAGGACCAGATACCAAAGGAACCTGAGGAGGAAAGCTCGAAGATTGATGTTGATGAGGTTTTGAGGAAGCAGGGGGAAAGGCAGAATGAGTTGCTTGCCAATCTGGGAGACCGGATTGCTGCCAGCGGTGTGAAGGGACCTCCTGTTCAGCAAGGTCCACGGGAGACTGATGAGGAGTTTCAGAAGCGATACGATAAGCTTGCTTTTGAGAATCCATTGAAGGCCCGGCAGGAGTATGATAAGAGGTATTTGGGTCCGGTTGTGGGAAAGGTTTTTGAACAGAACTTTCAGTTGAAAAAGGAGATGTTATCAAGGGACCCTGAGACTGCCGAGTTGTTTAAGGAGTATGGGAAGGAGATCGATGCGGAGATTTCAAGGTTGCCTGCCGCGCAGAAGATGGACCCAAACAGTTTGCAACAGGTGCTTGACAGGGTAAAAATTTCTCATATCGATGAGATTGTGGAGAAGAAGGTTGCTGATCTTATAGCAAAGAGTCAGGCCCCTGTTGGGGAAGAGCAGAGGACTGTTGCTAATACTACTTTTGTAAGTGGTGGGGGAGTCAGGAGTGCTGCAATGAGTGGTGATAGTGGGGTGAAGAAGAAGTATGTGGTGAAACCGCCGCCTAATGTGATGAGGTTGGCCGAGAAGAAGGGCGTTGACCCGAACGAGTTTTACAGGATTTTGAAGGAGAACACGAATGGCTAAGACTATTAAAGCGATAAATGGAGCTAATTTGGGCGAAGGCATGGTAACGGATACGCCGAAAATTGTGGAAATTACGATAAATGTTGACGATACTACTGAAACCGTGCTAGACTTATTAGAGAGATACGAGATAGTGGAGCTTATTTTCCCGCCTAATGTGTTCGTGGAACTTCCTATTGAGACTGTAAAGAACAAGCTTACAGCGCACAGTATCATTGCGTATGGTGTGGCAAAGCGGGATTATGAGGCCACGCTCAGAACAGAACAGAGAAGGGAAGAGGACCCCAATTACGGGTTGATCAGCTTCGGTGAGGCCGGACCTATTTATGGACTGATGAAATCTCCGAAGGATGATCACAAGTACCACCATGCGATACTGAATGAGTATCAGATGGAGGCTGCTCTTGCTCAAGGGTACGAAAGAGTTCCGGATAAAGAGGTGGTAAATAACAGGAATGAGCGGATGAAGATTGATGAGCATATGTATCATGTCAGATGCCCGATTGAGAAGTACAAGGCCAGTATGCGGAAGATGAGTGAGTTGAGTAAGAAGAGGATACGTGGGGTTGTAAAGAGTAAAAATCAGGAGATGGAAATCCGTAAGGATAATGATCCATCTCAGATGACGTTGGGAAGCAGGGGTGCATACTCCGAGATACCTGACGAATAAATCGGGGTAAGTTGTACCCCTAAAGTTTAAGGAGGTTTTTTATATGGCAGGATTTTATCCATATAGAAAAGATGGGTTTGGGGGTGCAGTAACTACCTTTAAGGGAAAAGCTCCCGCTACAACCGCCATTGCTGTAGGTGATCCGCTCACTGTTGACAGTGACGGGTATTATGCGCTTATGGCAAGTGCCGGTCAGTGTGACGGTGTTTCCGCATGTGCAATTGCGAGTGGTGATGCGGGACAGCCAATGGAGATTTGGCGGGCGGACGAAACGTTTAAGGTTGCAACAGGAACAACTGCTCCGGCTCTGACGGATGTGAGTGAACTGCTGGATATTTCAGTGGCTACTACGGGGGCTTTTGTTGTTGATCCAGCATCTTCAAGTAATGATGATTTCTATTGTGAAGGGATCGTTGAAAAACGTCCCGATAACAAGGGAGTCACTCTGGCAATAGGTGACGAAGTGTATGGTCATTTCGTTGACACCTGTTACAATGTTTAGGAGGTAGGCAATGGCTGGAGTTATGAATACTGCGGGTTTTAGTAACAATTTTGATTCCCGTATAAAAAAGATTTACATGAATGATTACACAATGTGGCCTACTCTCTACACCGAACTTGCAAAAGTTGAGAAAGGAGACGGAAACTATTTGATTGAGTCTGATTTGGCTACCTTTGGTACTATGGAGAGCACCCCTGAAGGCGGTTCCGGGACTATTGATAGCATGACTCAGGGTAATAGTAAAACTCAGAAGTTTTACCAATACACTCATACTGCTCAGGTTACCAGAGTGATGAAGGACGATGATCAGGTCAGTATGATTATGAAGATACCGAAGGAACAGGCAAAGAGTACTTCACTGTCTTGTGAGTATTTGTTCTGGGACCAGTTCAATTCCGGGTTTAGTGCCAGTGATTCACCACAGTTAGGCATGGATGGTCTGAGCTTATTCAATGATTCTCATGCTTATATTGATAATGGTGCTGCCGTTCAGGATAATCAGGTTGCTACGGCGTTTAGTCTGGCTGCCCTTCAGACCGCTATTACTGCGTTCAGAAACCTGAAGGATGAAAAGGGTCATGAGATGTACCTGGAGCCCAATTTACTGGTTGGCGGGACTGCTTTGGAATGGGCATTTGAGACTGCTCTTGGTGCCGGTCAGAAACTTGAACCGGAAACCGCCGAGAATACTCTTAATGTTGTAAAGAGTATCCTGCCGGGGCTGAAGTATTTGATTGTTCCTTATATTACTTCCAGTACTGCATGGGGACTGTTTAATACCAGCATTTCCGATTTGCGGTGGATTTGGAGAGTGAAACCGGAATACACCAAGTGGGATGATCCAAGTACCGGTAACACGATGTATAAGGCGTACATGAGGATTGCAAGTACACACTTTAACTGGAGAGGCTCTTACGGCTCCAGTGGTGCGTAGGAAAGGAGAATGGGAGTGACTGAAAAGAATTTGGAAGGAAGGATTGAAGTCCTTGAGAAGGCAGTTGAAGAGTTGAAAAAAGCTTTGGCTGCTAAAGATAAGAAGAAGGATTAAGGGGGATATAAACTGTGACTAATTATAAGAATGGGATAGCTAGTTATGGCGCTCCGCTTACGGGTGCTGGTTTTATTCCTGGTCCTAATGGTGAAGTGCTGTTTGTAGACTATGCTACTGGAAGTGACAGCAACTCAGGGAAAACCTGGAACACTGCGGTGAAGACTCTAAGTCAGGCACATACACTTGTTACTACTAATGCAAACAGCATTATTTATATTAACGGGTATAGTACTGTTGTTGAGACTGCTATGGTTGACTTTACGAAGAGTAGGGTTACTGTCATTGGTGTTGGAGGCGCTGGTCACTTTGGGGCGGCTGCTAAGGTAAGCTGTACATTGTCATCCGGGGCTACCAATATTGCTACTTTTAAGAATACAGGCGTGAGGAATACTTTTATTGGTATTAAGTTTATGAATGCCAATACTGTTGCACAAGGTCTGTATAGTGTGGCTGAAGGTGGTGAGTATTCTACTTACGTGCGGTGTGAGTTTTACAAGAGTACTGACCTCGATGATGCTGGTGCTTCAGAGCTACTTGATAATGGTGATAGTGCCAGTTTCTATGACTGCACTTTTGGTTCTACTGCTAATGAGACTGGTAATATAAGGGCCAATGTTTTGGTGTCTGCTACCTTGTCCGGAAAGAAATGTCGCGATAATTATTTTGAAAACTGTCTGTTCTGGGCTAAGGCTGATGATACTGACAAGGTGTTTGTTTATGGGGCCAATGCTACCGATGTGGAAAGGATGTTCATGATGAAAGATTGTACGTTCTTTAATACGGAACTGGCTTCAGGGGTGCCTGCGAATGCAGTTGACTTTGGTGCAAAACAGACTGAGGGGCTTGTGTTCCTTAAAAATTGTAGTGCAGTAAACTGTACTGACCTTTGTGCTGCTGACAAGGGTATCTGGGTTGACGGTGCGGCACCAACGGAGGGTTCCAGTGGGATCGCCGTGGAGGATGCAAGTTAAGGTGGAGGGGGACTTCGGTCCCCTTTTTTTGTATAAGGAGATACTTATGGCCGTGACGAGAGCGGATAATGTTATTCACTGTACTGCTGCAGCAGATGCAGTGACGGATAAGCTTAAAATATTTAAGATACGATGGTTTGGAACGGATATTGCAGATGGGGATGTATTGCAGATTACGAACACTGCTGGTGGAGTTTTATTTCAATATGATGCGATAGCGGCGGATGATGATAAGGATTCAGATTTTGTGAAACCTCTTATGGCTTCCGGGATTATTATTGCTACGATGACCTCTGACCATGGTACCGTTCATATTTATCATGAATAGGAGGTACAAATGGCTGTTTTGTATGATGACGATATTTTTAATATGACTGAAGTTGGAGATGTTATTCCGGGAAAAGTTGATATCTCCAGTATCCAATGGTGCGGCCCAGGGATTAAGAAAGATCATGCCTGTATTTTAAGTGAGGTTGGTGGGGTCGTTGTGTTTTCACATGTTGCTGTTGTGAAGGACGACTCAAAGGAGTTAACACCAGCTACACCATTCACCGTGGTTGATCTTAAGGTTGATACGCTGGATAGCGGGGTAATTGTTGTGGTACGTAGCAGAAGGTGGCAAGTCTGATGGGTGTATTAGGTACTGATACTGATGTTCCGGTAACTACTCCTGCTACGATTGGGGTGAAGAAAGGGATGGTTACCGGGTTGCCTTGGTATCCTTGTGGTGTCTGTGGGTTCTTCTTTCCGGAGAGTGAGTTTGAAGTTTTTGAAGGAAAGAGATATTGTCGACATAATAGATGTTATGAGGATATTAGAGATATTATTGCAGACAGAGTTGCCAGGAGGCGCAGATGACTGTACAGGAAATGATTATCCAGATGTATGAGCAATCTACTGAAGCCCTTGAATATGATCCCTACACGGGGGGAACATTTGATATCGCTTCAGCAGGAGCTATCAGATGTCTTGCTCTTTTGAACAGGGCATATGACTATGTTTGCTCGTATAAGGTTCAGAGCGGGAGGCGGTTGCGGTTTGAGGAATTGCATGGGCAGGTAAGTTTTCAGACTGTGCTGGTTGAGGGAACTTCTCTTGATATAGGACATGGTCCTGCTGCAATTACGCTGGGAGATGGGTCCTCACAGGTTGATGATTATTATAACGGGTATACGATTTATTTATATGATGGAACTGGAAAGGGGCAGTCTCGTATTGTTATGGACTACGCTGGAGATACTCTAATTGCTACTGTTAACAAGGACTGGGATACCTTGCCGGATACAACTACTTCTTATACTTTGTGTAAAAACTTTTATTCACTGAGCGATCTGGGGATTACTGAAGGTGAGCGTGTGTTTGGACTTATGAAAGTTCTTGATATGTATAGTAAAGAGGAATTGGGGTACGGCGGAAGGATTGATAGCTATACCGGGAACCTTGAGGATGGACAGATACCTACCGAGTGGGTATTTGATCAGAACAGGTTACTGTTTAATTATCCCGTGAATGAGGCCCGTTGGTATAGGGTTGAGTACTATACATTGCCGAGTCCACTTACTAGCGGGGAAGAGAGTCCTGTCATTCCGGAAGCGTTCCACGAGGCAATGCTTGCCTTTTGTAACTATCAGATTGCTCAGAAGATGCACAACTTTGAGGATGCTGCGTATATATATAGAGGGATGGTTAACTTGCTTACTACGTTGTTGGTTGATGACGATGTAATGCAGGATCGTATTGACAGTTGTATGTATGCTGGGTATTAAGGAGGTTTTGAGTGGCTACTTTTACAGATGATTGGAATGCGGGGTTTGATGGCGCACCTGTAGGTACTGATAACGCTGCGAATGCTGATGATGATATTAATACTACGAGGACTGCTATACGGGAAATTGTTGCACAGGAGCATGATTTTGCTGTTACTGATGTTACTAATCAGGGGAAGCATTTAGCTGGGAGTGCCAAGGCATACTATCAGGCTGATGCTCCCACGCTTACACCTGGCGGGGATGCTTTAGGGAGTGAGGACTATGGAAGGGTTTGGATAGACAGCGACACAGGTATTATCTATCATTATAAAAGTGGAGGGTTTACTGCTTCTGCCGTATCAACTACTGCTGCAATAACAGTGGCCGAGGAGTCTTCCGATACTACTTGTTATCCTGTATTTGTCACTGCTGCTACCGGTAGTCTTGGCCCTAAGACTGGGACAAACTTAATGTTTGATTCCAGTACGGGGATACTTACTGCTACAGGCTTCGCTGGAGCTTTAACAGGCGATGTAACAGGAAATGCTGATACTGCAACTTCAGCTACTTCAGCGACTAATGCAACCACTGCTGACAGGATAGAAGATCAAGGTGGAGGTCATTCATTTAGAATAGAAGCGTTTACCGATAACTGGGATATGGATACTGATCAGTATTTTTACTTGGCTCATGGGGTCGGTGATCTTGACAAGATTATGTCTGTGAGTGCCTCTATTCAAACAGCTGCTGGTTCATCAAAGCATTTCTTGCCATCGCTAGCCTGGGGTGGAACAGTAGACGGAGCTGGTATATATGATGTAGGTAATACTGTTATTACATTAACGCGAGAGACTGGTGGCGGTTATGATACGGCAACATATAATAACGCCTTGGTTGTAATTACAATATGGTATACGGTGTAAGTGATGAATTCTACAACTAACCAAAGCAATCCGTTAAGTCCGCGGAGAAGGCCGGGGGCTGAGAGAACTCTCAATATTGATACTAATTTATTTCCTTTTGATGCATTTACTGCAAATGGTCTGGATAATGATCCAAGGACACTTACCTTAGATGATTCGTGGAACTTGACTCTTGGTGGGAATTTTGTGGCCACTGGAGATGTGAGTATTACCGGTACTCTTGATGTGGATGGAGCGGTAACCTTTAATACTACATTGGAGGTTACCGAGAATGTTGACCTGAACGGAGAACTGGATGTTGAGGGTGTGGCTAACCTTAATAATACTGATATAGATGGAGTACTTGACGTGTTTGGAGCAGCCGCTTTTCATAGCACGTTGGAACTTACTGGTAATGCTGACTTCAATGGTAACCTCGATGTAGATGGTACTACGAACGTTGATGGTTTAACTTCTGATGGAAACGTTGGAATTGGGAGAAGTCCTACACAGAAACTGGACGTATACAACAATAGTGGAACTGTACAGGCATTAATTGAATCAAATGGAGGCGAAGCACAGCTTGATTTAAAAAATACAATACTCAATTGGAGAATGTATGTATCCTCAGCGGATGGTGATTTGTGGTTTCAGAATATAACTAACAACTTGTCACCATTACATGTAGAAATATCAGCACCAAATGATCTACTTACTTTAAGAAGTGTGGGCCGTGCTGATTTCGGCGGAGCTGTCGCCATTGGAAGCGGTGGTAGAATGATACTTACTACAGGAACTTATAATGCGTTGGATGTTGCTAACACTGCTACAATCTACTGCAATACTGTTGGGGGTGATATTACAATCAATGACTTTACCGGTGGGGTAACCGGGCAGAGATTATCCATTGTTAAGAGTTCCTCCTCCAACGATTTAAATCTAACTGCTTCCAGCGGAAGTAACCAGCAGATGCAACTAACTGGTGGTAGTATAACTTTGTCGACTGATGTTGGGGGGATATTATTGGACTTTGCTGGGACGTATTGGACAGAAACAGCAAGGAGCGGTGGATGGGCGTAGTGGGGTATGTTGATGGCTGAGAAGGAGTTTTTTACTTCGTTGATGGCTGACTTTAAACGGGAGTTGCTTGAGTTTATTTCCGGGAAGTTTGCCGATCAGGAGAAGCTTTTTAATACACGGTTGGCTCCTATTGAGAAGACTCAGGATAGGCATACCAATGATATAACTGAGCTGTATGAGACGAACAGGAAGGTGGTTGATCGGTTCTTTAGTCAGGATGCCAAGATCGAGAATGTGAAGAGCCAGATTATGCAGCAGGGTGAACGGTTTGGAGGGAAGATTGAAGAGATTGAAAAGGACATAATTGAGCATAAGAAGAACCATGACAAGAGGGGGAGTACTAGTAAGTGGGCTATCGGTATTACTATTTCTTCCCTTATTGCCTTGACTGGATTACTTATTGCTGTTTTTAAGAGGTGAGAATATGTTTAAGGATAAGAATGGGAAGATCAGTTCAAAAAGGATTTGTGGTTTCATTTGCATTTTGGCCGGAATTGTGATAGCATTTGTCAAAGGGGGCACGGAAGCAATACCAGTGCTGAGTACTGGAACGTTGCTACTTGGTGTCGGGGTACTGGAGAAAAGCAACCCGGAGGGGTAAATGGCCAATACTATTGATATTCCTATCAGACCGCTAATTCAGGGGATCAGGAAAGATGTTCCAGAAAACTTGGTACCTCTTGGTGCTTTTAGCGATATCAATAATATTTATGTTACCAAAACAGGATTGAAGAAGAGAGGGTGTATCTACATCTACCGGGACCTTGATGCGGTAGACTATCCTCCTATTCAGGGAATTGAAACCTTTTGGGATACTACAGGGAATAAAACTACAATAATTTTTGATAAGAAGTTTATTTATGCAGTTACGGCTGCTGGCTATGTCAGGAAGGAATGGACGTATGCTACCGGGACTTGCTCTTCAAGTGGTAGAACAGTTACCGGGTCAGGTACACTTTGGGATACTGCTGCTTCCTACGTTCAGGCAGGAGACCTGTTTGTGCTTGATGCTAATGGAAGTGGGGATGGTCCTGAAGAAATACTTATAGCTAGTGTAACAGATGATACCCACTTGGAGTTGGCTTCTACACCTGCGGGTACTTATGGTGCAAGTACCGACTACAAAATTGTGAGAGCATTCAAGTTTGTTGGACAAGACTTGCTTGATTGGGCAACAAGGGCAGACCTTCTTTATTACACAGATCATGATAAGCCGGTTGTAAAGTGGGATGGTACTACTTTTACCGTGGTTGATTCCGGACTATTCAAAGCACGGTGTCTTACCTACTTTAATGATAGACTTATTTTAGGGAATACTATAAATGTCACGGATGGCACGTATCATAAGCAACGGTTCCGTTGGGGTAATAGAGCAAGTGAAACTCTTACCGATGATAATCACTACCTTGACTTACCTTATACCAGTGATGAATTGTTGCGGCTCATCCCTCTAGGTAGTCTGCTGATTGCTTACTTTGAGAACAGTATATGGTACGGTCAACCCACGAATATGCAAAGTGATCTTCCTTATGCTTTTACCAGGCTTGATACCGGGGGGATTGGTTTGGTTGGGCAGAGGGCAGTTATTCCATGGACAGATGGACACTTTTTTATTGGACAGGATAATTTCTATTACCTAAACTTTTCCAGTCAGCAACCACTTACCCCTGTAGGAAATGCAGTGTTCGATTTCGTTGACCGCTTGGAGATCAGGGACAGTCTTTGGAGGTCTTACGTCTCCGTTGACCCTTTGAACGATAGTATTGTATTTGGTTTGCCTGGAAGTGGAAGTGCTGCAAGTTTAAGTTGTCTGTTTGTTTATAACTATTTTACACAGTCATGGAGTAAACACCAGGTTACTCTAGACTTTCTTGGTACAAAAAGTCTTGTCGACATTACTCAGTATGATGAGCTTGAGGGCACTTATGATGATCTTGTGGGTACCTATGATGAGCTTAGTAGTGGCCCACAGAGTATTGCATTATGGCATGGTTTGGCGGGAAGACTTAGTACTTTCAGGGATACTGTAGTCACCGACGACGGCTCTACCATTAGTGTGTCACTTGATACAGGCGATATGGATTTCGACCAACCAAACATGTATAAAGGGTTTTATAAGATGACCCTGAAGTTGCGGGAACCTTACACGAACAGTTACAGTAGTGAAAACCTTGTACTGTTTCTTCAAGGGTCTGTAGATCGTGGAACAACATGGAAGGATTTGGGAAGTTTTACGATAGAGGAAAATGAGAGTGAAGCAGTTGTCTTCTTTAGGTTGTTAGGTGGGCAAGCCCGCTTTCGCATTTATAATAACAGCGTAAACTTTGATACGTTTACTATAGAAGAGATAGTACTTACTATCTCAGGGAAAGGGAAAGAAACTGTTGAGAAGCAGTCAGGATAGGAGGGTGTTATGGCTTGGGTATACGATGGAGAATTAGGAACGAATGTCTGGAAAGGAGTGGATACAGGGCTGTATGATGAACAAGGTAACCCTATTTATCAGACATGGTGGGAAAGTTTATGGAATCCTGCCACAGGGTTTAATATGGACCCTAATGCCTTTGCCGAGGCGTACACGAATGTTAATCCCTACACAGAGGATGCAATAGCAGCTCTTGAAGGCTTTAACCTTGACGATTATTATGGAGCTTTTGAACAGTATGTAAATAACTTTGATCCTAACAACCCGAACTATTATACAAACCTAAATATAAACCCCTACACACTAGCTCCGTCTGCTGCTACAGCTGCCGCAATGGATGCTGCCGACTTTGATCCGGCTGCATTCTTCAACTTGTTTATGAACCAGATGTCAGGACCTCTTGCAAATCTTGTGTCTGGGCAGCAAAGCGCGCTGCAACAAAGCCTTACCGAGAGAGCAAACACTCTAAGTAACCAAGCGATTAACAGTGTTATGGACAGGTTCGGAGATTTGGGAAGTTTATATTCAACTGCCTCTCTAAATGAGGCTGCCTTTCAAGGGGCACAACCTTTTGCCGATGTCGCTAATTTGTTAGGACAGCAACAGATAAATCTTACAGGTAATTTGTGGGGTCAGGGTATGGGTCAGGCGGCAGAGGGTATGCAGTATGGTGCAGGTTTACAGCAACAAGCTAACCAGCAGAACACTGCGAACCAACAGCAAACAACCCTACAGAATGCCTTATTGCAGCAGCAAGCTGCACAACAAACAGGTCAGTGGGGAATGGATGCGCAAGCGTTAGCAGCTCAGCTTGCACAGTCTAATGCGGCCAACGCTTTAACTGCTGGACAATTTGGTGCGGAACAGGACTTGCAAGCGTTTTTGGCTAACCTTGGACTTACACAAGCGCAGGTTGATCAGGCTCTCACTCTCCTTGGAATGCAGCTTGGCTTTGGCACACCGGAGTATGTCGCCCCGGATATGGTGACAAACCCGGCTGGGGGGGAAGCGGCGCTTGGTGGGATAGAAGACATTGCCAGTATTGTAATAAGGTTACTTGGTTTATTGTAAGGAGTAGAATATGCCTATAGGAAGGAATCCACAATTTATTGATAGGAGGGGTCAACAGCTTCAAAGAAATCAACAGAGTCAGCAGAACTTGTTAGGCTCAATCCAAAACCTTGTAAACCTGAAACAGCGGCAAAAGGAAGCAGAGGAACAAAAGCGCCAGTTTGAAGCAAACTTAACATATAATTATACTACTCTAAACAAAACTATTGCAGCAAACGCCGCTTTACAGGAGGACCGACAAGCACACGAACTTAAGCTGAATGAAATTGGGACTATTAAGGATGCATTGAATGCCGGGATTGCAAAGTTTGGAAATGATCCTACTGCCTACATGAATACACCTGAAGGGGAAAATGTTTTAAAGGGGTTGCTTATTGCATATGGCGCAGATGATAAGACTATAAAGTATTGGGTTGATTCTGTGAAGAACGGGATGTTTACTCCACAGGGTGTTGCTGCCTTAGCGGATAATATTTATGCTTCCGGCGGGATAGAAGGCTATCCTTCGGGCACTACTGATCCGGAGAAAGGTATTATAAGCTTAACTTCTCTCCTTACTTCTCCTAATCCGGAGGAAAGACGAGACAGAGGAATGGGTGAGCCTCTTTCAACAGCCAAGAAGTTTGTGGGTGGTGAGATCCCCCCTCCAGATTTGGAAGATACCACTGCCAACGAACCTACCATTGAAGATACTTCCCTTGCCCAACCACTAGAGCCTACCCCTTCAGAAGAACCTCCTGTTATGGAAGAGAGAACACACCTTGAACCATATGAAGAGTATGCTGGAGTATCTTATACAGTTCCCGCAGTTGGTATGGTATCAGAGGAACAAGTGGAGACAATTGATCCTTCCTTATCACAGGATATTGTTAATGCTGCACACTCATGGTACAACAGTACCTATGATTTAAACGATCCCAAGAGGCAGGGAGCCATTGACTACCTTGCAGCGCATTTTCCCAGAGAGCAACTTATCGATGTATTACAGCAAGTAAGATCGTATGATTTGTTGAAAACAAGCATAACCGAAGCTCAACAAAAGCTTCAAAAGACTGGTTCACTAATTCCTGGTTGGCAGTCATCCCAAACAGGTGAGAATATTATCCAAGGACAAATTGATGCTGCGTATAAAAAGATTGAGACTATTCCTCAAACTGTGAGAGATATCGTTGATGGTACACTTCAGGAAACGGTGCCGGTTCAGGTGCCTCCAACTATAAACGATGTCTACGATAAGCTTTATGAGGCGCAAATACTGAGAATCCCTGGAGACAAGCCCGGAGTAAAGGAACTTCAAGGGGAAATAATAGACGCAGTATACCAGCAGGTAAAGGATCAGATGAGTACCCAGCTTGAACGGTTTGATATGGCGAAAAGGCAGGAGATACTTAAGCCTCTGCTTGATGCCGGACAGATATCTCAAGGGGCCTATGATGCAGGAAAGTTTATTCTTAATCCTGATGTAGACATCAAAGATGTCCAGGTTCCCAGTACGATGTCCTTTAAGATTGACCTTAGCACGTATCAGGCAGAAGCAATCAAGATGGGTATTATGCCTGACGTACCAAAGAAAACCTACTATAGGGAGGTTACCTTTCTTGCGCCTGTTCCTGAAAAAGGTGTTGAACCAACAGTGAATCCTGAAGTGAATACGGCTCTTGAAAGTATCGAGCAAAATGCAGGGTTTGAACCGGCAGCACTGGATCAGCTTACGGAACGTGTTCTTAGCGGCGATATGCCAAGCTTTGAGGAACTTGCAACACTGAATGACTATGGAGTGAATATTCCCAATAACACTCTATCCGCTTTTCAGGGTGTGGCTTCAGGTAACCCCACCCCACAGGAAAGCTCCCTCTACAACTATATCCTTAGCCAGACAGTAGACTCAGCAGGGAAAAGAATACTCTACCAATTCAGGAAAGGAATAACGAATGCGGACATTGGAGAAGGCTTCACCAATGCGAGTGTGACAGTACGAGCACATGAAGCGGTCGGCAAATTCCTCGAAGATATTAACAACGGTATTTATAGCCCGCTCACGGTATTCGGGATGACCGCTAATCAGGAGAGTGTAGAGTCCTATGCTGATGCCTGTCTCGCCGCCGCAAAGGTAGACTCAGAACTAGCTTTGGCTGCGGAGAGAAGGAGTGCAGAACAAAAAAATATCGCGGCCACTCAGGAAACAATGCTGAAGAACCAGATGACTGGGCAGACGTGGGACACCCAGGTGCTGAATACAACAGCAGATCTCTATGAAGTACTGACAAGGTGTGATTTGAATGGATGGAAGTCCTTGTATGAACAGGCGGCAATCGAAAAAATGAACGCCGAAGTTGCAAACTTAAAGGATGTCTTTGACAATGCCGGTGCAAAGGCTGTTCTTAATCAAAGCTATGAACTTTATTCGATGTATATGGCTGACATTGTTGCGAAGGCTGATGGTAACAGTGAAAAGGCCAAGGAACTCTTTGCTAATTACTTAAAGGATATACCAGCATTTAGAAACATTATGGACAACTATCACAAACTGGCTGCGTACTTTCTTAATATAGGTGGTGTATCCGAGGAGGCAATTGCTGTTCCAGAAAAATATACGTTTGCTCATGCCTTAAGAATAGGAAGTTTACTTAAATATATTTCTGACAAGGCAAATGGTATTGGAGGAACAACTGGGTATGGATCAAGTCTTGATCTTGGAGGGCTTGGAACAGGGTCCGGAACAGAGTACAGAGCAATAAATCCAATGGCTTTTGATGAGAAGGAATTAGCGGCTATTGAAAGTGTTGAAAAGGATGAAGATTAAAAAGGAATAACATATGGATACAATTCAGGAGATTAAGGACAAGGTTTATAGTAATCCTCAGTTCAGAGCTCTTCCATATACTAGCCAGCTTAATGTTTATCAAAAGTTCCTTGTTGAGGTTCTACAGAAAAATGAGAACTTCATAAATTTAAATAGAGTTCAACAGCAGAGAGTGTTTAACCAGCTTGCCATTATCCCACCAGCCTTGAACAATCAAGAGGAGCCTTGGTATCAGGAGCTTGTAGCCAAGGGTGAATACCTCCAGAAGCTTAGGCGAGACCCTAATGCTACCCCTGAACAGATTGATATGGCGGAACGTTCCCTTAACGGCTTTGCCGGGAACCAAGCATTTATGCGTGAATTCTATGATACCGGTTTAGGGAAAATAGCAAAGAAAGCCTACACCACTTTAGGCGTAAGTACTACACCCGGTGTAGATATGGACATTGCCTACTCCGATGATGCTCTTAAAATACTTCAGTATTATCAAACTCTTCAACAGGATGACCCGGGCTTTAGTTCTATGATGGGTACTGTAGGAACTTTCGGTGCGATTACCGGGGAGTTCACAGGGTTTGTTGCTATGCGCCCAGCCATCCAGGGGATAAGTAATATTGCCGCCAGTGCAGTATCTGGAGCAGCAAAAGCTCTCAATGCTCCACGGTGGATACAGAGGGCCGCCCAGGGGATAGCAAATGTGATTCAGGGTCCAGGAACTGAAGGGGCCAAGATGCTTGCGGCAAACGCCCGTAGCTGGGCAGGCAACTGGGTTAAGGGTACGCTTCTCCCATGGCTTGCTGATGCAACCCTTGACGGAGCAACCGGCCTTGTGATGCAGGAGCTGGGAAACGTAGCTGAAGGGAAAGGTAACACAATATTCCAACGCAACTTCATAGACAACCTTAAAAACTTTGGAGCGTATGCTGCCGGAGACTATGCATTCAGTACAGTAATCTCAATACTTTCCCCGCTTGCAAAGCTAGGCGGGAAGATACTTAAAAATACATTTGACTTTAGGGGTGCCAAACCGGCCCACATATTTAAGACTGATGATGAGTTCCTGAAAGTGGTCGGTGGGTTGGCAGAGCCTAATGCTGCCCAGCTTAAATGGCTGGAGGAGGTTGCTCCACAGGTTGATGATGTTCGTATACACAATGAATATGTTCAGCAGTTTGAGGGAATGGGTGAAGAAGCATTCCGCAACCCTTTAATGAATACATGGCTTACAGGCGATCGGCTCGGAAAGGTAATTGTTCCGGATGGTGACGGCTTCAGGATACGAACAAAGGGCCATCTTGTTGACGATGTGATTCAGGTGAAAAGCTTTGATGAGCTTACCGACTTTATAGTAAAGCAGTATGATAACGCTCCTAAAGAAGTAATTGAAGCTCTATCTCAGGCAGGAAATAAACACGTGTGGATAAAGCAGTACAGCTCCCTGGTTAATGATATTGATATGGCTTATGGTGCGAAAATACTTGGGAAGAACTTGGCAGACGATGATCTCCTTAAGCAAGGTTTGAAAAATAGTGAGTATATTCTTCCCGCAGGCCGTAAATATATCCATCCAATAGAGCTGAAACAGGTTGCCAACACGGCACAGGAAACCGGTCAGAATATTGTCCGGGGTGATCTCATTAAAAGCGCCGGTGACTCCTTTCACATTAAACCTAACCCGGAGGGCAAGTATGTGTACCTGTCAAAGAATGCAGCGAAGCCTGACGAGTACATGAGTGCGATGGCAATTGCGAATCGTTTCAATGTTGATGGTGTTCCTGTGAATAAGGAAGCGATTGCCGACAGGATAATGGTTTCAAAGGGCTACGATACGGTGGCGCTGGCAGACGGCACGGTAAGGCCGCTCTTTCAAAGTAAGCTGAAACAGATATCCGATAGTGTTGATTTGGAAACAGGACAACTACTGAAGAAAGAGGCCGTAAAAGAGGGACTGAATCTGAATGAAAGCGTCACGTTGTCCCAGACAGTCAAAGGTGTTTTGCCAGCGGGATCGTTGACAGAAGAGGGAAAGAATATTGTCGAGAATATGGGAAATATGGGAAGGCTCAACAATGAACCTCTCATTAAGGCAGTTGCCGACAACTATGCCAATGCCCTTGGCAAGCAAATAAAAACGGTAGTCAAGCCCGGCAAGACAGTAGAGGCAGTACTCACGGGAGATACCCTTACCATAACAGCTCCGCATAACCTGACCCAGAAATCTCTCAGAGATGAGGTACTCACCTCCATCACAAGAGCTCTTGATGCCGACACTACCCCTGCTAAATTATCCTTCAGACCACAGTCAACACCTGTTACCACCGAAGTGAAAATAGGTCAGCGTGAACTCCTCACTGAAAGCTTTGAAAACATCGGCGGCAAAGTAACAAACGATGGCGGCAAGTACGTCATCGACTTTAAAGGGACTACTCGTTCCTTTGACGACATTGATACTGCCTTTCGCTACTTCTATGCAAGCGACCTCCAACCGGACGCTTTGAAAGCTACCCTTGAAGTAGGTGGTTACAAAGTACTTACTAATGAAAATGGAACGAAAATACTTGCTAATAACAAACTGATCATCGACTCAAAGAAAAACCTGATTGATGCGTTCACCGAGGAAGGTAAAGGATTAATAAAGATACCGTCGGATTATGCGCAATCCTTTGCCGTCCTTGATGAAGGTGTAAACTTTAAAGTGACGAAAGACTTTGTAATAAGTAATAACAAGAGTGATCTTCTCAAACATCTGGATCAGTTTGAAGATATGAAGCACCTTGGCCAACTGGAAGTGCTTACCACACGGGAAGGAAATACCCTCTTCAAAGGGATAAACGATACTTACGAAGTACGATCTAATACCTACGGCTACGTAAAGAAATTCAACAATGCCAGGGATGCCCGTCTCTTCCTTGAAAACATAGACGACTTCGACAACGTCTACAAAATGGCCTCCGAGAAAAACCTTCAGCTCTCCTTTGACAAGCATGGTTTCACCATAAAAGGTAATGGGAAGGTGTGGACCGGAAAAACAATGGAAGACCTGCAAACTATAATGGCAAAAGAAAATCCAACCATTACCTCATACCCAAACATTATCCGGAACAACAGCGTTGATGCGGCCCTTGGAGAGATGAACATTGATGTGGAGTTCGCCGAAGTAGTTGCCCGCAACCCCGAAGTAATTACTCCATCCGTGGCAATTCCTCCCTCCCAATACCGTAATACTCTAGGTCCCCTCCAGTCAGCAGGTGCCTACACAAAACAGACTACCGCCTTCCTTACAAACGCCTTCAAGAAAACAGGTGATCAGCAATTCCTGAAATACTTCACTGACTTTGAAGATACACGCCGACTGTCCTCGGCAGCATTCAACAAACACATGGATGTGGTTACAAGCATCTTCACAGACAGTAAAGGAAAGTTCTTTAGTCTTCCGGAACAACGTGCCATCTATTACCTGGCTACTGGAGCTGATGAAGCTCTTGCTTCAGGAATTCTAAACAAGGTAAAGAAGTACATTACCGATGATGTAAGGCAGGCAGCAAGCCGCCTTCGTCCTTACTATGACACCATCTTCAAAGAGATTGGAATGGACGGTGAAAAGTATCTCACCGACTATCTCCCCCGACTATACAGATTTGCCTATGATAACCCTGACCTCAACCACATGGGCCTGAACAAGGAATTCATGGAGAAAGCGTTCAAAGGTAATGTCCCCGAAGAAATGAAAATCTTCTTTGAGAATGAACGGGTCAACGATCTCATTAAAGGACTCCTCAATGACAATGCCTTTGAAGTCACCACTATCTATACCCGTAAGGCAATGGAAAAGCTCTACGAGGAACAAGCCTACAAAAACCTGACCACCTATTTCAACAACTCAAAGAACCTCGACCCAATAATTACTCACCGCCTTGTTACCTACCTTGATTCCGTACGAGGAACAAACACCTCTGGGCTTATGAAGACAGGAAACACGGTAGCTCACCGCTTCCTTAAAAAGATGTTCCCTAAATGGTACAACGCAAACAAAGACTACGCTTCCGACTTCGTTAATGGCCTCTTCAGCTACAACTATGCCTGCTCAATGGGTCTAAAGCCATTCCTCGGACTACGTAATATGATGCAGCCATACCACACCTTCGCACCACGTTTCGGTATAAACGTAGTCAACGAAGCATACCAAGCCGTAATGAAGGACGGCGACAACATAATAAAAAGGCTAATTGATGACGGCATAATCTACAAGAATGATCCCGTGATGACCGAGCTGTCCGGCGGGTTTATGGGTAGAATGGCCCACAAAGCAATGAAGGGTTACACCACCTCTGATCAGATAACTAGGGCTATCGCATATAAAGCCACTGAAATACGTTTTATGGATGGCATAGATAAACTAAAAAGGAACATCTTTAACCTTGATGAGTTTGAAAAATATGTCGGCCTAAACCTGATCGACAATGACGCAGTAAAAAAGACTGTCCTCAACCTGGTACAGGAAAATGAAATAAAGCCTGCTCTTGACCGCTATGCTGTTGAAACTATTCAGGAAACAATGTTCCCCTACCGGCCAAGCGAACGCCCCCTCTTCGGTGGCAATTCAGTTCTTGGCAAACTGTTCTGGCAATATGGAACCTACTCATCCGGATATGTAAGCAACTTCCTGCGAGGCTTTAAAAACGGATCGACAGCCCAGAAGATAGCCTATGTCGGCAGACTTGCAGCAGTCTCAGGAATAATTGGTGGAATCTTAAGTGAGATGGGAATAGATAACAAGAACTTCATACCATGGACCCCAATGCTTTTCAGTGGTGGGCCCTTCATCGATACCAGCTATGACATAATCAAAAGTTTGGGAAGCGGTTATGAAGCAGATGCTGCCCGCAACCGCCTGAAGTCCCTAATCATCCCCCATAAAAATGAAAATGGAGACATTATCTTCGGTGAACTCTTCCCTCTAAGCTACCAAATAAAGAACATTCAGCGTGGGCTCAGAGCACTCGACAACAACGACTCCCTCAGTGCCTTCTACTTTTTTACTTCAACACCACAAAGCCCGGAACATGCTCAGAATTATTGGTAGTATAAGGATAAAAGCAACTGTAACAAACAGGTTTACCACACCGCTTACATTTCCACGTATACCCACAAACGTACTCTATTTCCTTATTAGGAACCTTTTCACATCCAAGCTCTTTTGTAGAGTACTTAAACTTTTTACCACACTCTTTGCAGGTTAACTCAAAGACCATTATGTAGGTCTCCTCACTGCTTTCACATACAACAACCCGGTACTTACCGGACTATCGCACTTCTTACAATTCCACAAATACGTGAGTGTTCCATCTTCGGTAATAACTTTCTTGCACATCTCTTCCTTCGTGGAATATTTAAAACGTGCCCCACACTTGGTACACTGCAACTCATAAACCATCACTCTTTCTCCTTATACTTGTGCTTCCTAATATAACTTTGGTATTTCCCAGCCAGAGGGAAGCCGTTTAATCTTTATTTGATATTCATAACAGAAATTAAATCCGTCAAAAGAGGCTGTATTACCCGGCAGAACTGCTTTAAATTTGTAGCCGGACATACCTATTGCGGCAGCCTGTTCCCATTTAATACCATCAATGCTAAAATGCAGCATATTACCTTCATTCTTCTTCATAAAGCGTTCTTTTCTGCCACCATAATTATTCATCTCTGAAACCGCAAAACACACATTTAGGAAGAGAGAAAGAATGAGTAACCCACTTAAAATAGCCATTGTATCTTGCTCTCTTTCATTACTCACCTCCGCAGAGCAGGTATAATTCGAGGACATTAATTGGTTTAAAGTGGACAACGTACTCCCCATCCTGAGCGTTCACTACACCGGTGATTACTACTGTATGATCGTAGCGGTCTACGCTATATATGTACCGGCTTAGCTTATTGAGGGGCCACTTGAAATCTTCTCCCTCGGAGTCTATTGCGGTTAGTTGTGCGTCATACTGTTTAAAGTCTCCCAACTTGGAGATATAATACTTTGACTTGTTGTATTGCCTTTTGAAGTAGGATCGTACTGCCTGAAGGGAAACTCCGGTAATCTTGGAAATCTCCCGTGCATCTCTCGGCAATGTAGTCCTGGGATGCTCACGCAGCCAGTCGGCAAACTGACTATGTTTATAAGATTCTTTTCCAACCCGTAACTTGTTCCAGGTATCCCATCCGGATTTTTTTAAAGTAACTCCAGCCTTCTTCAAATACTTGCAGACTGTCTGATGGGTTATCCCCAGCACCTGGGCCGCCTTCCGTGCCGTTCCAAACTTCTCGTATGTTCTTATAATCCTTGCAATAGAAATGTTCTTTATTTGCTCGATATTCCTTCCGCCCATTCATTCAACCTCCTGTTAACTTACTTCCGTATAGGTATACACTTCGCTTCCATTACTACTTGAACGGTGTCCTTTTTTTCCATTCCCTGTAGTAATCTCGATCCGGCCTTCCTGTGCCAGCCGATCAATAATTTCGGTAAGCACCTTGGCTGTCAGTCTATTACTAAATGATCTCAAAATATCTCTCCTTGTAGCTTTTCCCCGTTCCCTAATATAGGCATCCATTTTATTAACCCACTCTCCAAACTCCCCGGAGGCGACCTCATCAAGAATACGCCGTGATGTCTGGGTAGTACTTCGCAACAAGTTAGCTGCATCTTCCAAATCCTCATCATCAATTTCCCTTCCCTCCATATACCTCGATATACGCAAGAGCATGGCAACTCTCAACAAATGGTTATCAAGGCGAGCGTTTATTCCTGCATTCTCTGGATGTTGTTCCAAGTCATCCTTAAAAGAATCATACCATGCATAATAAAAATCCCTTGCCTTTGACGTCAGCTTATACTCTCCAGATGTATGGATGCCAATCCAAGCCAACCTCTTCCCTAATTCTTTTAAGTCCGGTGCCCCTACAGGTATTAATGGCTCAGCATATCTCCTTGTCATTTTAGTTACATAGACAACGATCATCCGTGTAAGAAAGCCATCACCTTTCGCTGACGCCGGAATGGAATCTCTAAACCCTGTAGGAGTAGTTGCTCCAATGAAGGACGTAAATAACTCCTTCAAAAGGACCGGCCTCCCATTCTTGGTGATATCGGACCACCTCTCATGATTATCATAAAGAGTAGTCAGAATTACCGTCATACTTTCCATATAGGATTGCTTCCCTAACAGCTCCGCCAACTCAGGTACAATAATAAGCTGCTCATTCTTTCTTCTATAGACCTTTTGCAACCCGGTACTCTTATCGATGATAGGTATTTTTCCCCTCGCCAGTGGGATAACCAATCCACCTGGGAGCATTGCACTAGCCTTCTCCAGCGTAGCAATAAGCCCCTCCGGAGTTATCTTATTCATAACAGTGACGAACTGCTTCACCTTTTTCAAGCACTTGTCCGTGATATGGTTTGGATAATCCCGCAGAATAGAGGTCATTTCTCCAATAACTGCTGTCTTCCTTACAAGTCCAGCAGGTCCAATCAGCATAATATAAAGGTTCGCATACTTCTTTAAGTCTCCAAACTTCAGCCATGCGTCTCGCTTTGCCGCCATCGATAATGCGGCAAGCGCCGACCACACCGTATATATTGTAGGGATTTCCATCCCTCTATGCCTGAACACAAAATCAGTGATAAACCCTTTCCTCCTTGGTAGGTACATATCAAAGGGATCTGGTTTCCAAAACTTGTTATAGCACATATCCTCATCATATGGTTCAGGTTTCAGTATACTCATGGAGGTCTCCGTAGTTTGTACCAGTAGAAATCTCAACAGGAAACGAAACCCTCATACCATTCACAATATGTTCCTGTTCCAAGCACGCCTTCAAAATACTTACAACCTCCTTCACATTTTCTATCTTTGTTTGTACTACTACGGAATCATGTACCGTCATTAATAAATCAAAAAGCCCCTTGGAACTTTCAAACAATTTGATGATACCCTTATTCGTGATGTCTGCTGCTGCACTCTGGATGGGAAAGTTCAACCCTTCCTTAATCATTTCATGGGTAGCACTAAGAAAGATACGCTTCCTTCCAAAAGTATTGACCAGCTCTTTCTTCTCGTACAACTCAGTGGTAAGCTTATCCCTCCACGCTCCATATTTGGGATGCTCATAGAAATATTTTGCATCAATCCTCTCCAGCTCTTTAGGAGTAAGCTTCAAATCTTCGACCTTGTTCATCATATTTTTGTAGAGTGTTGGCAACCCACCCCCATAGTTCCTTCCAAAGATATAGGTCTTGGCAATCCTCCTGTACATTTTAAAAGAAGGGTCATCCTCCGCGCAATTAAACAGCTTCTTTGCATTCTCGCCATGCACATCCAACTCATTCCTGAACATTTCCTGAAGCACCTCATCATTGGAAACATAAGCAAGTATCCTCAGCTCCAGGTTCTTAAAGTCCGGTTCAATAAAAGTGTACCCTTCCGGGGCAACAAACATTCTTTTTGCAACTGAAGGAAGGTTCTGCATATTAGGATCACGGGAACTTAAGCGCCCGGTAGATGTTCCATGAATCAAATACTTCCCGTGAATTTTTCCATCTACCTGTACCGGTAAATCAGCATAGGTCTTGAGTAACTTCGCAACCTTATTGTACCGGGCAAGCATATCAACATACTGTACGGCTGTGTGAAGCTTCTCCTCTTCGTCGATGTGCTGAGGCATATACCGTTTTAAGTGTTCAATTACTTCGAGGCGTTTCAGTGCAGCAATTTTAAACCTGTTCACCGCTTCCTCATCCACACTGTACTTCCCGGTCGTAGTCTTCTTTACAGTAAGTCCTTTAGGATAGATGAGCGGATGGGTACCGGTGACAACCCTCGCCTTACTCAACAGCTCCCGGTACCCCTTGGTGTTCTTATTCTTCTTTGTACCAACCTCGTCATAGGTAGCCATCTTTGCGGTAACCTTAGCAAACCCTGGAGGAATTTTATTGTAGAGGAGTAACGCCTGATGTTCATTCGATTGTATATTGAATGCATCCGGTAATTTGCAAAGCTCCCGCATCCTTACATCTAGGCTACTGAGCTCATCCTCCATTTCCGTCTTCCATTCCTTAATGAACTTCTTATCAACCAGCACACCATTTACCTGCATTTCCAACAGCGGCTTAATAAGAGGCAATGATATATTCAAATACACATTGAGTACTTCCCGTGCATCATCCAACATTCCCGGCAGTACCTGATGCAAAATAGTAACATCCCTCAAGTTGTACGTCCGGACCATTTCATTCTCTTTCGTGAGGATAGGAATCTTATAATCGGCAAAGAGGTTCTTCCACGGTGGCCCCTTCCCATAGATAGAAGCAATAAACTCCAGCTTGTGCTTTAGCTCCGGATGAATACAGTGATGCAACAACATGGTATCATGCTTGATCTCTCCTATCTCAAAGCCTTTTACCATTAGCCAGTAACAGTCATAGAGGGCATTCTGAAACATAAGTGGACACTTGAGGAGCACCTCCTGAAGTAATCCCTCCACTTCCTTCCGGTCCTCAGCACCCCAATACTCAACATCCCCTTTACTAAGGAACGGAATAGATATAGCTTCCTCTTCATTCACCGCCAGACCAACGACAACAATCCTCCCAGTCCAAGGCTCCAATTTTGTTGTCTCGATATCGACTGCAACCAGGTTCTTCCCGCTGACAACCCTATTCACAAATGCCTTTACATCCTGTAGTGTAGGATTAATATTGAAAACTTCCTTCGGCGGTTTATAATCCCTCTTTGAATATTCCTTCACCTTATTCAAATCATTCAACCAAGTTAGCTTCTTCACTTGCCACTTGTCATCTACATTTCGCATCACGTATGCAGGATGGTACGTAGGAATAATCACCTTCTTCTCCAAGTAATAAATATTCCCACGGGCAACGGTAATCTTATCAATAATCCCCAAGGCGTACAACGCCGTATTCCCCAATGGAACAAATACCTTTACCCCAAGGGACTTCAGGTACTCCAATTCCTTCAAGAATCCAGGCATACATTTATTTACTGCATCCTGCCCCTCCACACTCTCGATCTCATTCCGGGGAGGACGGCAGGCAATCACGTTCATCACATACACGTCCGACCTTGCCAACCCGATGCTCGCCAGACCCATGTTAAGCTCATAGCCGCTCTTCCCCACAAAGGGTTTCCCGGTCTCGTCCTCATCCTTTCCAGGGGCTTCCCCAATCACTACAATCTCGGGTCTCATCGGCCCTTCCGAGTCAACTTTATTCTTCCCACATAAGGCACAATTCTTACAATCAGTATACAAATATCTGTTAAAGCTCATACCCTTTCCTTATTTAATAATCAGTAAAATCCCCAGTACTCCGGCAACAGATGCCCCACCAACAGCTAATACGGTAAGCAAACCAAGTCTCCTTTCACCCTGCTCCAATCGCTTAATAAGAAGAGATATCTGTTCATCCTGCGGCTCAACAACTTCCTCAATAAGAAAGTCAATATAAGGAACAGCTTCATCATAAAGCTTCCCTACAAGTAGAGCATTTCTCAGTGTGCCAAGTGGAACCTCAACCAGCTCGTCATCACCTTCCTTCTCCTCAACTACCGGATCAACGGGGAATGGATTCTCTAATCCATGCGTATCAACAATCCCTACAACAAGCATAAACACTATCAACAATAAAAACAAAACAATGTACTTATTTGGTTTCATATCTACCTCAAATACCCGGCAGATTAATTTTTGCCCAAGCAACAACTTCACAAGGCATTGCAAAAGATGTATTTTGCTGGACATCTACATACCATACCATATTTTCTTTGCTATACCGTGCCATTCCAAGCCACATACCCAGCGGCGTCCTATATGCTACCAAGAAATACTTTAAGAGACTTGCTTCGGTTGGCTTTATCTCCGGGTATTTGTTCCACGTGATATTGCTTGCAGCGTCCGGCTTCTTTTCTTCGGGCTGATATTCTTCCCAAGCTTCTCTACCATCCGCTGTTTCCAGTATAACGCTATAGTCCAACTCGTCATTATCAATAATAAAACCATCATCAAGTTTTATATAACTGTCCTTGTTCCAACTAACGCAACGCATCCTTTTTCCTGTCAGCAAGTCTTTCATTAGCTCCTCGTGATTAGGTTTGTATTCATTTACTATCATCTTTCCCTTCTGATTTCGTTTCAATTGTAAGATTGGGCTCTTTCGTACCAATAGTTATTAAAGATACTTTGCTAAGCAGATCAGCTATGGTTTTAGTAACGAGATCAAAGCACTGGACACAAACCACATACGATTCACTTTCTTCGAAGCGTCTGTTAATATGTATTGGAAAAGCTTTCTCTTCTGATATCTCTTTTCCACACCGATCACAAATATATATTGTCATTTCTCGTCCTCCCCGTCTTTTAATTGCAGAGTTAAGGAAGCACCAGTTTCACTTTGGATGGTCAACTTATTGATGTCGTGGTGCAAAGTAGCAGTGACTTTGTGCTTGGTTATTGTATTGATTAACTCAGAGACTTCCTTCCATTCAACTACCTTTTTCATCATTACCTCCAAAGCGTTGGAGGAATGCGTCCTTAACTTCCTGCTTGTCCTGTTGCCTGCATTCTTTTACATGCTCTTTAATTTTTTTCTTGACGACTTTATTCTCGTCACGAACCCACTGCTTTCTCTGCTGAAGTTCTTCCTTCGCTTCAGCCGCCTGTTTGTAGTTTTTTCCTTTTATCAAGGTGAACCCAAGCCCAGCCAGGAACGTAAAAACCGCAACAATTACTCCTTTTAACCAGCCTTTCATTCTATATTCTCCTTAATATACAGTGATGCCTTGATTGGACGTTTTTATTCTGGACATATCGAATAACTCCAGCTCTCCAATCCTTTTAGAATAAAACCAGTTAACCCAGGGGTTTTTGTCATACAGTTTATTGGTCAAGATAGTTTTATTGTCGCTGATAATAATTTTTGTCACCCGGTCAATTTCCAGTGCAGAAAGATTATTGTTATCATAGCAACGTTCAATAAAGGCCCTGTCTTGTTCATACTCATATAACTGTCCTTGCCACTCAAATGGTTGTATAATACAGTACGCAATAATTACAAGCAATCCTATTGCACCAGCAGCTATAACCGTGGCAGAGGAGCATAATACCCAGTTATGATCAAAAGTACTAAGCATATACAATAAAAGCCCACCAATTCCCAAAACCAGCAAAAACAAAAAACAAATAAAAATTAACATAAATTCTCCTAAGATTTTTTATTAAAGGGAGGTTGGGGGTAGCCTTGTACCCCCCAACCTGTTGTGTTATTCGGCAAAGCTCATTGGATAGAACTTGCTAAACTCTTCCTGAGGATCTCTGTACGTGAGTGTTCCACGTTCCTTGTCCCCTGTCATCTTTCCCTTTGTTACCTTGACCTTGGCAACGAAAGTTTTCCCGATGAATTCATCTGGGTCAACTGCGTCCATGTCAATTCCGAGAGCGTCACAGAACTCTGTAAAAGCTTCCGCCGGTAGGCCGTACCAGCTAGCGTCTTCAGCGGGCATGTAAAAACCGAGCCGCAGCTTCTTGTTTTTCATCCAGGCATCGAACGGTTCCACGCTGGTCCCTTCTACTACACCCTCGAGAGCAGCCATTCCTCTGTAAGCACCAGTTTCTCCGTCTGCATGTTTCCAGTCCTCGATCTCTTCAAACTCGGTCACCGAAAAAATGTACATTGCTTTCGGATCAAGCAATGGCCTTTCCCTTCTTGGGATAGATTTTACTGATGGCATATTGCCACCTCCTTATTTTAGTCCCGTAGGACAGTTAGAGTAGTAGTCCACTACTCTTATTCTTCATAATACTTCTTCAGCTTATCAAATGTTGGGTTATAAATACGTGCCGGAACTTTATGCTTTGTCCCTGAGTACTTAAACCGGCCATCTTTTTTAGTAGTCAAATAGAAATCTTTTTTTACAGAATCATAGCCCATGTAATACACTTCTCCGAAAGCATGGGGAATATGTGCAGGCAACTGCTGACCTGATACCGCAGGACTTTCTACTTTTCCTTGTAACATCGGATCATCATTCAATTTAACGTTTGCAATGCAAATAAAATATGGTACTAACCCCTTTGCATAATCTATTATCCTTACTGTTCGTGTAAAGATAGAGTTATAATCTCCCCTAAATAGACCATCACCTCTACTGTCTTTCTCAGGGTCTTTGCTTTCCGGATCATAGATTCTACATTCTTCCTCAAAGTGTTCGCACATTGCTGTGATACTATCTAATACAACAGTTTGTGGTTGCCATTTCTCAAAGGCTCCCTGCTTCTCCTGAATATCAAAAAGTACCTGTAACAGTAACCGTGAAGTCTCCTCACCCCGATTAAAAACAATCTTTTTAGCACTTGATTTTTTTACTGCGGGAGTATCAAGACCCCTATCAAGATCAAGAAACAAGGCCGAGGGAAAAGTAGAAGCAAGCTGGGACCTGCCGGACTTCGTTACTCCACACAACAAAATTGTAATTCCATCATCTTCTCCACCAGCAGTCTCAGTTACCAGGTAATCAAGCTTATCGGGAGCAACCCTTGTCTTTTTTTCTATGGTATTTTTCTTGAAAAGTTTAGCCATTATATTTCCTCCTTCACTTTAGTAATTGCTACGTAAATAGGGACATTCCTGTTCTTCTCGTGGGCATAGAAAATCCCCACCCCTTTCTGTACACTATCAATCGTCTCACCTAAGTGCAAAAAGTATTCAATATTATCCATCGGTCCATAGTAATCGCTTACTGCTTGGGCAGCCATCAGATAACCTAAAAGAATATACTGTTGGGCAAGTGGACTTAACGTAATCCAGTCATGCCCAGTCCATTCCTTTATCGTCTTGGTGTAGACGGGCTGCCCAATAAAGAGAATAATCATGGCCATAACAGCCAACTTCTTTTTCATTCCTCTATCCTCCTCTCAATATATGAAATCAACCTATCAATTACCTTCTCAACATCTTCCTGCTGGCACCCAAAATCCAACCCATCAAGTATCTCTTGAGTAGCACTACACTCCTCTTTAGGTCTCCACCAACGAAAGAAGTTTCCACACCAATTACAATCGTAGCAAGGTGGTCTATGTTTTAGGGTATCTTCGTACTTACAAGTACCGCAACTTTTTACTTTTGGTTCCTCCTCTTTAGGTTCCCAAAACTGAAAACGTTTTCCTAAGATACTTTTACAAAATTGGCAAGTTATAGGATAATCACCTCCCCCAAATTTACAAGTGCGACAACTTTTCATCTGTAATACCTCCTTCCGGTCTTCCTTCTTATCTCATTTATAAGGGTAGACAGAATTACGTAAACGATTGCCCCTACAAATATCGCTAACGTTATGTAGCAGATTAGGGGAGCTACCCACTCAGGTACAAGGCTCAGTAAGTACTTAATCATTGGGTGTCTTACTTATTCTAGAAAAGTTTTCAGCTACTCGATTTGCTATTTCCACAACAGTATTGGAGCTTGCCTTACCTAATAATTCTGCTATAATGTACTCGCAAATGCCTACTGTGACAGCTTTCCTTATAAGCCGCTCAGTTTCTTCCTGTTCCTTTGTCATTGGTTACTCCTTGCATTCATCTGTTAATTGGAGAGGGAAGTCCCTCATTTTAAAACCGTCCGGGGGATTGGCTGGGGCTATTGTACAACCTCTGCAAATTGGTTTATATTCACAAGGTTTGAAATATGAGTAGCACCAGTAAGTGTCTCGCTCAAAGATGAATTCACTTTCACCATGGTTTAGCACTCTGTCTACCTTGCTGGAGATAGAGGAGATTGTTTCATTCATTCCTGTTTCCCACTCAGCAAAGTCACGCTTTGTCCGAATAATGAGGTCGGTGAAGCCCCGCTTGTGCTGTATAAGCTTCTGGTTTACTGAAGTCTTGGGCCAATAAGTTACATCATAGACCATGCCAAGGAGAGACCTCTCTGGATACACCTTTTTGAATCCCCATAGATAAGTGGTAGCTTGATCTCCAATGGATACCTGATTAATCATGTTGCTAATGGAAGATTGCGTAGATTTTGTTTCCATCAGGATGTAATTGCCCGAAGACTTATATTGAAGGACTGCATCAAAGCGCATTGTAATACGGTAGTTTGTTTCAGGCAACGGTACTTCAACAAACTTCTCCACATCAATAATGCTGAAGGTTTCCAAATCTTTATACCCATGCTTATCTATCCATGATTCCAACATGATGGGACAACGAGTGAGAACTTTGGCAAAGTCTTCTTCCTTATAGAATTCTACCTGTGCTTTCTTTATATGAGTGGTGCATACTTCCAAAGCTTTCTCCTTGTCCCCGGTTAGGTAGAAGGATGCTTTTCCTTCATGGAACGCTCCCCCCAGTATTAGAGGAGAGGCAGTGTATTTCGATTCGATTCCAAGGACATAG
>Ga0315550_1000121_pt1 | contig 45589 bp, 47 predicted proteins | sample SalMarSW160190MG_2_FD_203100 | JGI IMG/M metagenome (GOLD analysis project Ga0315550, IMG submission 203100) | Salt marsh sediment microbial communities from the Plum Island Ecosystem LTER, Massachusetts, United States - Salt Marsh Sediment SW1601-90 ...
CTACTTACCCTCCTGAAGGGATATTTACAAAAGATGCTGAGACAATAGCAAGAGTTATGGCTAAAAAAGATGTAAGCCCTAAAGGAATAGGCTCTGCTATAAGAATGGTTCAGTATTTTATCAACAGGGCAGGGAAAGGGCTCTCAAAAAAGAGGAAAAAAGAGCTGGAAAAAGCAAAAAAACTGCTGCAAGAAAGGATGAAATCAAAAAAAGCTCAATAAAACTTAAAAAGAAATAGGAATTCTAACAGCTAGATTAAAAGAAGTTTACTTATTACTTATTCTTAAATGTAACCGGATATACTCTTCCAGGAATTCCTCAAATTTTCCAGGGTGGGGGCCAGATTCATCATCCCAAGTGAAAGGCCCTTCACTAGTCTCATGATCATCATCAATTTCGCACTCGTAAAAACATTGATATTTTTCTTCACTAAAATAAATTGTTTCTGCTCCTCCAAGATTTTCAAGTTGCTCTTCAGTTAAGCTTCTGTTATTTTTATCTTCATCACAAAACCAACAGACCCAATGAAACATAAGAAGATAATATTCCCTATTTATAAGTTCATTTATCTTTTCTTGCCTTTTTCTAAGCTTTCTTGCAATACTCACCTTAATTAGGTCCTCTAATTTTGATCTTTCAGCTAATTCAAACGTTGAAATCTCTGCTTCTGCATTTGATTTAATTTTTGCTTTACAGTCTTGTTCAAATCTCTTAATTCTTTGAATAGACTCTTTTTTTAATTCGTTTAAATCCCTATCATATTCTCCTGTTTGCACAACTAAATCTAGACCCTTAGAATACCATCTTATATCTGAGATTCCCATCTCCCTATAATCTTTTATTTTTTCTGCGCTTGTATATCCTAATTCACACACGCAAACCAATTTTCCATCTTTTTTTATTTGAATATCAGGATAAAAACCTCCAGAAATAATTCGTTCAAAAAGGTAATCATATTCAGAAGAGGGGTAATCTTTTTCTAAATGTTTTTTACATTCATTTAATAATTTGGTTGGATGTGGCATTTCAATATTATCGGAACTCTTCTTCCCTTTTTGGGTTCAAAATAGGGAGATTTTGAATGTTTTTAAATTTTTTATTTGAGTTTGCCAGTAAAATATTCTCCAAAAAGTTCCTTGATTCTTCTGTAGGTTGCTAGTTCTATTTGTTTCCATTTTTCTGGGCTATATTTTAATGCTTCGATCGCACTCCCAAAGGCGGATCTTAATGTATCCATGCCTGCAGTTCCATATTTTTTGAATTCGGATCTGTTAACACAAAACCTCCCAATTACTCCCTCTGTGAACTCAATTTCATTATGGTCTATAGGTCTTGCTAAAAAAGCCCTAAGCTCTTTTGTTAAGTGCAAGGCAACTTCTTCTGTTTTGGCTCTTGAACCAACATAAATGGTAAATATTTTTCCCATATCAGCTTCCCCACCAAATAAGTATTTATGCCAATACATTTTATGAATCAAGAATTCTGAAACCTCTCTTACATTTTGTGGGAGGACGTTTAAGTGTAGTTTCCATCCTGTATTGCATTTATCTTTAATTAGAAAATCAAATCTACTTGGATCTATATCATATTTTGAATCACTATATTCTTCCATTATGGAAGTCCATAGTTCATGATCTTGCGATTCAAAAACCGGAAGTTTTTGCGATAAAGGATGTTTGGTTTTTTGATGAAGAACTTCTAGTTCTGCAATTTCAACAAGTGAAGGTTGTTCTCTTGATTCCATTTTGAATATCATCGGAACTCTTTCCCTTTTGGGTTGAAAATATAGAGAATGATTTATTTAAATTTTTCTATTTTCGGATAATATAAATAGAATTTCTAACAGCTAGATTATCTGCCTTTATTTACTCTTTAGAATCTTGAATAGGAACTATTGAAAATTCATATCTCACAGCAACTTTTTTTAATCTTTTTGATAAATATTCATCTATTTTTGCAGGATCTTTATAAAAAATATTTCGCATACTTATATGCTCTGGACCCTTAATAGTTAACCCGATTCCTTTCTCTAATTTTCCTTGTTTCACTAGATGCTCTCTGGCTGCATTTCTAATTGATTTCCTTTTTATATTAAAAGTCAGTTTAAGAAAAGGGTTTGCTTGGTTGGCAAGGTAGTCTCGATGCATGCTGCTTCTTAGATGTCTTTGAGGTTCTTTGCCTAATAATTCAAAAAAAACATCAGTTATTTCATCACTAGTGACTACTTCTGCTTCATTATCTAAATACTTACTAACTGCTTCAGCTATTCTCTGATTTGTCTGCATTCTTTCCCCTCGCTCAGCAGGCAGTTTTATTCCAGCAAAATAATCTCTTAATGCCATTTTAATTTATCATAACTCTTTCTGATGTTTTTATTTTGTAAAGAAAACCCTTTGCTCCTAAGGGGAAAAAATACTAATTAGTTTCTTTATTCCTGTTAATTTTCTTGGTTCATAGTTTTTACAATCCTCAACTACATCACGACACCGATTATATATTTTTGCCTGACTAGGTATTCCACATAAATAACTAATGGGAGTTGGTGGAGAAAATATCGGTACTTCTGGTGGATGATAACCCTGAAAGTTTTCTGCTTCTCGCAGTTCAAGTCGCTCTCTTTCTTCTTCTGATTTTGGGTGTGCTCTACAAAGATCATCTGTTCCCCATACAGTTCTTATAGAAAGATGATTTGCACATTGCAAACATTTCGCTATTTTTTCTAAATGTGCCGCTATCCTTTGTTCTTTCTGTGCACGATGATCTTCTTCCATTTTAATTATCTATCAGAACTCTTTCCCAGAGGTTTTTTCTAAAGATTTTAATTCTTGTTTTTTCATCTTGATTTTAAGGTTTTTTTAATTCTAACCCAAATTCCCCTAATGCATTTATTATAGAATCTAATCTATTTTTGCCGAATCCTTTTATTATTGATAACTCTGAGCTTGTTTTTTCAATTAAGTCTCTAAAAGAGATTATGTTTGCCTTTCTCAATGCCTTAATTGTTCTTATGTCTATTCTTAACCTTGATGTATTTGTTTCAAGTAAATCTACTGGAAAATCTTGGATTTTTCCAGAATAAAGATTCCTTATGTATAATAGCTTATCTACTTCTGTTCTTTTTGAAAACATATATTCTCTCCATGCTTTAGCTTCATGCCCTACTATTTCTGCTTCCCAAGCACAATCTGCTTCCCAAGCACAATAAGCTCCAACCTCTTCTGCCTTTTTAAGACTAAAGTTTTGATTTAAAATGCCACTTTCCCCAAATGTGTAAATATTAGGAGTGATTATAGAAGGATAATCTCCCCCCCATATATTAACATTCAGAACACCTTCAGAAAGTATAAGAAAGCCTAGTCCAATCTTACGATCTATACTGCCTAATTTTAATTCCCTTTCTACAAAAAATTTAGCAAAATCTATTTCCTGTCTAGTAAATGGCTTTGTTTTTTTACAAAGCATAGAATATACTTTTAGAGCAGCTACATCTTGCTCATAAACTGGTTCATGAGTCCTGACAATCCTTGTTTTAGGTTTGTATTTTTCAAAATTTCCTAAATTTTCTAAGTTTTGCATTTTAATTATTTATGTTTCTATAAAATATTTATCTAATTTGAATTTTTCTCCAGCTTTTAATGCTTTTGATTCTGGGGGATTAATATGCTCAATTTTTGAAATATGTTGGTGAAAAATCCTATACATAGTAAGAGTATCAGATAACCTGATAACAGTCTCTTGTTTACCATTATAACTTATTTTTGTGATAACAGGCCCTGTATAATCTTCTCGTGTGCTCTTTGGAATAAATTCAGATGCAAGAGAGTGTCCTTTATTCTCTGGGATAATTAGTATTTCATTCCTGCAACTTGCAACCCTTATTTCCCCTTCAACACATTTAGTTAATGAAGGATGATTAGTATCTTTAAGAAGCCCAAGAGTTAGTCTTGTACTCATTAGAGTATCAAGTGCTTGTTTTAATTTATTTCTCTTAGTTTGCCGTTTTGCCATTTTAATTATCTATCAGAACTCTTTCTCCCTTTTGGGGTTAATTTATTATGATTTTGGGGTTTTTAAGGTTTATTATTTGAGGGGGAAAATTTAAAAAGAAGTGAACACTTATAAATGAGAAATAAGAAAAATGGAAATCTCATGGAAAACTTTAATCTTAAGTTTTGTAATTGTTTATTTAGTGGCATTTATAGGAAGTTTATTCACAAGAGGAAATATTGATACAGAATGGTACCAGAGCATTAGGCCTTCAATAACCCCGCCAAACTGGATTTTTCCAGTTGTTTGGAATATCCTTTTCTTTTTAATAGCACTCTCTTTATATTTTGTGGGTGTAAATAGCGAGGGAGCTAGGAAAAAAATAGCTTTGGTTTTTGGAATTAACTTTATTCTCAATATACTCTGGAGTGTTTTTTATTTTTCTATGCAGAAACCCCTTTATGCCTTTTTTGACCTAATCCTGCTGTGGATTTCTATATTTTATTTGATAATCTTCTGCTGGAAAATTGACAAAAAAGCAGGTTATTTGTTAATACCTTATCTTTTGTGGGTTAGTTTTGCTGGAGTTTTGAACTGGTTGAGCATATGAGATGAAAAAATAAGCGCTTAAAACTTTTAAGCGCAAGCTTTATTAAGAATTTTTGCTGTTAGTTAAGGTATGAACTTTAAACCCACTTTACGGAAAGTGTTTGTAAGTATTATTGTTTTGGTTGTTTTTACTTTTTTAGGTAGTTGGTATTATTCTAATAATTGTGCTACTATCCAATCTTTTAATTGTGATTTTGAATTAGGAGTTTGTGTTTCAGCAGGAGGATGCCCTTCAATGTGGTCTCTTGAATCTCTTGGTACTTCTTACTTATTTTTGGGCTTGTTTTCTTTTATTATAGCTTATTTTATATATAGTTCTTATTCAAAGAAAACAGAAAAAAGCGCTCAAAATGGCTTAAAATAGCTCATTTTAGGCATTTTAAAATATTACGCATAATACATCTTGTGCGAAGCTTTTTACTGTTTTTACACTTAAATTAAGGTTTGCAGGAACTTTTAAGCAATGCTAAAAGATTTTGTTTTATGTATTCATCATTAATACTAACCCACTCTGTCTTAATTCTTCATCTTTCAATCTTTCTTGTTCTAATATTGAATCCATTTCTGCTTGTGTATAACCTCTAACACATTTACTTCCTTCACAAACCTTAATTGGAAAAAGCCCTTGCCCACTAAAATAATCACCAGTAGTTAAGTTAACATAAAAATTTATACAACCAAGCTTACAAGTTATGATTTTTTCTGGCATTTTTTACATTCCATGTTCTCTTACTAATTTTGGCATTCTTGGTCTAGGGTTTTCTAGTGCTTTCAAGCTTGTTAATAACTCCTTAGGCCTCATATGTATTTGTTTAAATGCTTCTAAAACTGAGATTGCTGTTTTCCTCCCATCAGCTTCATTTGAGCAAATAACCTCTATTTTTGTTTGTGAGGTGCTTTGAATATACACTGTTCCTGTTTGAAAATCGTATAATGCACGATAACCTACAAGAGTTCCCCTTATAATCTCTTCTTGTTTGTCTACTAAATCTGCTCCAGGAATTCTGCTTATTAATTTTTCTACAGCTTCTATTATAGAAGTATATCCTATATGGTCTTTTCCAGCTACATAGCTCATAAATGTTCCATTAGAATCCTCAAAGATTGTTTCTCGCATTTTTTATTAAGTTTTTTGAATTATTTAAAGATTTATGTAGTGTTTTGTATGGTTTTTTGGTTTTAAGCAATGCTTAAAAGTTTTAATCAAGGTCTTTTGCTATTTTTTTATTTTTGCTTAGTCTCTTCATTGATTTTAAATTTTGATGCTATCATTATCCCAAAAATTGCAATAATTGTTATAAGTATTGCACTAAAAAGTTTATAGATATAGAGTTGATCATAAACTCCCAAGGATAAAACTATTTTATTGACTGTATCTGAGATAAAATCTCTCCAAGATAATGCAATAAGAAATCCAAATGCAGCAATTACTGCAACTGTTGCCTGATTTCTAAACTCTTTTTTGAATTTTTTTGATTTTTCTCTAGCTTTTTTTGCGCTTTCATGAGCTTTTTCAATTATTTTTCTCACCATTTTTTATTATTAGGAATAAATACTAAGATGTTTTTAAAGTTTTCTCTAATTTTTACAGAATTTTTATTAAATTTCAATTAATTTTTTGGATTTTTTGCTTTTGATAATGCTCAAAAGTTTTAATTAGGTGTTTAGGTATGTGTTAGTCTAATATTTTTACCGAGGGGGAGAGCTATTTGTTGAGTTGTTTAAACAACAAACAACACAAACAGACATCAACAAACAGCTGTTCGATATTCAAACACCAAAAGATTTTTAAATAATGGTTTTTTAGGTATTCTATGTTTGATTGGTTCACAAAAAAGGCAAAAAAAGAGGATGTTGAAAAATTAAAGGGCGCTGTTCAAACAGGGTTTAATGCTGCTAGGCAGGATATTTCAAACATCTCTAAATGGGTTAAACACCTAAATGAGGGTAAAGAGAGGCACGATGATGAGATTTCTGATATTTATGAAGAATTAACGACGATAAGGTCTGAACTGGAAAGCATTAAAAATATGATAGATATCTTAGGAAATAAGAAGTTGTTCAAACAACCACAAACAGTGTTTAAGAAACAAACAGCTGTTCAAGCTGTTCAAACACCTGTTCAAACACCTGTTCAAAGTACTTTTTTTAACAATTTTTTAGATAATTTGTCTATTACTGAAAGAGCAATTATATGGGTTTTATTGAACTCAGATTTAAAATTGAGCTATGATGATCTAGCTGCAATGCTGGGAAAAGAGAGGGCAACAATAAGGGGCCAGTTAAATAACATAAAACAGAAAAGTGAGGGATTGGTAGCAGAACAGATTGGAAAGAACAATAAAAAGAGATTTTATATTCCAGACAAGGTAAGAGGAATGTTATTAAAAAAAGTGAAAGTGAGGTTTAATAGAGGTAAAAAAAAGCAGAAAACAAAGGAAAAAGAAGGGAAAATAGGGGAAAATGAGAGCTAATTAGATTAAACGAACTTTTTTATAAGATTATGCGAACTTTTTGAATAAAAGACAAGGAAAGTGAGGGTTAAAAGGCAGGAAAAAAGGCTAAATTTTGGGTAATGGCCTACAAAAAGAAGGAAAAGTGAGGAGCAAAGTACAGGTAAAAAAAGTAAAATAAAGAGAAAGTGAGCCTAAATAGGGTATATTGAATGTAAAAACAAAGGTTTATAGCAGAAAAGTGAGAGTTAAAAAGTGAGAGAAAACTAGGTTAGTGAGAAATGGATTTAAATGGTGAATTTGGGCATTTAAGTGCCTGAGAGTAGAAAATTTAGCATTTTTAGAAAGAAAATCTTAGCTTGGAAAGCTAATCAAAGTCGTTACACCGAATAAGTATATAAAGGAAAAATTTGGAGGATATAAAGCCTAAAGTCCTTCAATTTGGTTATTTAAAGGCCTAAAAAGCCAAGTTTTTGTATTAGATTTCTCTTAACTTAATAATTGTGTTTAAAGTAGCAATTTTCTTTAATTCAGGGGAAATATGGAGTATAATCTTTTTATTATTTAGTTTTTCTTTTATTATAGGAATACCTTTGTCCACTATTCTTTGTACATAATCACGTATTGAGGACTGGCTTAAACCTAGTTTAAGGGCTGTTTTCTTATAATCTGCGCCTTCTGGGTCTTGTTCTTCTAGTGTGTAAATTGTCGAGAAAACAAGCATTTCCTGCTTTGTAATCTTCTTAAATTTCCTTCTTATGTCTTTTTTTATACTGTCAAGAGAATCAAGGATCTCAGAAGCTTCTGAAATTTGTTTGTGTATTGGGATCTCTGATGGAATATCTTGTTTTAGAGTGCTTTTTTCATTAGTCACTACATTTTCTTGTTTCTGGATTATTTTTTCTTGTTCTGTAGTTACTAAAGGGGGTATTTCAGGGTCAAAACTCGTATGTCTGTTTGTCTGTCTGTCTGTCTGTCTGTCTGTCGAAACCCCTTCATTTCCTATGGAGATACCTAAATTTGGGTTTTTCCACCCCTCTATTTCCTGTAGATGTGTCGAAGTTTGTGTCGAAGTCACAGGATGTGTCGAAGTTTTTTTAATATGTGTCGAAAATTGAGGGAGGGTTGCTTTTTGTAGTTTTAGCTGAATAATCTCTTTATTTAGCTGTTTCATGAATTGAGTTATCTCAATAAGTTCTTCTTTTATCTCAGAAATTTCCTTTCCAAGACTAAGTATATCTTCTTTAATTCTAGAAAAAGCCTCTTTTAGTTTTCCCTCTTCCATCTTGCTTTCAGTTGCTTATCTTATTTAAATTTTTATTTATTCTAATGTATGTATTAGAATTACTGATGCATCTTATAAGCATCATAGGCCTTGTTGCTAAGACGCCACTTGATTCTCCTAGTAAATGGCACTCCTTTGGGGTTCTTTTTTATAGGCATTACAAGGTTTTTATTCCAGAGTCCTTTAAGTAGTTGTTTGGTAAATTCTTCGTCTCTGGCAATTTCTCTGCTTATTTCTGCTGTAAAAAGCATATTGGGAAAGTTATTATAGAGACATGCAAGAATCTGTTCTGCTATTTTATCTTTTTTTCCCTGGCTAATTCTCATATTATATAGTTAAATTAAACAAGATTTTTAAAGCTGTTGATATTATAATTGTGATGCAATATAAAAAAGCTGAATTAAGAGAAGAAAAGGAGATTGAAGGGATTTTAGATCCTTTAGTTAAAGAGTGGTTTTTTTCAAAATTTAAAGGGTTTTCTCTTCCACAATTATATGGTGTTATGCCTATTTATGAAAGAAAAAACATCCTGATTTCAGCCCCAACAGGAGGAACTAAGACACTAACCTCTTTTTTATCTATTTTAAATTATTTAGTGAGTTTAGCAAGAAAAAATGAGTTAGAAGATAAGATTTATGCTGTTTATGTTAGTCCTCTTAAGGCTCTTTCTAATGATGTTCATGTTAATCTTGTCCAACCTCTTACTAAAATAGAGAAAATTGCAAAAAAACACAAGATAAAACTACAAGAGATTAGGGTTAGCTTGAGGACTGGAGATACGCCAACCGCAGAAAGAAGTAAAATGCTGAAAAATTCTCCTCATATATTTGTGACTACTCCTGAAACTCTTGCAATAGTCTTGACAACAACAAAATTCATTGAACTACTAAAAAGTACTGAATTTGTTATTGTTGATGAGATTCATGCTCTGGCAAATAAGAGAGGAGTTTATCTTTCTTTATCCTTAGAAAGACTAGAAGAAGCAAGTATCATGCCTCTTGTAAGAATAGGATTAAGCGCAACAATTGCCCCTATTGAAGAAATTGCTAATTTTTTAGTCGGGGTTGGGAGGGAGTGTATTATCGCAGATGTCCATTTCAGTAAGAAGACAGATATAAAAGTTTTAACTCCGGTTGTAGATTTAATTGAGACTACAGGCCCTGAGCTGCATTCCTCTCTTTATAAAATGATAGATGAGCTAATTCAAGAGCATAAAACAACACTTATTTTTACAAATACTCGAAGTGCGACAGAAAGGGTGATACATCAGCTTAAGGAGAGGTTCCCAAGCAGGTACTTAGAAGATATAGGGGCTCACCACTCCTCCTTATCTAGATCACACAGATTTAATATAGAACAAAGATTAAGAGAAGGTAAGTTAAAGGTGGTTGTTACCTCTACATCCCTTGAGTTAGGCATTGATATTGGTTATATTGACTTAGTTATTTTATTGAGCAGCCCAAAATCTGCTGCTAGGGCATGCCAGAGAATTGGAAGAAGCGGCCATAAACTGCATGATATTGCAAAAGGTTATTTTATTGCTATGGATAGAGATGATTTAGTTGAATGTTGTATTCTTGCCAGAGAGGTAATAGAGAGAAAAATTGATAAAGTACAAATTCCTAAAAATTGTTTAGATGTTTTAGCTCAACAGATTTATGGGATGGCTATTTATAAAATCTGGGAAGAAGACGAGATGTTCTTATTAATTAAAAAAAGTTATTGCTACAAAAATTTGAAGAGGGAGGATTTCTTATCAATTATAAGTTATCTTTCTGGAGAGTATGAGCTAGAAGCAAGACATGTTTATGCTAAAATTTGGTATGATAAAGAGAGCAAAAAAATAGGCAAGAGGGGGAAATTAGCAAGGGTTATTTACATGACAAACATAGGAACAATTCCTGAAGAAAGTTTTGTTAATGTTGTTATAGCAGGAGGGGCAAGAAAAAATGAGAAGGTGGGTGTTATTGATGAAGGGTTTTTAGAAAGAATGAAGCCAAGAGATGTTTTTGTGCTCGGAGGGCATAAATATCAGTTTTTATACAGCAGGGGGATGAATATTTATGTCAGCAGCTCAGTTAATAGACCTCCGACAATCCCTAGTTGGTTTTCTGAAATGCTTCCTTTAAGTTTTGACTCTGCACTGGAAATAGGGAGGTTTAGAAAGCTTATAGGAGAAAAAATGAAGCGAGAAAATCCAAAAAAAATAAAGGAATTTATAAAACAACACACCAACAGTACAGACAAAGTAGCAGAAGGAATTTATAATTATTTTTATGAACAGGATAAATTTGCAAAAATCCCTCATGAAAAAAGGTTTTTAGTGGAATTTTATAAGGGAGAGAAAAATTATGTTATTTTTCATTCATTATATGGCAGGAGAGTTAATGATGCTCTTTCTAGGGCCTTGGCGTATTTGGTTGCACAAGCAGGGGGGAGAGATATTGAAATAGGGATAAATGATAATGGTTTTTTTCTTGCTGGAGAAAAACTGCAGATAGAAAAGGCTTTAAATTTTTTAAACAGTAAAAATCTAAAAGATGTCTTAGAAGAAGCTATAACCAAAACAGAGGTTTTAAAGAGAAGATTTAGGCATTGTGCTACAAGAAGTTTAATGATTTTAAAAAGTTATAAAGGAAAAAGAAAGAGTGTAGGAAAACAACAAATGAAGAGTCACTTCTTATTAGCAAGTGTTAAGAAGATCTCAAAAAGTTTTCCAATTTTAAAAGAAGCTAGAAGGGAGGTTTTGGAGGATCTAATGGATATTGAAAATGCTGGATTGGTTTTAGATTGGATTAAAGAAGGTAAAATAAAAGTTGAGAAAATAAATGTACAGCTTCCTAGTCCTTTTGCTTTAAATTTAATCTTACAGGGCTATGTTGATATTCTAAAGATGGAGGATAAAATTGAGTTCTTAAAGAGAATGCATGAAGAGCATTTAAAGAGTATTGAGAAAATGACTATTAGAGTATAGATTTCTTTTTAAAGTTTAATTTTCCTAGGTTAAATTATGGAAGAAGTTGCTATAATTGTGGATTTTAAAGGAAAAGGTTATGGTTTCGCAAAAGGGGTTTATGATTATTTAAAAACCAAAGAAAGCATGGATTTTTCTGTTTGTTTGATCAATATAGAAAAAATAGATTTTAAAGATGGTGAATTTAAAATTAAGATAGCAAAGAATATTCGGGGGAAATATTGTTTTTTTATGCATGATAGCAATAAAGAACCTTGTAAGTGGTGTACTGAATTAATTTTTACCCTGGAAGCTATGAATTTTTCTTCACCTAAGGAAGTAAATGTTGTCTTACCTTATACAAGATTTTCACGGCAAGATAGAAAAGATGAATCAAGAGTTAGTGTCAATGCAAAAGCTATAGCAGATATAGTCTCTCTATGCTAATAGAGGAATGACTGTAGACTTGCATGCCCCACAAATGCAAGAGTACTTTAGCATTCCTTTTGATAATCTATCCAGCTTAATAAGCTTGATTAACTATATACAAAAAAACCATTTAGAAATCTTACAGGATTTAGTTATAATTTCTCCAGATTTAGGAGGAGGGAAAAGAACAGAGTATCTTGCTAAAAGATTACAAGAAAGGGGGGTGAAAACTGAGCTTGCATTTGGATATAAAACAAGAGAAGAGAAAGATAAAATTGCAAAAACAATAATAATTGGTGATGTTGAAGGAAAAAATTGTCTGATTGTAGATGATATTATTGACACTGGAAATACTTTAATAAAAACAGCAGAAGCATTAAAGGAAAAAGGAGCTAAAAAAATTTTTGCTTATGGCACCCATGGTTTGTTCGCAGATGGACTTGAAAAATTTAAGGTTTTTGATAAAATTTTGGTTGGAGACACAATAAAACCTCCTGAAGTGGGGAGTATTGAGGTTGTTTCATTAGTTAAATTATTTGGAGAGGCTATATATCGTACTGCTATGGGACAGTCTTTAAGTGTTTTGTTTCAAGAGGACAAAATGAGCCAGGATTCTTTAGAAAATTATGAGATTTAACCTTTTTCTAAATATTGTTTTTTCCAGATAGGAAGGGTTAGTTGTTCAAGTTCGTCATCAAAATTTTTTAGAGTTTTTTCATATTCTTCAGAGTGGATTGCTTGTTCTGCTGTTTCATCTTCACCTTTTCCTTGGAAAATGTTATGTTTGAAATTATAGAAGTGATCTCTGATTGAGCAAGGCATTAACCAGTTTTTTGGATTTTTCTTGTTGTTAAGTCCGTATTCTTCTTGCCATTTTCTTCCATTCACAAACATTGGAGAGAATAAAGCGTTGGCGATTTTTTGCCCTTTTCTATAAAGATCTTTAATATTATCTTGAGAGTATGGAACAAAGACACAAGGCATTATGTTGCCATTCCAATCAATATAAAGATAGCCTCCATGCCTTCCGAAAGCTATGCACCCATCTGATAAAACACCAGAGTTCCAGAAGTCTGCTATACAGTATTGTTTTTTTTCCAGTAAAGAAGCCCATTTTTTGTAGAGTTTAACTCTTTGTTCAGGAGTTATCATTAATTCCTTTACTTGGTTTCCCTTTCCTATAGGCATTAATTGAAATTGCCACATATAAGAAGCCCCTTGCTCTTCAAATAAAAATTCATAGAATTTATCATCTAATAAAGTATTTATGTTTTTTTTGGTGGAGGTTATAGATACGCCAAATAAAACTCCTGCTTGCCTTAAATTTTCCATAGATTCAAGAATTCTCTTGTAAACTCCCCTCCCCCTTCTTTCATCAGTTTCTTTTTCCCACCCTTCTAGACTTATTGCAGGAGTCACATTTCCTAATTCTGCAAGCTTTCTAGCAATTTGTTTTGTGATTAAAGTTCCGTTTGTATAGACAAGAAAAAACATATTGGGATACTTCTTGTAAATATTAAATAAGGTTTTTCCTTTATCTTCATACATAAAAGGTTCTCCTCCTGTTATTGTCATGAACCTATTTCCCCACTCGTTATAAACTTCGTCTACTACTTTATCAACAATATCAAATGAGAGGGTAGGTGCATTGGCAACAGAAGACGCATAACAACCAATACATTGTAGGTTGCATTTTTGAGAAGGAGCAAATGTGATAAAAGTGGGTGGAAGCACCCCATATTTTTCTTTGAATTTTTCTTTTTTATCAAAAGTTAATTCTTTGTTAGCAAAACTGTATTTTATTAAAGTATCAATCACTCTGCCCACTACAAAATGGCTAATATAACCTTTATCTACATTTCTTTTAGTAGACTCAAACATTGCTAGGAGAAATTGATATTTTTTTTCATTAACTTTTTTTAATGAACTTTTATTTTTCTCCAAAATTGCTGTATGTGCTTTCTCTTTGAGTTTTTTTATTAGAATGCCCCTTCCAAGTTTTGTGTGAGCTATTTTTTTTAAAAGAGAGGTATAAATATTAGATTTAATTTTAGCTATTTGGATAGTCATAAGCTGAGGTGCTTGTTTTTTCTTTACTTTCTCTTTAACCATTAAATAATCAAGTTAAATAATCTTTTAAATATTATTGTTTTTATATTTTATGGCAAAAATAAGGAAAAAGTTTAAAAAATTTAAATTTGTGGGAAAAAGTTTATATTTCCCTAAAGAAGGACTCTTAGTTATAGCTGATTTGCATATTGGTTATGAAGAGTATCTTAACGAACAAGGGATTTTTATTCCTAGAACTCAATTTAAAGAGACTCTAAAAGATTTGGAAAAAGTGTTTAAAAAAATAAAAAAGATAGGTAAGATAAAGGAGATAATTATTTTGGGGGATTTAAAACACGAGTTTGGCCAGATTTCAAGCCAGGAATGGAGAGAGGTTAAGAGAGTTTTAGATATTTTTAAGAAAAAAGCAGGGAAGGTCATATTGATTAAAGGAAATCATGATGTGGTTTTGGGGCCTATAGCTGAAAGAAAAGAATTGAAAATTAAGGATTTTTATATCAAAGAGGGGGTTTGTTTTTTGCACGGGCATAAATTATTTTTAGATTGTTTGGGTAGGGAGATTAAAATGATTGTTATGGGACACAAGCATCCTGCAATTTTTTTAGCTGATAAATACAAAAAAGAGAAATATAAGTGCTTTCTAAAAGGAAAATGGAAAAAGAAAGATATTATAATATTGCCGAGTTTTTTTCCTTTTATTGAAGGGGGAGATATAATGACTCTTGGAGCTAATTATTTATTTATTCCTGAGAAAAATCTGGGGAGTTTTGAGGTTTTTGTTGTGGGTGATGATGTTTATGGTTTTGGGAAAATGAAGAAGATTGTCTGATATATTGGTTGTTTATTTAAAAATCCTACGCCAGCGCTAGGATTCGAACCTAGATGTCTAAAAAAGACGCGGTTTTCGAGACCGTTCCATTACCATTCTGGCACGCTGGCGTACTTATTTTAAGAAAGAGTGATTAAAAAACTTATTTATTTTTATTAACCAGTATAGTTGGCTTGTTGTTGTGTTTGTTGGGGAGTTATTCTTGGAAGGGGGATGTGTGGGGGAAGGGCAAGGTCTTCTTCTAATTGAAGTGCTTTTAGGTTACATTTAGCCATAATGAAATTAAAAAGAAAGACTCTTATTTCGTCTGGCATTTTTTTCTTTTTCCATTCTTTAAGAACTTTTTTAATGTCTTCTGACTTGTCTGGGACAACTAAAACAGTTCCTTTAAAGATTATCTCTGCATAACTTGGTTCATAGTTTATTTGGTAAATATAAGAAAATTTTAAAATATCTCCTGCAATGTCTATGTTTTCTTTTTCAACATCTTCTATATGCATGTCTGACTTAATCTCAAGTTTACCTTTAATATCTTTTTTTCTTTCTATGCTTATTTTTTGAAGAGTAAAACCAATGATTCTCATTTTTTAATAAATATTTTATAGATTATTATTTGGAAATAATTGGTGGTTTAAAAAGATTTGTATATTTAATATAAAAATTTTTATATTAAATCTTCTTCAGAAACAACCACAAAATCCCCTATTGCTACAATAGCACTATGGGGAATTAAAACTTCTTTTTGTTTTGTCTTCTCTAAATTGAGGTTTTTTGTGTATGGTGTGGCTTCTTTTAAAACTATTTGAATTAACTCCCCTGTCCTTGTCTCAAAAGTTATGTCTTTAACAAAACCTAATCTTTTGCCTTCTTTTGTAACAACAAGTTTGCCTAAAAGCTCTCTTAGGGGTTTTTTTTCCATTACCATGGTTAAAAAAAGCAGGGGATAATTTATAAACTTTTCTATAAAATTATGTGGTTGGGGTGAGAAAGAGTTATTTAAAAGAAGTAATTACAAATAAAGAATAAATAACAAAAATTGAAGATTTGGGGTGACCCTTGTGTTTCTTATAGGGGTTTAAAAAGGAAAAAATTTTTTTGGGGTTTTAATTTTTATTTATAAGCTTTATTATATTATATTATATATATTATATTATATATTATATATAATATAATTTTGCATAGGAAATAAAGGTATTATTATTTTTTGCAGATATAAATTTTCAAAAAAATTTTTTTTTGTTTTTCCAAATATAATAAAAAACAAAGCGGAAAGCCACATAAGAAATAAACGTGTCAGTGTTGTTTATATATAGTGTAGGATAGGAAAATTTATAAAAACAAAATTTCTTAAAGTCTTACTTTAAATAAGGTGTTAAAAAGATGGTCGTTAAACTCAGTAAAATTTTTGATTCAATTAACAAAACTTTTATATTTAAAGACAAATCCCTTTTGCAATCTAATTATACTCCTGAAACAATACCACATAGAGATAAAGAAATAGAACAAATAGCAGCTATTCTTGCTCCTTCTTTAAAAGGAGAGAGGACAAGCAATCTTTTTTTATATGGAAAGACAGGAAGTGGTAAGACCCTTTCAATTAAATACGTGAAAGACGAACTTTTGAAGAGGGTGGGGGGTAGTAATAAGGGAACAAAGCTAAGAATAGAGTATCTTAATTGTAAGTTAAGGAAAATTGCAGACACAGAATATAGAATTTTAGCAGAGTTTATTAAAAAGCTTGGAGGAGAGGTTCCGACAACAGGGCTTCCAACAGACGCGGTTTATACTAAATTTATAGATTTAATTGACCAAGAAAAACAACTTTTAATTTTAGTTTTAGATGAGGTTGACCAAGCTGTTAAGAAGATATCAGATAATTTTCTATATAATCTAACAAGATTGAATGCTGAATTAAACAATGCCCAGATAAGTTTAGTCGGAATAAGTAATGATTTAAGATTTTTAGACAATATAGATCCTAGGGTTAGGAGCAGTCTTAGTGAGGAAGAGATTGTTTTTCCACCATATAATGCCTTGCAGTTACAAGATATTCTGAGAAATAGGGCAGAACAGGCTTTTCATAAAAACACCCTTGGTGATGGGGTAGTTGAGAAATGTTCTGCTTTTGCAGCTCGCGAACATGGAGATGCTAGAAGGGCCTTAGATTTGCTAAGGGTTGCAGGAGAAATTGCAGAGAGGCAAGGAGATAAAAAAATAAAATTAAAACACATTGATATGGCTAACAGCAAGATAGAAAAAGACAAAATTTTAGATGTTATTGAATCAGAACCAAAACAATTCCAACTAACACTTCTCGCTATAATGGATTTAGCTGAAAAAGAAGTTAAAATTTTTACAGGAGATGTTTATAGGGCTTATCAGGGTTTGTGCAAGAAGACAAGCACTGAAGTGCTCACCCAAAGAAGGGTTAGCAGCATAATTAGTGAGTTTGATATGTTTGGATTAATAAATGCAAAAAATATTTCTAGAGGAACTTATGGCAAGACACGTGAAATTAAATCAGCCATTCCTCCAGAAATGAAAGAGCAAGCAAGATCTATATTAAAAAACTCTCTATCTTTGTGAAAATGGGGCAAGAAATTTTAAATTTTTTCATAGAAAAAGGATTTTTGTTAGATAAAGAGATGCTTAATTTTTTTAACCAATTGAGTGATCAAGAAATTGCAGATAAAATTTTGGAACGACTTAGACATGTTTCTAACGAGAAAATAATAACTAAATCTTTGATAGATAAGAATCTTGATGTTGTGGAGGGGGTTTTTTCTTCTCTTGAAGGCGAAAAAAGAAAGATAGTTGAGAGGTTTTTTGTAAATTTTAGTTTGAATATTGAAATTAAAAAAGAGAAATATATTGAAGATGAAGAAAAAGGTGAGAAAGTAAAGGAGACCCCCAATCATTTGAGGATTATCTCTCCAAATATAATGCCTGCCAGAAAAATCGAGGTTGCAGATTTCGTCAAATATTTTAGAAGCCGTTATTCAGATATTAAGCAAATTTTACAAGACCGTGTTGAGCTGCAAAATTTAACTTCTTTAGACAGAATAACCGGCCAAAAACAAAATTTATCTGTTATAGTTTTAGTTTCAGGCAAAAGGCGGACCAAAAACAAAAATCTTTTATTGGAAATAGAAGATTTGACGGGCAAGGGGCTAGCTTTAATTAACCAAAACAAAACAGAGCTTTTTGAGAAAGCACAGGATATTATGGAGGATGAAGTTATTGGGTTGAAATGCGGGGGAAGCAGAGAGATGCTTTTTGTTAATGATATAATTTACCCTGATGCAGCTATTTTTGAAAAGAAAAAATCAGAACAAGAAATTTATGCTTTATTTACTTCTGATTTACATATCGGCAGCGATAGGTTTCTTGAAGAAAAATTTCTGAAATTCATAGATTGGATTAATGGTGAGATTAACCATAAAGAAGAAGTGAAGAAAATAAAGTACTTATTTATGGTGGGGGATAATGTAGATGGTGTGGGGATTTTTCCAGGTCAGGAAAATTTCTTAAAAATAAAAGATATAAAAAAGCAGTATGAAAAATTAGCTGAGCTTCTTGGAAAAATAAGAAATGATGTGAGAATTATTTTGTGTCCTGGACAGCATGATGCTGTGAGGGTTGCTGAGCCCCAACCCAGTATTGGAGAGGATTATGCTCCTGCTTTGTGTGCTTTAGACAATGTTACTCTTGTGACAAACCCTTGTTATGTTTCTTTAGAGGAGGGGTTTGAGGTTTTAATGTATCACGGGGCTAGTTTTCACGGAACAATAAATAATATTGAAAGCTTGAGAACAAGTAATCCTCATGATAAACCTGCTCAGATTATGATGCAGCTTTTAAAAAGAAGGCATCTTGCTCCTTTGCATTCTTCTGTTGTTTATATTCCTGAAGAAAAAGATCCTTTATTCATAAGAAGAATTCCAGATATTGTTACAACAGGAGAAGTCCATAGGGCAGATATAGATACTTATAATAATATTTTGATTATAGCAAATTCTTGCTGGCAGACGCAAACTCCTTATGAAGAAAAAGTTGGGAATCATCCTGATCCATGTAAGGTTCCTATGCTCAATTTAAAGACAAGGGAAATAAAGATTCTTGATTTCAGTTAGAACTAAATTTTATTGAAAAAATGGATGAAAACAAAGCACATTATGTTGTTGTTACTGGGATTGTGGTTAAGGACGGAAAGTTTTTAATCACAAAACGCTCTCCAAATGAAAAAGCTTTTCCTAATTTGTGGACCGTTCCTGGGGGCAAGTTAGAGTTAAAAGATTATAAAGGTAGACCTAAAGATACAAATAGTCAGTGGTATAATATTTTTGAGGATTTATTAAGAAGGGAAGTTAAAGAAGAAACAGGATTAGATATAAAAGAAATAAGGTATCTAACAAGTTTGACTTTCATTAGACCAGATGGTATACCCACGGTTGTGATAAGTCTTTTTGCAGACCATCATGGGGGGGAAGTTAAATTAAATGAGGAGTCAGTAGATTATGCTTGGGTGACATTAGAAGAAGCTAAAAACTATGAGTTAATAGAAGGCATTTATGAGGAATTGGAAATGTTGGACAGGTTATTGAAAGGGAGGAGTATTGGGGAGTGGAATAAAAATGGATATAAATAAATATTTTAGAGAGTTAGAAGATAAGGTTAGGGTATGTTATAGTGTGGCTCAACAGGCAAGAGAAAGGGGGTTGGATCCATTAAGTAAAGTAGAAATACCTCTTGCTAAGAGCTTGGCAGAAAAAGCTGTTAAATTAATTGCGACAATTTATCCTCAAGTAGACAATAATAAAATTATAAAAAGAATTTTAGCATTAGAAAAAGAGCATGGAAAGCTTGATGTAGCTGTTTCTTTTAAAATTGCAGAAGAGATTGCAAAAGAAAAATTTTGCAAGTTTGAATCTTTGCTTCAGGCAATTGATGCAGGTATAAGGGTAGGGTTTGCTTATAATACCCTTGCAGTTGTCAGCAGCCCAATAGAAGGATACACAAAACTTGAATTAGGGAAAACAAAAGAAGGAAATGATTATTTTATTGCTTATTTTTCTGGTCCAATAAGAAGCGCAGGAACCACTGCAAATTGTTTAGTTTTAATGCTGATTGACTATTTAAGAGAAATGTTTGGTTTTGCAAAATATGACCCTACAGAAAAGGAGATTAAAAGATATATGACTGAGAATTTAGATTATCATGAGAGAGTTACTAATTTACAATATCTACCAACAGAAGAAGAAATGGAGTTTCTTGCTAGAAATTTACCAATACAGATTTCTGGAGACCCAACAGAAACTAGAGAAGTTTCAAATTATAAAGATTTAGAGAGGGTTGGGACAAATTTTATCAGAGGGGGGATGTGTTTGATTTTTTCTGAAGGATTAGCTCAGAAAGCTCAGAAAGGGCTTAGGCTTTTGAAAAGAGTTAAAGAAAAAGGTTTTAAGTCTACAGGGTGGGATTTTTTAGATAAGTATATAGAGATTCATAAAAAAAGGGAAAAAGGAGGAGGAGATGCTGTTGCTACTTATATAAAAGATATTGTTGCAGGAAGGCCGGTTTTGGGCCATCCTTCTTATTCTGGAGCTTTTAGGTTTAGATACGGGAGAAGCAGGGTGAATGGTTTTTCAGCAACTTCTGTTAATCCGGCTGTAATGGCTATATCTGGTAGTTTTTTATCTACTGGAACCCAGCTTAAACTAGAAAAACCAACGAAAGGGTGCGTGATTACTTCTTGTGATAGTATCGATGGCCCTATTATTAAACTGAAAAAAGGGGGTGTTAAAAAAGTAGATGATTTTGAAGAGGCTAAAAGGCTTTATAATGAAACAGAGGAAATTCTTTATCTTGGAGATATTTTATTTCCAGTAGGGGATGTTATTAATAGAAATTATGAGTTACTGAAACCAGGTTATGTTGAAGAGTGGTGGGAATTAGAGATTAAAGGAAAAAATGATCAAGAAAAGATAGATAAATTTAATATTAGTTTAGAAAAAGCAATTGAATTTTCCAAAAAATATGGAATACCCTTACATCCTAGGTATATCTATTACTGGAGCCAGATTAATTATCAGCAATTTTTAGATTTTTTAGACTGGTTAGGGCATTCTAAAATTTTAGAAAGGAAATTGCTGTTTCCTTTTAATAAAACAGAGCAAGAAAGGTTTCAAAAAGGCAAGAGAGCTTTAGAGTTGATGGGTGCAGAACATGAAGTTGCAATAGAGAATGTTGTTTTGGCTCAAGAAAATAGTGCAGCTTTGTTATTAAACCTAGGAATTAAAGGGGAGAATTTAAGTGAAGAAGTTGATAAGATTTCTAAAAAAATAAGTGAAGGAGAGGTTCTTGAGATTATAAATCAACTTTCTGAATATGGGATTAAAGATAAAGCAGGGACTTTTATTGGGGCAAGAATGGGAAGGCCTGAAAAAGCGAAATTAAGGAAATTAACTGGAAGCCCTCATGTTTTATTCCCTGTAGGCCAGGAAGGAGGAAGGATGAGGAATGTTTTAGATGCTTGCGAGGTGGGAAGTGTGAAGGCTGATTTTCCCATTTATTTTTGTAGCAAGTGTGAAAAAGAGACTATTTATTATGTTTGTGAAGATTGCGGAGAAAAAACAGAAAAATTAAATTACTGCCCAGAGTGTCAACAAAAATTTGCCAAAGAAAAATGTCCTCATCATAATATTGGCCAGGCTTTTAGTAGCAGGAGAATAGATATAAAGCATTTTTTAGATGCGGCAGTTAAAACACTTGGTTTTGCAAAATCAGAAATTCCGGTTATGATTAAAGGGGTGAGGGGGACAAGTTCTTCAAACCATTCTTCTGAAAATTTAGCAAAAGGGGTTTTAAGGGCAAAGTATAATTTAAATGTTAATAAAGATGGTACGGTAAGATATGATGCTACAGAATTACCAATAACTCATTTTAAACCTAAAGAAATTTCTGTTAGCTTAGATAAACTAATGGAATTGGGATATAATAAAGATATTAATGGAGAGGACTTAGAAAATGATGAACAGGTTTTAGAATTAATGCCCCACGATATAATTCTTCCTTGTTGTCCTGAATCAAAAGATGAAAAAGCAGATGAGGTTTTTATAAATCTCACAAAGTTTTTAGATGATTTATTGGTGAGGTTCTATAAATTAAAGCCTTTTTATAATATAAATTGGAGGGATGATTTAGTTGGGCAGTTGGCTGTTTGCATGGCCCCTCATAATTGTGCAGGAGTTATTTCAAGGATTCTTGGTTTTTCAAAAGTTCAGGGATTGTTTGCAAGCCCGTATATGCATGCAGCTATCAGAAGAGATGCAGATGGTGATGAATGCGCAATAATGTTGCTGTTAGATGTTTTAATTAACTTTTCAAAACATTTTTTACCAGCGCATAGAGGAGGAACACAAGATGCTCCTCTGGTTTTAAATTCAAAAATCAATGCAGGAGAGGTTGATGATCAGATTCTTGATTTTGAGGTAGAAAAATATCCCTTGGAGTTATATGAGATGGCAGAAGAAGGAAAGCATTCCTCAGAGTTCAAAATAGAAACAGTAGGAACTAGATTAAAGGAGAATAAAAACCCTTTTAAAAATATTAGTTTCACACATGATTCTTCTGATTTTAATATTAGTGTTTTAAATTCTTCTTATAAATCAATTCCAACTATGCAGGAAAAAGTAGAAAAACAGATGCAGTTGGTTGAAAAAATCAGGGCAGTCAACACAGGAGATGTTGCCAGGCTGGTGATAGACAGGCATTTTATCAGGGATATTAAAGGAAATTTGAGGAAATTTTCACAGCAGGTTTTTAGATGTGTTAAGTGCAATGAAAAATACAGAAGACCTCCTTTATCTGGAAAGTGTTTAAAGTGTCAAGGAAAAATAATATTCACAATTTCAGAAGGAGGAATTGTTAAGTATTTAGAGCCTGCTTTAAGTCTAGCTGCAAATTATAATGTTCCAGCATATGTTAAGCAAAATCTAGAATTAACTAAAAAATATATTGAGAGTATTTTTGGAAGAGAGACTGAAAAACAAGAGGCTTTAGGAAAATGGTTTTCTTAGTTTCTAAAATATATTTTGTGCTGTAATCTTATTTAAATATTGTTTTTTAGTTTGGTGATAATGGGAAATAAAATAGGGGCAGTTTTGACAGGTGAAGAGATTCTTAGCGCACAGGTTTCAATAGAAGATTTGGCCAAATTTATTGCTTTAATGCATTCTCAAAAGAGAAGGAAGGATACAATTAGGATAAAAGCATTGGTAGAGTCTGTTGTTTCTACTACGTGTGAAGAAAGCTTTGCTGCTTTTCCACTTCCTCCAGAAGAAGTTTCAAGAGAAACTTTTTATATAAAACACCTGAATAAAGATAACTTAGATAATGATTCAATAGATTTTGTTGTTGGAACAACAGTTTATTCTTCTAATACTATTTTACCGGAAGGTATGACTGAAGTTGAATTAGATGAATTTGCCGCTAAAAAGACTATTGCTAAATTTGAGTTAGAAGAAGGAAAAAAGTTTGATTTTTTTCCTGGTAACAATTATTATGTTTTGAGTAAAGAAGAAGTAAAAATACCTGATTTTTTAAGGGTGTTTGTTGACGCTAAAAGCACTATTGGGAGATTAGGTTGCTTGTGCAGTTATGCAGGACCTGAGGATCACTTCCAAAAGAGTCAATCAAGAGTTATTGTGAAAATAACTCCTTGTGTCTTTCCTATGAGGGTTACTATTGGAAAATCTCCTTTATTTCAAGCTATTTTTTTATATAAAGAAGAATCTCATATGACAAGAAAGGATTTATTGAGGAGTGAGGATCTTGGTGTGTGGGTTGATAAAAAACGAGTTAAGCTTGAGGAGGTTGTTGATGAGGATGAATTGCTCTTTCATTTTTCAACACGTAGGGCCTATGTTGCCAAAAAACTTTCTAAAAAAGAGCTGAAAAAAATTGAGCCTATAGATGTGGATAAAAGAGATCTTGATTGGAATAAATATTTTGAGGAAGTTCAGGGAAATAATGAGCTTACTTTAGATCCAGGAAGATTTTACTTACTTGGGACTCAAGAGTATGTTGAGTTTGGGTCTATTTGTGCAAGATTAAGCAGAGATGTTGGAGGTTATTCAACAGGTTTGTGGACCCAGTTTGCTGGAGTGATTCATGCTGGATTTAAAGGAGAAATAACTTTAGAGTGCTGGTTGTCTGATCCTAAAATGCCAAAAATAATAAGAGATGGGGAAAAAGCAGGAAGTGCAAGAATAGATGAGCTTTCTAAAAAAACTAAAAAATTTGAGATTCAAGGCAGTTATATGGATCAAAGAGCTCCAAGACTTCCTAAGGTATTTAAACAAGACTAACTGGAAATATATTTTTGAATATAATTTTGTTTAAAAAGACTTTTGGATTTTTTTGCTTATAAAAATAAAAAAGAGCAAAAATGAGCGGCATTGTTGGAATTGTTTCGAGGAAGAGTTGCAAGGATGATTTGTTATATGCTACTGACTATCATTCTCATTTAGGAACAGAGTATGGTGGAATTGCACTTTCTATTGGAAAGAGAGTATCTAAAAGAATTCATAATATTTCTACACATCAATTTAAGTCTAGATTTGTTGAGGATGCTATTTATAAATATATGAGGGGCAATAAAGGGCTAGGAGTTATAAGTGATAGAGATGCTCAACCTCTTATTTGTAATTTGAAATTTGGACAGTATGCAATTGCAGGTGCAGGATATATAAGCAATCAAAATAAATTAGCTAGAAGATTGGTAAGTGAGGGATGCCTTTTTACAGAGATGAATAATGGTGTTGTAAACCAAATGGAGTTGGTTGCCCATTTAATTAATAAAGGAAAGACTCTGGAAAATGGGCTTGAATTAATGCAGGAGGAGATTAAGGGTTCTATGTCTGTTCTTTTATTAGGAAAAGAGGGCATTATTGCAACAAGGGATAAGTATGGAAGAACTCCTTTATCCTTAGCAAAAAAAATGGGGATAGATAAAAAGGTAGAGAGCAGGGCAGTTGCTTTTGAAACTTTTTCTTATCAAAACCAAGGTTTTAGGACAGAAAGATTTCTTGGGCCTGGAGAAATTGTTTTAATAAATGAAAAAGGAGTAGAGCAAATAAAAAAACCAGGAAAATTATCTCAAATTTGTATGTTTCTTTTTGTTTATACTGGATTTCCAGCTTCAGAGTATGGTGGAGAGTTTGAAAACTTGGGAAGTTTGGGAAAAAATGTTGAAGCTTACAGAGAAGCAATGGGAAAATTAATGGCTAAAAATGATGATGTAGATATAGATTTTTCATGTGGAGTAGCAGATTCTGGTACAGGTTATGCTCCAGGTTATGCGCATGCAAAAGGAGTTCCTTTTAAAAGGCCTTTACTTAAATATACTCCTGGGTGGGCTAGAAGTTATATGCCTCAAAAACAAAAAGTAAGGGATTTTATTGCTAAGATGAAACAACTAGTTGCAAGAGAGATAATCATTAATCAGAGTTTTGTAGTAACAGAAGATTCTATTGTTAGAGGAACCCAGTTAAAAAATTTTACAGTTGTTAAACTTCGAGGAAGGATGTTTGAAGAGTTATGGGGTGCTGCTGCTAGAGATGCCTTTTGGGATGCTGGTGCTAAAGAGATACATATTAGGCCTGCATGCCCTCCTTTAATGTGGCCATGTAATTTTCTTTTAACTACAAGGAAAAAAACTGAATTGTTTGCTAGGAAAGTTATAAGAGATATTAATGGAAAAGAGCTTAAAGATTCTGAGATTCAACCTTATTTAGATTCAACTTCTACACAATATAAAAAAATGATAAAAGTTATGCAAGGAGGAAATCTAGGTTTGAATGTCACAACTTTGAAATATCCTAAATTAGAAGATACAATTGTTCCAATCGGGATTAATAAAGAGAATTTATGCACTTATTGCTGGGATGGTTGTGAGAGTCCTTGTAGCAAATAGTTTTTGTCTTGTTCTATTTCAGCTTAACAGCAGTGCCATATGCTAACATCTCGGCTGCACCTGCCATAACCATAGATGTTGCAAAGCGGATGTTTATAACTGCATCTGCTTTAAAGTCAACAGCCTGATTGACCATTCTGTTGAAAGCTTCATCTCTTGCTTTTTCTGTCATTTCTGTGTAGGATTTTATTTCTCCACCAACAATGTTTTTTAATCCTGCTGCAATATCTCTTCCCATATGTCTTGCTCTTATGGTATTGCCTTTTACAACCCCTAAAATCTTAGCTATTTTTTTACCTGGAATTTCAGATGTTGTTGTAGTTATTATTTTCATTTTATTATTTTGTTTTTTTAGATTTTAAATCTTTTCGTTCTTCTATCTTGCTTTCTTCCTTATAAAAGATAATTAAGGCTATTCCAATTCCAATTGCAAAAAGAGAGTATATTAAAACAAAAAGAGGCTCGCCTTTTGAAATTATCTTAAAACTTAACCAGATTCCAAATAATATGATTGCTGTTCCTAACCAGATGGCGCCTTTTCCCATTTTTTATTAAAGGAATATAGCTTAATAAATCTTATGCTGCTTTTTCACTAGACATTGACTCTTCTAGCCCTCTTGGACATTCGTGCGTTAAATCTTCAACTGTAAAACCTATTTGTTCATATTTTTTAATCTCCTCTTCTCTCCATTTTTGTGCCTATGAGATATTGTAAAAGATAAAAGAAAATTTAAAAACCATCTTTTGCTTTATTTGTTATGAAGATTTCCATAAGAAAAGGGTTTGGTTTTGGTTTAACATCAGGAATTATAACCACTCTTGGTTTGATTGTAGGATTACATTCTGGAACTCATTCCAAATCTGTTATTTTGGGAGGTATTTTAGTAATTGCAATAGCAGATGCGCTTTCAGATGCATTAGGAATGCATATTTCAGAGGAGTCTGGGAGAAAGGGAGTCACAAAAAGGGAAATATGGGAAAGCACATTTTCTACTTTTTTCTTTAAACTTGTTTTTGCATTAATTTTTGCTGTTCCAATTTTACTTTTAGGATTGCGGACTGCAATCATCGTCAGCATAATTATGGGATTGTTCTTATTGACTGGATTTAGTTTTTATATTGCTAAACAAAAGAATTTAAATCCTTTTAAAGCAATTGCAGAGCATCTGATTATTGCTGTGTTGGTTATATTTATAACCCATATTATTGGAGATTGGGTAGCAAATTGGGTTTAAGTGTTTTTAAAGAAGATAAAATAATATTGTAGGTATCAACAAAGAGCCCATTAAATGAATTCTTTTAATTCCGAGAAAAATACAGGTTAATCCAAGGGATGTTGAGACTACGAAAACAAGAAAACCAAGCCAGTTTGAAAAAATCAAAACTATGACTGCAAGGAAAATTAGTATAGCAAGGGATAGTTTATTGTACTTTACTTTTGTAATCTTTTTTGAAAAAGCTTTAGCTAAGAAGATAGTTAAGAAGAAAGCAATTATTCCTGAAATAGAGATGGCTGCTAGAATAATGAAAAAATTTGAGAAAGTAATATCTTGTAGAAGTTTGCCTATTGCTACAGCTGCTCCTGTTCTTGACTTCTGAATGCTATATAATGCTATGAAACTTAAACCCATTACCATTGTGTTTATAGCCCCTAATAAAATTAAAAATTCTTTTCTGTCTAAATCTCCTGTAACTTCACTTCCAATGACTGCTGCTTGTCCGCTTCCTAAGCCAGGAAGAAAAGAGCAGAGAGGGGAGGCAATTAAAGAAGCAGAAAGTGCGCGAAGAATAGATTTTTTCCTGATTTTTATTTGCCTTAATTTTTTTACTTGCTGTTTTGGAATTTTTTGTTTTTTCATAATTGAAGTTATGAGAGAAGATGCTCCGAACAATCCTGTAAGCAAGGGAAGGAGGGGCTCTTTTATATTTAAATTTAAACTAGCTATTCCTAAAAGTCCTGCAAGTATGAAAATAATTATGGCCCATATTTTTGATTTTTTTTCAAAATAAAAAAGAAAACCAGATGCAATAATTAGGATAAAAGGCATTATGTTATTCATAGGTGGGTAAATAATTGGTAGAAGATAAATAAAAATAGGGCTTAATAACAAGCTTAGAATTATAGCAGCCAGACTTCCATATAATGTTAGAATAATTGCTTCATAAGCTCGGCCTTTTATTAGCATTTCATGTCCTGGCAAGATGCTTAAGATGGTGTCTTCGTCTGGTGCTCCGAGATAGATAGATGGAATGTAGTCTATAAAAGTATGGCAAATAGCCATGGATATTATGAAGACTGCTAAAACAAGAGGTGAAAAATATGTAAGGAAAAAAGCAGAGAACCCAAGCAAGAGGACAGCTATTAAGTTAATATGGATTCCTGGAATTAAACCTGTGATTGTTCCGGCGGACACACCGATGAGGAGAGCGAGTATAAGTTCAAGCAACATTTTGCCTCCTTATGAGTTCTCCGTCGTGAACTTACTACTTCTTCCATCCAAACTTAAGATTATTGGGTTTAAAAATCTTGTCCAATTTGGATTTTTTAGAATTATAGGTGTTGTCTGAAAGGCACTTTTTGTTTTCATATTTATTTTTTCTTTTTATAGTCTATGATTTAATTGTTTAATATGCATTCCCGCACTATTTCTTAGTGTGGTTTGTGGGTTTTGTGGCTTTGAAACTAATCCTGCTTTAAAGTGACTTCAATTTTACCTTTTCCTTTCTTATTTTTTACTTTTTTCATAGTTATTGTTTTTTCTCCACCCATCATAATAAAGTCATGATTTTCATTTATTGAAACTAAAACTTTTTTGCCTTGAGAGGGTTTTTTAGGATTTAGTTTAACTAATCCGCTTTTTTGAAATTGTTTTATATATCTCCAAGTATTCTTGTAATCGATATTCAAATCTTTACTTATATCAGATATAGAATTCTTTTTTTCTTTATTTTCTCGCAGATATCCTAAAATAAGCATTTTTGTAGGGTTTATTGAGACATCATTTTTCATTAAGGAAAGCATGAATCCTATGTCTGGATGAATTTCGGTTATTCCTTTTTCTGACTTATTTTTTCCTTTTTTTATCTCTATCATCTTACCGTTTAATTAATTAATCCTAGTTTTTAAAACTTATGTCAGATTACCATAACATTTATAAAAGTGTTATTCTTACTTATGTCAAAGTAACATAAGTTAAGATGAAAAGAAAATTTTGTATTGTGGTTGAATCCGATGATATAAAGGGAATTGATAGAATTGCTAAGATAATAGAAAGACCTCGAAGTTATGTCATAAGAAAAGCAATTAGTGATTTTTTGAAATTGAAAAAGGAGACAAAAAAAGAAGGTGAAAATGGAGATAAAAAATGATTTTAGGGAGTGTGGTGAGAAAGAAAATCATAGATTGTTAGTCAGGCTTACCAAATCTCAAAAGCAAAGACTTAGAGCCTTGACAGAAGCTTCTGGTTTTAAATCAGTTTCAGATTTTGTGAGGATCACCTTGCTTAATCCAACTGTAGATATGAAATTAAATAAGATTCTTGAAATTTTACAGGAAAATGAAAAACAAGAAAAAACAAAAAAAGAAAATGCCACTTAATATCAAACTTATTGATGGTTGGAAATTGAGGTCTGATAGTCATCAGTTTATTTTAATTAGGGTGGATGGTAATGAAAGGGAATTTTTTGAAAGTTATCATTCGACAATTGAAGGTTGTCTTGAATCTTTGATTTCTAAGAAAATTAGGGGTTTTGAAAGCACATCTATAGAATTGCTTATAAAAGAGATAAAATCGCTCCAGGCAGGTTTGAGCACGGCACTGCACCCTTTAAAATTAGTAGTTATGCCTATTTCTGAGATAAATAAACTAAGGGAAAAGGGAAAATGAGGGTTATAAAAGATCCAAAGGTTTTGACAAGCAATCACATTCCTGACAAACTACTTTTTAGAGATGAACTAAAAAAGAAAATACAAGACAAAGTAAGGATTGGTGTTGGAAATATTTTATTAATTGGGGATACAGGAACAGGAAAAACTGTTACTATAAAGAAGGCTATTGAAGAAATGAATAATGTGCTTCTTGTTGATATTAATTGTTCAATTGAAAATACTTTTGCTACAATAACTAAAAAAACCATAAAAACCCTGAAAAATTTAAATTATCTTGAATCAGGCAAAAGTAGAGGGCAATTAGCAGAAGATTTAATTAGGGTTTTAAAAACAAAAAGACAAAAGAAAGTTGTATTTTTATTTGATGAAATAGATAAACTTATAGAAAAAGAAAGAGATCATCAAGAGATTCTAACACCTATCCTTGAAAATACTACTTCTAATATAATTCTAATTTCCAATAGATATGAAGCATTAAAAAAACTTGAATCAAGAATTGAGAGTAGATTACATCCAGAAAAAATAATTGTTGAGAGATATCATGCTGGGCAAATTACAGACATTCTTTTTTCAAGAGCTGAAGAAGGTTTAGAAAAAAATAGCTATAAGCAAATTGTTTTAGCACATATTGCTAGGCATTGTTATCAAACTTCGGGAGATATTAGAGATGCTTTAAGTCTTTTATTTGAAGTTAGTCAGTTAGCAGAATCTAAACAACAAAAAATAACTTTAGAATTACTTGATGAAGCACAAGAAAAACTTGAGGAAATAGAGTTTGAAAGAATGCTTGCGGATTTAACTTTGCATCAATTAATTATTGTTGCGGGAGTTGCTAAACTTTCTTGTGAAGAAGTTGAAGGATATGCTGAAATAAATAAACTATATAATTTCTATGAAATAACAGTGAAAAATCAGGGTTCAAAACCTGTGGGATTTAGGCAATTTGAGAATATAATTAAGAAATTGAAGTTTAAGAGTTTTGTAAGAATTGAACTAAGAACTCCTAAAAACCGAAGAGGAAGGCTTTCTGTTGTGTTTCCAACTTTTAATGTTAGAGGTTTTATGGAGAGATATTTTAATCCATCAAATGAAATAAACGAAAACACATCCCCTCCCCCTCCCAGTGCGATTTCGTTTGATTCGTGAGAGGAGCTAGGACGCTTTTTTATTCATAATAAAAATATAATTTTAGATATCAAAAATCTATTTATTGTCTTAAATCCAATCCTGCCTTTTCCTTAGCATCTTTAACAACCCTATTAAGTTGATTATATAGTTTTCTTTTATTATTACTTTCTTTAATTATTGCTATTAATAATAACAAAAGCAAAATTCCAGCCATAAAAATAGATTCTAAATACATTTTTGCAGTTAAGAATGCCCCAAGTGATCCACTGAAGATTATTGAGACAAACAACAAAATTTTGTTTTCAGTATCTCTTTGTAGAGAATTAATTAAATCACTTAATCTATTTACTCCATTTAGGTACATAATCTTCTTTTCTTTCAACGGGTCATTAATGTTAATTTCTTTGAGTGTTGTTATTTGTTTGTATCTCTTAGGTTTTCCTATTTTAAGAAAAAAGTTACAAATTCTTTTATAAGATTTTGATTTGTAAAAGATTACTAAAAGGATCGCTACAAATATCCAAAGGGATATTTTTGTAAAAATATCAAAACTTAGTTCTTGACAGATTGCTAAAGGATTATTTTGTAGATTATCTGTTCCGCAAAAATAATTTCCAAAGATTTCATGTGTGATAATTGGCAGGGGTAATAAAAACCATAATTTATCTTTAGATTGTTTATATCCTATCCATGCCACAAATATGGATATAAGAATTGAAAGGAATATCCCTCCGAATATAAAGTTTAAAGATCCCTTTCCTTCTAAAATTCTTGTTTGTTGGGGAAGTTTAAGAAAGGGAATTAAAGGATAATTTATCCAATTTGAGATTACGATCTTTGATAATTTGCCTTCTAAAATTAAATTGTTTAATTGTCCAAAGAGAATATGCCCTCCTTCATGCACATAATAACTTAAAAAGAAAATACTCAGAAAAAAATAACCTGCAATGATCATTATGGAAATTTTTATTAATACTTTTGCTAATATTTCTAATCTATTTTGTTGCATTTTGAAATTTCTCAGAATTAGGCTCTGAGGTGCCATCACCTCTTAAATCTTCTTTATTTTTTTAATATCCTAAACTCTCTTCAATAATCTTGATATCTTTGGAGATTAATTCGCATAAATCATAAACTATTTTATCTACGTTCATATTCGCTTTCAGTTATTACAATATCATATCCTCCAACATCTTCTCCTTTATGTTTGTTTATTCCGGTATAAGATAAACTTGCTTCTTCATATCTTCTAAATGCGAAAACTGCTTCATTCATTCTAGTATTGTTAAATAGTCCTAAACTTACAAGCAATTCAAAATCTTTAACAGTTAGACCTGTAACTTTTTTAAATAAAGCAGGTTCTAGTTTTGTTATAACATCTCTTAATGTTTTTTCTCTATAATCTGTTAAATACATAAAAATAGGAATTCTCGTTGCAAATTTTATGAGTTTCTGTTGTATTTCTTTTCTCTTGCTCATGTATTCTCTTTCTTCATCAGAGAGTTTTTTCTTCTCTTTTTGAGAGATTTCCTCTTTTTCTGCAAGTTTCTTTTTAGTTTTTTTAACAGATTCAGATTTATTTATTATCGTTTCAATATCTTTGTTTAAATTTCTAAAACCCTCTATACTCATTAAGGCTTCCATTGCCTTAGGATTTTTTAACAATCTTTCTAAAGTTTGATTATCTACATTAACTAATAAAGCACTTTCCCATTTTCTAGCTAATAGTGTTGAGGTTGTTCCACTCATAGCCATTTCAAGAACTCCTGCGGCATCAATTTGTTTCATTTCGCTTCCATCATAAGCTAAAATTGGAAGAAAATCAATAAACTCTTTAACTTTTTTTTCAGGATCTATTGATTCGTCAATATTCAAATTACAACTATACTCTGAAATCTGTCTTAATGCCCTATCTGGAGCAAAATCAAAAACATAACACTCTTTTTTCATTATTTCTTCTTTATTAGGAGATTTCCCATCAGGGTTTTTGATTACCCAAGGGGATTGAACTCTAAAAGCAGTTTGAAAATATGTTTCTGGACTATTTAAATTTCTAAGCATAAAAACTCCCGACCAAGGAGAAATAGTAACACCGGTTGTTAATTTTCCACATGAAAGAGTAATGGTCTTTGTTTTTAGAGGATCATCCATTGCATCTCTAACTGGATTTAGTGCGGCAAGTCCTATTCCTGCACTTGTTCCTGCGGCTACAATTATTTTATAATCATGATAGAATTTATTTTGTTTTTGTTGTAATAAATTATACATAGCATGACAGGAATTTACTTTAGGAAGATACCAAAAAGTATGGATTAATACATTCAAGAAAAGAGTGTCTGAAAAAGGAAATGGTGGTTTTTTTGCTCCGAGTTTTAAATTATCTAATGTTGTTTCTAAATAAGAGCCTCTTATTAAATCGAGCCACTTTTGAACTTCATTTTCATAAGTGAATTTTGCTTCTTTCCCTTCTCCCTCGGCAGAAAAAAAGGTATTTAAATCAAAACTATTAAATTCTCCTCCGCTTGCTATATTTTTTATTGAATCAGGCATTTGATAAGTTAATAAAACCATTTTTGGCAGTGGTAAGTAAGGGTTGTTTTTCTTCTTCCAGTTTCTTTTTGCTTTTTGTTCGTCAGAATAAGTCCAGTGATAAATCTGTTCTTCAATAAATTCTCCTGAAAGAAGTGCTCTAAACGGAGTTCCAGAAAGGTAAAGATAAGAATCTGTTTTAATAGGGATAATACTTTCTAAATATTCAACTTTATCTTGCTCATTTATTCCATCTTTAGTTAAATCTTCTTTTGATAATTCTTCTGCACTTTCTTCTTCATTGAATAGATTTTTTGCTCTTTCTCTCCATGCTCCGTAATGATATTCATCAAAAATTACGCAATCCCAGTTTGTTTTATGTACCCATTTATTTTTAGGTTTAATTCCTCCAAGAGAATTTTTTCCTAAGAAGTCTTGAAAAGAACCAAAGCAGACAAAAGGTTTCTTTTTATTTAATTCTTCATATTTTAATCCATTATGTTTAGAAAAAAACTGCCATCCTTGAAAGTCCATATGTTGTCTTAAATCTTTTTCCCATGAATCTTCAACCGCGGGTTTAAAGGTAATGACTAAAATTTTTTTCCACCTCATTTTTTTAGCAAGTTGATAAGAAGCAAAAGTTTTTCCAAACCTCATTTTACAATTCCAAAGAAAGTGGGGAGTTTTTTTAGTAACTTTTTTATAATTTTTAAAATAGTTAGATGCTCTTTTTACTGCCTCTTCTTGTTCAGGTCGCATTTTATAGTTTTGTGTTCTATCATCTTCATTATCAATTCCTGTTTTTATAGAAAGAAGTGCGGCTTGAAGTTGTTCAATAGAACATGTAAACCATTCTCCATTTGGATTTTTTATTCCCTTTCTTCTTAAATATCTATGAACTTCATGGTCATCAAAAGAAGAGCCATCATTTTTCATTGCAGATTCTTCAAAAACAATTTTCCATGGTTTACCTCCTGGTCTTTTTGTAGGGTATTGTTCAGAAACTCTTTTTTCTGCATTAGTAGTTGTATAACCAATTTTTAGAAGTCCTGCATATTTGGGATTATCATCTATATAAGCATAAATTATTGGATTTATTTTCGGTCTTTCAGAAAATAATTCTTTACTCGTCTTCAGAACCATTTTCTTCTCCCTCTAAATAATCTAAGTCTTCTTCATCAGAATCTTTGTTTAAATCCATGGGCCTTATCATCTTTTCTATAAAATCTATTTCTTCCTTAGTTAGATTATATTTTTTATAGAGTTCTCCATCTGTCCAAGATTTTGAGAAATCTTGAAGGGGAACGAAAGAATAAACTGATTTAGAAATGTTCTGGGTATTTTTTATAAGAGAAACCATAAACCTAAAAAATCTTGTTGAAATATAAGTAATAATGTTTTTAGCTTCTTTTTCAGATTCTGCCGTTTTTATGATTAAATAAGTTTCTGTACAAACAGAACCCGGTTCTGAGATTATAGGTTTTGTTAAAATTTGATGAGGATATTGGTCTCCTCCAGGGCTTGCCTTTGATGCAATTACTTTATAATTATTAATTAAGTTTTTATTTTTTTGCACTACATTTTTATTTACAAATCCTATCGGTCCAAACCGATATAATTTAATATCACTATAAACTCCTTTTTTCTCTTTAAAATTATTAAAGTTTGAAACAATGCCAAAGGGATTCCTAGAACTGACAAGAGTATCAAAAGTAGTTTCTTTATATTTTCTAACCTTTCTAAGAATATCAATGGCTTGATTATATCTTACAAAAAATTCAGTTTTTTCCTCCAAGAGAGGCCTTTCTATAGAACTTATTATTTCATTAGATTTATGATTTACAACTAAGCAATCCCCCCCATAATCTCTTTCCCATAAAAAATAACAGACTCCTCCCCGTATATTTAATCCAGGAAAACAATCGGATGTTTCTGGGAAATCATGAATTGTTACTATTTTTTTATCTGCTAACATATTTTTTCTAAATTCATCTAACCCCTTACCTCCAGAATACCATCTAGCCGGAATAATCATTGTAAGAAAGCGAGGATTGAGTTTTTTTGCTTGTTCTACAAATTTGTGATAAAGTGGGACTGCACTTGATTCTCTTCCTCCTCCATCATTCAACTGATAAGGCGGGTTTCCTATAATTACATCGAATTTCATTTTGAATATTTCCTCCGGTTTTAAGGTATGTATAAATTGGTAGGCGTGTGATTCAAGGTCTTTGTCTCGGTTGTTTTTCCAAACTTCTTCACTTGCTCCACAATAAATACATCTCCCATTTCTCCAAATATGTTTTATATTATAAAACTTTACATTCCCTTCAGGGTTCTTAAAATCTGTGCAAACTGAATATTTACCCTTAGCATTTTTTGAACAGTAAACACTTCTCCTTGATATAAGGGAAGTTAACTCAGTTATTGCAATTGCATAAAGTTGGTTTTTAAAAATATGATTTATCCTTTTCTGCTTGTTTGGTATTTTCTTTTCTAGACCTTTGTTCAATCTTTTTGCTATTTCCCTTAAAAAAACTCCTGTCTTTGAAACAGGGTCTAAAAATTTAATTTTTTTATCACTCCAAATTTCTTGAGGTAATAAATCAAGCATTTCATTAACTATTTTTGGAGGAGTAAAAACTTCATCGTTACTTAAACTAGCAAGGCAGGTCAAAATATCAGGATTATAATTAATCATCATCATTTTTTTAGCTCCATAAAATTGATAAGTGGATAGTCTTTTAAAACATTTGGCAAAATTACTCTTTCTCCAGTTTCTTTATCTGTTGTATAAATTCTATCAAGAGTCCAATTAGTAGAAGGAGTAAAAATATCTTTGAAAGAATACTCTTTTTGTTTTAATCTTGAGTCATCGTAAGGCATAGACCATTCAGAAAAAACTAAAGGACTTCCTTTTTTATCTTTCATTGTCAGAGCATCTCCACAAACAATATTCTTCTCAAAAATTATCTTCAAAACTTCTAAAAACTTTTCATTTATACTATTTTTGAAAATCTTCTTATACTCTTCGGTAAATATACCTAGTAATCTTCCCCTGCATTCTTCAACATTATCTTCAAGAATATCTATTCCATAAATACTAGAAATAACAACAACAGAATATCTCTCATAATCATATTGGCTTTTGCTATATCTATCTTTCAATATTTTTAATTTTCTATTTAATACTTCAGCAAGAAAATTTCCATTTCCACAAGCAGGTTCTAAAAATCTTGAGTCCAATCTTTCAGTTTCTTGTTTAACTAAATCTAACATAGCATTAACTTCTCTTTCATGGGTGAAAACTTCGCCATGATCTGTTACCCTTGTTCTATGTTTTATTTGTGAATTAACTTTCCTTTCATTCAAATTCTTTTCCATTACTATTCTTCCTCCACCTCCTTTCGTTTACTTAAACTTAATCTATAATCCTGAATAATATCAACCATCTTTTTTAGTTCCTTATCAATATCTCCATTGATAATCTTGCTGTTTAATCTTGGATAACAAACCATAGAAAGTTCTTCATATAATCCTTTATCTTTCATCAATTGAATAAACTTTTCTTTGTTCTCTCCTTCAGGCATCACAATCTTATCAAACTCTTTAACAGAACATTTTTTATTTGAACCATAAACAATATCTACTCCAAACTGCTTTGCATAAGCAATTAATTTTTCTCTAAACTCTTCTTCTGCTTTTTTTAGTTCTGATTGTTTAGTTTTAATTTCAGAGAACTCATCCACCAATTGCACTCCTTCATCTTGCTTAAACTTTTTAATATCTTCGATTTTTTCTAATTCAACTTCGTGTTTAAATGAAGGACATTGTTCTTTGTAAACACAATAATCACAAAGTGCTGTCTGATTTCTTGGGAACTCTTTTGCATTTTCAATTTCTTTAATTATATCACAAACTTCTTGTTGAAGTTTTTCTAATTGTTCGTCTGTTCTTTCTGAAATAGCATCTTTATTAAAAGCAAGCATATGCCAAATTAGTTTAACGCTCTTAGCATCTTTGAATTTATCTTTAACCCAAATTGAATATAAAGCTAATTGTCTATCTTCATCTGCTTCTTCTTGATCTTTCATTCTTGAATTTGTTTTATAATCACAAACAAAATAATTCCCTTCTGAATCACAACCCAATTTATCAATTCTAACATGCCACTGATTTCCATCTGGAAGAGTCATTCTGTCTTGAGTTTCTAATCCTAAAATAGTCATTTCTTCAAATGGTTTCATTCTTTCATAATAGTGAGTAATATACTTTTCTCCCATTTTCTTATAATTATTAGCAGTTAGTTTTTCTTTCTCTGCTTTAACAATTAAAATATCATCAGAATACTCTTTTTCCCATAAATCTCTATAAAATTTAATCAAAACATTCAAAGCAACTCTTTTATTAAACTTCTTTAATTTATATAAATGTTCTAATGTTTGATGAACCATGTCTCCCATAAATGCTTCAATTGTTGTAGGAACATCTACTTTTACTTTATCAATATAATGAAGTTTATACTTATAGGGACAATTTTCATAGGTTGAAATTCTTGAATGTGAGTATATTGCCATACTTTTTGTAAGAAAAGCACTTATAAAAACCTTATCTTAAAACGTCCGTTTTTCAAACCTTTATTTTTGCAGACTTCTCTCGTCTATAAATGTTTTACATTTACATAGGGGGATTTATTTTACTTATTTTTCCATGATTATAACCAATGTGTGCAAAATCTTGGGTTTTTGCAGAGGAGGTGATATATATTATTTTATAATATAAGATAGTGATACACCTGTTTTAGTTATTTTTTTCAATTTGCCTGTTTAATTTTTCTAATATCATCTCAATCCTAAGTAATCTTGGGCTTCTTCTTAGCCTTTCTCTGCATAATTCTGCAATTGAGATGCATCTTTCTTTTGATTCCTTTTCAAGCAGTTGTTTTAAGGAAGTTTCAATCATGAAGTGAATTTGGGAGTTCTTTTTTTCCATTTTTCTTTTCTAGGAGTTTATCAAGTCTGTCATTAATTTCCTTTAATTTATCTTTAATCTCTTCAAGATTAATTCTCTCTATTTGAATCTCCATTTTTCTTTAGAACTTTGTTTAGTTTTTCATTAAGCTCTTCTAACTTTGAGATTACTTCTTCACCTAAATCAGGAGTAATGTTTTGTTCCATCTCTTTTGGAAATCAGGGGTATTTTTAAGGATTATTTTAGGAGAATATGGTGTTTAGCAATAAAATAAAGCCTATCTCTTAAGTTTCCTTTTTGGGTATTTATGCCAAATTGTTGTTTTATACACCTTTTTGTAATGTGTTCTGGATTTTAGAACACCTTTAGCTTTAATGTGTTCTTGGTTTGAGAACAAAATACCTTTATTTCTTATGCAAACTACACTGTATTACGTGGTATTACATTAATAGAAAGATTTAAATGATCTCTAATCGATTTAAGATTATGAAACAAAAAAAAGAAGATCATCTAATACTTTGTGGAGATTGTTTGGTAGAATTAAAAAAAATACCCTCTGAGTCTGTTGATTTAATCATTACTGATCCTCCTTATAATATTAATTTACCAAATTATGTAAAAAAATATTTTTCAGATAATAAAAAACCTGATGAATATTTTAAAGAATTAAAAGAAAGGTTGAAAGAATGTGAAAGGGTTTTAAAGAAAAATGGAACGCTGTATCTTATAAATTATCCAGAGTTAAATGCAAGAGTATTACCTTTTATTGAAGATGAATTAAAATTAAACTTAAAAAGATGGATTGTTTGGAATTATCCAACGAATATAGGACATTCTAAAAAAAATTGGACAAGGAGTCATAGGTCTATTTTGTTTTTAGTTAAAGGGAAAGATTATACTTTTAATAGACAACATATTTTACAACACTATAAAAATCCAGAAGTTAAAAAGATAAAAGAAAAGATTGCAAGTGGTTCTAAGGGAAGAACTTCTTATGATGCTCTGAGATTTTTAGATTTAATTGAATTGCAAGAAGGAATGGTTGATGTTCAGGAAATTAATCTCTCAAAAAATGTGACTAAAGAAAGAATGAATGGACATCCCTGTCAATTACCTTTCCCCTTACTTGAATTATTAGTGAAAGTTAGTAGCAATCCTGGAGATATGCTTTTAGATCCTTATGCTGGAACTTTTAGTTTATCAGTTATTGCAAAAAAGCTAAACAGAAAAAGTATCGGTATAGATATAACAAAGAAATACTGTAAAATGGGGGGGAAGAGACTTAATCGAAAATGACTTTAAAAGATATCCATAAATATGAAATTGAGAAAGTTGGAGAGATATTCAAAAAATCAAAAATCTCTTTCATACCCGAATTAAAGATATCTATAGAAACTAATAAAACAGATATTGATATTCTTGGTATGTCTAAGAATATCTTAATATTAGTTGAATGTTTTGGAACGGAGAGTTTTGGTGAGAAATTAAAAAAAACCATAACAAATCTTAAGAACATTAAAAAAAACTTTAAAAAAGTGAGAGAGATAATCAAACAAGAATATCCTTTGTTTTATAGAACTCATAAAAGTTTTTTAGAAGGAACAAACCTAAAATTTAGATGTTTACTTGTTTCTTCACAAAAGGAAACCAAAGATTGTGTAGAAGATTTTCATAAAAAAAATTATGAAGAAGAAGATTTTTTCTTATGGACAACAGAAGAATTATATTATTATGATAAGGTTTCTGATTGCACTTACGATCATTGTAAATATGAGATTTTTAGTTGTATTAATGTTTTTCCAGAGGATATTGAAGACGATGCAGAATCAAGCATTCCTTCGTATATTGCATATGGAAAACAGATTAAAGAAGGAATTTTTCTCCTTAATTTAGTAGTTCCTGTAAAGATTTTGTTGAAAAGATCAACTATAAGGCGATTGAGGGATTCAAGTAGTATAGAAGGTTATCAAAGATTGTTAGATAAAAATAAATTGAAATCTATGAGAGAATATCTTCTTAAAGAAGAATCTACCTATCCAAATAATATAATTTGTGTTCTTAATAAAAATTCAAAAATTCTTCCACTCAATAAAGTAATTGAAGAAATAAAATTAAAAAAAGAAGAAGGAGCTAGATCTGACAATGTTAAAGATATAAAAAATAGCCTTTTTTTGTTAGATGTCCCAAATACTTATGATGTTTTTGAAATAGTTGATGGGCAACATAGGGTTTTTTCTTTTGCACAAACAAGATATAGCTCCTTTGAAAATATTAAAGGAGAAAGTAGTGATGAAATAATAGCGAAAGATAATAAGATAGAAGAGATTGCTAATAAACAGACTTTAACAGTTACCACAATATATTCTGAAAAAGAAGAATTGTGGAGTAATCCAGGAAAATTATTTTTAGACATAAATACTAAACAGACTAAAATAAAACCTGAAGATATAATTGATATAGTGGAAAAATATGATAAGGAAAACAATGAACCCGTAATAAATGCAAATTTTATGCTTAAAAAATTAAATGAAAAAGGATTTCTTAGAAATAAGATTAGATTTAAACCTTGGCAAGATGATAGAATAAAGAGAACTTCTCTAATAAGTTATAGTGGTCTAAAAGATATCTTTGACAAAAAGAAAAAAACCCATAAAATTTTTAGAGAGATTTACGAGAAACAAAATAAAATTGAGAACTATGGAGATTTTTGTTTTATATTAGTTAATAATTATTTAAAGAGTATTGGGGATTTGATCAAAGGAAAAGTTGGGAACCAAGATTTTGAAAAGATATATGAAGATCTTTCATTAAGAAATTATTATTTCTTATCTGCAGTTTTTGTTGGAGCCCTTATACGTTTGTTAAGACATTTTATTTGTAAAAATAAAAATAGTAAATTGAATTTAGTTGGAAATATTGAAGAATCTTTGGACAAAGGGGTGGATAATAATGACACCTTAAATAGAAATATTGATAACAAGAAGATACAAGCGCTATTCTCAGAAGGTTTAAAAGTAATTGTAGAAAAATATAATTTTACAAAGGAAGAATTTAGTAAAGAAGAAGGATGGGGGTCTAATAAGTGGTCAAAGATTGAATCAGATATGTTTTATTTAATAAGAAATAAAAAAGATGCTAAATTTGGAGATGAATCTTTAATATCAAAAACACATAAGAGGTAATTTTACACCTTCTAATTTTCTTCTTTTATTTCAATTATTTGTTCTTTTTTCCTCTTACTTTCTTTATCATCTTTAAGATGTTCTTTTGCTAACTTCAATAATCTTATTTTATTTTGATATTCAATATCTGAAATCTCTCCTCTTGCATATCTATCATTTAATATTTCTATTGGGCTTTTTTCTCGTTTTGCTATTTGCGGGATATTATAGTTTAAAGCATTAACAGGATTTTCTTCAAAGAGTTTGGTTTTCATTGGGGTGTTGAATGCAAAATCAACACTTTCTTTTTTTGTTTTATCTGAAACTTTTGCATAAATTTGTGTGGTTGTGACTTGGTTATGCCCGAGCAGATTGGCAACTGCATAAAGGTCTCTTGTTTTTTCATAAACATATTGAGCATAAAAATGTCTTAGGTGATGGAATCTATATTTGTAAATTGTTGTTTCTTTTCTGTATTTTGTTGGTTTTTTATATTGAATGATTTGATCTGGGATATCTAAGCTAGCCCTTTTTCTTGCTTCTGCAAACCATTCATGAAGAGATTTTTTCATTAGATGCGAGTCTGGAGATTTTTCAGATGGCAAAAACCATTTTCCACCTTCAATTATTGAAAGCCATTTTTTAATTGGACTTATTGCCATTATTGGAATGGGTATAATTCTATCTTTTCCATAACCTTGTTTTGATCTATTTGGGTTTTTGCTGTTTCTGATTTTTATTACTCTTTTTTCTAAATCAATATCATCAATCTGAAGAGTGCAAATTTCATTAACTCTTAAACCACACATCAAAGAAACAAAACATGCAATTGAAAGTTTTGGGATAAACATGCTTTCAAATAACTTCATAAGTTGTTCTTTTGTTAGCATATCTGGAAGTTTATTTTTGTTTGACATTTTACAAGCTTGAAACTAAATTGTTTATTTCTTCAATCATGAGCAGTCCTGTGCTTGACATTTTTGATTTTTTTCTGTTGTCTGCAATTAGAAAAGCTTTTCTAAAACTTATTTTTCCTTTTTCTAATTTTTCTTTAATATCTGAAGGCATTCTGCATGCAATAAACCAGCGATAAGTTGTTGAAGGATTAAGATGATTTTTTAATAGATAATCAAGAACTATTTTTTCATTTGCTGTTAATTTTCTTTTTTTCTTGTTTGGCGAGTTTCTTCTTCCATAATAAAGATTGCCATAAAAGAAATTTCTTACATGGCTCATCATTAATAGAAATTTATCTTCCTCGATTTCAGGGAGAAGTTCTATTAAATCATTTTTTATTCTGTTGATTCTATCAAAGATTAAAATCTTCTTGCCTTTATATCGAACTTTTGTGTTGATAAAAACTTTGTCTTTATTTTTAGCCATATACATTTTAAGTTTTTGTTTTTAAATTCTCTTGCGCCTAGGGTGTAGGTCTTACTTAAAAGAAGTAGAATTCCTCGCTGTTCGGTAGTTTACTTGCCTGTAAAACATCCAGCCAAGATTCCTAGGATTAATGCTAAGATTAAATATAACATTTTTAATTTTTAATAGAATTCATTAGGAGGTTTAAACATCTTTTCGTAAATTACTGTTTGATATTTTTTTGGAAGTCTCTTGTAGGTTGCTTGGATGTTTTTGTAAACCATTGCTGCATCTTCTTTTCTTCCTTGTCTTTTTGCTTCTCGATGTTCTCTGACAAGATTAAAGATATCTTTTTTATCTATAAATATCCTTATTTTTCTAATCTCTTTGTACAAATACTTTTTGCATTTTTCGGGGATTAAAGGATATAGCTCTTGTATCTTGTGATATATCTCCCTTGCAGTGTTTAAATCATTTCTTCTTATATTTCTTTTATTTTCTCTTATCAAATCAAAAATTTTCACTACATTTTCTTCTTCTTTCCACTTTGTTATTTTCAATTTTTTTGTAAAAGTGATGGTTAGATAAGCTATGACAATCACAAAGGCTAGGATTATTATATAGGAAAATGAATCAGTTATTCTTATGAAATCTAGAGCAAAAAACCCAGTTATTCCAAATCCTTGTGTGGAAAATTCTTTAAATAGAACAGTTTCTGTTTTCTCTATTTCTTTAACATCAATAAACTCTTCTATATAATAAATTAGCCTGTCGTTTTCTAGGTTACTAAGCAATAGTTCAAAGATAGGGTCTTGTTTTATCACTTCACTTTCAGTAATAAAAATTACTTTGCTTGCGTTATCAGCAATATCTTTAGGAATTACTTCTAAGATTTTATCAAAAGAGTTATTTCGCATTTGTATTTTTTTTGTTACCTGGGTTATTCTTCTTTGGGTTGTATCGTAAGTTATTTCAACCTGCCTTACATTTGTAGAAACAGTCATTTGGCTTTGTATTTTATAGTTTAATTCTGCTAATTTTTTGATTCCCCTGTTATCTATTTGTGTTTTTTTAAATTCTATGTAGTCTATTGTAATATCTTCCATGTTTTGTGCGATACTGTTTTTTATATATTCGTGCGTATTTATGATTCTCAGCTCTTTTGGAACTTTTGCTTTAATTTCTTCTAATTCATCTAACATCTCTTGCTTTCTTTGCTCTCTTAAAACCAAATCATCTATGAATTTAATATTGTGTCCTAAGTCTCTGTCTATTTGCGCTAATCTTTTTTTGTAATATTCCAAGTCCTCAGATATTTTTAGCTCTTCTAAAACTTCTTTTTCTTCTAGAGTATAAGATTCTTTTTTTGTCAGGAAGGTTTCTATATCTGAGAGGAGGTCTTTTATTTCTTGTGTTTTCTCGTGAGTGTCATTTTTAGGAGTATCTTTTTCAGAGCTATTTGAAAAAGATATGGTAAAGTCTCTATCATAGTCTAAATCTCCATTGCAGTTACTAGAGTTGTCACAGCAAAAGACGTTCCAAGAGTAATCTCCTTCTTTAAAGTTTGTCAGTTTTACTTCTTTTTCTACATTAGGTTCTATATTGGTGTGGGTTACTGAATAATCTAGTGTCCCAAAACCTTTAGAATAATTATAAAGTTCAAAAGTGCAGTTGTTTATTTTAACATTGTCTTCTGCTTCATATAAGAAAGTTATCCTGTTTTCATAGATTATTACATCATTTCCTGGCTGGATGAGATTAATTTCAGGAGGGGTGGTGTCCCTATCGTCTTCTATCGAGAGCCCATTTTTTGTTATTGTGAATTGTCTATTTCCAATAAGAGCAATAAGGGTTAATGTGAAATCTCCTTTTGTTTGATAGTTATGCCCTATTGTTCTTTGTATGGGATTTTCTTCATAAGGCCACAAGAAAATTTCTGTTTTATCTTCTCCATCTCCGAATCTTAATTCGTAAGATGCTAACTTTTCAGCAGAAGGATTTATTTTTACTAATATCTTTATGTTATCACCAACCTTTGCCTCAGTTTTGTCAGAAGCTATTTCCATATTAGCAACAGAAAAATTATTATTGAAAGAAGTAAGATTTACAAAATAATTTGTTGTGAGAGTTATTTCATATATTCCTTGGTTAAAAGTTCCTAGGTTTAGTGAGCTAGTGTAAGGTCCAGGACCATGGGAGAAGCATAAAGAGCCATTACTGTGTCTTACTTCTATAGTTATATCTCCTTTTGCATTAATTAAAGCAGTTACTTCTTCATTTGGAAGATATACCTTCTGATTGGTTGTTAATGAAAATTCTTCATTTATTGTGAAGTTGTCAAATACTGAATTTTCTATACTTGGATTTATTGTATCTTTACATAACAAGAGCCAGGTATGAGGACCATTAGGAAGTGTTGTGAGCCATTCAATTGTTTGGTTTATGTTCTTATATCCTGTTGAATCTACATCTATTGTGAGCAAGCATTCTACATCTTCTAGACTGCTGTAATTAATTTCAAAATCAAATGCAATAGGGTTACTTTCTTCTCCTGTTGGGGCGTCGTTTATCATTATCTCTATGTTTGAAGAAGTGCCTCCAACATTAAGATCAATGATAATCTCGAAAATCTGTTCTGAGAGATGGGGGACAATCCAGGAAATTCTTTCAAACAACCCATTACCATCTTCATCTATAAAGTCCTTTATTGTTATTTCTCTGTCTTCATTAACCCAATAGATTTTTATGCTGCCTTTTTCAGATTCGTGAATTTCAGGAATGTCAGTATAGACAACTAAGGCAGTGTCTACATGATTATTACTAGAAATGTTTACTTCTTTGTTTCCATTTTCTTTTATTACTTCTTGTTTTTTAATTATTATGTCTGGGGAGATTTCTGCTTCGAGTTCTTTTTTACCATTTTTATATAGGATGATTTTCTTTTCTTCAGTTTTTTTAATGA
>Ga0315550_1000123_pt1 | contig 45336 bp, 38 predicted proteins | sample SalMarSW160190MG_2_FD_203100 | JGI IMG/M metagenome (GOLD analysis project Ga0315550, IMG submission 203100) | Salt marsh sediment microbial communities from the Plum Island Ecosystem LTER, Massachusetts, United States - Salt Marsh Sediment SW1601-90 ...
ATTTCTATTTTCCAAGTGCTTTTAATCTAAATTTTCCTTAATCCACCACATTCTTCTAAGTATTATTAAATAACGAATCTTTTAATTTAGATTTTAAGCGATATATTGAATTTAAATCTTTTATTATCTGGTTCCAAATATCTTTTACTTAGGCTACCAGTATTATAGATTATTACTTAATTAATTTGAGGGTCCCTTGGTATTTTTTTAAAATCCTCCATATATATTTTGTTAAATTTGTTGCTATTAATAGTAGTCCCAAAGTATATAAACCGTTCTATAAGCTTAAAAGATAATTTTAAATTTAGGAAAGAAGCTTCATTAAAAGATCTCTTTAACACATAAGATACGTTGATTCCAAAAAACATTTAAAAAGTATATAATTATTATAATAATTCTTACAAGTACTTGACTATAATATTAATGCCTTTTCAAGGAGGTAAAAATGACTGAAAGAAAAATCACCTTCCCCTATCTTCGCAAATTCAATGGAGTAATGGCAGGACTGCATTTTGTTCAAGCGTTGCTTATGTTGGTGATGGGACTAATTATTACCAATATCAAAGATTTTAAATTACCAGTGGACTACTATTTTCAATCTTTTGATACAGAAAAGATGAGATTATTTGTTGATTCAGAAGTGATAGGTTCAATTCCTATTGGAGTAATCGTGTCAGTATTTCTTTTTCTATCAGCCATAGCACATTTTTTGGTAGTCCTTCCTCGGGTAAATGATTTTTACAATTCCAGACTGGAGAAGGGAATTAATTATTTCAGGTGGTTTGAATATGCTTTGAGCTCATCAGTTATGATAGTTCTTATATCCATGCTCTTTGGAGCTAAGGATATAGGCACTATAGTAGCCATAGTAGGGCTTAATGCCACTATGAACCTTTTAGGTCTTATGATGGAGATACACAACCAGACCACAAAAAAGACCAACTGGACAGCTTTTATAATCGGTAGTTTTTCCGGAGCAATCCCCTGGGTAGTAGTTCTATTATATTTCCTGGGTTCTGCAGTAAAGTCTCCTGGAGTCTTGGAGCAGGTTCCTTGGTTTGTTTATGCCATATTTGGTACTTACTTTATCCTGTTTAATACCTTCCCAATAAATATGGTATTACAATATAAAAAGATTGGTAGGTGGCGTGATTATCTGTATGGAGAAAGAGGCTATATTATCCTTAGCCTGGTAGCAAAATCACTTCTTGCCTGGTTAGTATTTGCAGGGACTATGCAGCCCGTTTAGAAATAAAATATTTTAAATAAATAATATTATAGTCTTATGGTATGGGCTATATAAATGAAAAGCTTAGAAATAAGCTTTATACCCTTTAGGCGCATTTCTTTTTTTTCTCAAATACTTGCTAATGGAGATTTTCCACTATTCCATATCCGCCAGTAACGGGATCCTTAAAAATTAGACACTCTGGTGGGAAAAAACTGAAAAGACTATATAAGACTATATTTACAACTATTATTATACCTCCAATAATATTGAGGTATAACTTTCTTTCCTTTAGAAGCATTAATCTATAACTTAATATCTGTGCAACTGCAATTGCAATGATAAATATTAATATATCTAGAGCAAGGCTCTCTATCTTAAATATTGAGGTATACCCATAAAAAAGAATAGAAATTACAGCAGGAATTACCAGAAATGAAATGCCCTTTGCAAAAAAGAAATTCTTTACTTTCTTTCCAAATATAAAAAATTCTATGATACCCCATGCAAAAGCCGGCCAGAAGCCTATCTTAAAATGCTCCCAGGTGCTTTCATTGACTCCGCTTATAATGGCCATTGGTGTCCATTCACCACTTAGTTCAAAAGTAAAATGAAGAAGTGCACCAATTAAAACTGTAAAAAGAATTCCAAACATCTCCCAGGATAGTATTCTTTTTCTATTCATTAATTATCCTTTAATATTTCTTAAATGCGTTAATACATTATAAGAAAAATATATTTATATCTCAACATAGGACTCGGGTATAAAATTCTCATTTAAACTTAGTAATTCAGTTCAAATTGCATACACAATGGCCAGCCGCTTTAAGATAATTACATCAGCCCCATTTTAATTGCAGTTCTTATATTATTTTATTTTGAATAAACAGTGGGAATATATATGAAATTAAAAGATAGTAAAAATCAAATATATGACCTTATTATTATTGGATTTAAGGGAAAAGTGTACTCAATTTTTATAAACTTTTATGCCTTTTTGAAGTAACTTTTCTGCCCATATCATTTTTAACAAGGCTAAATCCTCAGTGTAATCAGTTTTAGATTCATTTTTATCGTATTTAAGCTTCTCAAGTATTTCAATTATAAAGTTTTTTTCACCATAGCTTTTCCATTCTTTTTGAAGCTCTTTTTTGGGATGATTTCCAAATTCTAGTTTAAATTTTGTACTGTTTACTTTGCTTTTTAAATCCTTAGTACTTTCAATATAACACTTATTGCTGGATTTAGAGCGAATAATAAAAATTCCCATATCTGGTTTAAACTGCTTGTATTGTTCTCTAAGTTCTTTTCTTCTATCCATATATTATATTGATTTTAAAATAATTATTTAAATAGTAAAGAGTTTTCCGAGACAAACTAATTCCCTCAAAATTTGGTTCTAAAATTCACTACTTGGGGCTCCTTAAGATTTTTTATTAATATTTATGCTTTTATTCTATAATTAATTAATTTCCTTATAATCCGGTTCTAAATTCTGTAACTTGGGACTACTATTATTAAGTGTTAAATTATATTTATTATGTATCAAATGAAAATCAAGTGGATATATGAAAATAGAATTGCAGAGATTGCAGCAGATAAAAAAATTATTGAAGACCGGCAGATTGTAAGAGTACTAAAAGATAAAGGTTTTGATTTACTGGTCACCTTCGACAGCTATGACTATAGGATCATCTGGCGCTATGGAAATGATATAAACATACGCAGATACTATAACTCACTTTCTAATTATCCGATTCCAAGCAGATGGGAGACTTTTAATTTCATAAATTTCTTAATCTATGAACTGAAGCATGGAAGAAGGATCTCTATATGGTTTCAAGATGAAAATACATCAAAAACTATTGGCACCGCTATTGATGATTATTTTATTAAAGGAAAGAAAAATATTGTAGCTTTGCCTAAAAAACTTACTCATTGCAGAAACTGCATTGAAAAGGGCTGTATGACAGATTTCTTAAAACATACCGCATCTGTACAGAATGCATTATCAATTTTTAATGAAGGCAAAATACTATCAGCATGCAAAGCCAGAAATACAGACGGGAAAATCCTTATGCAGAAAAAGAGAAATGCTTCAGGTGATCCTGCAGATTATTTTAAATATATTCAGCTTTCTTTTGGTAACTGTATTACAGGAGACCGGCTTGTAACGGAAAGAATACTTGGAAAAAATCCATCAGAAAAACATCTAAGGAATAAATTTAATCCCGGAATAAGTTATTACTTTAATTATCAGAAATTATTGTCTCATCCGGATTATTGTAATGACGGATATCATCCCTGCAAGATAAAAGACAGCCTTTCCCTAAATGATTATCTGCATGCTATAGTTATTCCCAAGAAGGAAGAAAAATCTTTACGTCCAAGTATTAGTCCTGACCTTATGGACCGGGTGATATTTATGGATAATACAGGATATGACCTATGGAGCTGGACATCAAAATGTTATAAAAAAATAAAGAAGCTAAATAATCCAAGATATCAATAATTTATACAGATTTTTTAATTCTGCTCCAATGGTGGCCCTTCAACATCCGCATTATTATTATAACCTGCGTTTTCCCAGTATCCTCGAAAATCAATGTTAGATGACAACTCAATACGTGTAACCCATTTAGCCCATTTATAGCCGAATTTTTCTTTTGCCACCACCTGGAAAGGAAAACCCCTGTCGTCAGGTATAGTAACATCATTTAGCTTCAGGGCAATTATAATATTATTGTCGCGAATATAGCCCAGGTCAAGAGAAGAATATCCTTCGGGTACATCGGCAGTGCAAAAAATAGCTATCCTGGCATCAGACTGAACCCCGGCATCATTGAAAATGGAATTAAGCTGGGGTCCGGTCCATTTGGCCGTAAAACTCCAGCCCTCAACACAGTCAAGATCCATCAGCCATGACTCCTGAGGATACTCTAACAGCTGATCGTAGGTAAGGGTCAGAGGGTTATCTACCAGGCCGTCAACAGTCAGTAAGTATGTATCACGATCTATCACCTGAGACCCGATCAGGGCATTGTTGAGCTGATCTTTGATGGGTGTGAGCTTTGATCCCTGGAATTCTGTAGCTTCCACCTCTTCTTCAGATGCAGCTGATGCAGGTACGCCGCTGCTACTGCATGCAGACACCAAAAAAGCGGTTAATATAGTAATTACGAGTATTGGCATCCATAATATTTTAAATTTTTTCATTATACACCCCTCTAAGCCCAAAATTCCACGTAAAGAACTAACGCCATCAGCATTAACCCTATTATGGTTAGTATAGCATCAATTATCCAAATCCTGCCATAATTTTTACGGTACACCATCATTCTAATATTTATAAGCACGTGAGCCAGAAAGAATATGGCCAATGGTACGTTGCTTGCCCTGTGGATAGCATCCGCCAGCCGACGATCAACAAGTCCAAAAGTAGCTTTATAAATAACCTCAGTATGAGTAATACCCCATCCTGTGGCTATCAGGACAACCACTGATACCAGAAGCAGCCAGGCACTGATTCTTGAAAAATATCCCAGCCACCTGATAGATATTGGCGTTTCTTTAAGGTCATTTTTTAGTTCCATATGTTACCATCTTATAACCATAATTATATTTCTAACCTTTATTAACAATATTCTATCATGGATATTTGACTTTTCCTTTTTATGGAATTAATTCTACAAATCCAGTGTCTTTACTGCATTTTTGATTTTCATTATATCGCTTTCCTCTATCAAAGAATCCCCTGCTTTTGCATTCTCTTTTGCCTGCTTTTCATTTCTCATGCCGCAAAGTGCTACTACACCGTTCTGCGACACCAGGGCAGCAACAGATAATTGTGCCAGAGATAAACCGTACTTTTTAGCGATAGGTTCAAATTCAGCTGCCAGAACAGAATTTATTTTCTTTCTGTTTTCTTTGCTGAATCTGGGATCATTTTTCCTTAGATCATCACCCTTGAACTCCCTGTCATGAGTCATCTTTCCAGTAAGCAATCCTTTAGCCAGAGAACTATATGCAAGCATAGTCACCCTGTTGTTTTTACACCAGGGAAGGGCTTCCTGTTCAACTTCATTATCAATAAGGTTATATTTTTCCTGGTCAACATCCAATTGTCCTGCCTGATTATACTGTTCCAGATCCTTAAGACTGGCATTGCTGGCACCTATGGATCTTATCTTTCCTTCCTTTTTTAAATCCATTAAAGTTTCCATTGTGTCTTCAATAAGCGTGGTTTTATCCTGCCAATGTGTCTGATAAAGATCTATATAATCAGTCCCAAGCCTGAAAAGGCTCTGCTCAATTTCATATCTTATCGATTCCGGTCCCAGGTACTTATATACCTTCTCCCCTGATTCATAATTAAAAAAGAATTCACCCTTTTCAAGATGCCATACAATACCGCATTTAGTGGCTATAACAAGCTTATCCCTTTTACCCTTGATGGCTTTGCTGACAATTTCTTCCGAAAGTCCCTTTCCGTAAGCCGGTGCCGTGTCAATAAGGTTTATTCCCATCTCTACTGCTGTATTAATCGCTTTAATTGATTCGGACTCATCGGTACCTCCCCACATCCAGCCGCCTATGGCCCATGCCCCCAAACCAATAACTGAAATCTCTATATCCGTTTTTCCCAGCTTTATATAACGCATTTTTCATCTCCTGTCTTCTTCTGTACTTTATTTATATCAATTTTATAATGAATTATAAAATTCTTCTAATGTAAATTTGAAAATTTATGTCCAATGAGTTAAAAAGCTATGTGGAGGCGGCACCCGGATTTGAACCGGGGATAAAGGTTTTGCAGACCTCTGCCTTACCACTTGGCTATGCCGCCTTTTTAACAACAGGACGATATTATAAATTAATTTATGTTAAAAGTTAAGACTGCTTATTGATTTAACAAAAAAAATATTTTAAATGCATATATAAAGAAAATTCTTAAAATATTCCATCTATCTTCTGCCCGCAATTGGGGCAGCTGCCTTCTTTAATCTTATTACTGGAAATTGAGAATCCGAATCTTCTTATCAATATTTCATTACATTTAGGACAATAGGTATTTTCATACTCGCTGCCTGGAATATTACCCCCATAAACATACTTAAGGCCGGCATCTTTACCTATCTTAACAGCTTTCTTTATTTTATTTATGCCTGTTGGCGGTATGTCGGACTTATACTGAGGATAATAAGCACTTATGTGCCAGGGTATGCTGGTATCTGTCCCTGCAAGAAAATCAGCTATTTGCTTTAATTCTTTTTCTGAATCATTAATTCCCGGTATTACCAGTGTTGTTACTTCAACCCAGACTCCTGTTTCCTTCATTAAAATGATATTATTCAGGACAGGCTTCAGCATTCCCCCTATCTTCTGCCTGTATGTTTCATCCGAAAAGCTTTTTAGATCCACGTTGGCAGCATCCAGAAAAGGTTCTATTTTCAGCAAACATTCCCTGGTCATAAAACCATTTGTAACAAAAACATTTTTTAATCCATTTTTACTTGCCAGTTTTGCAGTATCATAAGCATACTCGAAAAATACAGTGGGTTCTGTATAGGTATATGAAATGCTCCTATCGCCATTTGCAAGTGCATGATTTACTATTTCTTCCGGTGAAACATTCTTGCCCTCTATTCTATCCAGGTCGCAGGGAACCTGGGAGATATTAAAATTCTGACAGAAAAAACATTTAAAGTTACATCCAACCGTAGCTATGGATAAAGAATATGTACCTGGCAGGAAGTGAAATAACGGCTTTTTTTCAATGGGATCAGAGTTTTCGGCAATAAGTTTCCGGTATACAAGTGAATATAATTTTCCGTCTGTATTTTCTCTGACGCAGCATTTGCCTCTGCTCTTATTTTTAATTATGCACCTGTGGCTGCATAGATCGCATCTTACCCTATCATCATCTAATTTTTTATATAAATATGCTTCTTTCATCTTACCAACCTGTTTAATCTTCTTTGAAACTCAGTCTGGTTCAATTATATAATCAGCATTAATAATAAACCAGTTTTCATTCAACATTTCTTATCTCTTAAGTTCTTTCTTCTATATTCACTGTAAAAGTACATACGGTAAACTGAGTTAAGGATCTGACAAAGCCGATATAATTAAAAAAACATTTACTATTAATGAAGTCGGGCTATAATAGTATTGAGTAAGTTATTAATACATTAATAAATATATATATAATATCAAATTTACGGAATATTTTATGCATAAAGATTTGTATAATCAGACATCTGAAAATAAAGAAGTATGGTCATATTTTATTGAAATACTTATAAACCAGGGCGATTACGATAAAGCCGACAGAATATGCTATGATGCCTTAAAAAAAGACAGAAAATTCAGAGAAGCATGGTATTTTTTTGGACTCAACCTTTACAAACAGGGCAAATATGATGATGCTGAATTAGCCTGTATGGAAGCAGTAGAATTAGATAACAGATATATAAGCGCCCTGTTCTGTCTGGGAGCATCGCTTTTTAAACAGAATAAATATCTTGAATCAGAAAAAATCATTAAAAAATTGCTGCATCTGGATAAAAAAAATAAAGACGCCTGGAGAATCCTAAGCATATTATTGCGTAAACAGGGTAAATATAAAGAAGCCGAGCATGCAGAGGAAAAAGCCGACATAAGATAGATTGGTGTCGGAAGGGGGACTTGAACCCCCACGAACATTAATTGTTCACAAGGCCCTCAACCTTGCGCGTCTACCAGTTCCGCCACTCCGACATTTTACTAAAATAATTATATTTTTCTTATAACAAAGAACAATTAATTAACTTTTTTAATTTTAGAAACAATATTTTCTATTGTCAATAAACAGCTAAGTATCTAATAATAAACCGTTACATTCATAAAAACTTTTTACGATTCTGTTCCTTTAAGACACACGGCAAGATGTTCAATCAAATTACCCGGCTTTACCAATAAATTTATGTTTTTATCTTCTTCCAGGTCCCGCATCAAATCCAGATCAAATAAAACGCTCAGGAGATCTATCTCCCCCTCTCCCAGCATACCTATAAGATTATTTATATCTGAATCAAATAAAAACTTGATATTTCCTACCCCGGACTCTACCCCCGAATAAAATTCATTTTTCTTCAATAGCAAATATTCTCCTTCTCTGTATTCTGCTACCTTATAGGGACCGTTGGCTATGATATCCCCTATGGTAATATTGTCTATTTCTTTTTCTGCGAGCGAGCCCCTGGGAACAATCGTATCAAACAGCTTGTACCAATCTTCACTATATTCATTAAAAATAACCTTAAACCGCCTTTCATCTATTATTTCAATTTCTTTTATCTTGGAATAATCTTTATCACCACCCATGTTATCAATATATTCAACTATGGTTTCAAAAGTATATTTTACATCCTCTGAAGTTATGGGCTCTCCATTCTGCCAGAATATTTTATCTCTGAGCAAAACTATGACTTCTAAATTTGGCACATTTTCTATATATTCTTCTGAACTAGTATAAGTCTCTTCTACCAGCACGGGCTCATATTCCCCTGCCTCATTAGTCTCCCACAAGCTTTCTGATATAAGGTCCCTTATAAAGTTAGAGTTAAATAAATCCCGCGGGCTGCAACTTTCTCCCCCGCAGCCGATTATTACTTCACTTTCTTCAATTCCATCCTTTTCTGCTTCTTCTGATAATCTCCAGTTTTCAATATTAAAGAAAACTTTATTTTTCTTTATATCAATATCTATTTTTTTTATTTTTCTATTATTGTATGCTATTGAAAATAATCTGCTGTATAAAGGGAGCACTACTGCATTATCTGCCAGAGTGTCCTGAAGCTGCCCGAACAACTCTTTTCTCTCTTTATCATCTTTTTTTGCTGTTATATTCTTCAAAATCTCATCTGCATCAGAGCTGCTATACCAATAAAAGTTTTCACAATTTTTATTTTGCTCTGTTTCCAGAGGCGGTATCTTTTCCGAACTAAAGCTGGAGTTTAAATCGCTCCCATCAAAATTATATATTGACCAAATTCCAAGCTCATAATTTCCCGCAGCCACAAAATCCTGGTACCATTCCTCTGAAGGTTTATTAAAAATCCAGATCTCTATCCCAATCTTTTCCAGGTCTTCCTTAATCATTTCTTCTATCCTCTGTTTGATATCACTGTTATCTATTGAGCCTATAGTGATATACAGTGGATTATCGACACCATACCCTGCTTTGCTTAAAAAGTCTTTTGCTTTATCCGGATCATAATCATACTCCCGCCACGACTGGTTATGGTAATATGAACCTTTTGAAAATAGACTATTAAGCACCTCGCCGTATTCCCCGAATAACTCCTTGACTATCCTTTCCCTATCTATACCGTAGAATATTGCCTTTCTTATATTAATATCATTTAAAGGGCTCTTATTCTTTTGTTTTTCTTTTGATTCAAGGAAAAACTCCTTACTTTTAACATCCATTTCAATAACAATATCATTTCCACTTACATCTTCTGCCCCATCATCCAGAGATTGAAAAAGTTCAAAGCTATTTTTGTTGCATGAAAATATACAGGTGCTCAAAAATATCATTATAAATAAAAAAGCAAGTAGGATTTTAATATTTTTTTTACCCATATTTTTACCTTTAGGCAAACTTTGCTTATTTAAATCGGCTTTCCTGCAAAAAAACATGCGGCAAGATGTTCGTCTTTATCCCCTGAATAATTTTTTAATTCCGGTTCTTTATTACTACAGATATCCTTGGCATTCGGACATCTGGGATGGAACCTGCAGCCTGAAGGCGGGTCTATGGGACTTGGGACATCACCTTCTAAAACAATCCTCTTCCTTTTTCTTTCCAGTTTAGGATCAGGAATGGGTATTGCTGATAATAATCCCATAGTATAGGGATGCAGAGGCTTTTTATATAAATCTGAACTTTTTGCAACTTCAACCAGTTTGCCCAGATACATTACACCTACCCTATCGCTGACATGTTTTACTACAGAAAGATCATGGGCAATAAATAAGTAGGTCAGATTAAACTCTTTTTGTAAACCAGACAGTAAATTCAAAATTTGAGCCTGAACTGATACATCCAGCGCGGATACGGGTTCATCGCACAATAATAATTTTGGTGTTAAGGCCAGTGCCCTGGCCACTCCGACTCTTTGTCTCTGACCCCCGCTAAATTCATGGGGGTACCTGTTTATATGCTCAGGATTGAGCCCTACTACCTCCAGCAAATTTTTTACTTTTTCTATTCTTCTTTTTTTGTCATCGATTTTATGTATTTCCAGAGGTTCACTGATAATGTCTCCTATAGTCATTCTTGGTGAAAGAGAAGCGTATGGATCCTGAAAAATTATCTGTATCTCTCTTCTTGTCTTAAACATCTGCGTCCTGTTAAGCTTAAAAAGATCCGTGTTGTTATACATAGCTTCTCCTCCTGTCGGGGCAATCAATCTCAGTATAACCCTGGCAGTGGTCGATTTTCCACAGCCGCTCTCCCCCACAAGACCGAAAGTCTCACCTTTTCTGATATAAAAATTAATGCCGTCAACTGCTTTGACTATTCCGGAACTTCTCTGGAAAAAAAATCCGCTCCTTAAATAAAAATATTTTTTTAAATTTTTAACCTCTAGTAAAATATTATCTTTCATCAGAATTATTTAAATTAATTTTTTCTAACAATTTTATTTTCCATCATCTCTTCTGACCTATAGCAGGCTACAAAATGCCCTTTTTTAATTTCAACCATTGGAGGATATCTCTTACTGCACTTATCTATACTATAATTGCACCTATTTCTGAATATGCAGCCTTTGGGTAAATCTATTAAGCTTGGCGGTGATCCTTTTATCGGTTTTAATTTTCCCCTTCTCTCTTCATCAAGCCTGGTAATTGAATTCATGAGTCCCATGGTATAAGGATGCAGGGCCTTATAATAAATATTATCCACTTCAGAAAATTCAACCGGTTTGCCTGCATACATTACCATTACTCTTCTTGCATATTTTGCAACAACTCCCAGATCATGAGTTATTAAAATAATTGAAGAATTTGTTTTATGTTTAAGCTCATCAATCAATTCCAATATTTGAGCCTGTATGGTCACGTCAAGAGCAGTAGTCGGCTCATCTGCTATTAATATATCCGGGGTATTTGCTATAGCCATAGCTATCATAACTCTTTGTCTCATACCGCCGCTGAATTCATGCGGATAGCTGGAAAGCCTCTTTCTTGCTTCTGATATGCCCACCAGTTCCAATAATTTCATAGCTTCATTTTTTGCTGATTTTTTGCTTAATCTCTGGTGTAAAATAACCGACTCCATTATTTGATTACCTATGGTAAAAACCGGATTCAAGGAAGTCATCGGATCCTGAAAAATCATAGAAATTCTATTTCCCCTAAAATTCTGAAGCGATTTAAGGTCCATCTCTAAAATATTCTTTCCATTAAATATTATCTTTCCGCCTACTATCTTTCCGGAAGGCTTGGGAATAAGTCTTAGAATAGAAAGAGCGGTAACACTCTTTCCGGAACCTGTTTCGCCAACTATTCCTAAAGTTTCTCCCTTCTTAAGGCTGAAACTGACTCCATCAACAGCTTTTACTGTACCGTAGTCAGTAAAAAAATAGGTTTTTAAATCTTTTACTTCCAGTAATTTATTATTTGTCGACATTTTTTTCTATATTGATCTATGTTTTTATTATTTTAACTTTGGGTCAAAAGCATCTCTCAGGCCATCTCCAAGCAATACAAAACCCAGGACGGTTATCACAATGGCCATTCCCGGGAACAACATCATCCACGGAGCAATATCAATATAATCAAGAGATTCCGAAAGCATTTTCCCCCACGCAGGAGTTGGGGGTTGAACTCCTATCCCCAGAAAGCTTAATGCCGCTTCTACAATAATAGCGGTACCGACATTCATAGTGGCATACACTATTATTGGAGCCATGGCATTTGGAAAAATATGCTTTATAATTATTCTGTAATTGCTTGCACCCAGCGCCCTGGCTGCCTCTATATATTCCTTATTTTTAATAGATAAAATAGAACTTCTAAAAATCCTGGCAAAAGCTGCCCATCCCAGAACACCAATAGCTATAAATATATTTACAATACCCGGACCCAGGATAGTCATAATTGCTATAGCTCCCAGGATATATGGAAATGCAAAAAAAATATCAGCTACTCTCATAATTACAGCATCCGAGATATTACTAAAATAACCTGCAATTGCTCCAAAAAATAATCCTATTAACGCTGATATACCAACTGCTATTATACCTACCTGTATAGAAATCCTGCTTCCATAAATAACCCTGCTGAATATATCTCTCCCCAATAAATCAGTTCCAAAAAGATGGGCTCCATTAGGTGAAACCGATGATTCTTCCTTTATTCTTTCTATAGGATCATATGGAGAAATAAAAGGAGCAAAAATTGCAATCATTATTAAGATTATTACAATTGCCAGGCCCAGCATTGCCAATTTATTTCTTCTTAATCTTCTCCAGGCGTCTTTATATAAAGATGATCTGGCATATTTTTTTTCAATTATTATTTCGTTTATAACTTCAAGATCGTCTTTTTTTCTTTTTCTATCAGGGTTCATATTTAAAATCACACATTTATTTCTCTTTTATGATACCTTATCCTGGGGTCCAGCCAGGCATATAATATATCCACTATAAGATTCATAAATACAAAAATGAATACTAAAATTAAAGTCCCGCCAATCACTACCGGCGCATCTCTCTGTAATATTGCAAGATATATAACCCTTCCAACTCCGGGCCAGCTAAACACAGTTTCTGTAAGTATCGCTCCGCCCATAAGGGCTCCAAGATCTAAACCTATTAATGTAACTACCGGTATAAGCGCATTTTTTAGGGCATGTTTTCCAATTACTTTGAAATTTGATAAACCTTTGGCATACGCTGTGGTCATATAGTCATTTGATATTACTTCAAGCATGCTGCTTCTGGTCATCCTCGCCACAAATGCAGTAGATACTGATGCCAGCGCTATTGCCGGTAGTATGTAATATCTGATACTGCCGTCACCCATACCTGACATGGGTAAAATCCCTAATTTTAATCCAAAAATTACCTGGAGCATCATTCCCAGCCAGAATACGGGTACGCAGACGGCAAGTGTGGTAGAAACCGTGACCAGGGTATCCCAGAAAGTATATTTTTTTACAGCTGAGATTATCCCGGCCATTATTCCAATAATTATTTCAATTATAATTGCAACAAATGCCAGTTTTATTGAATTTGGGTAATGTTCAGCCAGTATACTATTTACAGACCTCCTATACCTGTATGATGTACCTAGATCACCTCTAGCTAATTGCTTTACATATCTCCAGTACTGTACATATAAGGGTTTATCTATGCCCATTTTTACCCTTAAATTCTCCAGAGCCTGTTCAGTGGCACCTTTTTGGAGTATTAGCCTGGCAGGATCTTCAGGAATAACATACAACAATGTAAATAATAATAAAGTTACTCCTATTATTACCGGAATAATTTGTAATATGCGTCTTACTATATAAAGTAACATACTTATATACTTAAAATCTATTTCTTTTATTATTAGCATACAGCCCGCACTGTTTAGGTGCAGGCTGTATGCTAATAAATCATATTAACCTTTTATCTGTTTCAACATTAAAATACAGTTATTCAAACTGCCTTTATTCTTTTTCAAACCATACCCTACTCAGGTCATAGTTTTCCATAGAATCTAATATGAAACCTTTAACATAAGACTGAACAATACGTCTGGACCCGTAGAAATAAATAAGTGCAAAAGCAGAATCTTCTAATATTTTATCCTCTACTGCTCTATACTTCTCAATTCTTTCATCTTCGTCAACAGTTTTTCTTGCATCAAGCAGCATCTGGTCCACTTCAGCATTTGAGTACCCAGAGTAATTATCTGCTGATTCAGAATAAAATAATGGGAACAGGAAATTATCCATTATAGGATAATCGGCTATCCACCCCAGCCTGAAGAAACCGATTTCCCCATTCTTGAAAGCATCAAGTGCTGCTCCCCACTCCATTCCTACTATTTCTACATCTATGCCTATTTCCGCAAGATCAGCCTGCATAGCCTCTGCTACTAACTCATGGCCCGAACCAACATTTATTCCGAAGGTAATTGTTGGCAGACCTTCTCCGCCAGGATAACCTGCTTCTTCAAGCTTCTGTATTGCCATTTCCTGATTATAGGTATATTCCATCGCATCTTTCCGAAATCCGGGTATACCCGGAGGAACAAAGCCTGTTGCCGGAGTCGGAACTCCTTCGCTTATTACATCAACGATATTTTGCCTGTCAATGGCATAATTTACGGCTTCTCTTAATGCCAGATTATCCTTGAATGGCTCTATTTGTACATTCATGGCAAAATAATAAATTGCAAGCAAAGGTTTGATGATGGCAAGGTCTCCCAGCTCTGGATCATCTAATGTAGACTGAATCTTGCCCTGAGGAATTTGACAATATTCTAAATTTCCTGCCTGGAATTCCCGGAATGCAGTATCCTCATCTGTAAGGATTACATATTTTACTTTTTCTAATTTAGCATTATCTCCATAATAATCATCATTTCTTTCAAGTTCAATATACTGATCATGCTTCCAGTCCACAAACTTGAACGCTCCGGTACCATTTACATGTTCTGCATATTCATCTCCCCACTCTTCAATATCTTCCTTTGCTACAGGGTAAAATACTACATGGCCCAACGTATTTATAAAATCAGCAAAGGGATATTTCAAGGTTACTTCAAGGGTATAATCATCTATGGCCTTCAAGCCTGCCAGTGTATCACCTTCGCCGGCCTGAAGTTCATCATAACCTACAATTGGTTCCATATGATATGCAAGATAAGACGCAGTTTCTGCCTGGCAAACTCTTGACCAGGAGTAAACAAAGTCCCCGGCTACAACTTCTCTGCCGCTGTGAAATTTTACACCTTTTCTCAACTTGAAGGTGTAAACCAGACCGTCACTGCTGATGTCCCATGATTCCGCAATAGCCGGAACAACTTCCAGGGTTTCGGGGTCATACTTTACCAGTCCATCCCACACTTGTCTGATTACCTGGATTCCTTCACTCTCATAGCTGTTCGGCGGATCCAGGGATACAGGCTCATGAATATAGAGCCTCATTGTCCCACCGACTTTTTCTTCCGTTTTACAGCCAAAGAACACCAAACCTATAAGTGCCGCTACACAGACTATCACAACTGCCAAATATAATTTTCTGCTAATTTTCATTAAATCCTCCTTACTTATAACTATATCTCATAAATTAAAATTTTACCTAGCAACCTCCTTTCATTTACCAGCATAAAATCATTATTTTTTACTTATTTATATTATAAAAGAATAAATAATGTTATTGTCGTTGCCGCAAAAATTATACCAAGTATTATTGTAAGCCTGTCAAGATTTTTTTCCACAATTCCCGCTCCGTCAAAGGTTTCTACCATACCGGAAAATAAACCCGATATTCCTCCGCCTCTTCCTGCATGCAGCAGTATCAATAATACCAGTCCAACACTTGCTATAATATGAAAAGAAAATAAAATATTTAACAAAACAGAACCCATTTCAATACCCCTGTAACTATACTTAAATTTTTACTATATTTTATCAAAAAACCACTATATTAAAAATAAATTTATGTTTTAAAAGATTTATTATAAATAAATTTATGTAAAAGTAAAACTATTTATCTCTTAAAAGGGCCTCTCCCGTCATCTCGCATGGTTTATCTATATTCAGCAGTTTTAGTATCGTAGGCGCTATATCTCTTAATTTAAAGTTGCCTCTATCGCTTTTTAGCTCTACTCCTGAATCGCAGGCTATAAAAGGAACCGGCGATATAGAATGCGCGGTTATAATTTCTTTACCGTCAGTGCTTAACATTTCTTCGACGTTACCATGATCTGCGGTTATCAATGCCAGCCCCCCCGCTTTTTTTAACCCTTCTATTACTCTTGCCACGCACCTGTCCACCGCTTCAACAGCTTTTATGGCCGCTTCGATAGAGCCCGTATGACCGACCATGTCGGGATTGGCATAATTTAAAATTATAACATCATATTTTTCTGATTTGATTTCATCTACCAGGGTATCCGTTACTTCAAAGGCGCTCATTTCCGGTTTTAAATCATAAGTGGCAATTTTTGGCGAAGGAATTAATTTTCTATCCTCACCTTTAAAAGGCTTTTCAACACCGCCATTTAAAAAGAATGTTACATGAGCATATTTTTCAGTCTCTGCAATCCTTAATTGCTTTAAACCATTATTTGAGATAACTTCCCCTAAAGTGTTTTTTATTTTTTGAGGAGGAAATGCTACGGGCACCTCAAACTTTTTATCATACTGTGTCATACATACAAAATACACTTCAGGCGGTTTTTTACCTCTATCAAACTCCTTAAATTTCCTATTTATAAATGCCCTTGTAATCTGTCTTGCCCTGTCAGGCCTGAAATTAAAGAAAATTACAGAATCACCCGATTTGATCCTGGCCTTTTCTCCATCTATAATCTTCACTGTAGAAGGAATAACAAATTCATCATCCACATCGGCTTTATAAGATTCTCTAACCACATCAACTGCTGTTTTAAATTCTTTTCCGCTCCTGTATACCAGATTATCATAACTTTTTTTACTTCTGTCCCATCTGTTATCCCTATCCATGCTGTAATATCTCCCGCTTACTGAAGCAATCTTTCCATTTCCTTTCTGCTTCAGATAATTATCTATCTCCTCCAGGTATGGTATTGCACTTCTGGGCGGGACATCCCTTCCGTCAAGAAAGGCATGGATGAATAAATCTTTTATACTGTTACTTTCAGCCAGGTCAATTAACGCTTCCAGGTGTTTTATGTGACTGTGTACGCCTCCATTCGATACCAATCCCATCAGATGAAGACTGTTGTTATTTTTTTTTATCCTTTCTATCGCACCTGCTAAAACTTTATTTTTAAAAAAATTCCTGCTTTTAATTTCTTTATTTATCCTGGTCAATTCCTGAAGCACAATCCTGCCCGCTCCAATATTTAAATGACCTACTTCTGAATTTCCCATCTGCCCTTCCGGAAGTCCGACTGCTTCTCCTGATGCCTTTAATCTCACATTGGAATAAATTTTATTATACATATCCATATTAGGAGTTTTGGCAAGTCTTATTGCATTGCCATCAGTTCTATCGGAAAGGCCCCATCCATCAAGTATTATCAGGCAAATTGGTCTAATTTTACTAAATTTATGCACAACGACCGCCCTAATAATTGATTATTTTTATAAAATCATCTACTTTTAAACTTGCGCCGCCTACTAATGCTCCGTCAATATCCGACATACTCATTAGCTCTGAAATATTAGAGGGTTTAACGCTTCCTCCATATTGAATCCTTGCAGATTCGGAAATTTCTTTCCCGTAGAACTCCCCTATCTTTCTTCTTATAGCCAGGCACATATCATTAGCATCTTTCGATGTAGCAGTTTTTCCGGTGCCAATAGCCCAGATTGGTTCATAAGCTATGGTAAGATTGATTATGTTTCTTTTATCTATATCAGCAAGACTTTCTATCATCTGATTTAATACAAATTCTTCTGCCATACCTTTTTCCCTGATATCCAGTGTCTCTCCAATGCACATAATAGGTTTTATACCTGAACTGTAAGCTGCATTTACTTTTTTACTGACACTTCTATTTGTCTCTCCAAAATATTTTCTTCTTTCACTATGTCCTATGATTATATATTCTGCACCTATTACTTTTATCATTTCCGGTGAAATTTCTCCTGTAAAGGCTCCGCTGGATTCATAAAACATATTCTGAGCACCAAGTTTAATTTTAATATTTTTCTCATCGATTATAGCTTTAACACTCCCCAGAGCTGTTGCTGGAGGGCATACTGCTACTTCGCAATTATTTTTATTTTCATACTTCTGCTCTAATTCCCGCATGAATTTTGCGGCTTCCAGATGTGTCATATTCATTTTCCAGTTACCGGCAATAAAAGGCTTTCTCATTTATAAAATCCTCTCTAGAAATTATTTATATTATTTATCCATTAAAGAAACTACGCCCGGCAATTCCTTGCCTTCAAGGAATTCCATAGCCGCGCCGCCGCCGCTTGAAATATGCGTGAATTTCGAAGATAAATTATATTTCTTTAATGCGGCCAGAGTATCTCCGCCGCCTGCTATTGTCACCGCCTGGCTTCCGGCAACGGCGCAAGCAACGCTCCTGGTACCCTTAGAAAAATTATTCCACTCAAAAACGCCTACGGGCCCGTTCCAGAAAATAGTCTTTGCGATTGAGATTTCATTTCCGAATAGTTCCGCACTCTTCTGTCCGATATCAAGGCCCATCCAGTCTACCGGTATTGATTGTATGGATACTGTTTTGTTATCTGCTTCACTGTCAAATTCTTTAGCTACCACAATATCGACAGGAAGTATTAATTTAACATTATTTTTTTTAGCAAGGGCCAGCATATCCTTTGCAAAATTTATTTGATTATCCTCACAAATTGATTTTCCTATTTCATAACCCTGTGCCTTCAAGAAAGTGTATGTCATCCCGCCGCCTAATATTAAACTATCCACTTTACCAAGCAAATTTTCTATAACCTTTATTTTATCCGAAACCTTACTCCCCCCAAGTATGGCCAGAAAAGGTCTTTCCGGTGATTCCAATATAGATGTTAAAACCTCAATCTCTTTTTTCATTAAAAATCCTGCAACCGATGGAAGGTATTTTGTAACTCCTACAATTGACGCATGCGACCTGTGTGCGGCGCCGAAAGCGTCGTCGACATAAATATCCGCAAGAGAAGCAAGTGATCTTGCCAGCTCATCATTATTATCCTTCTCTCCCGGATCGAATCTTAAATTCTCAAGCATTACTATTTCGCCGTAATCCATTTCATTATCTATATATTCTTTAATCTTTGGTGAAAATATCCGGTCAAATTTTTTGACTTTTTTGCCCGTTAATTGCTCCAGCCTTTTTGCTGCCGGGTCCAGGCTGAATCTGGGTTCGATTTTTCCTTTCGGCCTCCCAAGATGAGACATTAAAATAGTTTTAGCATTATTTTTAATCAAATAATTAATAGTGGGCAATGATAATTTAATCCGCGTATCATCGGTAACATTTAATTCATTATCCAGAGGAACATTATAATCAACTCTTACCAGTACTTTCTTTTTGCTGACATCGATATCTTCAACTGTTTTTTTACTAAACATTTAAACCACCATAACCTTATCTCACAAATAACCGAGGCCTAAACCCCGGTTATTTATTATTCAGATCTGTTTTATTATTTATTTCATAATATAATTAACCAAATCATATAGCCTGCTTGAATATCCCCACTCATTATCATACCACGATAAAACCTTTAATAAATTTCCCTGCTTAAAAGTGCTTAGAGCATCAAGAATAGAAGAATGAGAATCGCCTACTACATCCACAGATACAATAGGATCTTCACAATATTTAAGGATCCCCTTGAATCCCGGCTCTTCTGAAGCTTTTCTAAATGCAGCATTTACATCATCTTTCGAACAATCCTTCTCCACTTCCACTGTCAGGTCGACCAGTGAACCTACCGGCAGGGGAATTCTTACAGCCAGGCCGTCAAGCTTACCTTTCAAATCAGGTATTACAAGACCTATTGCGCTTGCCGCTCCGGTTGATGTGGGTATAGCCGATAAAGCTGCAGCTCTTGCCCTCCTTAAATCTTTATGAGGGAGGTCCAGTATTTTCTGATCATTGGTATAAGCATGTATGGTAGTCATAATACCGTTTTTTATGACAAATTTATCATGCACAACCTTGCATATCGGTGCAAGTGCATTGGTTGTACAAGAAGCATTTGAAATTATGTTGTGTTCTTCCTTATTGTATTTTTCATTGTTTACGCCTAATACTATGGTAATATCGGCCCCATCACCCTTACAGGGTGCAGATACTACTACTTTTTTTGCTCCTGCTGCCAGGTGCTTGCCGGCACCTTCTCTATCTCTGAATATTCCTGTAGATTCCAGGGCAACATCTATTCCCAGATCTTTCCAGGGAAGTGACCCGGGATCCTTTTCGGCAGTAATTTTTATCTTGCGGCCATTGACTTCTATATATCCTTCTCCTGCCCTTATATCAGCATCAAGTACCCCATAAATAGAGTCATACTTTAAAAGATGAGCAAGGATCCTGGAATCATAAAGATCATTAATTGATACTATTTCAACACTTTCATCTTTATCGTATTTTAATTTTGCTCTTAGAAACTGCCTTCCTATCCTGCCGAATCCATTTATCCCTACTTTAATTGACATCAAATTCCTCCTTTATAATAAAAATCGATAATTAACTGCACTTTATAAAATATAAATCCTGTAATTTTATCAAATTTAAATAAATCAATAAAGTATATATTTTTAAAAAAATAATAACGGGTATATATTCATCATATCCGCTTATGATGAATCTAATTTTTCCTATCGATATCTTTATGAATTATCCTCGTAGCATAACCCTCTAGCTTCAGATACTCACATATCTTCTCTGATATTACTATGGAACGATGCTTCCCGCCTGTACAACCTATGGCTATTCCCAGATAACTTTTCCCTTCTGCAATATAATTTGGAATTAAGAAATCCAGCATCTTTTCAAACATTCTAAGAAATTTTTTAGTTTCTTCGCGGCATAAAACAAAATCAATAACTTTACTGTTCCTTCCGTCCAGATCTTTCAATTCTTCATTGTAAAAAGGATTGGGCAGAAATCTTACATCCATTACAATATCCATATTCTCAGGCATTCCGTATCTATAACCAAATGAATTAATTGTTATCTGAAGCAGCTTACTTTTTTCGGCACTGTTCATCATATTTTCAGTTATGGCTATCCTGAGCTCCTTTGGATTTAATATCGAAGTATCTATTATTACATTGGCTATTTCCCTCAGCCTTCCCATCTTTTCGATTTCTTTTTCAATACCGCTTGCAATATTACCATTCTCCACAAGAGGGTGCTTTCTCCTCGTTAGCGAGTACCTTTTTACTATAATACTCTTGGAAGCTTCCAGAAATAGAATTCTATATTCTAATTTTCTGTCATTAAGCTTATCCAGTGTTTTATATATTTCGTCAAAGAAGAATCCGCTTCTAAGGTCAATGGCAAATGCTATTTTACTTATATTCCTGTCCTCCACGGAAAAATAATCAATTAGATTCAGAAGCAGAGGAACAGGCAGATTGTCTATGCAATAATATCCTGCATCCTCAAAATATTTAAGAGCTTCCGTTTTACCTGCTCCCGATAATCCGGTTATTATAACTATTTTGATTTTATCTTTTACCATTTCCACGCTTGTAACTATATTTTCCTTCTAATATGTATAATAAAAAATCTTTTTTATATATAACCTATTTTAATCCTTTTTATCTTTTTTTTCCCTAAAGAAAACAATCTTTGAGATTACTATGCTAATGATGCTGATTACCAGAGAGCTCCATATATATCCCCAGAAACTTTCAACCTCCAATCCTTTTATAAATAAATCTACGATCCATAACATACCAGCATTTATAACAATATTAAACAGCCCCAGAGTTAATATGTTAATGGGCATAGACAATAATTTGATAATAGGCTTAACCAGCAAATTAAATAAGCCCAATAACAGGCCTGCTATAAAGGCAACCCTAAGCCTTTCCCATATGGTGTCTCCGGTTATATATATAAACGGTAGAAAATAGGAAGCCACCGCTATTGAAAAAGTAAGGATTACCCAATCTAATAACCATCTTATCAAATAAATCACCTGCTCTTATCTATGTATCTTTCTGTAGATATTGGCTGCATCACTATGACTTAATCCCTTTATTTCCATTAATTCTTGTACCGTCCTTATTTTTAAATCTTCGACTGATTTTATATTTTCAAAAATATACTTTTTCTTTTTTTCCCCTATGCCTTTTATTTCATCCAGCAGAGATCTGGTCATACTCTTACCCCTTAGCTTCCTATGGAAGTTTACAGCGAATCTATGAGCCTCATCCCTGATTTTTATAAGGGCATGCATGTAACTGCTTCCCAGATCAAGTTTTATCCCGTCAGGATATTTACTACAGAATATGGTTTCCTCTTTTTTTGCAATACTTATAACATCAATATCCCGTATCTTCTCCTTGCTTATTAATTTGGACACTGTATTGAACTGAGCCTTACCGCCGTCAACTATTATTAAATCCGGCTTTTCATAGAAACTGCCCTTTTTATTTACTTTTTCTTTTTTAAGATATTTTATTCTTCTTTCAGCTATCTCTTCCATCATCCTGCAATCATCCTGCCCGGTTACTGTTTTTATTTTAAAATATCTGTATTCTTCAGCCGCTAATTTCCCATCCACAGCCACGGACATGGAGCCTACGGGAAAAGTATCTTTCAGGTTAGAAATATCGAAACATTCCATCCTCCGTGGAATGTTTGCCAATCCCAGAATATTCTTTAATTTTATAAATTCTTTATAAATCCCTGCATTTCCAATATCTTTTTCAAACTTTTTCTTCTCCAGATACAGTTTGGAATTTCTTGCAGTCATTTCCATTATTTTTTTCTTTTCACCGATCCTGGGCATTTTTATTTCAACCTTTTTACCCCTTTTTCCGGTCAGCCATTCTGATAATAAATCGGCATTTTCAATTTTTACCGGGCAATAAATTTTAGCTGGAATGTCACTTATATTTGCATAATAGCTTTCTATGAAGCCAGCTAAAATATGCCTGTCATCCAGAAGACCGGCATTGCTTACGGTAAAGTTGTTGATTACTGACAGCACTCCTTCTCTATAAGTAAACAGACTTACAACCGCATTATCTTTTTCCATGGCAGCTGACATAAAATCCCACATAGCTTTAACCGGAAAAAATACCTTCTGATTATTATAAAGTTTACTTATGTCATTTATTTTATTTTTAATCTCGTCAGCTTTTTCAAATTCTTTCTCTTCTGAATATTTTTTCATTTCGTTCTTCAGTTCATTTATAATGGTTATATCTTTTCCTATAAGAAAAAACTTTATAAATTCAATATTCTTGCCATATTCTTCTTCTGAAATATAGCCCGCACATGGGGCACTGCACAGTTTAATATGATAATTAAGACACGGCAGATTCGAACCTTTGCCCGGTTTTGGGTTTCTGCAATCCCTCACCTTAAATATTCTTCTCAAATATTCCAGAGTTTTTCTTATGGCTCCGGTATTAGTATAAGGCCCGAAATATTCCGCATTTTCAATTCTTCTGTTCCTGGTTAAAAATACTCTTGGAAATTTTTCTCCTGCAGTTAAAGCTACAAAGGGGTATGATTTATCGTCTTTAAGATCTATATTGTACTTTGGCTTATTTTTCTTAATTAAATTTCCTTCCAGTATCAATGCTTCTGTTTCGCTATCTGTGACTATATAATCTATGGATTTTATCTTTTTGGTAAAATCCGGAGGTTTTGAATATAAAAAATTGCCGCCGGCATTACTGAAATAACTTCTCACTCTGCTGTTAAGATTCTTTGCCTTTCCGATATAGATAATTTTACCCCCTGAATCTTTGAAAATATATACTCCGCATTTTCGGGGCAGTATATTTAAAAACTCTTTTATTCTATCCATCGTATATTTTTTCTGTTTACTTTTTCAATTATCATTATTATGCTCATAAAGCTGCTTTTAACATGTCCCTGTTCATGTACATCTTCAAAAATTTCCCCGTATAAGATCTCTTAATCTCTGCCACCTGCTCGGGGGTACCACTCGCGATGATCCTTCCGCCTTCTTTTCCCCCTTCCGGACCCAGGTCTATTATATGATCAGCAGTTTTGATTACTTCAAGATTATGTTCAATCACCAGAACCGTATTGCCCGCATCGACCAATCTCTTTAAAATAGCCAGTAATTTACTTATATCATCAAAATGCAGGCCCGTTGTGGGCTCATCCAGAAGATATAAGGTACTTCCTGTACTCTTCTTTGAAAGTTCGGTAGAAAGTTTGACTCTCTGCGCTTCCCCGCCGGATAATGTTGTAGATGACTGTCCCAACTTAATATATCCCAGGCCCACATCATTGATTATCTCTAATTTCCTTTTGATTCTTGGAATATTCTTAAAAAATTCCGAAGCTTCCTCTACGGTCATATTTAAAATATCGTTAATATTTTTACCCTTGTATTTTATTTCCAGAGTTTCCCTGTTAAACCTTTTTCCTTTACAAACATCGCAAGGGATATAAATATCAGGTAAAAAATGCATTTCTATTTTAATAACTCCATCCCCGTTGCATGCCTCACACCTTCCGCCTTTTACATTAAAGCTGAATCTGCCGGGCTTGTAACCCCTTGTTCTTGAGTCATGCGTTCTTGAAAATAATTCTCTGATATAGGTGAAAACTCCTGTATATGTCGCCGGATTTGAACGCGGGGTCCTGCCTATAGGCGATTGATCGATAACTATGACTTTATCAAGGTTCTCGTATTCAAGTATTCCGTCGTGTTCTCCGGCTTTATGCTTGGTCCCCATGATTAAATTGGAAAGAGAAGGATATAGTATTTCATTTACCAGGGTGCTTTTGCCCGAACCCGAAACCCCTGTAACCGCAATTAGTTTTCCTAAATCTATGCGAACATCTATATTTTTAAGATTATGTTCCCTTGCGCCTTTTATGGTTATGCACTTGCTGTTCCCTTTTCTTCTTTTATCCGGAACAGGTATAAATTTTTTACCAGCCAGATATTTTCCGGTTATGGACCTGCTGCATTTATGTATTTCGTTCAGATTTCCGCTGTATACAATTTCACCTCCGTGTATGCCGGCCCCCGGACCTATATCAACTATAAAATCCGAATTCCTCATTGTTTCCTCATCGTGCTCTATGACTATTATGGTATTTCCCAGATCCCTTAATCTCTTCAGGGCATTTATTAATTTTTTATTATCTCTCTGATGAAGCCCTATGCTGGGTTCATCCAGTATGTAAAGAACTCCTACCAGTCCCGAACCTATCTGGGTAGCCAGTCTTATCCTCTGTGATTCTCCTCCCGATAGGGTGCTGGATTTTCTATCCAGAGCCAGGTAGCCAAGCCCTACATCCTTTAAAAAATTAAGGCGTTCAATAATTTCCTTAATCAGCCTTTCACCTATCATTTTTTCCCTATCGGTTAATTTAAGCGATTTTAACCATTCAATACCTTCCTCAATAGTTTTTTCACAAAAATCAGCTATCGATATAGAGCCGATTTTAACTGCCAGACTTTCCTTCCTGAGTCTTTTCCCCTTGCAGCTGTTACATGGCCTGCTGCTTATCATCTTTTCTATTCTGATTCTCTGCATATCGGATTCTGTTTCCAGGTACCTTCTGCTCAAATTATTGGCAAGGCCCTCAAACTTTAAATAGTAACTCCTTTTTCTGCCTTTATGATTTATATAACTTACGCTTATTCGTTTTCCATCCGTTCCATATAGAATTACCTTCTTTATATATTCATCAAGATCCTTATAGGGGGTATTGAGGTCAAATTCGTACTCTTCAGCCAGACTTTTCATCAGCTGGGAATAATAGTGTGAATAACCCATATTAAAAAAAGGAATGGCCCCGTCAATTATGCTCATTTCAGGATGTTCCACAATTAAATCAGGGTCCACTTCCTTGCTGATGCCCAAGCCTCCGCATTCCCTACAGGCTCCGTAGGGACTGTTGAATGAAAACATTCTGGGAGTTATCTCCTCAAAATCTATGCCGCAGCTCACGCATGAAAAATTTTCTGAAAAGCTCTTTATCTCTCCCGAATCCAGCATCTGAATATAAACAATGCCCCCGCTTTCCTTAAGTGATATTTCGATATCCTCTGAAAGTCTTTTCTTTATATCAGGCTTGATCTTTAATCTGTCCACAATAATTTCAATATCATGTTTTATATTTTTATCCAGTTTTAGATCAAAGCTCTCACCCAGTTCGTAAACCTCACCATCTACTCTGACTCTTGCGTATCCTTCATTTCTGATATTTTCGAAAGCCTTTATATACTCGCCTTTTCTCCCCCTTATTATAGGTGAGAGAACCTGAAATCTACTGCCCTCTGGCAGTTCCATCACTCTATCCACTATTTGGTCTACGGTCTGCCTGGTAATTAACCTTCCGCATTTATAGCAATATGGTATGCCGATTTGAGCGTAAAGTACCCTTAAATAATCATATATTTCGGTAATGGTTCCTACAGTGGACCTTGGGTTCTTTGAGACACCCTTCTGGTTTATGGATACTGCCGGTGATAATCCTTCTATAAGGTCAACATCCGGTTTCTCCATTTGTCCTAGAAACTGCCTGGCATAAGAAGAAAGCGATTCAACATATCTTCTCTGCCCTTCGGCATAAATAGTATCAAACGCCAGTGATGATTTTCCGGATCCGCTTACACCGGTAAAAACTACAAATTTATTTCTGGGAATCTTAAGATTTATATTTTTAAGATTGTGCTCCCTGGCACCTTTTATTATTATTTCTTCTTTCATTATTATTTCTTTATCTCTATATTAGCTATCTTTTTTATTCTCTTTATCTCATCCCTTATTGCAGCAGCTTTTTCAAAATTCAGTTCCCTGGCTTCCAAATACATTTCCTCTTCAAGGCCGCTTATTATATTGGCAATCTTAGACGGATCCATGCTCATTAATCTATGCTCATTAAATTTATTTTTTCTGTCACTGACTTTAAAAACTGTTTTTGCTTCTTTTCTGGTTTTTATGCCGGTGCTGCTTAATATGTCAGTTATAGTTTTTTCAATAGTTCTTGGTATGATGCCGTGCTTGTTATTGTACTCGATCTGTAATTTCCTTCTTCTATTTGTCTCCGATAATGCAGTTTTAATAGCATTTGTTATCTTGTCGGCATACATTATAACCTTCCCGTTAACATTTCTTGCCGCCCTGCCTATAGTCTGGATAAGTGATATTTCTGACCTTAAAAATCCCTCTTTATCCGCATCCAGTATGACAACCAGTGATACTTCCGGCAAATCCAGTCCTTCCCTGAGTAAATTTATTCCAACCAGTACATCAAATTCCCCGCTCCTGAGTCCCCTTAATATTTCAACCCTTTCCAGTGTATCTATAGTGGAATGCAGGTATCTTACTTTTATTTTTTGACCGGACAGATAATCAGTCAGATCTTCCGCCATTCTTTTTGTAAGAGTGGTTATAAGAACTCTTTCACCTTTTTCCACAACTTTTTTTATTTCATAAATCAAATTATCTATTTGCCCTTCCGTCTTTCTTATAAAAACTTCCGGGTCCACCAGCCCTGTAGGCCTTATTATCTGCTCGGCTATCTGATTGCTTACTTTTCTTTCATAAGGTCCCGGTGTAGCCGAGGTAAATATAACCCTTTTAATTTTTGCCTCAAATTCTTCGAATCTTAAAGGTCTGTTATCCATCGCAGAAGGGAGCCTGAATCCATAATCTACCAGAGTTTGCTTCCTTGACCTGTCACCCTCGTACATACCTCTTATCTGTGGCACGGCTATGTGGGACTCATCTATAATGACAAGGAAATCATCAGGAAAAAAATCTAACAGGGTATTGGGGGGCTCTCCCGCTTTTTTACCCAGAATGTGCCTGGAATAATTTTCAATACCTCCGCAGAAACCCAATTCCGCTATCATCTCCATATCGTATCTTGTCCTTGATTCTATCCTCTGGGCTTCAAGCAGTTTCCCGCTTTCTTTAAAAAATTTTATTCTTTCATTAAGTTCTTTCTCAATCGTTTTAAGAGCTATATCAACCCATTCCACTGTTGCCAGGAAATGTGTCGCGGGGGATATAATATATACTTCTTTTTCTCCATAGATCTCTCCCGATAACGGATTGAATTCTGTAATCTTTTCTAATTCATCCCCCAGAAACTGCACCCTGACTGCCTTTCCCTGATATGCCGGAAATATTTCAACAGTATCTCCTTTTACTCTGAACTTTCCATTCACGAAATCATAATCATTTCTCTCATATCTTATATTGACCAGCTTATCTATTAAACTTTCTCTGGAAAATTCTTCATGCAGTTTTAAGACGATCCTCTGTTTTCCATACTCGGAGGGCGAGCCCAGACCATATATGCAGGAAACACTGGCCACTACTATAACGTCGCTTCTGGTAAAAAGAGAATTGGTAGAGGATAATCTCAGCTTTTCTATTTCTTCATTTATTGAGGTATCTTTTTCTATATACATATCCTTACCGGGCAGGTACGCTTCCGGCTGATAATAGTCGTAATAGCTGACAAAATATTCCACGGAATTATCCGGAAAAAATTCTTTGAACTCATTACAGAGCTGTGCCGCAAGAGTTTTATTGGGAGCAAGAACCAGTGTTGGAAGCTGGACATTCTGTATCACATTCGCTATTGAATAAGTTTTTCCCGAGCCCGTAACCCCTAATAAACTCTGAAACTTAAGATCATGTTTAATACCTTCTGTCAACCGGTCAATGGCTCCATCCTGATCTCCCTGAGGTGAATAGTTGGATACTATTTTAAATTTATAATCGGGCATCTTTTATATTATTTTCCTGCCTTATAATTAAATATTTTTTAGAATTTCCTTTACTTTTTTAAGTAAATCCTTTTCGGAGCCATTATTATTGATGATGAAATCTATCTTTTTTTCATTAACTTTTATATATTGGCCCTTGATCCTCAATTCTTTATCATAATCCGAAAAATTCTTTTGTTTTAAAAAGTTTTTTCTCTTTTCAACCGGGGCATTGACCAGAATAATATAATCACACAATAAATCCAATTTGCATTCAAACAATATTGCTGCTTCCATTATAATATAAGTTTTATTGCAATTTTTATCTAAAATATTTTTAACTTCTCTCCTTATCAGGGGAAACATCAATCTGTTTAGCTTCATTAGCTCCGTTTTATCTGAAAAGACTTTCCGTGCCAGGAATCTAAAATCCAGGTCACCGTCAGTATTAAAAGCCTCACTTCCGAAAATTATTTTTAGTTTATTTAAAACTTTCGGGGTTTTGGAATAGATATTTTTCGCAGTCTCATCTACATTCAGTAGCAGAGTGTCTTTCCTTATTCCTTTTATATATTTACATACCGTACTCTTGCCCGAAGCAATTCTTCCTGTAACTCCTATGACTATTATTGTATACCTCCTTGATAATCCGGCAATAAAACTATTTCACGGTTAAACAAATAAGAATAAATAAAGTATAGAAAAATAATAACAGCTAAACGATGTTTTTAAAATATCATTGTGGTTCCGAGCAGTTCAAAGGCAAAATTTTAATTTAATAGAATTGGTCATTCTATATTGGCTTCGTCTTTCATCTCTTTTAGTATTTCTTTAATCTGCCTTTTTTTCTTCAAATCTTTATCATCCGCTTCAACAGCCTGATTTTTATTTTCGTCTTTGGCCTTACTCTTCTTTTCCTTTTCAATCTGGCCGTTCTTTTCCTCTTTAGCGGAATCTTTCACATGCTTACCGCTTTTTTTTGATTCTTCTCCGGATGCTTTTTGTTTCTTATCCTTATCTTCTATTTTTTGGCTGCTTGCTTTGTTTTCTTCTTCCTTATCCTCTACCGGATTCTCTACCTGTTTAACACTGAATGCCATTCTTCTTTTATCAAAATCTATATCAATAATCCTGACAGCCAGTTCATCACCTATTTTTGCAATATCACTCGGCCTTTTTACCGGTTCTTCACTAAGTTCGGATATATGTACCAGACCTTCAAGGTCTCCTTCTATCAGAACAAACAAGCCAAATTTAACTATCCTGGTAACTCTGCCGTTTACTATATCTTTTATGGAATATTTTTTTATCTTTTCCAGCCAGGGATCTTTCTGAGTCTGCTTTAGACCAAGAGATAATCTCTGCTTCTCATAATCGATATCCAATATTTCTACATCCACTTCCTGATTTATGTTCACAACTTCCGAAGGATGCTTTACATGGTTCCATGAAAGTTCCGATATATGCACAAGACCATCGACACCATTTACGTCAACAAACGCTCCAAAATCTGCAATACTTGTTATTATTCCTTTTTTTACCTGGCCTACTTCCATATTGTTCAGTATCTCTTTTCGCTGTTCTTTCCTTTCATCCTCTATGATTACCTTTCGGGACAGGACAACATTATTCCTGTTCCTATCAACTTCAATAATCTTACATGCACATTTCTCCCCAATATAAGATTCAAGATCATTGATTTTCCTTACATCTATTAACGATGCGGGTAAAAATCCTCTTAAGCCTATATCTACAATCAGACCACCCTTTACACATTCTATAATCTCTCCCTCAACCGTATCTCCGCTTTCATAGATTCTCTCTACCCTGTCAAAATTCTGTTCCACCTCGGCTCTTTTTTTTGAAAGTATCAGCCGCCCGTCCTGGTCCTCTTTCTGCAGAACCATAATCTCTATTTCATCATCGACTTTCAGAATATCTTCAGGTTTTATATTATTTCTTATTGATAATTCATTTAAGGGTATCACTCCTTCTGATTTAAAACCCACATCGACCAGAACTTCGTCTTTATCAATCTTCACTACTTTACCCTTCACCACATCTCCGTCATTTAAATTAACCATAGTCAGATCATAATTAGGAACCATCTCACCATTTTCGTTCTCTATCATACAGTTGTCGTTTGTTAATTTTTCACCAAATTTGTCTTCAGCCATATTTTAAATATCACTCTCCGTAATTAATTTTGAAAAAGAATAACATGCAAAAAAATAATAATCAATATTATAAAGTATTTTTTTAAATATACCAGTTTCTACCGGTTTTTATATCTACTTTAAGCTTTACTTTCAGGGTAATACAATTTTCCATTGATTCTATAACTATTTTTTTTATTTTTTCCAGATCTTTTTCCATCAACTCCAATACCAGCTCGTCATGAACATGAAGTATAATATTGCTGTCAATTTTGTCTGATTTTAATCTTTTGAAAAGCATAATAGTTGACAGCTTCATTATATCCGCAGCGCTTCCCTGTATGGGTGTATTTATTGCAAACCTTTCCCCAAGATTTCTTATCCTGTTATTACTGCTTCCAAGCTCTTTTATATATCTTTTTCTTCCAAAAATCGTGGTGGAATAGCCTTTTTTACGGGCATCCTCTATCAGTGTCTTCAGATATCTTTTTACTCCCGAATATTTTTCAAAATATTTTCTAATATATTCCCTGGCTTCTTCTTCCGAAATGGAAAGCCTGTTCATCAAGCCATATTCTGTCATACCATATATTATCCCAAAATTTATGGCCTTGGCTTTCCTTCTTAAAACATCATCAACAGCTTCGTAGCTTACCCCGAACAGTTCAGAAGCTGTTCTGGTGTGTATGTCCTCTTCACTGCTAAATGAGTCTATCAGATTATTATCTGCCGATAAGTGTGCCAGTACCCTTAGTTCAATCTGTGAGTAATCGGAAGCCAGGATTAAATCATATCCTCTCCCCGGGATAAAAGCTTTCCTTATCTGTTTTCCATAATCCGTCCTTACCGGAATATTCTGTAGATTAGGCTCGCTGCTGCTTATTCTTCCGGTAGACGTTCCCAGCTGGTTATAAGTAGTATGAACTCTCGAATCCTTAGGATCCATAAGCCCGGGCAAGACATCTATATATGTATTTTTTAATTTGGTCTTCTCCCTGTAATCAAGTATCTTTTTTATTACAGGAGAAGTGCCATATATGGATTTTAAAGTCGCAGCATCTGTGGAAAAGCCTGTTTTGGTTTTTTTTGTAACCGGGAGCTTTAACTTCTTGTAAAGGATTTCAGCCAGCTGCTGTGATGAATTTATATTAAACTTTTCACCACAGAATCCGTAAATCTCTTTCTTGATTTTCTTTATTTCAAAATCATATTCACTTATCAGGTCATCCAGGTATTTTTTATCTATATTTACTCCCGTATACTCCATATCAGCCAGTATCCGTATAAGCGGCTCTTCTATCTGACAGTACAGTTTATCCAGTTCCTCCTTTTTTATCCTATTCAGTAATTTGAATTCAATTTCTTTGTAGAGGCTAATTTTCTTAAGTGCTTCATCTTTGCTGCTGGTTTCTAATTCAGCTTCCGGCCCTTTATTCCCATGGAAATCCAATCTTAACTGCTTTTCTTTTTCAATCTTTTTTAGCTTTATCGAATCACCGCTTGTTCTACCCTCACTGAATTCAACATCCTCTATCCTGATATCCAGAATATCACTGATTACTTCTTCCGGACTTGTAGCCGATTTAAACGGATTCAAAATTAAATAAAGTATTTCATAATCCACCAATTCTCCTCTTAAACTGATGCCGTGATCTTTTAGGATCTTATATATCTTTTTAAAGTTAAAACCTGATTTCTTTATCTTTTCGTCTTCTATTAAATTCTTTACCCACTTTTTTCCGGTATTTTCATCCAGATTTCCATTTTTTACCAAAAAGGCACTTTCACCGCCAAAGTATAAAATGAAACCGTAAAGCTTTTCTTTATCAATAAATTCAACAATATATAAATTGCCGTGCGAACTTTTAACAGGAACATCCGGCTTTAAATTTTCTGTTAAATGCTTTAATTTAATTTTTCCTGTCTTTTTCTTGTCATTTAAGTTATCTTCCATAAAATTGATTTTATCTTTCAAACCAGTCAGCTTTCTATCCAGGGACCTGAATTCAAGACTGTTGAAAAGCTGCTTTATCTTTTTGAAGCTGATATTCTTAAAACTATTATTTATAATTTTAGCGGTATCCATATTCCGGGAAAGCTTCAGCGTGGCTAATTCCTTGCTAAGCTGCGCTTCTTTCTTATTATCAATCAAAAGGTTCCTCAGGCGCTGGTTATCTACTTTTTCAATGTGTTCATAAATTCCCTCCAGGCTGCCGTATTTTTTTACCAGTAATTTTGCGGTCTTTGGTCCCACACCCGGAATCCCCGGGATATTATCCGAATTGTCTCCCATCAGAGCAAGCAGGTCTTTTACCCTTTCCGGCCTGACTCCGAATTTTTCCTCTACCATTTTTGGATCGAAAATTACCGTTTCCGTAATGCCCTTTTTTATAGTCATAACCCTTACATTATCCGATACCAGCTGTAAAATATCCTTGTCTCCCGTCACTATTATTATCTGGTCATAAAAATCCTTAATGTTTTCCACCAAGCCCGCAATTATATCATCGGCTTCAAAACCATCCTCCTCCAGATAGACAATATTAAAGGCATCCAACACTTCCTTTATCAACGGAAATTGGTTGGACAGCTCATCGGGCATTTTTTTTCTGTGTATTTTATACTGCTTATACATTTCGTGCCTGAACGTCGGAATTTTACTGTCAAATGTACAAATTATATTATCCGGATGCTGGTCCTCTATAAGTTTTAACAACATGCTGGTAAATCCCATAACTGCATTGGTTAAAATGCCCGATGAAGTATAAATGCTGTCAGGGACAGCATAAAAAGCCCTGTATGCAATGTTATGGCCGTCAATTAAAACAACCTTTTTATTCTTGGTTTTTTTCAATTAGGACCTCTGTGCCGGAATTGGGTAAATAACCAATTTATATTTTAAAAATTATAGCTAAATTCTCCGGGGCTCTGATGAAAAAGTCTTAAAATTATTTGACATTCCCGTATAATCTTATATATTATAGCATTTAACTACATTAATGATATAAAATAAGGCAAAGAAGCCTTTAATGCATAGAAGCACAACTTTTATTGGCGCTGCAGCCAATATAAAGGGTGCGTTTTTTTTTATTTCTATGCGGATTTATTAAAAACGGCCTTACAAAGGAGTAAAATGAGTTATTCAAAAATTAACGCATCATCTGCAACACTCACTAAAAATCTTTACGGCAATAACATAAGCCCCTTTAGCGGAATGTGTGCGACCTGTATCGAAGGATGCCTGGGCCTCTGCGAAATTGGCAAATCAGCTTACAGGGGCAGCGAAACTATTTATCCCCAGCCATTTGGAGATATTACTGCTGCTTCACAAAAAGATTACCCCGTTGATTACTCTCACTTTAATATAATGGGTACCGCATTTGGTACTCATGGTATTGAAGAAGATAGCGACAAGGCTATCTTCACAAATGTTGACCTGGAAGCCGTAATTGGAAAAAATAAGGACCTTAAATTGAAGCTCCCCTTTATAATCCCCGGATTGGGTTCTACCGATATTGCCCGTAAAAACTGGGAGGGTCTGGCCATCGGAGCAGCTATCACCGGGACCGTACTGACTATTGGTGAAAATGTTTGTGGAATTGATCCCGGTTCAGAATTTGACAATGATGGAAAAGTAATCAATTCTCCAGAGTTGAAAAAGAGAGTCGGCCTGTATAAAGACTGGCAGCAGCCAGGTTACGGCGGGATCGTGGTCCAATCAAATGTAGAGGACAGCAGATTCGGAGTTTTGGAGTATGCAATAAAAGAATTAGGTGTAGAAATTGTTGAATTAAAATGGGGCCAGGGTGCCAAAGATATCGGCGGCGAAATAAAGATAAGCAATCTTAAAAAAGCAGTTGAAATAAAAAAGAGAGGATATATAGTCCTGCCTGATCCTCTGGATCCTGAAGTTCAAAAAGCATTCGAGCACGGCGATTTCAGGGAATTCGAAAGGCATTCAAGAGTTGGTATGGTAAATAAAGAAGATTTCCTTAAAACCGTTGAAAATCTTAGAAAAACAGGGGCAAAATACATATTTTTAAAAACCGGCGCCTACAGGCCCATTGACCTGGCAAAAGCGATAAAATACTGCTCAGAAGCAGGGATTGACCTTCTGACTTTAGATGGAGCCGGCGGAGGTACAGGCATGAGTCCCTGGCGCATGATGAATGAATGGGGGGTCCCAACAGTTTATCTTCAGTGTCTGGCTTATGATTATGCAAAAAAACTTACAGATAAAGGGAAATATACTCCTGATCTTGCCATAGCAGGCGGATTCACTCTTGAAGACCAGATTTTTAAGGGACTCTCTCTGGGATCACCTTATTTTAAGCTGGTAGGAATGGCACGGTCTCCTCTAACGGCCTGTATGGTCGGCAAGACTATTACCGAGAAAATCAAATCAGGAAATATTCCCAAATCAATTGAAAAATATGGAACCGACATGGAATCTATATTTATTGAAGTGACAGATTTAAATAAAGAATTTAAAGACAGGATAAAAGATATTCCGGGTTCCGCAATAGGGCTATTTTCTTATTATAAAAGATTGGAACAGGGCCTGAAGCAGCTTATGGCCGGTGCCAGAAAATTTGCCTTAAAGTATATTGATAGAAGTGACATCACATCACTCACAAAAGAAGCCGCCATTGTGTCCGGAATTCCATATATAATGGACACAGATAAACAGGAAGCTGAAGAAATATTGAATTCTTAAATTCAATAAATACCAATCGTATAATTAATAAATAAGAGAGGAACAGTTCTCTCTTATTTATTAATATTAATGACTGTATATCCTGCAATATATACTGCCTGGTACAGGATTGGTCTATCTTTTACCCCATATAATAAGCGCCGTCAAATTTCATAGAAACTTAATGGCGCCTATACATATAAAACTATAATTAATTATTATACAATTGTCAACATTCTATTACCTCTCCACCTGATGTATTCTTGATTATAATCCGTATAAATTGTATTATTTTCAGAGCGCCGGAGTGGCGGAATTGGCAGACGCGCTGGACTCAAAATCCAGTGGACCGCAAGGTTCGTGTCGGTTCGACCCCGACCTTCGGCACCATTAAAAACTATTAATAGCCTAAAAATATTTGATTCCCAAAAATATAATCATTCATATTTGCGATATAATAAAAACAGTATCGTTAAAGGGGGCCGGGGTAAAAGCCACAATGAATACTACCGGGGGCAGGATAGTCCAGGATACCGACCGGCTTGATGCCATTGGTGCTATCGGTATCGGGCGGGTTTTGCTTTTGACAGATATAAAAAGCAGCCGATTTATAATCCTGATAAAAAACCGGTTATGCATAAGTCTAAAGAATAATATTTCAACAGCAGAAGCTCGACCATAAATCATCTTCATGAAAAGCTTTTACTTCTTAAAGACTTCATGAATACCGTAACGTCAAAGAAGACTGCCGCATCAAGACATGAGTTTCCGAAAGTTTACCTGAACAGATTTCTTAAGGAATGGAAAGGCAGAGCTTAACAAATTCCCTCTTCCATATTCTTAAATTTACTTTGCTTCAAGGAAATTTTTAAAGGGCAAGGATATGTGCCAGCTTGTACAATTCTTCATCTATTTCTTTTTTTTGCTCAAAAATATCTTCAAATTTGGATGTTACAATTTCCATACTTTCAATTCCTACCATGCAGTCACTTTCACCCTGGAGCAAGAGCTCTATGGATTTCTTGCCAAACTCTGCAGCCAGTGTCCTGTCCATGGCAGATGGAGAGCCTCCTCTTTGAACATGGCCAAGTACCGATACTCTTACTTCATGGCCCACCAGCAGTTTAATAGAAGACGCAACATCGCCGGCTCTGGCCGCTCCTTCGGCAACTATTAGCAGAGTATGCCTTTTCCCTTCTCTGTGATCCTTGATCTGATTTGCTATCTTGGCCAGATCAACCTTTATTTCAGGGATCAATATATAATCGGCGCCACAGGCGATCCCTGTATTTACTGCTATCATCCCTGAATTCCTGCCCATTACCTCTATTACAAATATCCTGTCATGGGAAGACGCCGTATCCCTGATTTTCGAAATAATATCAATTATTACATTGAGAGCGGTATCGAAACCAATACTGTAATCGGTACCCACAATATCATTGTCTATGGTTGCCGGAATTCCCACCACCTGCACTCCCTGCTTATGCAGCTCATGCGCACCTTTAAAGGTACCATCTCCGCCAATTACTACCAGACCCTCTATATTATCTTTTTTCAGATTATCTATGACCACTTTCTGCCCTTCTCTGCATTTAAATTTTTCCGACCTTGCCGAATAAAGGAAAGTGCCTCCCCTGTCAATAATTCCACCGACCGAATTTAAATCCAGTACCTTAAAATTATTTTCAATCATTCCTTTATATCCCTCGTAAAATCCGCAGACCTCCAGGTCACTATATATTGCATATCTTGTAGCCGCCCTTATTGTAGCATTCATACCGCTGGCATCTCCGCCGCTGGTCATCAATGCAATTCTTCTTTTTTGTACCACCATAGCCTCCCCTTATTTCCTTCTGCTTCTTAATTCACCAGATACTTCTTCAAGAGTAATTTCCTTTTCAGCCATTAAAACCAATAAGTGATAAATCAAGTCAGCTATCTCATATACCACATCACTTTTTTCATGATGCTTTGAGGACAGTACAACTTCCATACTCTCTTCACCGAATTTTTTTATTATTTCATCCAGTCCCTTCTTATGAAGGGAATAGGTGTAAGAATTGGCTTCTTTATGTTTTATTCTGCTTTTAATAACACTATATAATTCATTCAGTATATTCTTGTCCGGATCTTCTCTAAAACATTTTCTATAATCCAGATCTCCGTCAATATCTTTTAAGCTCCTATAAAAACAGCTCCTGTTGCCTGTGTGGCAGGCATTGCCTGTCTGTTCTACATTAACCAACAGCGCATCTCCGTCGCAATCATATTTTATACTTTTTATTTTCTGTATATTGCCCGATGTTTCGCCTTTGTTCCACAATTTTTTTCTTTTCCTGCTCCAAAACCAGGTTGTACCTGTAATCAAACTCTTTTTTAAGGATTCTTTATTCATATAAGCTACCATAAGGACTTCTTTTGTTCTATAATCCTGTATAACAGCAGGAACCAGGAAATTTTTTTCCCTTATATTAATATTGATTTTATTATCCTCTGCCATTTTATATTAACCCTTTGATATTATCATTTTCTGGTATTTTATTAATAATATCACAATGAAATTTAAAATTCCTGATTTAATTAATCGGTTCAATAAACCTACAATCTAACCTTTATCCCTTCGGATCTCAGGTATTTTTTGGCTTCTTTTATGGTATGTTTGCCGTAATGGAATATTGATGCCACCAGTACCGCATCGGCATCGGCATATTTAATTACATCTCTTAAATGTTCCAGTTTTCCTGCTCCTCCTGAAGCTATAACCGGTATATTTACCGAAGATGTCACCTTCAGGGTAAGGTCTATATCATAACCATCTTTGGTTCCGTCCTTATCCATGCTGGTAAGCAATATCTCACCCGCGCCCAGCTCTTCCGCTTTCTTTGCCCAATCCACGGCATTCTTACCGGTAGGAGTTCTTCCCCCGTTCAGATATACTTCCCAGAAATCCTTTTTCTTATACTTGGCATCAATGGCAACTACTACACACTGCCTCCCGAAAATTCTCGAAGCATCGCTTATAAGAGAGGGGGACCTAACTGCAGAGGTATTTATTGAAATCTTATCCGCTCCTCTTTTTAATATCTCTCTTATATGTTCTGTTTTGCTTATTCCTCCCCCTATGGTATAAGGTATAAATACCTTTTCGGCAGTTTTGCTTGCAAGTTCCACTACTGTTTCCCTCCTCTCATGAGAGGCTGTTATATCCAGAAATACTATCTCGTCAGCGCCTTCCCTGTCATAATAAGCTGCCATCTCTACAGGGTCGCCAGCATCTTTTAAATTAATAAAACTTATCCCCTTTACCACTCTTCCTTTATCTACATCCAGACAGGGAATTATCCTCTTAGTGATCATCCGAAATTCCAATCTCGATTGCTTCTTTTATGCTAATTTTTACTTTTTCTTCATACAGAGCCTTACCTATGATAACACCACTTATACCCATGTTTTCCATTTTTTTTAGATTAATGATGTCTTCTATTCCCCTGATTCCTCCCGCTATTATGAAATTCATGCCGGAATTTTCTATTATCTTCCTGATAAATCCCGCATTGATGCCCTTAAGTGTCCCGTCCCTGGATATATCAGTGATTATAACTTCATTTATATTCAATCTTTCTATCTTCTCTATAAATTCAAATATACCAATATTAGATTTTTCCTGCCAGCCGTTTTTAAAAACTATCCCTTTTCTTCCATAATCAACACTTGGAATTATCCTTTTCTTATAATCCGAAATACAACTTTCCAAAAAATCAATATCTTCCACAGCTCTGGTACCCAGAATAATCCTGTCAATACCCTTCTCAAGAATTCGCCTGATTGTCTTAAAACTCCTGATTCCACCGCCATATTGAATATTTATATCCACCTTCTGCTTTATTTTAACCGCTGTTGAAAGATTCTCCGGGCTACCGGTTCTGGCACCGTCCAGGTCTATGATATGCAGCCATTCCGCACCTTCCTTCTTCCATCTTTCGGCCGCCTCGACCGGATTATCATAATATTTTTTTTTAGTATCGAACCTGCCTCTGATCAATCTGACACAGGAGCCATCGATCAAGTCAATTGCAGGTATTATTATCATCGGTTTTTCTTCCCTTCGCCATGTTCCAGAAATTATCAAGCAGTTTCAATCCTTCCATGCTGCTTTTCTCGGGATGGAATTGAAATCCGTAAATATTTCCCTTTTTAATCCCTGCTGTAATTTCAATACCATAGTCGGTGGTGCAGCTTATGATATTTTTATTTTCCGGTACAACATGATAAGAATGGACAAAATAGAAATTCTCGCCGCTTTTGATCCCTGAAAATACTTTGCTATCCTTTTTTAGTATTTTTAATTGGTTCCATCCCATATGAGGAACCTTGACCACTGGTGGTATCCTTTCTGCCGAACCTTTAAAAATACCGAGCCCGCTGTTAATTCCGTCTTCCACGCTGTATTCAAACAGCAGCTGCATTCCGATACATATTCCAAGAAAATATTTTTTTTCTATGTTCCTTTTTATAACACCGACCAGTTTTAATTCTTCAAGATTCTTATAGGCATCCCTGTAAGCTCCTACGCCCGGGAGTATCATCGCCGCAGAATTATCTATAACTTCTGCTTTATTGGTTATTTTTACCTCAGCTCCGATTCTTTTAAGAGCATTTGCTACACTGCTGATATTGCCCATATTATAATCTATTACTGCTATATACATAAATTTCCCCATTATATTTCAGATAAATATTTTTTGATTTTTCCTATCATAGCCTTGCTTTAACCGGTATCCTTAAAGACTATATTAAACCTTTGGTTGAAGGTACGATACCGTTTGCGGATTGCCTTGTAGCATCGTGGAGTACAATACCAAAAGCCTTAAACACTGCCTCTATTATATGGTGAGAATTCATTCCGGTATTTTTGTTTATATGAATATTCATAAAACTATTACTGGCTACTGCTTTGAAAAACTCTTCAATTGCCATAGTGTCCATCCCGTTTATTTTTTCATACTCCATATCCACATTATATTTCAGATAAGATCTCCCCCCTATGTCTATGGATACGGTTACTTCCGCTTCGTCCATGGGCAGCATAATGCATCCGAATCTCCTGATTCCTTTTTTGTTTTTCAAGCAGTCGAAAATAGCCTTGCCCAGGCATATCCCCACATCTTCCACCAGATGATGGCAATCCACGGACAGATCGCCCGAAGCCTTGATCTTCAGATCAAAACTGCCATGTCTTGAAAAACTTTCCAGGATATGATCGAAAAAAGGTATTGAAGTTTTGATATCCGTAATTCCCTTTCCATCAACATTGAATTCAAGTCCTATATCAGTCTCTTTTGTTTTTCTTGTTACTTTCGTTTCTCTTTCCATCTTCCCTTACTTATTCTATCGCATTTTTTATCTTACTTACAAAATCATTTATTAAATCATACTTTATCCTATAACTGGCAGTATTAGCAATCAATCTGGTAGTTGAAACAGTAATCTCTTCCATTTCTACCAGATTATTATGCTCCAGGGTACTGCCGCTTGCAGTTATATCAAGTATTTCATCGGCAATGCCCAAAACGGGAGCCAGCTCCACCGAACCATGCAATTTTATTATTTCAGCCTGGATGCCTTTCTGATCAAAATATTTCTTGGCAATGTTAGGGTAGCTGGTAGCAACCCTTATGGAGCCAAACTTTTGATAATATTTCTTTACCTTTTCAATACAATCTTCTAAAGTAGCCAGAATTATCCTGCATTTTCCATTTTTTAAATCCAGCAGTTCGTACACATTGCTTTCTTTTTCCAGTAAAACATCTTTGCCTGAAAATCCAATATCACATGCGCCGTGTTCAACATACACCGGGACATCCATGGGACGTGATACGACATATCGTAACGAATCCTTTTTAGAATCTATAAAAAGCTTTCTACTGCCTTCCATCAGGGACGATATATCAAATCCTGCTTTTTTTAGCACTTCAACACACGGGTCGAATAAATATCCCTTTGGCACCGAAACCTTAATTTCTCTTTTCATTTTTAAACTCTTCCAGAAATTTGCTTATTTTTTCAACTTTTTTTGTATTTTTATCAAAATCCTTTATGGTAACCTTTTTTATTTCCGGTTCTACTACAACCAGCAGGTTATAATTCTTTTCAGCTGCAAAATCTTCTATTCCGGTTACTTTTTCAAAAGACAATTCAACTATGGTATTGCTTCTGCGCAACTCCTGGGCTAGTTTTATCAATTCTACACCATATTTATTATCGCTGCAGTTCAGCAGAATTTTATAACTCCTCTTCAGCCTTTGCTCCCCCATAGCTTTGTGAATCAAATCGACATCCAGTGCAAATCCGGTAGCAGGGACATCCAGCCCAAATTTTTTAATAAGTCCGTCATATCTTCCCCCACTGCCCAGAATATCAGTAACTTTAGAGCAGTAAACTTCAAATAAAAGACCAGTATAATAATTAAAATCCCTTATAATACTGAAATCGGTTATCAAGCGGTCGCCAAACCCAAATTTTTCCATAATTTCATATATTTCTTTCAAGTAACTAAAACTTTTAATCACTTCAGGCTCTTTTATTTTAGAAATTAATCCCGATATTTTTTCAATGTTACCCTCCGGCTGCAACAATTTTATAAAAATTTCTGTTCCACTCTTATTCTTTCTGCCCAGAAAATTTTCCAGCTCAACAAAATCTTTTAAAGCAATTTTCCTTTTAACAAATTCCTTGTATTTTAAATTAAGATTAAACCAATCGCACAGTCCCTCGATGAATTTTACATGACCAATTCCTATCTTGTAATCCTGTAGATTCATGCCATTTAATATGTTTATCAATATAATAAGAATCTCTATATCTGACATTACTGCATTTTTGGAACCGATAAATTCAATGCCTGCCTGATTATACGCTCTCCTGATGCCTTTCTGTGCATCCGATTGCCTGAAAGAATCCGCAAAATAACAGAACCTTACAGGAAGTTGACTTTTTTTTATCCTCATTCCGGTAAGCCTGGAAATTGGTATGGTCATATCACTTCTGAGGGACACCAGGCTTCCATCAATATCAAAAAAATTAATCAGTCTGTCTTTCCAGTTTTTACCGGCTCCTATTGAAATATTTCCGGTATATTCAATCACAGGAGTCTTGACTTCGCCATAGCCCCACTTTTTAAATTCCTGACCGATTATATTTTCTATATTATTTCTTTCTTCTGATTCAAATGGAAAAATATCCCTCAAGCCGTAAGGTAATTTAATCATCTGATTCTTCTTTTTATTGGTAAACATATCCAACCTGATTAATATTATCTATAAAAAATGTATTCTACCACACTACCATATTTTAAAAAAACAGATTTTAATAGTCTTATTTTATTTTTTCAAGCCTTTCTTTCTCGCTTATGGGCCTGTAATTTTCATCTACTGTTAGGTTCTTGCCGTCAATAAACATAGTCCTTATGCTTCCCCTGGCCGCTTTTACTCCGCACAAGTGAGGGGCATCCAGCACTCCTGTTTTTATGGCTCTTGAAATTATAGCAGGAGATATCAGCGGATCGCTGTATCTGCCGTGCTTGTCTAATTTCTTTATCTTATCAATTATCATCAATGCGTCTGCTATCAGCTGCTTTTTCCTTTTCTTTACTTTCTCATCCAATTTCATATCCGGACAGCCATATAAATAATTTTCTATAACTTTTCTGGTAATCTTCACACTTTCCATAATATCTTCAGGCTTTGCTGCATGATCCGCCTCACAATAAGCTACTACATGAACAATATCAGGATCTAACTGCATCTGAAGCATAGTTGAAGAAGCAAGCTGGCCCTTACTGCTGTCAAAATCTGTCGGATAACTATATAGCCCTGATCTTGTCTGCCTCAGGGTTATAAAACTTTCATCATGAAGAGATTCTACTAGTTCCACCTTGGCCTCCATTTTCGCCAGATCCATGGTGAATGAGGTCTCCGGAGGTGTATTGAACATATATTGCGCGATATAGACCTTTACACCCATCATCTTGGCGTTATGAGCCGCAAGATAAGCAGCAGCTACTGCCACGGAATCGGGAGAATATCTTAAACTCCAGTGGTGGGATTCATTAACTTCTACCGGTATACCTCTCTCAGCATTCCATTTCATCACTGATTGATTCTCGGCAATCGACTGTTCTAATTTCCTTTCACTCCTGTTATCCAACACATTGTACCAGCAGAGCGGAACTGCGCACCATGCATTCTTAATATTATTTAAAAGAACCTCTGACATTTTTATGATATCATTTGTGCCGCTGTAGCATCTGAGGAGAGGATAATTCCCTCTTCTTGATGCAGTATACAGACTTTTAAAATCACTTTCACTCCTGAGAGGAACTCCTCCGGCACCATCCTGTCCGGAATCCATCCTTTCGGGATGAAAAAAAAATTCCTGTGTGTTTTGATCCGGCCCTATAGATATTACATCAAGTAATTCACTGGAGGCAATTTCTTTGATCCCTTCTATGGTTTCTTTTAAATTTGGCCTTCCGAAATGATGTCTTATTATAGGAAAAGGTTTACTGTATTTAATTCTTCTTATGAGATTTTTAGGAGGAAACGATCCGTATTTCTTAATTTTTTTCCCGCTCAAATAATTTTCAATTTCCTCTGCGGTCTCTCTGCCTGTAAATATGACCTTAAAAATTCCCAGCTTTGCGGCAACTTCAGCTACCGGTCCGGTGCACCCCAGAATAAATTCTATTTTCTGTCCGGAAAGCTTTTTTATTTTTTCTTTTAATTCTTTAAATACCGGAATTGCGCTCTCCGGGGAGAGCCGGTAACTTATGGCTACTATATGCGGCTTAAATTTTTTTATCTCTTCACTTAACCTGTCAATACAAACGGCAGAGCCTAAAAACCTGGTACTGTAACCCTTTTTTTGAGCCAGATTTAAAAAATTTAATATACCCGCAATATGGACACAGCTCCCCACGCAGACACCTAAAATTTTCTTCATAAATTTACACCTGTTTTTTCCCTTTAATCAGTATATTTCTTATCTGATTCAGATTTAATCCGTCCAGCCCCAGCCTTGAAAGATTTCTTCCAATCTTCCTGAAATCTTTATTAAATATGGAATCTGCGATGTTAATAAGTGAATTAATTACTGTTGTCTCTACTCCAAGCGCTTTTCCAAATTCAGAAATAGGCACCAGGCTCATAGGAACATCCTCGGTTATATATCTAATATTTATAGTCCTGGGGGCCATTATCCCCACATACCCGGGGTTGCTGTGTATGGCATCAAACAGGTTGTCTTCCACTACATTATATGCCATGGATAACCACTCAATAGCGGAATAAATTTTGGCACATCTTAACTTTCTGGCAACCATTACTCTTTCCCTATCTACGGAATCCAAAATTTTTGCTACGGATTGAGTAACTCCTTCTATGTAAAACTGGAAATTTCCCAATGTTGATTCAATCCTGCTTAGATTAAGTATTGTAATTGAAGGATGAAATACCGCGCCCATATTATTAAAGCTGGTTTCAATAACACTTACTGCCGGAATAAATTCATGAAATGCCTTGTTTAATTTTCTTACTACCATTTCAGTTTTTCCGGAAGGTAT
>Ga0315550_1000125_pt1 | contig 44866 bp, 45 predicted proteins | sample SalMarSW160190MG_2_FD_203100 | JGI IMG/M metagenome (GOLD analysis project Ga0315550, IMG submission 203100) | Salt marsh sediment microbial communities from the Plum Island Ecosystem LTER, Massachusetts, United States - Salt Marsh Sediment SW1601-90 ...
CACCCCCAATGCCCTCGATCAGGCGCTGAGAACGGCGCGCACGATGACGGGAGAGGGTGGGCGCGTGATCGTCGTCTTTGGCTCAGCCGGCCTGCGCGACCGGGAGAAGCGGGCAATGATGGGCCACGTCGCCGGGCGGCTGGCTGACGTCGTGGTTATCACTGCCGAGGACCCGCGCACCGAGAGCCTGGAAGAGATCATGGCCGAAAGCGCCGCCGCTGCCGAGACGGAGGGCAAGCGCGAGGGCGTCGACCTGTGGCGCGTGCCCGACCGGGGCGAGGCGATCCTCAAGGCGTGCCAAGTGGCTCATTCGGGGGATGCGGACTGCGGGCAGTCCGTCGTGATCGCTTGCGGCAAGGGGCACGAGCAGAGTATGTGTTTCGGCACCACCGAGTATCCATGGGATGACCGGGAGGCGATGCGCCGGGCGCTGCACGGGGAAACGTTGGATACGCTGCCGACGGCGGAAAAGGCGCGCAGCGGCGGAATGCGCGAGGCGGGGTGATGCCGTACGCAGATGTGGCCAGGGGGCAGGTCTTTTACACTGCTAATCGTAGGCCGTCGGATGGCCCTGCGCTTGTGCTGCTGCACGGCGCTGGGGGTTCGCGCCTCAACTGGCCTGCCGAGCTGCGTCGCCTGGGACAGGCGTGTTTGCCGGGAGTCACCGTCTACGCGCTCGACCTGCCCGGCCATGGGCGCTCGGGTGGGGAAGGGCGGGATGCTATCGAGGATTATGCAGCGGACGTGATCGCGTTTTTCGACGCGATCGGTATTGAGCAGGCCGCCGTCGTCGGCCATTCGATGGGCGGCGCGATAGCCCTGACGATGGCGTTGGATTCTCCCGAGCGGATGACCGGGCTGGTGCTGATCGCGACCGGGGCGCGGCTGCGTGTGGCCCCCTCTATCTTGGAACAGATTTCCGCCGATTTTGAGGCAGCACTGGACACGATAACCCGCTACGCCTGGTCGTCTGATGCACCGACAAATCTGGTCGAACTGGGGCGAGAGCGCCTGCGTGAGACAGGCCCCGACGTGCTTTTGAGCGACCTGCAAGCTTGCGACCGCTTCGATGTGATGGAGCGATTGGGTGAGATCGATGTGCCCACGCTGGTCGTCGCGGGCTCCACCGACCGACTGGCTCCCGTCAAGTACGCGCGCCACCTGTCTGAGTATATCTCCGACGCGCAACTCGCGATTGTCGAGGGTGCGGGCCATATGGTGATCTTGGAGCGACCGGCGAAGGTAGCCGACGCCATCGGCGAGTTCTTGGGACACTTGAAATAAAAAAGCCCTCACCGGGGGTGAGGGCCTGGGCATACCTGGTTCCTCGGTTACGGGCTAGCGTCCCCCTTCTATCTGCGCCATTCTGGCGAACAGGGCCAGAAAATCCTCGTTGGTCTTGGTCTGCTTGAGGACTTGGAGCAGTTCCTGCATCGCGTGCGCGGGAGACTGGGCATCCAGGAAGCGCTGGCGCATCACCCAGATACTTTCTAGCGATTCCTCGTCGATCAGCAGATCCTCCCGCCGCGTCCCCGAGCGCTCGATGTCAAAGGCGGGGAAGACGTGGCGTTCTTGCAGCTTGCGGCTCAGGTGGAGTTCCATGTTGCCCGTGCCCTTGAATTCCTCGTAGATCATGTCGTCCATGCGGCTGCCGGTATCGATCAGGCAGGTGGCGATGATGGTCAGGCTGCCACCCTCCTCGATGTTGCGCGCCGCGCCGAAAAAGTGCTTGGGTGGATAGAGCGCTGCCGGATCGAGGCCGCCGGAGAGAGTGCGGCCGCTGGGCTGCACCACCAGGTTGTAGGCTCGTGAAACGCGCGTGATGCTGTCGAGCAGGATGACGACGTCCCGCTTGCCTTCCACCAGCCGCTTGGCCCGCGCTAGTGCCATCTCTGCTACCTGGGCGTGGCTTTTTACAGGTTCGTCAAAGGTCGAGCTGATGACCTCGGCATCTACCGAGCGATCCATGTCGGTCACCTCCTCGGGTCGCTCCCCGATGAGGACGACCATCAGATGTACCTCGGGATGGCTGGCCGAGATGCCGTTGGCGATGTGCTTGAGCACTGTGGTCTTGCCTGCCTTGGGTGGCGAGACGATGAGGCCGCGCTGCCCCTTCCCGATGGGTGCGACCAGGCTCAACAACCTCGTCGTCGGGTTGCCGGGTGAGGCTTCCAGGATGAAACGCTCGTCGGGAAAGATCGGCGTCTGCGACTCGAAGGACGGCCGCTGCTTGGCGGCCTCCGGGTCCATGCCATTCACTGCCTCCACGCGCAGGAGGCTGAAATACTTTTCGCTCTCCTTTGGCGGGCGCACTTGTCCAACGACCATGTCGCCAGTGCGCATCCCGAAGCGACGGATCTGGGACTGCGAGACGTACACGTCTTCAGGCCCAGGTTTGTAGTGGTCGCAGCGCAGGTAGCCTTTGTTTTCGTCTACGATCTCGAGCACGCCGCCGCCAAACATCAAGCCCTCTCGTTCGGCTTTGGCTCGCAGCAGCCGCAAGATGAGGTCTTCCTTCTTCAGGCGACTGTAGCCGGAAACCTCCCACTCCTTGGCCAGCTCGCGTAGCTCGGCCAGTGTCTTGTCTTCCAAATCAGCCATTTCTAACTTGCTCATGGTGCTTTCTCCTAATTAGAATACTTGCCTCTACTCGGTTAGATTACGAACCATATGATGTAATAATAGCTCATCACTCCGGCCCACAAAAGACTATCCAGCCGGTCCAGGGCTCCGCCGTGTCCTGGTATGACTTTCCCACTATCCTTGGCGCCAACCTGCCGCTTGACCATCGAAACGGCCAAGTCTCCCAACGGGGAAAACACGCCGATCAGCAGTCCCAAGATCAGGCCATGCACGATGTCGATCTCCTTGCCTGTCGTCGCGCGCCACAGCAAAATCAGGGACGGCGTCATCAGCCCGCTTACGACTAGGCCACTGATATATCCTTCCCACGTCTTGCCCGGGCTCAGAGACGGCGTCATTTTGTGCCTTCCCCAAGCCCGCCCGACAAAGTAGGCGGCTGTGTCAGCGCATATAACTGTGCACAGAACGATCAACATCCACCAGAGGCCGCCGTCGTCTAGGTCTCGTAGCCGGACCATACTGGCTCCGCACGTTCCCAGGTAAAGACCGCCGGTCAGTGTCAACGCCCAATCGGCCACTGGAGAGCCTTGCCGACGGCGCATTTGCCAGGCTAGCGATGCTAGCAGAATCAGGGCCAAGCTGGGTTTCAGCAAGTCCAGCTTTGGAATCTGAGCGTCTAGCAGCGACAGCCACACCAAGCCGAGTCCAAAGGCCAGGGTGGGGTGGAAACTGCCTTGGGTCATCAACCGGCAAAACTCGACCTCGGCCAGAGATAGCATCAGCCCTATCAGGGCCAGAAATGGGAGCCCACCCAGATAAATCAGACCGATGGCGATCGGGATCAGAATAGCAGCAGTTAATACGCGTGTACGTAGCACAGATCGAGAAGCACTAGCTGAGGAAATGTCTGCAAGTCACGCTACCTAGGTACCAGTCCAAAACGGCGCTCGCGTTGTCCGTAAGCGCGCAGGGCCTTGTAGAATTCATCCCTGTCAAAATCTGGCCACATGGCAGGCGTCACATAGTATTCTGCATATGCGCCTTGCCAGATGAGAAAATTACTGACTCGCATCTCGCCGCTGGTGCGAACGATCAGATCAGGATCAGGTAATCCCGCGGTATAGAGATAGCGGCTGACGAGCGCCTCGTCCACTTGATCGGCTGGTACGTTTTCTTTGATGATGTGCCGTATGGCATCTATGATCTCGGCACGTCCGCCGTAGTCAAAGGCCACGTTCAGGATCAACTGCTCGTTGTTTTTGGTTAGGTCAATCGCAGCCCGTATTTTGCGCTGCAATTTCTGGGGCAGACGCTCTATCCGACCGACGTGACGCAGTTGAACGCCTTCCTCGTGCAGTTCCTGTAGCTCGCGATCGATTACCCCTTCAAGGATGGTCAGCAGAGCTTTGACCTCTCCTTCTGGACGGCTCCAATTTTCGGTTGAGAAGGCATAGATGGTCAGGACTGGGACGCCAAACTCTACCGCTGCTCGCAGTACGCGACGCAAATTTTCTGTCCCGGCACGATGGCCGGCTGAACGAGGTAACCCTCGCGCTTGGGCCCAGCGACCGTTGCCGTCCATGATAATGCCAACGTGCTGAGGCACATGCTCCAGAGAAGGGTACTGCTGATCATCCTGTGATTGAGAGGGCATTGTCGTGGGTTACCCAAAGCGACTGGCGGGAGTGTGTACTAGCTTTCAAGAATCTCCCGTTGCTTGCGCTCGCTGATCTCGTCCATCTTTTCGCCATACTCGTCTGTGAGTTCCTGAAGATCGTCTTTGGCGGTGTAAAACTCGTCTTCGGGGACAAGCTTCTCCTTTTCAAAATCACGCAGGTCGTCCAAGGCCTCGCGGCGAATGTTCCGTAGCGCTATCTTTCCCTCCTCAACGCGCTGGCGTACCATCTTGGCCATCTCCTGTCTGCGTTCCTCGGTCAGGCGTGGAATGGGGAGGCGAATGAGTTTGCCGTCGTTGGAGGGTGTCAGGCCTAGCTCAGACTTGAGGATCCCGCGCTCGATGTCTCCCAAGGACCCCGGATCATAGGGTCGGATGGTGAGCAACTGGGGCTCTGGGGCCGATATGACTGCCAATTGCTGGAGTGGCGTGGGCGTGCCATAGTAGTCGACCATGACCTGCTCGACCAGGGCCGGTGAGGCGCGGCCAGTGCGAATTGTGCGCAGCTTGGCTTCCAGCGCCTGGATGGCCTTTTCCATACGGTCTTTTGTCTCGCCGAGCAATTCCTTAATCATGATGGCAATCCTATGTGATTGATTAACGCTATCGAGAGATCAGGGTTCCTATGTCTTCACCCTTCATAGCTCGCTCTAGGCTGTGCGGCTGCCATAGGTTGAGCACGAGAATGGGCATGTCGTTTTCCATACACAGCGAGATGGCTGTGGCGTCCATCACGCCCACGCGTATCTCAAGTGCCCGCATATAAGTCAGATGGTCAAAGCGCTCGGCGTCGGGGTTCTCGTGTGGATCCTCAGAGTAAACGCCGTCTACCTTTGTAGCCTTGATCAAAAGGTCGGCATCAATTTCCATGGCTCTGAGCGCTGCGGCCGTGTCGGTCGTAAAGTACGGGTTGCCTGTGCCACCTCCGATAATGACAACGCGCCCTTTTTCCAGGTGGCGGATTGCCCTCAGCCGGATGTACGGCTCGGCGAAGGCGCGCATCTCGATGGCGGTCTGCACGCGGGTGGTGACCCCCATCCGCTCCAACGCGTCGGCTAGGGCCAGGGCGTTCATCACCGTCGCCAGCATACCCATGTGGTCGGCCGTGGCACGATCCATCCCATGCACCAGGCCGTCTTTGCCCCGCCAGATGTTGCCTGCTCCCAGGACGATGGCAACTTCTATCTCCAGGTCGCGCACTGCCGATACCTTGGCGGCGACTTCCTCCGCCATATGCGGACTGATGCCGTAGCCTCCAGGGCTGGCCAGCGCCTCTCCACCTAGTTTGAGTAGGACGCGCTTGTATTTGGCGACCATTGCGCTACACGGTTTCCCCTACTTGATAGCGTACAAAGCGGCGCAAGACGATGTTTTCGCCCATCTTGGCGATGGCATCGTTGATCAGATCCTGAATGGTTTTATCCTCGTCCTTTATGAAGGGTTGCTCCATAATGCATATGTCTTGGTAGAACTTTTCCAGACGGCCCTCGACGATGCGATCGACGATCTTTTCGGGCTTGCCCTCTTCCAGGGCCTGGGCGCGGTAGTCGGCTTTCTCGCTCTCGACGACTGACTCCGGCACGTCATCGCGGGTGGAATACTGTGGGGCAGCAAAGGAGATGTGGAGTGCCAGATCGTGGGCCAGTTGTTTGAACTCGTCCGTCTTGGCGACGAAATCAGTCTCGCAGTTTAGCTCCAACAGCACGCCTAATCGGCTGCCTGCCATGTCAGAGTGAACGTAGGCCTCTATTGTCCCTTCGGAGGCCTCGCGGCTAGATTTTTTGGCAACTGTGGCCAGGCCCTTTTCACGTAGTCGAGCGGCTGCCTGTTCAAGATCACCCTCACAGGCTTCCAGCGCTTTGCGGCATTCTAGCACGCCGGCGCTCGTCGTCTCTCGTAGCTCTTTGACCATTGCAGTGGTGATTTCCAACGTCCGTTCTCCCCTCTCTGATTCGGTTTTCAAGCGGTGTGTAGGTACGAAGCACCTAATCTGCTTGCTCTTCCTCTACATTTTCTTTGGCGTCTTGCGCGGTCTCTTCGGCTTCCGCGCTGTCCGCCGTCACTTTTTCTTCTGCGGCTTGAGCCTCTTCCGGCGTGTCCTCTCCCTCGGCCTCTTCGGCCTCGGCCTCTTCGGCCGCGGGTTCGGTCCCTTCTTCGAAGGATAGTTCCTTCAAGCGGGCCAGTGTGGCCGCGCTCAGGTATTTTTCATCCTCGATGGCGATTTCTTCGACCTCGGCCTCTTCCGGTTCGTAGGCCTTGCGCTGAGCCATTCCTTCTAGAGCAGCGTCGGCCATTTTGGCGGTGATCAGTTTGATCGCGCGGATCGCGTCGTCGTTGGCGGGAATGATGTGATAGATTGGATCGGGGTCGCAATTCGTGTCGACGACCGCGATAACCGGGATACCCAGCTTGTTAGCTTCTTTGACCGCTGTATCTTCTCGTTTTACGTCGATGACAAAGACCAAGTCAGGGAGGTCGCGCATCTCGCGGATGCCTCCCAGCCGAACGTTCAGCTTCTCAATCTGACGCTGCAGACCCAGGGCCTCCTTCTTTTTCAGGAGATCGAAATCTCCCCTGTCGCGGCGGGCTTCCAGGTTGAGTAGGTAGTCGATGCGCTTCCGAATGGTGCGCCAGTTGGTCAAGGTGCCCCCCAGCCAACGCTCGCTGACGTAGGGCATGCCGCAGCGCTCTGCTTCTTGTGCGATTGTTTCTTGTGCTTGCCGCTTTGTGCCTACAAAGAGCACTGTGCCTCCCTGGGCAACAGTATCCCTGATTAGCTTGTAGGCACCTTCAATTGCTGTGATTGTCTGCTGCAGATCTATGATATGCACTCCGTTGCGCTCGGTGAAGATGTAAGGTTTCATCTTCGGGTTCCAGCGCTGAGTGCGATGACCGAAGTGCACGCCTGTCTCCAGGAGTGCTTTCATGGAAACGACAGCCATAGAGGACCTCCTATATTGTTTTAACCTCCGTCTCCATCATTCCGCCGAGAGACCGGGGTGGCTGTGGCCCGGCACGCTCACGTTGGTCAAGAGACGTGTGTTATTAGTGCTAGATTTTACCACAAAGTGTGATTTCGACAAGCTCAGTTCAGGGATAGATGCAAGCGCCAGAGTCTGAGGTGCTTTTTACTGCCCCTTTTTCTTCTCTGGGGCATCGAAACGGTACCCCACACGGCGGACTGTGCGCAAAAGCGTTGGCGCCCCAGCGTCTTCTTCGATCGCCTTGCGCAACCAATGGATGTGGACTTCGAGGGTTCGCGTATCGCCCACGTAATCGGTGTCCCATACCTGTTTCATCAGGAATCCACGAGTCAGAACCTCTCCCGGGTGTCGCATAAAGATCTCAAGAAGAGCTGCCTGCTTGGGCGTGAGGTTGCTCTCGCGCTTGCCGCAGACGACGCACCGCTGCTTGAGGTTGAGGATGATATTGCCCACCTTGAGCACTTTGTCGTCCGGGACGGGCAATAGCCGGGTTATACGATTGGTCAGCTTCTTGGCGGAAAAGGGATGTCGCAGGTGTGCGCGCGCGCCGTCGCTGCGGTCTATCTTGGCTCCCTCCGGCAACAGCATCAACACCGGGACTTCGAGGTATATATCCTGAAGCGCTTTGCAAAAGCGCCGGCCAGCAAAGCGCAGCGAAGGAGCATCCAACACGATCACGGCAGGGAGCACTTTTTGAGCTGTAGCCAGGGAATCTCTGCGCGTGCTGGTCGTGATGACGTTATATCCCTGGCCTTTAAGAATGGGGGTCAGGTGCTCTGTGGAGGGCTTTCTGCCTTCTATGAGCAAGATCGTGGGGGTTGATGCCACTTACTGGATTCTCCCTTTTCTCGCCGCTTGTGGTATTTCACGAGGCAACTCCCATTATACTCTAACCCTGCACCGAGGGCAAATTGGGGTTTGGGCGAGTTCGTCGTCGTCGGGCTGATTTTTGTAGTAAATTCATGTTGAGATAGAAAATGTGGAAAATGGCCATGTCTCAGTTCTTGAAACCGATCGTCAGTGTCAGCCTGTCGAACAGCAGCCGGGGATCATTGGGGCTACTTTCGATATATCCCACCAGGGCTTGAATGCCCGCTTCGTACGCTTCCTGTGAGATCAGAGTCAGGACAGAGGTGTTCTTGAATTTGATGGCGTTCAGCCGATCGATGCCTGCCTGATAAGATTGCTGTACCACTTCTTCCGACGTGACGCCCGCGAAGCCGGCCCCTCTCAGCCATGTCTCTACCAGCTTGATAGTCGGCGTTCTGGCTTCGTCGATAGCAAGTGCCTCGGGGAAGAGTGCGTGCACGACGTCGCCGCGGATTTTCTCGATGTCTCCGTATCGGACGAGTATCGTGCCCGGTGTCTTGAGAACCCGCTTGCACTCTCCAATGGCTTTTGGTGGTGAGGCCAGGTGGTGCAGTAGATGCGACATGAAGACTATGTCGAAGGAACCATCGGAGTATGTCAGCCGTTCGGCTTCCTGGCGATCCCACGCTACCAGTCCGGCGGCATCTTTCTCCCGCGCCTTGGCGAGCATTTCCTCGTAGACATCTACCCCGGTCACGCGAAACCCCAACTGTCGGGCCATCGGCAGCGCGAACCGCCCGGTCCCGCAGCCCAGATCAAGCACCCTGGCACCAACTGTTGCCCCTGGGTGCTTTGCAATTAGCTCTAGCCACAGGTCAATGTTTTGTTGCGATAGCGATGCTCCTTTGTCGTAGGATAGGGCGATCTTGGCATAATCGGCCTTTTTCATGGCTATACCATCATCGCCTGTGCTTCTCTCTGCGCCATCGGCGTGACGGTCATCATCTCGACCGAGCTGCCATCGCGGCGCACCTCGACGTGTATAGCGGGCTCACTCTTGCCGTCGGAGTAGCCGGCGGTGATGCGTGCAGCCTGTTCGATTTCCTCTTGGGAAGGCTCGCCGGGCACGAGCGTCACCGGGCCGGGGTGATTGGGCGTCGTGAGTAGGACGCCCTGCACGCCGCAGGATGCCAAATAGTCGTTCTCCCGCTCGCGCCGCCCGACGACGACCTTGCGTCCCGAGTTCAATCGTAGGTGACGGCCCACTGCCAGGAGTTGTACCTGAGCGGTGGTCAGCGCCTCCTCGCCCTCGTGGTCTAGAAAGTCGCGCAACCGGCGGGAATAGACTCGGTGGATCAGGGTGCAGCAGCCGCCGGAGGGCTGCACATATTCGGTGATGCCGAGCTGTTTTGCCAGCGCTATCTGCACTTTGCGCCCGCGTCCGCTGATGGCGTACAATTTCTCCCGGTCCACCCAACCGCGCTGCTCTGGAATGGTCGGGTCGAGCAGCTTGGCCGAGAGCGGGCGCAGCAGGTAACCCTCCAGGCCGCTTTCTCTTTCGACGGTGCGCAGGGTGGGGCGCATCTGGCTTTTGGGCCGCTGGCCCACGACCTCGCCGGTGAAGACAAAGTGATGGCCGTGCTCTTCCATCCAGACCTTGGCCTGGCGCAGCAAAAAGATGCGGCAGTCTATACAGGGATTCATCCCCGATCCGTAGCCAAAGCGTGGATGCAGCACGACCGAGATATAGTCCTCGGGAACGTCGATGATCTCCAGCGGCACGTCCAGCATCTTTGCAGCTCGTTCGGCATCGGAGGGTAGGCGTTCGCCCGTTTCGCGGTCCCGCCGGGGGTAGGAAAAGCCGGTACGAAAGTTTAGAGCGGTGACTCGGATGCCTTGATCCTTTATCAGGCGTGTGGCAAGTACGCTGTCAAGTCCGCCTGAAAGCATACCCACGGCTTTGATCTGTTCCCTGTCACTCATCAGCCAGGAGGATACCACAGGAGAGGGAGGCCGTCAACCTGTGCTTGACAACCCATCTGGCCTGTAGTATACAGGCATACTGCGATGGACTTTTACGCCGCTGCTTTCGAATTGCAATGTGCTGCGCTGGCCGCCGTCGATCCGGCCAGCGCGATACGCCGGCACGTCTGCCGGGAGGGAGACGTGTTGTGTGTTGCCGATCAATGCTACGATCTGGGCGAGTGTGAGCGCGTATTCGTCGTCGGGGGCGGGAAGGCCGCAGTGCCGATGGCGGATGCTATCGCCGCCATCCTGGGCGAGCGGCTGACCCAGGGCGTGGTGGTGACCAAGTACGGGCACGCTAGCAGCTGGTCGGCCCCCCGGTTTCGGGTGATCGAAGCGGGGCACCCGGTGCCCGACGAGAACTCGGTGTGCGGTGCGCGGGCCGTCGCCGATCTGGCCAGCCGAGCCACGGAGCGCGATTTGGTCATCTGCATCATCTCCGGTGGGGGATCGGCGCTGCTGACGCTGCCCGTGCCGGGGCTCACCTTGACCGACCTTCAGGCCCTCACCGATGCGCTCCTCCGCTGCGGCGCGACGATCAACGAGGTCAACTCCGTGCGCAAGCATTGCTCGGGTGTAAAGGGCGGCAACCTGGCTCGCTTGGCTGCTCCGGCCCGGTTGGTCGCCCTCGTCCTTTCCGACGTGGTCGGCGACCCGCTCGACGTCATCGCCTCCGGCCCCACGGTGCCCGACTCGACACCGTCCGCGGATGCGCAGGAGGTGCTGGCGCGATATGGGATCTCCGAACCACCGTCTCTCCAGGAGACGCCCAAGCCGGGCGATTCGATCTTTGAGAGGGTGCAAAACGTCGTCGTCGGCTCCAATCGGCTGGCGGCACAGGCGGCGGTGGAGAAAGCGCGTGACTTGGGGTTCAACGCGCTGTTATTGAGCACCTATGTCGAGGGAGAGGCGCGGGAAGTGGGGCGGGTCGCGGCGGCATTGGCCAAAGGCATCTGTGCTGACGGTGATCCGCTATCTCCGCCGGCCTGCCTGGTGTGGGGTGGCGAGACGACGGTGACGGTACGTGGAGAGGGAAAGGGCGGGCGCAATCAGGAGCTGGCTCTGGCGGCGGCCCTGGCACTTGACGGCTGGCCAGGTGTGTTGATAATGGCGCTGGCCACCGACGGCACCGATGGCCCCACCGATGCTGCAGGCGCGATCGTCACCGGGGAGACCATGGCCCGCGCCCGCGAACGGGGTCTCGATGCCCGGTCGGCATTGGAGGCCAATGACAGTTGTCGTTTTTTCGATGGACTGGGTGACTTGATCCGCACCGGCCAGACGGGGACGAACGTGAACGACTTGTTGTTTGTGTTGGTGGGGTAGGAGGACTGAAGTCTTGAACAAGCCAATCGCTGATCCGCCGCAACGCTCCCTCGAGGAGGAGACGCTGCACTGCGCCCGTTGTGGCCTGTGCCTGGCAGCTTGCCCTGGCTATCGCGAAAGTCTGAACGAGACCGACTCGCCCCGCGCCCGCGTGGCCCTGGTGCGAGCGCTCAAGGAAGGGCTGCTGGAGGAGCCTTCGGACGGTTACGCTGCGGCCTTCTTTCGCTGTCTGCTTTGCGGGGCATGCACGTTTGTCTGTCCCAGCGGGGTGGCGGTGGACCGCATCCTGGAGCTGACGCGGGGCGAGTTGGCCGGTCTGGGGCTGCTGCCCGACGTGCTGGCCGACCTGGACGCCCACATTGCCCAGTATCGCAACATCTCGGCCGAGGAGAACGCGGGGCGGCTGATCTGGGCCGATAATCTCCCCGCGCCGCCCACCGGTCTGGACAAGGAGCGGGCGGAGGTGGCCTATTTCGTCGGCTGCGTCAGCTCGTTCTATCCGCGCAGCTACAAGGTACCCCAGGCGTTCGCGCAGATACTCGATCGCGCGGAGGTGGATTACGCGCTGCTGGGCGGGGCCGAGTGGTGCTGCGGCTACCCGATGTTCGTCAACGGTGAGTTGGACCGCGCCACTGAGTTGATCCGGCACAACGTCGAGGCCGTGCGGGCGATGGGCGCAAAGAAGGTCGTGACGGCGTGCGCCTCCTGTTTTCATTTTTGGAAACACTCCTACCCCGCTGCACTGGGGGTGGAAAAGCTGCAAGACTTGGGGCTGGAGGTGCAGCACGCTACCGAGTTCCTGGCCGACCTGTTGGAGGCGGGCGTTCTGAAGCTGCACGAGGTAAACGAGACGGTGACGTACCACGATCCGTGCGACCTGGGGCGGCAAGGGCGGCGTTATCGAGGCTCCGCGCCGTGTCCTGGCCCAGATTCCGGGCCTGCGCCTGGTCGAGATGGCTGAGAATCGCGACAGCTCTCACTGTTGTGGGGGCGGCGGCAACCTGGAGAGCTTGGCGCCGGAGGTGAGCCGGGCGGTGGCGCACAACCGCGTCCGCCAGGCGGTCGAGGTGGGGGCCGGGACGCTCGTTTCGGCCTGCCAGCAGTGCGAGCGCACTTTGGCTGCCGCTGCCCGCGTTGAGCGCGTGCGCATGCGGGTCAAGGACATCACCGAGATCGTGCTGGAAGCGGTGCAGGCGGCCGTGCCGGCGGCCATGCCGGAGGCGGAGGAGTAGACAATGACGGAGTGGATTCAAGCGCTGAGAGATGCCGTCGGCGCGGAGAAGGTGCTCGATTCCCCTGTAGACCTGATTGCCTACTCGTTTGACGGCACCTTCGAGCAGGTCTTGCCGGACGTGGCTGTGCTGCCGAAGACGACCGAGGACGTCGCTGCGGTGGTCAAGGTGGCTGCCAAGTACACTGTGCCCGTCGTGCCCCGGGGTATGGCCAGTGGATTGGCGGGAGGCTCACTGCCTGCCCGAGGCGGCATCGCCCTGTCGCTGACCCGTATGAATCGTGTTCTAGAGATCGACCGGGAGAACATGACCGTCGTCGTCGAGGCGGGCGTCGTCACCGCCGATCTGGAGAAAGAGGTGGCCAAGGTGGGGCTCTTTTATCCCCCCGATCCCTCCAGCAATCGCCAATCGACCATCGGCGGGAACATCGCCTGCAACGCCGGCGGCCCGCGCTGCCTCAAGTACGGCGTCACCGGCGACTATGTGCTGGGGCTGACCATCGTCTTGGCCGACGCAAAGATCCTCAAGACCGGCGGCAAGCCGATCAAGAACGTCGTCGGCTACGATCTGACCTCCCTCTTTGTCGGTTCGGAGGGGACGCTGGGGATCTTCACCCAGGCGCTGCTGCGGCTGGTGGCCGCGCCGAAGTTCGTCCGCACGGCCCGCGCCGAGTTTGCCTCGCTGGACGATGCTGCGCGCGCCGTCAACGCTGTGCTCGCCGCCGGCATCGTCCCGGCGACGTTGGAGTTGATGGACGAGACGGCCATCGCCTGCATTGAGGAGGCGATGGGGCTCGGACTGCCGCTGGACGTGGAGGCGATGCTCATCGTCGAGACCGATGGTTCGGACGCAGAGGGGGTGGTGCGGGAGATCGAGGCGGCGGCCCGCATCTGCCGGGAGAGCGGCGCCCGGCAGGTCCGCGTGGCGCGGGACGAGGAGGAGCGGGAGGGCCTGTGGCGTGCCCGGCGCAGCGTCAGCCCTTCGCTGATACGCCAGGCGCCCAACAAGCTGGGGGAGGACATCACACTTCCCCGCAGCGCCATCCCGGAGGCGGTGCGGCGCATCAAGGCGATCAGCGCGCGCTATGACCTGCCCATCGTCGTCTTTGGCCACGCCGGCGATGGCAATCTGCACCCCAACATTCTCTTTGATCGCCGCGATCCGGCGCAGCGGGAGAAGGTGGAGCAGATCGTGGGCGAGATCTTTCAGGCGGCGCTGGATTTGGGCGGCACCCTTAGCGGCGAACACGGCATCGGCACCTTCAAGCTGCCCTTTATGCGGCAGGCTGTGGGTTCAGCGTCCCTCGATGCCCAGCGGGCCATCAAGCGGGCGCTTGATCCACAGAACATTCTGAATCCGGGAAAAGTGTTGCCTGAGCCCTGAAAGCGGCTGGTCTACCCTTTGGTGAACCCCAGTTTGCGCGGCGCGTCCGGCTCCCACAATGGGCTGATGGACGTGCCGTGGTAGATGCCTCTGATGGCGTATTCTAACATCGGCGCGACGCTGACCATTTTTAACTTTGGGTGCTGCTTGGCCGGCGGCACCAGGATCGTGTCGGTGACAACCATCTCGTCGACCCAATCGCTGTCCAGCATCTCCAGCGCTGTGGGCAGCAGCACGGGATGCGTGATGGCCAGGTGTACCTCTTGCTTGGCCCCGCGCTCTAAAAGCACGGGGATTTCTCTGAGCATGCTGCCGCCGGCGATGATGTCGTCGATGAGGATTGGGATTTTGCCCTTCACGTCGCCGACGACGTGGGTGGCCTTGGCCTCGCGGAAGCTCTCACGCCGTTTGTGCATCACGACCAGCGGAACGCCTATGGCTTGCGCGTACCGACCTGCCAGCTTGGCCCGCCCCACGTCGGGTGAGATGACAACGGCGTCTTCCAGAAACGGTTTGTCGCGAAAGTAGTCGGATAGGATTGGGAAGGCCTGCAGCCTGTCCACCGGCACGGTGAAAAAGCCCTGGGTGGCCTCGGCGTGGATGTCGATATAGATGACGCGGTCGACGCCTATTGTTTCCAGCATCGTGGCCACCACCCGCGCGCTGATCGCCTCGCGGCCGCGCGACATACGCTCCTGGCGGGCATAGGGGAAGTAGGGAATGACGGCCGTGATGCTGGCGGCCGACGCGCGGCGGAAGGCGTCGATCATCAGCAGGAGTTCGACCAAGTGGTCGTTGACCGGGGCGGAGCAGGGCTGGACGACGATGACGTTTTTCTGCCGCACTGCCTCGTCGATTTGTATGTGTACCTCGCTATCGGGCAGGGGAGTGATGGAGATGGCGGACAGCGGCAGCCCCAGGCGATGGGCGATTGCCTGGGCCAAGGGGCGATTAGCCCGGCCGGAGAAGATGCACATTCCCTCCTCGACGGCATCTTGGCGGATGTCTTCCAGTCCCAAGACGCGAGCTTCGACGGCGTTAACTGCTGCTGAGACGGGTCCATCGTACTCGTAGATGTGGATCTCGTCCAGCACGCGATAGCGGTCGCTGTGCTTCTCGACTGCGGCTTCGATGCGCTCCAGCGTCAGACAGTGATCGCAGATGCAGCGGGTGATGTCGTGTACCACCCAGGGCTTTTCATCGAGATTGTGGTGGCAAGCGATTGGTGCTTCTCTGCGACTGGCATCGGTCTCGTAGAAAAAGCCCCAGTTCTTCCACTCCCCACCCCTGGCCCAACGGGACTGTAGGATGCGGTAGCGTAGTCTCATGGAATCCTCTGACGGGGATTATAATCCAATCTGGTTGTCCAGCCAAGGGCAAAATCCTTTGGAACCTTAAGTTTTGCCGCTGATCTTTAGGATCGAAAACCGAGCAGGTTCCAATAGTTCAGCCACCAGACGAGGGCCAGTGCGGCCAATGTCACCAGGGTGTAGTGGACTCGGCCCTGGGTGCTCCAGTATCCATTTCGCCAGACCAAGGTGGTAAAGTTGCCGTTGACCACGCCGTTCATCGCCCCGTCGATGATCACGTAGAGCGAGATATAGTTCATCACCACGGGGAACGAGAGTAGCGAGATCAGCAGCAAAGCTTTTCGGACCCTCTACCGTTTTCCTTGTTTCTTGGCCATACAACCCCCATCTTTCCCCTACTTATTGAGCAGACTAGCTACCTGACACTTTTGACAAAAAGCCCATGATCTCGGCGTTTAACCACAGATTCACACAGATTAGCACTGTTTTTTTCCTGTTTCTGTGTCAATCTGTGAAATCTGTGGTTGACCTAGCGCTTCGTTAGGCTTTATCTGCCTGATTCGTGTCATTCGTCGATTCGTGCGATTCGTAATTCAAAACTGTCAGGTGGCTAGTTGAGCAGATACCTTTTGCTACGAAGCGTATACTACGAATACGCACTTCTCACCGAAGGGTTGCACGGCGACGACGGCTCACGGCTCTGCGTTTCCGATGACGTTGCCCTCCTCGTCGGTGACCAGCAGCCCTTTGCTGGCATCCAGCAGAACGAACTCGTTGCCCCACGGGTCCTGGACCACCGTGCAGTGTCCGATCTGGATGTCGAACGGCGGCACGATGACCTTGCCGCCTGCTTCCTCAATCCGTGCAGCGGCAGTGTCGGCGGACTGCACCTTGAAGTCGATCTCGGGTTCCTGCGGCTCTGTGTGGAGCACGATCTCTGCGCCGGTGCCCGGCATACGCAGGCCGACCATTTCGTCGGTGCGCCAGATCAACTCGTGTCCCAGCTGGTCGCGGTAGAACGCCAGACCGGATTCGAGGTCGGTCACGTAAAAGCGCACGCAGTCGAGCTTTCGCATCAGAGGTTTGGGTTTCATCCGATTTTCTCCCAGCGCTGCACCTCGACGATGTTCCCCTCCGGGTCGGTGAGGTAGGCGAAGGTGATTGCCCCCGCGCCGGTCACCTCTACCGAGACGACCTTGCCCAGTTCGCCACCACCCGCCGCCAGCACCGCCTGGCGCGTGGCCTCCACGTCGTCCACGGCGAAGGCGATGTGTCCAAAGCCGGGTCGATTGGCCGCAGGTGTCGGTCCGTTTTCCTCGGGGTTGTATTGAAATACCTCCAGCGTCGGTCCCGCGTCGCCATGGCCGGGCAGTCGCAGGTGGATGCCCTGAATGTGGGCGCCATTGATACCCGTGGCCTCTTCGAGCCATTGACCCGAAAGGTCCCTCTCGGGCGGCACCGGCGTGCAGCCAAAGACCCGCTCGTAGAACTGGGCCAGGCATTGCCAGTCCCGGGCCACCAGGTTGGTGTGGACGAATCTTGCGTTAGTGACCATATTTCACCTCGCGTCATTTTCTTGCCCAACGGCGCGCCAGCCGCATACAGCCGAGGGCCAGCAGGTAGGGCATTGGGGCAAACAGGGCGTATTGGAGGACGTGTCGCAGAAATACATCCGAGATGCTCAAGCCCACTACAAGCCTGTGGAGTCCGTAGGCTAGTGTCAGTGTGGTTCCTACTGTGGTTACCAGGGCCGTCGAGGCTGCCGGAATGGTGCTGCGCCACCACAGGCCAAAACCTACGCCGAGCGCGGTGGCCATAAAGTTAATACCGAGCGCTCCAAGCTCACAGCTCAGGGCGATCGCCGACCACTTGAGTACAACTCCGAGCGTGCCCAGGTCGGTTTGTGCCCACACAGAGTTGTAAATCGCTGAGGGTGAGTACGTCCATCTGGTCAAGATGGGTATCGCTGTCAGCACTGAGGCTGGCGTCAAGCTGATCATCAGGGTCAAGGGACCGCGGCAGTAATGCAAGATGGCGAGCACGTAGCCCTTCACGATTTCGTCGTTGGAGAGGGGCGTCACGCAAAGGGTGGGATACTCCAGGCTGTCTGCGTAGCCCACGGTCAGGTTGGCTGCACGTACGCGATGAATATCGGGAGAGAGAGCGTGCCACCAAAGGTCAGGGCAAGTGCGGGGGTATAGAGCAAGTGGAGCGTTTTGATCCCACGGATTACGAGCCAGCTTGCCAGAAGTCCAAGCGCGGCGCTTAGCGCGATAGCCGTGTTTCCTGCAAGGCATCCTGCGCGTTTTGTAAGGCGCGCGGCCAGTGGATTCGGCCGCCGGCTTTTTCCCCGCGGTATGTCGGATGTCATCACGCGCTCACTTTGCCGCCATGGTCGTAAAGTTCAACCAGTGACGCGATCCCGCAGAGTCGGCTGTGTGGTCGCGGATCGCAAAGCCGCTCTCGACCAGCAGTGCTGTCATCTCCTTTGCGCGGTAGCGCGCAAAAAACGCTCGATGGGCTCGCCGTAATGCGTGGTGTGTTCCCATCCCTAGCAATGATCAATTCTGGAGGCATGTCGGCGTTATCGCTTGCGAATTGCTTTGCGATCTGGTCATACACGGCTTGCATGCGGTTTGTCATCATATCGTTCCCTTGAGTCGTTTGATGCGTTGGTAGGATTTGTCGATGCGCGTCTCGCTGATGGCGCCTTCCTCCACCAGGCGCCTGATGTGGGTTACGGCGCGGCCGACGATGTCTTCCTCATATGCCGAGTTGTTGGCAAAGGTGAGGATATCCACGCCGGCCTGTATGGCTTTTTGTATCGCCGTCTCAAGGTCATAGTGGTTGGTGATAGCGCCCATCTGCATATCGTCGGAGATGACCACGCCATCATAGACCAGTTTCGCACGTAGGAGGCCGATGGTGGCGTAGGAGAGGGTGGCGGGATCGTCGGCATCAAAGCCCGCGTTGAACACATGGGCGGTCATGATGGCGTCGGCCAGGCCTGCCTCCACCACGTGCGCAAAGGGCAGCAGTTCGCCCCACGACCAGGTTTTGGTAACGTCGACCCAGCCCTCGTGCGTGTCGCCGGTCGCGCTGCCGTGGCCGGGAAAGTGCTTGATCGCACACAGCACGCCTTGCTCGTGATGCGCCTCGATGAAGGCAATGGCGTGGCGGGTTACAACTTGGTGATCGGCGGAAAAGCTGCGCTCGTATTTGCCAATGATGGAGTTATCGGGGTTGACGTTGAGGTCGACCACCGGGGCCAGGTTGAGGGTGATGCCCAGTTCCGTCAGCGTCCGGGCCATCGTGGCGGCTTGCTCGCGGGTCAAGTCAACGTCGTCGATTTCCCCCAGGGCCTGGTGGGAGAGGGTGGGGGGAAAGCCGCGCTCCTCCTTCAGGCGGGTGAGCGTGCCGCCCTCGTGGTCGATGGCGATCAGCAGCGGCGTGGTCGAGATCGCCTGCAGCGACGCAGCCAGCGCTTTTACCTGCGACGGGGATTCGATGTTGCGCACCAAGCTTTGGCCGGGCACGTCGTAATCGAAAAGCACCACGCCGCCCAGGTTCCGCTCCCGGATATCGTGCACGATGAAATGGTTGTCGCTCACCTCCAGTCCACGAAAGCCGACCATCAGCATCTGCCCGATCTTGGCTTCCAGGCTGGCATCGGGTATGGGCTCGTGCGTAGGAATCGTCGTTGGTCGCCCAGTTGGTCGCTTGGTTTCTGTCGGGGAGATTATCGGCGGCGCGCTTTCCGGCATCGGACAGCAGCCCGCCAGCGCCAGTACCGCCAATCTCAGAAATGCACGGCGGGAGAGGATGGGCGGTAGGTCACTACACATACGCCTCTGTACCGTGGATTGCCACGACCGCGCCAAAATAGATGCGATGATAGTGCTGGCCGGGGTAGAGTTTGTCGGTTTCGGGATCGAGAAAGTGGGTCGGGTCCATGTCCTGCCAGTATATCTTGCGGCACTCGACGATCAGGTCGGCCTCGGCAAAGCCGGGCGCGGCCACCTGTGTAGAAGCGATGGGCGTGAGGCCCGCCTCGGCGATCTTGTCTCCGTCACGGCCCGACTTGGTGCCCAGGAGTTGCAGCGCCTGGCGGTGCGCTTTGGGGAACGCGCACAGGGTAAAGGTGTCGTATCGCTCCATAAACTGGTACGTATAGCGGATGGGGCGCACGACGACCTGAGCCAAGGGCTGGCCCCACATGATGCCCAGGCTGCCCCAGGCAACAGTCATCGTGTTAAACTCGCCTGCCGCAAAATCGCCGCTGGTCAGCAGCAGCCACTGCCTGTCCCACAGGCGGTGGATGTTAACCTGCAGATCGTAGGATGGAATCGGTTTACGCGTCATTTTGCTTCTACTCGCTTTCCTCGATCTCTGCCACCGCCTCGGCTGGCGATTTGCCGCCATAGATCACGGCCATCAGGCCCGGCAGGTAGCGATCCAGCGTCTGCACGGCGGGGTAGATGGCCAGCTTGATCAACTGCGGCGTCAGCGTCTGGCCCTCGAAATCGAGGCTGCTCTTGTAGCGCACTTCCCCGTCGCCAAAGTCCATCTCCAAGTTGCCGATGCGCAGGCCATAGTTGGCGCGGGTGATGAACTCGGCGGCGGCCACGCGCAGCTCCTCCGGCGCCTTGACTGGCGCCATGGCGTAGAACAGGAACTGCTCCAAGGCGACGCGAATTTGGGCAAAGCAGGTCATCTGTCCATTTTTGCCGGAAAAGCCTATGCGGTAGATGGTCTTGTCCTCAAGTTGCTGCGGGTACCAGTCATCCTCCGTCAGGAACTGGCCCAGGGTTTCAAAGGCCTGCAGGCCATTTTCGTTCGATTCAGCTTCGCTCATCGTGTCACCTCCGTGGTGGGTCGAATGGATTATAACTTAACGATGGTGCTTGCACAAACGGCTGAGGTGCGTTTGGGGATATCTATACGCGTTATGGTGATCTCGTCTTTTAATCTTGTGTGGAGAGATCGCCTTTGCCAAGTACAAACGCACCCGTCAGGCTGTGTTTTCTTCTGCAGGGAGTATAGTCAGTGCCTGTGGATCGAGGGAAAGGGTGATGGCTTCGCCGCAGGCCGGCAGGTCGACGTTGGCCGGCATGTTGAAGGCCAGCTCGACGCCGCTTTCGTGGCGCATGCTTAATCGATAGCGTTCTCCGCGAAACGAGCGCTCGGTCACCACGCCGCGCACGGTGTTTGGACCACCTGTGCTCAACCGGGCTGCTTCCGGTCGTATCAATAATTGGAGATTAGAGATTAGAGATTGGAGATTGGCGACCGATAGTGCCCAATCTCCAATCTCCAATCTCCCAATCTCTGTTTCTATTTCATCTCCTAGGATTTTTGTGTTCAACAAATTGGTCAACCCCAAGAACCGCGCGACCCAGGCTGTGGCTGGTTGTCGGTACACCCCTTCTGGTGTGCCAATCTGCACCACACGCCCGTCGCGCATCAGCACCACCCGGTCGGCGATGGCAAAGGCCTCCTCCTGGTCGTGGGTGACGGTGATGGCGGTTGCGTCGGCCTGGTGGAGGATCTGGGGTAGCTCGTCCAGCAACCGCTCGCGCAGGTTGCGGTCGAGCGCGCCCAGGGGCTCATCCAGCATCAGCAGGCGGGGCTGGGGAGCCAGGCTGCGAGCCAGTGCCACCCGCTGCCGCTCCCCGCCGGAAAGCTGGCTCACGTCGCGGCGCTCAAAGCCCGCCATGCCGACCAGGGTTAGCGCCTGGGTCACACGTTCGGCGACCGCCTCGCGTGCCAGTCCTTCCATCCTCAGGCCAAAGGCCACATTGCCGTAGACGTCCTTGTGGGGAAAGAGGGCGTACTCCTGGAACATCAGCCCAAACCCACGCAGGTGGGGTGGCGTATGGGTCACGTCTTGGCCCTCGATCAGCACTTGCCCGCCGTCGGGCGTCTCCAGCCCGGCGATGAGGCGCAGGAGCGTCGTCTTGCCGCAGCCGGAAGGGCCGAGGAGAGAGACGATCTCGCCGCGCTCGACGGAGAAACTCACGTCGGCAAGGGTCCAGCCGTCGGGGTAGGATTTGGTGATGTTACAGAGTTCGAGCAGGGAGCAAGACGCCCCTGCGTCTTGCCTCTTGCTTCTTGTTTCTTGTGTTCTAGAATTCACCTACTTCTCCCACGCGAAACCGCTCGATCGCCAAGAACCCCACCGCGCACACGAGCATCAGCACCGTCGCCATGGCCATCGCCTGGCCGTAGTTGAGCGCGCCGGGGCGGCCCAGGTAGCGGTAGATGGCCACCGGCAGCGTGGGGCGCTCCGGCCGGGCGATCAGGCTGGTGGCCCCGAACTCGCCCATCGAGATGGTGAAGGCGAACACCGCTCCCACCAGCGCTGCCCGCGCCACGATGGGCAGGTCAATCTCGCGCCAAACGCGCCGGGGCGGGGCGCCCAGAAGCGCCGCCGCCTCGCGCAGGCGCGGGTTGATGGATTGCAGCGCCGGCAGCACGCTGCGCACGACAAAGGGCAGCGCCACCAGCGTGTGGGCTAGCACGACCAGCACGGGCGAGGCGCGCAGGTCGAGCGGCGGCTCGTCCAGCGCGACGATGTAGCCCAGGCCCAGCGTCACCGCCGAGGTGCCCAGCGGCAGCATAAAGATCGGGTCTAGAAACCGGCGTAGAAACCCGATTTTTCCCAAAAATCGGGTTTCTTTCCGTTGAGTCAACGCCGATACCGCCATCAGGCCGAGTATTACCGAGAGCGCCATCGTTGCCAGCGCGAACCCCAGCGAGTTGAGCGCTGCTGCCCCCGGCGGCACGTAAAAGGCCGACTCGCGTGGATTGTAGAACAAGGAGCGGTAAAAGTCCAGCGTGAGGCCACGTTCGGCGGCGAAGGAGCGCGCGGCAAGCGCCCCCAGCGGCGTCACCAGCAGCGCCAGCATCAGCCCGACGTTGGCGCCGACGAACAATCGCTCGCGCCCGGTCTGCGGTCGGCGCTGGGTGGACCGGCGCGAGCGCAGCTCCTGCGGCAGCGCCGTGCGCGCCTGGAGCCGCGTGTAGACCGTCATCAGTGCGAAGGTGAAGATGATCTGAAAGACCGAGAGCGTCGCTGCCAGCGGCAGGTTAAAATAGTTGATCGTCTGACGGTAGATCTCTACCTCCAGCGTGGCAAAGCGCGGCCCGCCGAGGATGAGGATCACGCCAAAACTGGTGAAGCAAAAGATAAACACCAGGAGCGCCGCCGCGCCGATTGCTGGGGCCAGCAAGGGCAGCGTCACCTGCCGAAAGGCGCGCCAGCGGTTGGCGCCCAGCATGCGGGCGGCCTCCGGCAGCCGGGGATCGAGGTTGGCCCAGTAGGTGGACACGATGCGCACCACCAGCGTGTAGTTGTAGAACACGTGCGCCAGCAGGATGATCGCCAGCGTGTGCTGGAGGTTGAGCGGAGGACGGTCAAGCCCCAAAAGCTTCACCAGGGTTGTATTGACCAGGCCGCGAGGTCCCAATAGGGCGCTAAAGGCCATCGCCACGACGATGGTGGGCAGCACGAAGGGGATGGTCGTCAGCGCCTGCACGAGCGACTTGCCTGGGAACTCGTAACGAGCAAAGACGTAGGCCCCGGGCAGCGCCAGTCCCACCGTCAGCAGCGTCGAAACTAGCGCCTGCCAGATGGTGAACCAAAGCGTGCGCAGGTAGTAGGGCGTCTGGATCAGCTTTTCCAGGGCCGAAAGGTCGAGGCGACCGTCGGGGGCGAAGGAGAGTGTCAGAATGGAGGCCAGGGGATAAAAGTAGAAGAGGAGCAAGAAGGCAAGGGACAAGATGCAGGATGCAAGACTCGATAGCTTTCCCGCATCTTGCATCCTGTTTTTTTTGGCTTGCTTGCTACGCTCGGTTGGCACGCGTCCTCACTATCGCACCACCACCTCAGCCCACGCTTCCACCCATGCCTCGCGGTTAGTCTCTATTGCCTCGTAATCCACCTCGGCCGGACGCTCGGGGATGACGGCGTACTCGGCAAAGACATCGGGCAGCGCGGCGTTCTGATTGGCAGGAAACATGAACATGTTCAGCGGGATGTCCTCCTGGAAGGTCGTGTCGAGCATAAAGTCGATCCACTTTTCCGCTAGGTCGCGGTTCTCGGTGCCCTTGAGGATGCCAACGAACTCGATCTGGCGGAAACAACTGCCGTCCCCGACGACGGCCGCCGTGGGGGCCTCGTCGAGCGGCTCCTCCGCGTAGTACACCGCCGCCGGTGGGCTGCTGGCGTAGCTGACGACGATGGGCCGGTTGCCTTCTCCGCCGGAGCCCACGGTAAAGTAGCCATAGTAGGCATTATCCCAGTCGCTGGCTACCATGATGTCATTCTCCCGCAGGTCGGCCCAGTAGTCAAGCCAGGTATAGTCGCCTGTCTCGCCAAAGTGGCCTACGGTGGCCAGCATAAAGGCCAGTCCCGGTGAGGATGAGGCAGCGTCCTCCACCACCGTTAGGCCCTCGTACTTGGGCTCGACCAAGTCTTTCAGGTTGGCAGGCGGAGCTAGACCCTGCTCGTCGAACCAGGCCTTGTCATAGTTGAGGCACACGTCGCCGTAATCCATCGGCAGGGCGCGGTTCTGGGGATCGAGCTTCAGGCGGTCGGGGATCTCGTCCAGCAGCGGCGACGCGTAGGGCTCGAAAATGTCGCCCTCCAACGCCCGGCTGAGGAAGGTATTGTCGACACCGTAGAGCACGTCGGCCTGGGGGTTGTCGGCGCTGAGGATGGCTTGGTTGAGCATCACGCCTCCGTCGCCGGCCTCCAGAATCTCGACCTTGGCGCCTTGCGCCTCCTCAAAGGCGGCGATGACCTCGTCGCTGATAGCAAAGCTGTTGTGTGTCATCAACCGCAACGTTCGCGGGCCGACTGGTGTTGGCGTCACCGGCGCCCGCGCCGGTCCTGTGACTCGGCAGGCCATCAGCACCAGCAATGTCCCTATGAGGGTCAGTATCAGTTTACGTTTCATCTTTATTCCTCCGTTTTCACTTGCCACTTGCGAACTTGCTACTCTCGTGTATCACGATACACAGCAGCGACCCGTGCCGCACGCGCACGTGGGCCTGCTCCTCGGTCAGCACGTTGCTCACGCCCCGCGCCGGCCCGAAGCGCAGGGTGTCTTCACATAACGGCCATTCCATCCCCTTAGCCGTCACTCCCTCTGCGTCGCCTCCCAGTGGAATGAGGGAGATGGTGTCGCCAGGTTGTCCCGTAATCGCCGTTTCATTCTGGATGAGGAACGCCTCTTGTGCGCCGTCGACGATGCGCGTGTCGACGCCTTCCAGTTCGGGCAAATTCAGCAGCAGCACGTTGGCGATGGTCTGGTCAAGCCGCCCACCCAGGGCCGCCAGGATGATGATTTCTGTCGCGCCTTCGCGGGCGGCGTGCAGGAGCGCCAGCTCCAGGTCGGTCTCATCCTTGCGCGGCGAAAAGCTGATGATCTGCGTGCCCGTTGCCTCGATGCGAGCCCGGACGTCTTGGGAGAGCGAGTCCAGGTCGCCGATGACGACGTCGGGCGTCGCGCCGGCGGCCAGAACGTGGCGCGTCCCGCCATTGGCGGCGATCACCAGAGTATCGGGTTTGAGCAGTTCCCTCGTACTCTGTGGATCTGCAAGCTCTCCGTTGGCAAAGATGATAGCACGCATAATCGTCACCTCACAAAGAAAAACGCCCCGGTCAGCGGAGCGTTTTTTGAAATTGGCGTCGTCTTCCTCCGCTGGCATTACCCAGATCAGGTTCAGTGGGTCGGTGTCAGCGTCCACCGCGGGCGGTGGCAGGACACCCTCTCAGCCTGGCTCCCCAAGCTCCCCTTCAGGGTATGATGTTGTAAGTGTGCGTGTACAGACAGAATTATACTACAATCCGGTCAGCCTGGCAAAGACCCTACACCACTGATACGGGCGCTTCAGGGCTGATGCGGTGGAGCTTTTCGATCAACCGCTCGCGCTCGGCCAGATCCGTCGTCTGCTCTATTCGCTGGCGCAGATAGCAGATTTTCTTTTTGCGCGTCTGCTTTCGAATTCGCTTTCGATCGCGCTTGGTGCGCATATTTTCACCACCTTTCTCTAAGGATATACACAGTTTAGCATGCGTGGGAAGGGGATCGTCTCCCGTAGATGGTCGATGCCACAGATCCAGGTCACGGTGCGCTCCACGCCCAGGCCGAAGCCGGAGTGGGCCACCGAGCCGTACTGCTGCAAGTCGATGTACCACTCGAACGCCTCGCGTGGTAGGCCCCACTCGTCGAGCCGCTGCAACAGCAGGTCGGGGTCGGAGATACGCTCCGAGCCACCCGTGATCTCGCCATATCCCTCCGGAGCCAGCAGGTCGACGCTCTTGGAGACTTCGGGCCGGCCGGGCCAGGGCTCCATGTAGAACGCCTTGGCGCGGGTGGGGTAGCCGTAGACAAAGACCGGCTTTTCGAACCGCTTGGTCAGCTCCGTCTCGTGCGGCGAGCCAAAGTCATCGCCCCACTCAATGGCCAGTTGGGCTTTTAGTTCCTCGTCGTCCATCTGCTCGCGGATCTCGACCAGCATCTCCAGCGCCTCGTCGTAAGAGATGCGGGGAAAGGGAGGCGTCACCTTCTCCAGGTGGCCGGTATCCCGCTCCAACAACGCCAGCTCCTGCGCCCGCTCGCGCAGACAGGTCTGGACGATGTGGGAGACGAACTGCTCCTCGATCTCCATCAGCCCATCCATGTCGCAGAAGGCGGCCTCCGGCTCCACCATCCAGAACTCGGTCAGGTGGCGGCGGGTCTTGGATTTCTCGGCGCGGAAGGTGGGGCCGAAGCAGTAGACGCGCCCGAAGGCATAGATGTTGGCCTCGTTGTAGAGTTGGCCGGACTGGGCCAGGAAGGCGGGCTCGCCAAAATAGTCGGTCTCGAACAGCGTGGTCGTGCCCTCGCAGGCGGCGGGGGTGAGGATGGGGGTGTCCATTTGAGTAAAGCCGTTGCCGTCCAGCCACTCGCGGATGGCGCGGATGATGGTCGCCCGCACGCGCAGGGTGGCCCACTGCTGCTGCGAGCGAATCCACAGGTGGCGGTTGTCCATCAGGAACTCGACGCCGTGCTCCTTGGGCTGGATGGGATAGTCCTGCGCCACCTGGTGCACCTGCAAGTCGATCACGCCGATCTCGTAGCCGCCGGGAAGGCCCGGTGCACGGGCGTCCTCGCGCACGCTGCCGGTGATGGTGACGGACGACTCTTGTGTCAGACCGGCTGCTGTATCGAACACCTCCGGGCCGGCCTCCTTCTGAAACACGACGCACTGGACGAACCCGGTGCCGTCGCGCACCTGGAGGAACTGGAGCTTGCCCTTGTCGGTGCGGTGGTAGAGCCAGCCCTGGATGGTGACCTCTTCACCCACGTGCTGGGCAATGTCTTGGATGCGGATAGTCTTGGTCATAGTTGTATCTCCCATTGTGACACTGGGAAATTGTACCCTATAATGGATGAGGTGGCAAGAAATGCAAGCAGCCCCGTCAGGTAGACAGGGCTGCTGCAGGTTATCAGGGACTGATGTCTATTTCTCGGTCGGCGCGCCTACCAGCTCGACGGCATCGATCTCATTCCAGTCCTGGGCCTCCGTCTGGTCGATGGTGATGCGGATACCGGCTACCAGGTAATCGGCGTCCTTCACCGGGATGGAGAGGACGTAGGGACACTGCTCGATTGATTCGGGCTCTCCGGTGTAGATTACGTGGTATTCAGAGGTGCTATCGATCAGTTCGACCTTGACGACCTGGTTAGGGTAGTACGTCTGGTAGATGTTCACCTGCGTGGGATACACGAGGGTCTCGTAGGTCAGCTCGATCCATTCCTCAGTGCCGGCTGTTGCTGAGGCCCACGCCGTGGTCTGGTCGCCGCACTCCGGTGTATCCGGTGCGCCGGTGGCCTGCATGGCCGACCAATCCGATGCGCCGTACTCGGAGCTGGCGGCGGCGGAGGTGGCCCATTGGCTGACGCTGTTCCCTTGCGGGGGTTTGGCCGTGGCTTCGTTCACCTCAGGGGCCGCAATCGTCGTGGCCTCCAACGTTTCCGAGACATCTGTTATGACTTTGCTGGCCTGGCCGCAGGCCAGGGTGACCAGGGTCAGGATGAGTATTGTGGCTGCAACTTGGCGTTTCATTTTGTATTTCCTCCTAACTGTATGTTTTGTCAAAAGACTGTGCAAACGTGTGTGTTTTCGTTACGCCCTACCGCCTCCTTTTTGTGTTCCCCTGCTAGGCGCGTGAGGAGCCCACCAGATAACCGCCCATGCTGCATGGGTTGGTTGGCTCTACAGGGTAACTTTGTGTGAAATTGGGGAGTCAGATTCTTGCGACGCGGTCACCTCTTGGGGAGGTCGTCGCACTCGAGAGTTTAGATGAACGCTATTGTAGTCCTTGCTGCAAAATCGTCAAGTCAGCCGCGAGCGCAGTGGCTCGGGCAGAAGCGGGGACAGCGCCGCCCGTTCCTCCGGTGTGAGGGCACGCAGGAGCAGTAGCGCTGATGGATAGACGATCACTCCAGCCAACAGTGCCAGCACTGGGTGGATGAATGAACCAGCCCACACCGCGCCGCCCATCAGTAGTCCTGCCAGCGCTACGCGCCAGAGCAGCCTACTCCAACCGAGTGATCCCAAGTGACGGCGCAGGTCGGCGGTGAAGAGCACCAGCAGCAGTAGTTCGCCGCTGACGATGATCGCGGCGGAGGCGATGTAGCCGAACTGCCTTACGAACAGCAGGTTTCCCACCACGGCAAAGACCACGCGCGCGGCCGAGGCCAGCATCACCTGCCGCTGGCGGTCGAGTGCCATGAGGACGTAATTGGTCAGGCTGTTGATCCAGCCAAAGAGGATCGACCAGATCAGGATGCGCAGGGCCAGGGCGCCGTGGGGCAGATAGGCGGAGCCGCTGAGCACGCTCACCAGCGGCGTCGCCAGCAAGGTGAAAAGGATCGCCGCCGGCAGCGCCAGCATGATCAGCAGCTTGACCGAGAGGCGGTAGGAGCGCCGCAGCTCCGAGCGATCCTGCGCCGCCTGGCGCGACATGACTGGGAAGACGGCGTAGGTGAACAGGGTGGGGATGACGACGAGCATGTTGAGCCATTTGTAGCCGGCGTCGTACCAGCCGACGGCCGTATCGCCCTGTAGGGGCTTGAGCAGCAGCACGTTGACGATGGGGAACAGGATCTGCAGCAGCGTGGAGGCCATCACCGGCCAGCTGACGACCAGCATCGTGCGCTGCAGGCCCCAGTCGAGCCTGCTGCCTTCGCGGGTCAGGCTGGGCCAGATCAGCCGGTAGGCCAACACGGCCAGGATCAGCAGCGTGGCGGTGTTGGTCACGATCGACGCCCCGGCCAGGCCCACGATGCCCAGCCCGCCCACCAGTGCCAGCGTGCCCAGGATTACCTTGATGATCGTCGTCGCCGTCTGGACGGCGGCGGGGAACTCGTGCTTTTCGTAGGCGCGAAAGAGGGCGGTCAGGTTGTTGGCCAGGGTGAACGGCAGCAGGCCCGCGTAGAGCAGCACGACCGTCCAGACCATTTCGGCCTCCAGCGGGCTGGCCAACACGTTCCATCCCCCCAGAAAGGCGCCCATCACCGGGATCACGGCCACAAAGAGCAGCAGGCGCAGCACCGTCGAGTTGAGGAAAATGCGCCACGCACGGCCGCGGTCACGGGCGGCCTCGCGCATCAGGTACATCTCCAGGCCAAAGTTGGCCACGGTATCCAGCCACAGGTAGACGTTGGCCGCCCAGGCGTAACGCCCGGTGCCCGCCGGACCCAGGATGCGGGCCATGAGCATGGCAAAGGCCATCTCGATGGCGCGCAAAAAGACGTTGAGGATGATGGGCGCGACCGAGTTCTTGGCCACGCGCTTGACGGTGCTGGCGTCGTCCTCCTCGCGGTAGAAAAAACGCCACAGGTAGATGCCGACCAGGAAGAGCACCGTCATCCCGGCGATAAAGCTGACGAACGCGCCCACCTTGACGCTATCGGGGCTGTACTTGAAGCGCACCGTCCACGCGCCCGGCTCCAGCAGCACGCCGCGGAAGGTGCCGTTCACGCGGTGGATGTCGACCTCGGCCTCGTCTCCCTCGCCCGCGCCCTGTGGCCGTACAAAGGCCTTCCAGCCGGGGAAGTAGGAATCGGCCAGGATGAGCCAACTTGGTTCAGAAACGGAGGCGTCTATGAATACCTCGTTGTTGGTGTAGCTGGTCACTGGCTGCGGGACAGCGGTTGCGGGATTGGAGATTGGAGATTGGAGATTAGAGATTGTTGTTTCGACAATGACGTAATTGCGTGGGTCGTGGGATTGAACGGCGGTGGCGAAATCGCCGGTCTGTAGCGTGGCGGAGGTCGGCAGGGTGAAGGCGCGCGGCATGACGCCCAGGTTCTCGTACACGCGCACGGCGTCGTCCTCGTAGACCAGATCGTATTTGGGGCTATCGATCTCCACCTCGGTGACGACGTACTTGACGTTGAGCAGGTCGGTGAGTGGGCTGTAGAGGCTGGACTCTTTGCGGAAGGAGGCGATGCGATTTTCTCGGAGTTGCCCCTGTCGTTCGATGAGGCCCATATAGTCGGCGTACTGGCGGCTGAAGAGCGAGTCGTAGCCGTCGATGGCTTGAAACCTGTAGAACATTCCCACATTGGCATTCATCGTCTTGGTCGTGCCTGGTGGCGTGTAGGTAGCATAGCGCCACAGGCAGGTGTCCTGTTGTAGAAACTGGATCGCCGGTGGCACATAGTCCAGCAGCGTCGGGTCGACGGCTGGTGCAAATCCGGCGCCCCAGGCGACCAGATCCAGCACCAGAACGCCTACGGCCAAGAACTCCCACACGGGGCGCTTTTGTACATAGATTGGGCAGCGGCTGACGCGCAGCACAATGCCAGTCGCCGTCAGCAACAGTCCAAATAGCGCCACCCACTTGAACTCGTAGGAGTAAAAGGCGAGATGATCGGGAAATGCTTCAAAGAGCTTTTCCCGCGACTGGCTAAAGAACTGGAAGAGCCCCTCGACTGCGGGCTCGACCTGCGCGAAAAAGACTCGGCTGAGGATCAGCGCAGCCAGTGTAGCGATGCCGCTCCAGAAGGCCAGTGCGGCGAGAAGTGTCGTAAGTGAGAAGGGGGCTCCGAGCAGGAGGAGATTGGAGATAGCCTCTTGCTTCTTGCCGCCTGCTTCCTGCTTCTTGCCTCTTGCTTCCTGCCTCTTGCCGATGGCTTCGATGCCGAATCCCGCCAGCACGGCGACGCACAGGGTGATGGCAAAGACCCAGCGGAAAGGGGAGTGGGACTGGTTGAAGAAAGGTAGCGCGTACACCAGGGCGTAGAGCGGCGTGCCGAACACACAACCGAGGGAGAAGAGGGCCAGGAGGGTGAAGAAGGGGATGTGGGGATGTTTGAACCAGTTTACCAATTTACCAACTACCAATCTACCAATATGCCGTTTGCCCAGTAGACTGGTAGACTGGTAGGTGGTAAACTGGTGGATGACTGCAATGGCTGCCAAGATCAGCGGCAATAGTCCCAGGTAGGCGGCGCCTTCGACATAGTTCTTGTATCCCCAGTCGGCGATGAAGCGCCCGTTGGCGGATACTTGCGCCTGCTGCCAGCGCCAGGTGAAGAGATCGAAATAGCCGTGGTGAGATGGGTTGCCGTAAAAATGCGGGATGCCGAAAACGATCAGGCGCAGCCTGGGATAACTCCAATTCAGGACCTCTGCGAGGCTTGCCGCCTCCTCGCCACCACGGAAGCTGTCCTTCACCACTTCGTACATCGGTACAAATTGCACGGCACCCAGGGCCAGACCGAGAACGAGCATCAACGTCAACCACACGATTGCGCGGCGAGAGCTAACAAACCGATCAACTAACCAACTAGACCGTTGGTTAGTTGGTTGGTTGGTTATCAGCCGCCAGGCTGCGTATGCCCCGGTCACCAACAGGACAAAGGCCGTGTTTTCACCGTGGCCGACCAGTAGTTGGCACCCCAGGCCGGTGGCTCCCAGCAGCGCCCACGGAAGTGTCGCCGGCCGCTGCCCCAAGGCTGGCCGCTGTTGTATTACCAGTTCGGCCATCGCCAGGATGAAGGGCAGCCACGATGCGCCGGCGATGACCATCGTATGTGCGGCTGCCGATGCGACCATGAACCCACTGAGCTGAAAAGCAACCCCGGCGATCAGGCCGCCGAGCCTGCGGATGCCCAGCACACGGGCAAAGATGTAGGTGAAGACGCCGGCCAGTCCCAATTGCAGCCAGGTAAAGACACCATAGGCTCGCCACAGGGGCAGGATGTAAAAGATGACGCTGAGGGGATAGAGCCCCGAGTGCTGCCCGTTGGCCAGGAAAGGATGTCCGGCAAAGATGTAGGGGTCCCACAGGGGCAGCTCGCGGTTTTGAATCGCCTCTACGAGGAAGCGCTTCCAGGCATAGTTCTCCAGGATCAGGTCGGCGACCAGGTGGTTTTGGGGATAGTCCACGCCCAGGTCGTCGGCATCTGCCCGATAGGGTTCGTGCAGGAACAAGGAGTCGACCGGCAGCAGGGTCTTTGGCCCCAGGGCCACCGGCGCGTACAGCAGGAGCAGCAGGAGGGCGAGAATACCCAGGTCGGGCAAGCGGTCGCTTTGCTTCAGACGCATCATACTGTCAATCGGTCACTTGGCTTTAGATGGCGATGTCTCCATCGTACCTCAAACGTGCGCAGCGCCGCCTCGACCTTGATCGGTAGTGTCATCTTTGATTGGCCGACGCGCCGGTCCTCAAAATAGATGGGGATCTCCAGCACGCGGTAGCCTAGCCGTTTGGTCACGTAGGCCATCTCGACCTGAAAGACATAGCCCTGCGAGTGGATGCGGCTCAGGTCGATGCCTGCGAGCGTCTCGCGGCGCCAGCATTTGAAACCGGCGGTGACGTCCTTGACCTTGCTCTCCAGCAGCACCCGGGTGTAAATACTGTTGGCCCACCAGGAGAGCAGCCAGCGTCCAAAACCCCAGCGCTCGTCTGTCTGTCCGCCTTTGACGTAACGGGAGCCCACTACTACATCGTATTCTTGGATGTGTTCCAGGAATTGGGGGATGTACTCGGGCGAGTGGGAGAAATCACAGTCCATCTGGATAATGAGATCGGCACCGTGCTCCAAGGTCCAGCGAAATCCGGTGACATAGGCCCTGCCCAAACCGCGCGCGCCAGCGCGGTGCATGACGTGGAACCGGCCTGGATGCTCGGCGGCCAATTCGTCGGCGATGGCGCCCGTGCCATCGGGAGATTCGTCGTCTACGACCAGTATCTCCAGCCCGGGGATAGCGAGGGCGAACAGTGCCTCGGCCATAGGCCGGACGTTCTCGGCCTCGTTGTAGGTGGGGATGACGATGAGCAGTTTCATAGAGCCTTCACTGACATAAAAACCCCGGCCACGTGCAGAGGCGCTCTGCAAGAGCGATGCTCTGCCGGCCGGAGTCGGTTCGAAACAAGCATCCGACACAGTCCGCGCCGTGGACTGGTTTGCTTTAGAATCTCCGAAAAATGCAGGCCTAGTCCCTTGTGTGTGGGCGCAAGGCCCAGTGCTACGGGTTTTCTTTCGGATAGGTTCTGGGTATCAGGTTGTCTGTTGAACTTTTAGGCTGGCGCGTTTCAAGGCGGCCAGGTTGGAAAAAGGCTTCTTTGACGGACTGAATACGCCCATGGCGACTTCTAGGCGCGGCAAATTTGCATTAGGGTCTTTTTGTCCGGCCTCCCAATCTGAACGGGGGTAGAAGAAGGCCATCGCCTCTTCCAGCCGCACCGTGAGGGCCTGCTGCACGTGTTGGGCTTTGTCCGGCGCGATGATGACAAAGAAATTAGAGTCGTCCAGGTGACCCACAAACGCATTGGGATCCTGACTCTCATTCGCAACGTGATTCAACATGAGTGCCACTGCGCGCATGACGTCATCCCGCGCCACAAATCCATAGACGTCGGCGAACTTGTCCAATCCGTACAGTCCCACAGAGAGCAGCGCCCAGTCGGACGTGCCCAACAGGTCGCGCAAGCGCTCATCGGACAGGGAGGGGCCTGGCAAGCCGGTGACAAAGTGGGACATCTGCTCTAGGTTGGAGCGGCGCAGGACGTTGCGCACGCGCAAGCGCAACTCTTGGATGTCGAATGGCTTGGTGATATAGTCCACCGCCCCCAGTTTCAGGCCCTGCAGCTTGTCCGAGCGTTCACGTTTCTCGGTCAGAAAGATGATGGGGACCTGAGTGGTACGCCGGTGTGTGCGCAGTTGCCGGCACACTTCATAGCCGTCGATGTCTGGCAGACGGATGTCCAGCACGACAAGGTCTGGGACCGTCTTTTCCACAAAGGCTAGGGCGTCTTTTCCCCAACCAACCGAAGTGACCTCGTACCCCTGCGTCTTGAAATACGAGGTTAGCATTTCGGCCGTGTTGGGTTGGTCTTCTACTACGAGGATGTGAGGAACTCCCGCCACGTTCTTCCTCCCCTTATTTTGCTTGCCTAGGAAACGTTCTTGTTTGGCACTAGCCTATGGGCTCTTTGTAGATTGCAAACGTGCAGGTCTCTCCGCCCATGGCCACACATTCGATTTCCTCTACGCGGAACTTGAGGCCGCCGCTGACCCAGTGCAATCCCTCTTCGATGACTCCTTTGGCGGCGAAACAGATCGGTCGGTCGGCGGTGCGTCCCCAACAGACCGGGCACACGTGGATGATGTAAGCGTAATAGTCGCCTTTGTCCTCGACGGTGCTCTTCTGGTCACTAAATTTGGTAAACACCATCGCCATCGCCGGGAGGCCAGCCTTGAGCTTGGCGTTCAGGGGGAGTACCCTGAACGCCAGGTCGCTGACGCCAACCATGCCGGCCATTTTTTGCACGCCTCGGGTGAAGCCGACGCGCCCGGCTCGGAGCTGGAGCCCGCGTCCCCCGCGTGGCCCATACATTTCCTCCAGGGCGCCCATCAGAGCCGAGAAATCCGAAAACTCGAACTCTTTTTTCAGGTCGTCGGGAGGATAGTTATCAATCAGATGCGAAAGACCGGCCAAGTTCAGGATGGCATTCAACCCGTTCCTGCCCATGACCTCTTCCATCGCTTCGAGGGTGTAACGAACGATTGTGTTATTGTAATATAGTCCGCTTGGTTCAATGCGTGGCACTTTCCGCCTCCTTTCTTGCGTCAGGCCTCCAGGATGGTAGCCAAGTCTTCAGAAGCACGGCGCATATCCAGGAACAGCAAGCCCAGTTTAGTCTGCTGGCGGGCCAGCACAGTCAAGACAGCTTCTTCCCCAACGGCGCGGAGGACGACGTAGCCATTTTCTCCTTTGACATAAACTTCATCGAGCATACCGCGTCCCAGCTCGCTGGCGATTCGCTCACCCAGTGAGAGCATTGCGGCGGACATCGCGGAGACTCGATCCTCTTCGACGCCCGCCGGAAGAAAGGAGGCCATCGTGAGCCCGTCTACACTCACAACGGCCGTGGCCTCGACATCTGGCGTATTCATCTGTAGTTCTTGCAGCCGTCTCACCAAGCGTTCAGTACGAGATCTTTCTGCCATTGCTGCCTCCTTGACGTTTACCCCCTACGGCGGTGTTTTTCTGGATTAAGGAAGCGTTCAAGAATTACTTGGTGTTTTCTCAATCGCATATACCGAAGTGATTCTGACCATAAACCGCAAACGTGTCTTTGAACGCGACCTAATTATACATAGGTATCACACAGAATGCAAATTGTCAAGCAATCGATTATCCGTTTTATCCGTCCGTTGTCGCTGCCTAGTTTTGTTCAAAGAAGTCGATGAGTCGCTCGCGATACTTGCCGACGCCCAACCAAACGACGCTCATAGGGTCGGTGTGGGATATGGAGCAGCCTCGGCGATAGCAGCGCCATACCGGAGACGATCTTGCTCCTGATTTGCCAGTCTCCGTGCGATGAGGAACAGCGCGATCAGGAATGAGATAGTCAGTAGACCCATCGTTGCTACAATCGCAATCGCCGCGAGTCCTGGGATGCTGATCCAGCGCATGGCTCCTTCTCCTTGGGCCATCGCCAGCATACCTGCGTACGCCATGCCCACAGCACCTCCATTCCACAGGCCGTGGAGGACCACGGCGATGCCAAAAGTCCCTAAAAGACGCAGTGGGCGGCGCGCCGTCCAAAGCTGGCCCCAGCCCCAGCTCAGCAGTCCGCTGGCTAGACAGTGCATCGCTGTGGCTCCCACGCGGGCCACAGCTACAGCGGCCCAGCTTTCCGCGCCTCCTGCAGCGCCGTTGAGCAAGTTCTCTGCCAGGGCAAATCCGGCGCCAGCGGCCACTCCCCAAAGGAAAGTGCGCCCTGGCTGTGGGCGAATCCAGCGCCCTGCCAGGCCTCCTGCCAGCGTCTTGAAGGTCTCCTCTATCAGGGGCACGACACCGCAGAGCAGGCCGAACAGGGAGACGACGATTATGGGCGAGAGGAGCAAGTCTGTGACGTTTGACGCGTCCGCTTGCCAGGCTGGGTCCTCCATATTCTGCGCCAACGCGTAAAGCTTTTCCACTCCGCCGGGGGTCAGTATCACGCCCACCGTCACGGCGATGATCACCGCGATGATGATCGCTAATTCGAACACGATGGCAATCGCCAAACCCAGGCAGCCCCCACCTGCCATTCCGGCGACGATGTCGCGCCGCGTCCCCCCTGTCCCCTGCAGTCCCCAGCCCACCAGTCCGAGCACGAGCAGCGGGGGGATGCTCATTGCCAGGACGTGTATGGGAGGCAGCAAGAGTGTCTGGGCCCAGAGGACAGAGTCAGCGGGCAGCTGCAGGTCGATTGCCTGGGGCAGGTAGCCGACTGCGGCGCCCAGCAAGATCAGGATCACGAAGGCGGGTACCAGTGCAAGCCATAACCACAGGGTGCGGGAGGGATTGAAGGGTTGGGATGACCGCTCTTGCAATCCCATCCAGCCTTCCAGTGCCAGTGGAATACCTATCGCCAGCCCCACGACGATCAAGCCGGCTGCCTGGAGCGCGCTGCTCACTTCCAGTGGTTGCTTGAGAGCAAGGGTGGAGAGGGCTAACAACAGGGCCAACAGCCCGCCGAGACAAACCAGCAGGACGGCAGCGCTGACGCCCAGGATGCCAGCGATCAGCCACAGGGCACGGCGGTGTTGCATATTGCGTATCCTTTCGTGGTTATTTTTCCTCTATGATGATCGTCTGGATGACGTCGCCCGGCGGTAAGCCTGCACCCTGGCTTGGCTCGCGGGGCGTCAGGCTCTCGGCCACATCCATACCCTCGATGACTTTGCCGATGATGGTGTAATTGCCGTCGAGCTCTGGAGCGGCGTCGTAGGTGATAAAGAACTGGCTGCCGACGGTATCCGTACCCGGCCCACTGCTGGCCATGCCTACTACGCCCGGCCCGTCGAACTTGAGTGTGGGATAGATCTCATCCGAGCAGCGGTAACCAGGGTACCCGCCGCCGCCGCCGGTCGGGTCGCCGGACTGGGCCACAAAGCCGGGCATGACACGGTGGAAGGTCACGTCGTCGTACCAGCCATCCTGTGCCAGGAAGACCAAGCTGTTGACGGTGACGGGCGCCTTGTCGGCATACAGTTCGATGACGATGTCGCCGCGCTCGGTGCGAATCGTCGCGGTATAGTCCTTTTCCGGGTCAATGACTTGAGATGGAGCTTCTGTGTACATTCGGTCTTGCAGGAGGATCAGGTCAATCACTGTACTGACTTCGTTTGCTGAGACAAAGACGTTGTTGACCGCGTAGGTGGGAGTGGCCAGTCGCCCAAACTGGCCGTATGCCTCGTAATCGGCCAGGATATTGTCCCGATAGATGTGGTCGTCCAGCTCCTGCTGGAAGCGCTCTGTGTCGAGCCCCAGTTCTGCTGCGTATTCGACCATCTTGGGAATGATGATCTCGTCCTCTCCTGAGAGACCAGTCCAATCCGCTTGACGTTCGTAGAGCAGATCGTGCATTTCAAAGAACTGGCCTTGGGCCCCCGCGGCCTCGGCGGCCTCGGCGGTGATGACGGCCTTGTCGTGGAGGCCGATGAGGGGCAGGTGACGGTAAGCCATGCGAACTTTGTCGCCGTATGCATCTTCCAGATGCGTTCGCAGTGTGGCAACCACTGCGCAGTATGGTCACTGGAAATCGGCGTATTCGATGACGGTGATGGGAGCGTCGGCAGGCCCGTGGACGTGATCCGCTTCCGTTATCGGCGGGATACGCGGCTCGACCGGCAGGTTGAGCGGTTCGGCCGCGCAAAAAGCCTCTTGTGGATCGAGTGCAGTCTCGGTAGTGGGCTGGGGCGATGGGCGTGCGGTAGGCTCTGGTTCTGGTGTTGGCACTGGTTCCGGCGTTGGCTCTGGTTTACAGCACCCAGCGGCGAGTCCTGTCAAAAGAACAAGAAAAAGCAACAGACGCTTGTGCATAATAATCTCCTCAATATAGATAGGAGGTATTGTACCATAAAGGGGCCAGGTAGCCAGTGGCCCATGAGACGGCAAACCGTCCCGAGTTGCTGCCGGGACGGTCTTCTGAATCTGGGGGAGGAAATCTGGGTGTTAAGAGAGCAGAATTGAGCTCGATGTCACTCAATCGCTAGTCGATGTTGGCCACCATCTCAGCGGATCTGGACCGAATCTCTCCTCGAGTTCAAGGTACTCAACCCAAACCTGGGCCACTCTTTGGAAGGCCTCTTTTTCGGCTTCCTGCTTGGTTACGCCACGTCCTATGATGGGGATGCTGTAACCATCCATCTCGATCGTGCCGATGAACCAATTTTGCTTTACTTTGTTGCTGTTGACCATCACAAAAATGATAGCATACAAGTATTAAGAACTCTATTAAGAATCTACCCTCCGGGTAGGGCTGTCGCATTTGGCTTGGCGTCTCGCGGATTCGTCATTCTGAGCGACCATAGGGAGCGAAGAATCTCGCTCTTAGTCAGCACCGCGAGATTCTTCGTCGCTTCGCTCCTCAGAATGACGGCAACACACTGGTTCTTGACCCAAATGCGATAACTCTAACTCTCGGGGGGTTTGGCAAGCGGCGATATTTGAAGTACAATGTCTTTAGTGGCTAGGAGGATGATAGGATGAGCGAGGAACGCAAGCCACTGGCCGTGGTGGAAGATCGAATCGAGCTGGCTGCTTCGCCCGAAGTGCTGTGGACGTGTTTTGTCGACCTGGGCAAGTGGCCGGCCTGGTTCCCCGCGTTGATCGAGGCGGGGTGGATCTCTGGCTCCCCTTGGACGATAGGTGCGCAGTTTCGCCAGACCCTCAAATTTGGTTTCCCCTTGGGCAGGCTGACGCCGACCGCTACCATCGTCGAGATTAGTCCCTCTCCCTATGTGGCTTGGAAGTGGACCATAGCGGGGATGGAGGCTGTTCACGGCTACCGGTTCGATGCCACCGTGGGCGGCACCGAGGTGCTCAGCCGGCACGAGTTTTATGGCTTCCCGGCGTTTCTGACCCGCGTTTTTTTCCTCAACCGCCGCGTGCACAAGATATACCAGGCGGCCTTGCAGGGGCTCAAGGCTTATATCGAAACGGGCACGATACAGTTGAGGATGCCAATGTAGGTCGTTCCTGCCGGCCTTATTCTGAGAGTGATTGTCAATGAAAGTGCGAAAGAAAGGATTGAGCAATGCGCGGAATCAAACTGGTTCTAGCTACGGCGCTCGTCCTGCTCGCTGCGTGTACCACGTCCTGCCCCACACCGTCTACAGTGCCTTCGCCTTCGTCTGCATCTGCTTCTGTTCTGCCTCTTTCGACTCTGGCCACGCCAGTGCCCACGTTCACGCCGTTGGCGTCGCGTGTTGAGGAGACCTTTGCACAGCAACGGGAGCGCATGGTGATCGAGACGATTGAGAGACGGGGTATCACCGACGAGGACGTCCTGAGCGCTATGCGGGCCGTCCCACGCCATCTCTTTGTACCCGAGGGCGATCAGGACCATGCTTACGGCGACCATCCCCTGCCCATCGGCTACGGCCAGACGATCTCCCAGCCCTACATCGTTGCCCTGATGACCGAGTTGCTGGAGTTGAAGGAGGGGGACAAGATGCTGGAAGTTGGTACCGGTTCCGGCTATCAGGCGGCCATCTTGGGCCAGATCCCCGGCATCAAGGTCTATACGATCGAGATCATCCCCGAGTTGGCTGCGAGCGCTCAAGAGCGACTGGTGGGTTTGGGCTACGCCGAGGTCCACTGCAAGCAGGGGGATGGCTACTTTGGCTGGCCGGAGCACGCCCCCTTCGACGCCATCATCGTCACCGCCGCGCCCGACCACGTGCCGCAGCCCTTGGCGGATCAACTGGCAGAGGGCGGGCGGCTGGTAGTTCCGGTGGGGCCGCCAGGCGGCTACCAGACGCTGTGGAAGTTTGTCAAGCAGCCTGATGGGGAACTGAAGGCCTTCAACATGGGCGGCGTGGCCTTTGTGCCCCTCACTGGTGAACATTGATTGGCGGATGTCTACTCGGTGAAAGGGGAGAGTTCTCCCGGTGCAACCCTTTGAATTCCCGACACACGATCGAAATGAGCATCGAAACTAAAGATGCGTTCCACGCCTCGTTCCTGCATCCGAGCTGCGATCAGGGCGTCGGTAAAGTCGATGTGCTTGGTCTCATACAATGTCAGTGCTTGAAGCAGGGTAACCTTGTCCTCTGCCTGAATTCCATCCTGCAGTAGGAAGTCTCGCAACACCGTGGCAATGTCTGTCACCGGGTGGTTATAGAACGACTCGAGGACCCACACCGCCTCGGCAATGACGATGTCATCCACGATCAGGGTAACGTGCCCATCCTCTACAGCTTGGAACAGGCGGGTAGCGCTTTGCGCCATATCGGGTGGGTCGCCGGTGAGAAAGCGCAGAATGACGTTAGTATCCACGTAATCGCCGCTCACTTGTCTGTCTCCTGAGACAACGCCTCACCTCGTCGGCGGCGAACCTCTTCACGGATCTCTTGGTGGCCGGGGAAGGGGACAGTGGTCGGGAGTGCCCCGTGTAACTCCATGATCGAGCGCTTTCGCACGGGGGTGAGAATGGCACGATTGCCTTCAACTGTGAAGATGGCCTGATCGTGTGCCTTCAAGCCCAATGCCTGGCGCACATCCTTAGGGATGGTTATTTGGCCTTTCGAGGTAATTGTAGTTATACTCACGATCTATTTCCTTACTTGAAATTCATTTGGTTACATTTTACCATAAGTAATCTAAAAGTCAATTTGGTAATAATAGATGTGCAAGTATCCAGGTTCCAATATAGCAGGCTGCTCCCAGTGCCAATGCGGTCGAGAACCCGAAGGAGAGCGCCAGTAACGTGGCCAGGATCGATGCCACGACCGACGTAGCGCCGTTGACACCCCAGGCCCAGGCGACGAGGGTGGGCGCCCTCTGCTCCAGCAGCGTCAGGCCCTTGGGAAAAGGCATACCCATCAGGAGACCAAGTGGCACCAGGGCGACCACGGCGACGATCAGCCGCACTGCCAGCGGCGTAGACAGCGTCGCCTGGAAGAGGAGCGGCAGGCCCATGGCGTAGCCGGCGACCAGCGCCGGGAGCAGGAGCAACACAGGTCCCAGCGGTACGCGGCGCGAGAGGAGACTGCCTAGGCCTGAAAACAGCAGTAGAGCGAAGAGCACCGTCGCCATCGCATAGGCCGGGTGGCCGAGGAAGAGGATGAATCGTTGCAAAAGAGGAATCTCGACGCTCAGGTATCCCAGCCCCAGCAGCGCAAAGTATCCCAGCATAATTCCGGTCCGGTTTTCCGGCCTCAGCCCCTGTCGCCTGCGCGCCGCCAGCGGCAGCAGAATCAGCGCGCCGGCCGCAGACATCGCCAGCGCCAGCAGGGCCAGCAGCACAAAGTAGCCTGCACCGCCAAAGGGCTGCCAGGTGTGGCCCGCCATCGCCAGCACCTCCGGCGCCTGCCCCCACTTGAAAAAGTGGCCAAAGAAGGGCCGGTCGTCGGTCGGCGGCTCGACGTCGAAGGGGTAGGCGCGGTACCAGGCGGCCCGATCCTCTGCTTCCAGCAGCCCGGTACATGCGCGATAGTAATCGGGTGCTTGCATAACGTTGTACTGATTCACCTCGTTCGGGCGGATGCCGGGGAGGTAGACCAGGTCGAAGGCGCGCGGGGCGGCAAAGGCGCGGACGGCCTCTAGTTCCTCGCCGGTGAACGGGCCTCGCCGTGCCAGGATTAGCATCTGCTGGTAGCTGCGCAGCGCGACGATATCGGTTGCGGGGTCGCCCCCATTCCGCTTGACCGCCGCCACTGCCAATGCAAAGGTGCGGATCGATTCGGAAGGGGGCACCTGCAGCCAGCGCGTCACTGCCAATAGGCCGTTTTTGTCCAGCCGTGCCAGATAGTCGGCAAAGGCCTCCACCGTGTAGCGATAGTCCTCGGCCAGGCTGTACGCGCCGGAGGTGACCGTCCGCTGCGGCGCGGTCAGCGAGAGCACCACCACGTCGTACTGCTCCTGTGTGCGGTGGGCGTAGGCCCGGCCTTCTTCCACTACGACTGTCACCTGTGGATCGTCGTACAGGTCACCAGCCCACGCTCCCTGCTCTCGCACAGCTTTGATGATGAGAGGATTCGCCTCCACGGCAGTGACCCGCCGCGCGTCCTCCGCCAACGCCACCAGCACGTCGAATCCGCCGCGAGGCTCCAGCACCAACGCGCGGGCATCTGGCCGCAGACGGTATGGGAGCGCACTGAGCAGGCAGTCAGTGAACGGTAGGTCAGTTACGCCAGGCGCGACGTGGCTGATGGGGCTTAGGTCGTCACCGTCGACAGTGAGGCCCAGTTGGGGCGGCGGCTGGTCGGGGCAGCGGAACCCGCGCCCCGGCAGGCTGCGAATCGACTGGGAGCGCACGACGTCGACCCGCGAGAAGCCGTTCCAGCGCCGGGAGACGCGTTCGGCGTCGGGCAGCAGAAGGGCGTAGCTGAGGCTCTTGTAGGGGGAGAGGCGGATTTGAAGCCACTGGGGAGTGTTCACGGCTGCAAGGATGAGGGTGGCTATGAGTGCGAGTTGTGCGAGGCGGGAGAGTAGAGATTGGAGACTGGAGATTGTACGGCGTTGGAAGGTGATGGCGGCGATGGCGGCCAGGGCAGCGGCGAGGAGAATGGTGCCTTCGCCGCCCACCAGCGTTGGGGCGACGACGGCCAGCAGGCAGCCGACGGCCGAGCCGGTCAGGTTGGCGGCGTAGGTGCGGTTGGCTTTTTCGGGACGGGCGGCCAGCAATGATCCCGTGGCGAGGCCACTGCAGAAGAAGGGGATGGCCAGCGCGACGTAGTGCAGGGCCAACACGACTCCCTGCCGCCAGTCGAGGGCGATGCGGAAGGAGTCGAAGGGGACGGCGAGGGTGAGGGCGTAGGAGCCGATGGCGCCGAGGGCGAATCCCCAGCTCAGGAGGGGCAACGTGCGAGCAGGATCGTGCTCCTTCAGGTGGGGGAAGAGGGCCAGGAGGGTGCCGCTGGCGCCGAATCCCAGCAGCGCCAGGCTGACGACCATGAAGGCAAAGTGGTAGAACTGGGCGACGGAAAAGATGCGCGTGAGGGTGATCTCGAACGCCAGCGTGGCGGCGGAGAGGAGGAAGAGGGATGTGTAGGTGAACATTCTTTTACCCTGGACTCTATTGTACACGGGGGGAGTGGACATGCCAGTAACTGAGGAAGAGACTCATCGACAACGATTGTCAGATAGGCCAAAGGAGAAAACTCAGAGGTCGCCTCAAAAATCGCTCAAACGCACGGCCCCTGTCCAAGTTGGCAGGGACTGTCCATGTGTTCTATGACCTTGATGAATGTATTCCCACGTGCTGCTTGCTGGCACATGTACGGACAAACATATCCTGGGGGCAAGCCGGAGCCGTGAAACAACAGCCCTGCGTCACAGTCAGGGCTGCACCTCTACATCAGCGAATAGCAACCCGATGACCGGCAAGTTAATGGTGGCCTGCTCCTTAAGCGCATCGTAACTGAAATCTGTTCCTGTCATATCACCCAAAGCCAGTCCAACCCGCTGTCCTGCGCGCAGTGGGCTCGCCAGTTTAACCTTGAAAGTTCCGTTCTTACCAATGACCTCGCTTCCTAGCTCGTCGCCCGTCAGTCCGACGTCGTACAAGCGGATCGGTAGGCTGGGAGGACCGGATCCAGAGACCTGAGTGTCGCCAGCGCGGACGGGCTCATTGAGTACGATCGCTGGAAGTGGCGTTGAGACGGGGCTCTGATTTTCGAGGGGGCTGCCCCCCGGTGTTGCTAAGGGGCTCTCTCCAGTCTTGCTGCCGCTGCAGCAGCTTATCAGGAGGATCCCGACGATCATCATGAGCAAGAAAGTGAAGTCTCTTCTCATCTCTGTTTCTCTCCTCGCATAAGGGAGGCTCACTGGCGTTTTGCCAGTGAGCCTCTGTTTGTACCCCGGTTTAAGGTTCTTATACAGCCAGACTACTTGGCGAAGCAGTTGAAGAGGGCAGTATCACCTGAGATCGGAGGTGAAACATCCTGATCGTTGGTGATGGCCACGATCATTGTGTCTCCAGAGCCAGTTGCTGTAATCTCAGCTGAACCCAGCCAGTTTAGGTGGGTAGATGAAGTTCCCCAATCTGAGGGTAGATAGAAAGTGGTAGATTCTCCAGGATCCAACGAGACCGTCTTGGCAGGTGGTGTGGACGTGTTAAGCGAGTTACTAGAAGTAGTATAGGCAATCTCAATGTCTACAGCGTCACCGCCGACGTTCTGGACACTAGTGCCGGTGGTGAAGTTGTAAAAGCCGTTCCGCTTCAGCGGGCTGATGCTGACGTCTGAGGCCTGACTGGTGAAAAAACCACTGTATGCCGAAGCTGTCTGCTTTCCTGTGTATGAAGGATCGGACTGGTCGTTAACGACCACTGCAATCGCTGCGCCGCTTCCAGTGACTCTGATCACTGCGGAACCAAGGAATCGCTGCGGCATAGACTGACTCGGGTTGTTGTAATAGGGTGAGCCCTGGTAGAAGTTCACTGACCCACCTGCCGGTAGAGTAGTGGTGTCGGTGTAGACATATGCCTCCCCCACATCCTCCACCCAGTTTCCGTTGGCATCCGCAAAGCCGGTGTATACCACCTCGAGCGTGCCCCCGCTCCCGCTGGCGTCAGCGACGCCAATACCCGTGGTCAGGCTAGCAAAGTTACGGCGCACCAATGGCGCGTAAGCCGTGGGCTGGGTCAGGTCAGTGAAACCGTCGTAGGCGTAGACAAAGCCACCTGACTGGCTGGTCGTATGAGCTGCCGCGACCACTGGTGTGCTGGAGGTGATCTTGCATGATCCCAGCCATCCCCAGGAGCTTGCGGGCTGCGGATCAACGAAATCCGCATCGAAAGCCATATCCCACGTGGTGGAAGCCCCCGCCTCAATACTCATAGTCTTTGTGAAGGGGGTGCCTCCCTGAGGCGAGAACTCTAGTTCTGCGGTGATGCTGTTACTCATATCTGTATTCTGCACGGTGAGGGCCGAAGTTGTACCATAGTGTTCTATGACCAACTGGGGCAGCGACACAGTCGTCGCGCCCGCCTCCTTGCCACCGTAGGAAGCGGCACCACTCGAGCCG